>Ga0070741_10003399_pt1 | contig 39661 bp, 32 predicted proteins | sample Coa_R1_4_FD_66440 | JGI IMG/M metagenome (GOLD analysis project Ga0070741, IMG submission 66440) | Surface soil microbial communities from Centralia Pennsylvania, which are recovering from an underground coalmine fire - Coalmine... | ecosystem: Environmental > Terrestrial > Soil > Unclassified ...
GCCAACAGTTCGAAGAAAACTTTCTGAACTCTTCCCAGCGAAATGATCAGCTCGCAGTCGCACAGATGCTGATGGATCACGCGGTACGCGAAAAAATCACGGCAGCCCCGATTCGCGAGCAGAAAGGGCCCATTTCGTGGCGGGAATCAGCGGCTGCTTTCCTGTTCGGTAAACACTTTGCCATGAGGCTGGCACTGGCGACTGCGGCATTGGCGCTGGCCGCAGCCGGCTTTCTTGCGGTCGAGAATTGGCGCCTGCGGAACGAAGTCAACATGGCGCATCTGGAGCAACCCCGGCTTCAGCGCCAACTCAACTACTTGGAGCAACAGGCAAATGCCACAAGCGCCACAGGCAGCAATACCCAGAACCAAGACCATTCTCAAACGGCCAAGCTCGAAGAGCCTCCTCTCTCTCAGGTCTCCATATTGCTGAGTCCCCATCTCTCGCGGCAGCAAGTAAGCCGCAATCCCAACAACCGGCTCGTGATACCGGATGGGACACACATGGTCACGCTCAAGCTAGACCTGGAGCAAGACGCGCATCGCCAGTATGATGTTGTCGTCGAGACAGTGGATGGGACAGCCATCCAGCACATCGAGCGGCTCACCAGCCAAGGTACCGGAAATGGGGGCAGGTGCGTCGCCGTGCAGCTTTCATCGCGACAAATGAGCCGAGGCGATTATGTCGTGACACTCTACGGCCGCGAAGCGAACGGCGAATTGCCTGTGGTGGATTCTTATAGTCTATCTGTGGTTCGGCGGTAGCGACGCCAAAGCTTTCTCCGGGGCCGTCAGCCCCTGCCATTCCCTTATTGGGAGAATATGGTAACTCTCCACTGCAATCAGACGGCCTAGGCCTTACGGCAATGGTGCTGACAAGCGTGCATACCAGTGCCAGAAGTAAAGCCCGGCCCTTACCATCATGCGACCGGAATCAGCAGCTCCGTCTTGAGTTGATCTTCTGGTGTAACTTTCGGGTCATTCAGGTAGTTCTCAATGCAAAAATCTGGCCTCAACTCCACGTTACCTTCTGCAAGCGTCTTAAATACCTGGTTAAACGCTATCCAGATCTGCGAGTAAGGGCCGGTGAGCAAGAACCGGGCATAGTTCCCACCTTTGATTTTCTTATGTTGCAAGGCTTTCAGAGGTTTTTCAGGTGGCATGGCCACACCAACCCCGGCCTCATAGATCATGGCTTCTTCGCCCTTCTTTGTTCTGTCGATTGTGCTTAGACCCATAAAGGAAACAATCTGCTTCTGATCAAGCTGACCGTAGAGCAGCGGGAACAACTCCTCCCAGGTTTGTGGGGCAATCTCAGCAAAGGGTCCGTGCTTCTCGATATATATGTAGTGAGTGGTTGGACGTTTCACGATCTCGAACTTTGGCGTGAGGTTCACGGCAATCTCCTTTTTCAATCTTGGCCTGCTCAAACGATAGATGACGTCGTACTGGCCGTCTTTTCCAAGATTGCGAAAATCGCGTGGACTCATGTTGAGCACTTTCTTGAATACCTTGTTAAACGCGGAGGGTGTCTCGTAACCAACACTCAAGGCAATTTCAGTAATTGAACCTTCCGGATCTTCCTGAAGCATTCGTAACGCGGTAATCAGACGAATTCGCCTCAGGAAATCAAAAGGAGTTTCGTTTGTATATGCCAGAAAGAGCCGTGCGAAATGATACGAGGATGACCCTGCCTCTCTTGCTATCTCGCCGAGGGTTAACGGCCCGCTGACACGTAGGCGAATATAGCGCTGGGCTCGTCCGATCTGCGATCTATGAAACTGAGTCTGATGTCTCTTCTTTCCTGTCGGCACACGCCCAGTGTAGCTGTTTCTGCCAGTGATCGACTTTTCCAAAATTGCTAAGATCTCGGTCAGTAATCGCTTGATACTTCCGAAACGGGTTGGCAAATGCATAGAAGTGGCATCATCCATGCATACCGCTATGTCCGGCGCTATAGCACCATCTCACGTGTTTGAGAAAGTAGAGTTGGACTAGAGCTGGATACGATCCGCAACGACTTCAACCAATTGACTTCATCGCTGCTCAATTTCAGCTGAGGATCGGAAGTTGGGCCAGGGGCATCGCAGCCAGAGTGCCGCGTCTATGGCTTGCAGCCCAGCATCGACAACCAGGCAATACCTTGCCCCCACAGGTCTCCTTACATTTATGAGCACAATTCATGAATGGTTGAGCAAATCTCTCAAAGCTGTTTAAAACTGACCCTAAATTGACGAAATCGAAGCTCTCCCGGATATACCGAAATTTGCCAAAAAGCTAACGCAAGCGAAAAATACGAGATCCGAGTCGGCCGGCAAGATCACGAAACAAAGGCAAAACTTTAGGCTAGAGAGTTAGATAGAAACGAGATACGATTGCAGCGAAGTCAACTTTAACAATCAATGTGGTGTCGAATTGGCCGGACTGCCAGAGGATCAACCAATCACGACTCTGCTGCACCAGTTTGCCGCTGGGGATAGAAGCGCGTTCGATCGCCTTATTCCTCTGCTGTACCCCGAACTGCAACGGCTGGCGCGGAGTTATATGCGCAAAGAGCGCACCAGCCACACCTTGCAGCCCACCGCGCTGGTCCATGAAGCCTATGCCCGGCTGGTAAAGCAAGATCAGCCGGATTACCGCAGCCGGGCGCATTTCATGGGCGTAGCGGCGCAGGTCATGCGCCAGATCCTGGTTGATCATGCGCGCACCCGGAACGCCGGCAAGCGCGGGGGCGGAGCAGTCAACGTACCCTTTGACGAAGTTGCGGACATAACGGCCAAGCGCCCTTCCGCCATGATCGCTATTGATGATGCGCTGGTGGAGCTGGCGCGCAAAGATCCCGTGAAGGCGCGACTGATCGAAATGCGGTTCTTCGGAGGCATGACAGCGGAAGATTCCGCGGAGGTTTTGAAAATCACGGCGAACGAAGTGCGGCGTCAGCTGCGTGTCGGACAGGCATGGCTGCAGCGCGAGCTGGATCAACGGACCGCATCCGAAAAAAATTCTTGAGATTCGGCGCAACGCGCCTCCGCGTTTTTCGCCTTAGAGAAGTAGATGATGTTTCCAGGCTGAGGAACAAGTGTCGCCACATAATAGTTGGGAACGGGTCCAGGAGCTTTTCTTGAAGGCGGTGGAGCTGCCTCCAGCAGAGCGCCATGCCTTCCTGCATGCAATCTGCGACGGAGATGCCAGCGTGCGTCAGGAGGTCGAGTCTCTTTTACATGCAGACTCCGCCGGGGATTTTGCGGTCTCCGCCGCCATCGAATCGGAAGTTGCTTCCATGCTGGAGGAAGATTCTCTGGCCGGCATTCGATTAGGACCCTACCGTCTGTTGACCGAGATCGGGCATGGCGGCATGGGATCAGTCTATCTGGCCGAGCGTGATGACGAGCATTACCGTAAGTCGGTAGCGATCAAAGTCGTCAGGCGTGGCATGGATACGACCGAGGTGCTGCGCCGCTTTCGTTACGAGCGCCAGATTCTGGCGGAACTCGAGCACCCTTATATAGCACGTCTCATTGATGGTGGCACCACACCCGACGGACGTCCTTTCTTCGTCATGGAGTATGTGCAGGGGCAGCCCATCGACGCCTACTGTCGCGAGAACCATCTGAGCCTGGAATCGCGGCTTAGTTTGTTTCAGCGCGTATGCGAGGCCGTCTCGTATGCACACCGCTCTCTTGTTATCCATCGCGACCTCAAGCCCAGTAACATTCTTGTCACGGGTGACACTGTTCCCAAGCTTCTCGATTTCGGCGTGGCCAAACTGCTCAGCCCCAGTGCCGATCCTGGGATGACCTCGACTTCATTGCCGATGGGCCCACTCACGCCGGCATATGCAAGCCCGGAGCAGGTTCGCGGTCTGCCGACCACGACTGCTACGGATGTCTACGCCCTGGGAGCGATTCTGTTCGAGTTGCTCACAGAAATGCGGGCGCAGAAAATTGACACATATACCCCCACGGAAATCGAGCGTGTCGTTTGCCAGACTGAGGTCCCACGCCCCAGCAGCGTGGCCGTGACTGCCGGCTTGGCGCGTCAACTGACGGGCGATCTCGATAATATTGTCTTGATGGCGATGCGCAAGGAGCACCAGCGCCGGTATGCATCCGTGGATCAACTGGCCGAGGACGTCGCGCGCTATCTCGATGGCCGACCAGTGCGCGCGCGACAGGATTCGTTTAGGTATCGCACCGGCAAGTTCCTCCGCCGTCATCGTCTTTCAATTGCGGCGGTGACCCTCGTCTTCCTCAGCCTGATCGCGGGAGTCGTCGTGTCGGTCACCCAGGCGCGCCGCGCCGAGGCGGCCCGGCAACTGGCGGAAGCACAAAAGCAAGTGGCGGAAGAGCAGAAGCAGGCGGCCGAGCGCGAGCGCACCCGCGCTGAACAGGAGGCCCGCCGAGCTGAGCGGGAGCGGGCTCTGGCTGAACTAGAGACGCAGGCAGCCAAGACAGAACACGGTCGCGCCGAGCGCCGTCTCAGCGACATGGTGGAGCTGTCGAACCGCTCGCTCTACGATGTCCACTCTGCTATCGAGAAGCTACCCGGAGCAACCGAAGCCCGCCGCCAGATCGTCGCCACCACGCTCCAGTTTTTACAAGACCTATCGAAGGATGCGGGCAATGATGACCGTTTGCGTTTTGTACTGAGCGTTTCTTATTCAAAGGTCGCCGCTGTACAGGGCTATCCAACGCGCCCCAATCTCGGCGACTCAAAAGGTGCACTGGCCAACTACAAGAAATCCATCGAGTTGATTGAGCCTCTTCTGAAAAAAGAACCGAATCGCCCTGAGTACATTCTGCAGTGGCTTCAGGCGCAGCAGGAGCTGGCGTATGTGATGTCAACCATGGGTAATAGCTCCGTTGCCGTCTCTACGTTGCGTTCCCTTCTGCCAACTGCCCAGAGACTTGCTCAGCTTTGTCCGGGCGATGTGCAGTGTTTGCTAGCCGAAGGCGCTGTGTACTCAGCACTCGTCGACATCCTGGATCACGCCAGCGTGGCTGGAGGGTTGGAATACGCCGAGCTCCAAACAAGATCGTATGAGAGCGCCCTGAAATTGTTTCCCAACAGTCGCGAGGTTCAGCTCGAGCTTGCCAGTGCTTACAGCCAGGAAGCGAAGATCCTGAACGTACACGGCAGGCTGTCTGATGCGGTGGAACGCTACAAGCGTGCCATCCAACTGCGGCAGGATACGCTCGAGCACAACCCTACCGATGTAATAACGCGGCGTGCCCTCATGATTACCTACGGCAACCTGGGAGGCAATCTGGGCAGTCCAATGTTCCCCAACCTGGGCGACACTGCCGGAGCGCGCGAGTACTACGGAAAGGCGCTGGCCATTGCGCGCGACCTGGCCGGCGCCGATGCCCACAATCAACTGGCACAGTATGACCTGGCATATGCCCTGCTGTTTTATGCTTCCCTGGATTTTCCAAAGCAGGAGTTGCCTGCATCGTTGACCCTTTTGCGCGAAGCCGATGCCATTCTGCAAAAGCTCGTGGCCGCCGACCCGCAAAGCACGGGCAAGTCAAAACCCTTGGCCTACGTTGAGCGATACGAAGGCCAGCGGTTACAGGAGCTGGGAGACATCTCGGGCGCCGTCGCCGAGTACCGGCAATCGCTTGCTATCAGCGAGAAGATTGTGGCTCGGGACCCTTCTGATCACCCCGCACTGGTGGAGGTTATACGCTGTCAGCGGTGGCTGGCTGAGGCGCTGGCTGAGCAGGGCGATCGTGCCGGCGCGTTGGAAATGGCCCAAAAAGCGGTCGAGGGTGCGGAGAAGTTTCCTGGAACTGACCGCGGGCCGGTCGCCAACTACATCGCTCGGGCCTATAACAGTCTGGCAAAGGTCGAAGCCACCCTTGGGGAATGGAGCGACGCGCGAGCCGCTGCTGAGCGTGCGGTTGCCGGATATAAGCAAGTGCTTGCCTCCGGAAATGGCTACGTGCATCCGGAAGACCTGGCCGGCGCCGAGGCCCTGCTCCAGGACTGCATCGCCCATTCACGATAGAAAATTCCTCTTTTTCCTGCAAAATTTCCCTCCTCTTTTCGCCTTACCCAGTGAACGCCCTAAGTACGGTCTTTACTCGCTATTCGGGTACGGTTGCGCTGCTGGACTGTCTTCGAATCACCGCGATTTATCAGGTATGCGGCCCTAATTTGTTGACTTTTTAGACGAGATGGTTCAGGCACCGTGCTGGACTCACGAGGTGCTTGGGAAACTTTATGGACAAGAGGAGAAAAGCGTGCACAGCATCAATTACAACAGCCGGCGAGTTCGAAATTGCATATGGATAACTACCTTTGTTGTCATTTTAACGGGCCTCTGCCATGCGCAGTTCCGCACGGTGACGGTAGAGAACGCGCCTGGGAATCCGGTGCCGACAACAATTCAGAACACACCCAGCGTTACCGTCAGCGGTACACCCAATGTAAGCGCGACAATCGCCGGTACGCCCAACGTCAATGTGGCCAATACGCCGACAGTGACAGTAGGAAATACAAATGCCGCGCCACTGCCAGTTGTTGGCAGCGGTAATCTTGCGGCGGCTCCCGTGATCATTCGTAACAACGATGAGCCGGCGCGCCGGCCCTTTCAGGCCGGTTGCAACGCGTCCGCCTCCAGCGCGGGTTTCATAGGCTGTACGCTCACCACTGTGCCCGCAGGAAAAACATTGGTGATCGAGCTTTTCGACGGCTTCTTCAATTTCCCTCAAGCTGGTGTGCCTTACGAACTGGAACTTGCTACCTCGGTGGGCGGAGGAGGACCGATGAACCATGAGTACGTATACACATTTCTTAACACTCAGAGTGGAGAGAGCCATTATTCTTTCCATCAACTGACAAGAGTCTATGCAGATGCAGGCACCACAGTTGCCGGCCAAATATACATCTCAGGCGTAACTGGCACTTATGTGCAACTTAATATTTCCGGGTATCTGGTAAACGTACCCTAGCACCAGGAAAAATTACGGTTCGCCGGCGTGCTCAGCAGGAACCTGGATAGCCGGCGGCAGCACTCTGCAAGTAGAGATGCAATGCTGTTTCGTACACCCATCAGGCATAGGTCATCCAATGCTGCCACAATCGGATAATTATTCTTGTCATGAATGTGGGTCAGCGCCCGCCAATGCCCTGCTTCAGGACTGTGTCAGCATTCGTGCAAAATAAGTTTTCGCTCTCCACAAAAATTCCCGCTGTTTTCCGCCTTACTCAATGAAGGCCAAACCGGCCGACATAAGCAAATTGCTGAACGCGTACTCCAACCGCCGTTTCCCAGCGTTCGGATGCTGCAAGCGCATCCTCAGCGGCAGAACTTGGAGACGTTTTAACCAACGCATTGTGGCGCCATCTTGGGTTCGCCCGGATTGTTTTGGAGAAGGCATCCGTTGTGAATTCAATGGCGCCTTGCGCTGGTTGGTGACCATTGCTCGACGGAGGCTTGTGAAAGCCCCGATTTCAACGCCTTTGAGGTGATATCCATGCGCTTCTCGCGCTTCGCCTATCTCTGCGTGGCACTGTCTCTGTTCCCGCTTTGCTCGTCTTCTCAGGCACAGCGGCAGATGGCCAGCTTGCGGCCTGAAAGGGGATTAGTGTGGAAGAGAGCCTCGCCCACGGTCCAGCAGCCCGATAGCCCGGTGCTGTATCAGCTCATCTTCAATTCCAGCGGTGTGCCAGGAACTGTGCCGGTCTTCGATACAAATCCGCGCCACCTTACCAGTTCGCCGATTACGATCAGCGGCGGCAATGTAATGATCGGCGGAGGAGGCAATGGTCTGATCATCAATGGCGCGACCGGCATCGTCAGCTTCGCCAACGGACAAACCTTTCCAGGCGGCACAGGCGTGAGCAGTGTTACTGCGGGCAATGGTTTTATAACGATTGGCGGGACTACGGCCAATCCTACCGTCGGCTTAAATACAACAGCAACAGATGCGCGCTATCTGCAACTGAGCGGCGGCACCATGACAGGAACTATCACCTTTGCCCCGACTCAGACATTTCCTGGGCTCGCGAACCTGGCGGGCGAGGTGACCGGCGCTCCCAGCGCAACCGTGGTTTCGAATGCGGTGCCGGCAAATACCGCGAGCGCAATTGTGCGCCGGGATGGTTCAGGGAATTTCTCTGCAGGCACGATCAACTTGAGCGGCAACCTGGCTCTACCCGTCACAAATGGCGCAGGATCGGCTGGTGTAATCAGCTTTGGCGGAACACCGTTCATTCAGAACTTTGGGGGCAACATCTTCATCGGTCCCTCGGCCGGCAACACGACCACGACAGGAATTGACAATATCGCCATCGGAGCCTCGGCATTGCATTCGAGCGCCGGCCAGTTCAATAACGCCTTTGGAGTATTCGCGCTCAACTCGATGACTCAGGCGGGAAATAACAATGCCTTCGGCGCCTATGCCCTGTTTTCCACGACCGGAGACAATGTCGGCAACGGCAGCGGCAACGCCGCCTTTGGTGATTCGGCACTCTACAGCAACACGCTTGGCAGCGGAAATAACGCCTTTGGCCACAATGCTCTGTACAGGAACACCGGCGACACCGCCCACAACGGTAGCTACAACGAAGCGTTCGGCGACCAGGCGCTTTTCAGTAACACTCTGGGCAGCGCCAATGCGGCTTTTGGGGCAAGCGCTTTGGGCAGCAACACGACAGGGAATTTCAATGCGGCCTTCGGCAACCGTGCTCTGTTGGGCGGAACTGGTAGCTTCAACGCCGCCTTTGGTTATCAGGCGCTCTTTGTTAACAACGCCTCTCATAACGACGCCTTTGGTTACAACACCCTGATAAATCTCGGGGCTGCAGGCAGTTTCAATACAGCTGTGGGAGACCAGGCGGCCAGCCTGCTGATCTCTGGAAACCACAACATCGCCATCGGTGACTCAGCTGGGATCAATCTTGGCGCTGGGGATAACAACATTTACATCGGTCACCCGGGACCGGCTTCCAGTGGCGCTAGCGAGTCGAACACCATCCGCATTGGCAATGCGCAAACGCAAACCTTCATTGTCGGGGCCATTACCGGCAATGGATCTGGATTGACAGCTCTGAATGTAAATATGGGCAACGTGAACGGGATACTCTCCATTTCCAACGGTGGCACTGGTTCGTCGACGCAGAATTTTGTAGACCTGGCTAATAACCAGAGCATCGGGGGCGTTAAGAATTTTTCCAACTACGTGGGCATCGGCACGAGTGCACCCGTTGCTCCTGTGCACATTGCTGACTTAAATGGCCTTCGCATCGGGACCGGCAGCAGTGGCGCATTTTTGACGGGTGTCCCTACCACACCTGGGAACGTATGGCTCGGCGCCAACATGGATTCCTTTAACAATTTTGTGAACGGCGCCCAGCGCAGTTGGGCCTTGAATATGTCTCTCAACCTCGACCAAGTGCAATTTCTGCGTGCTCCGGCCGGAAGCGTCAGCCCGGCCGCGATCATGACGCTCAATGGAAATGGAAATGTGGATATCGGAACCACACACATCGGCGGGAGTGGCGACGTTGGAATTGGTACACCCTTCCCGGCGGCCAAGCTGGATGTCCGCGGGAACGTAAAGTTAGGTGACTCCGGCCAGCTCCGATACTCCTTTCTCTTCAACGCCGGCTGTAACCGTCACTCTTATGGCCCAGGGACCACCTTATTGCGAGGATGGAGCCTGGGCGTCGATAGCCCAACTCCCCACCAATGGGGATGACACCAAGAATTTTCAGGTCAACACTGAGACCGGTGGTTTAAGCCATTGCAATGGGCGCTTCAGCTTCATCGCCATGGGGCCACGTTAACAGGCGCAATGATTTCAATCAGGGAGCATATCGTGAATCTCAACATGTTCAATCTCGGGTGCAAATGGCCGTCTGCCGCTGTTGCATCGTTGCTGCTCATGGGTGCAGTCGCACGGGCACAAGTTACACAGCACAAAATGCTTCCTGAAAAGGGAATAGTGTATTCCGGCGAGCAAATAGCCAGCCTGCGTCCCGGTCCTCGCCTGATGTGGAAGCAAACCTCGCCAACCGTGCAGGGGCCTGACGGCCCCGTGCTGTATCAGCTTATTTTTAATGCCAGCGGAGTGCCGGGCGCGGTGCCGGTCTTTGATACCAATCCACGCCATCTCGCCAATTCACCGATCGCGATCAGCAGTGGAAATATCGTGATCGGTGGAGGCAGTGCGCTGACGATCAACGGCTCCTCCGGCCTGATTACCTTCGCGCCAGGACAAACGTTTCCCGCTTCGGGATTTCCGAACTTGGCCGGCGAAGTCACAGGTCCTGCCACCGCGACGGTAGTTTCCAATGCAGTTGCAGCCGATGCCGCCAATGCCATCGTTCGCCGGGATAGCCTCGGCAATTTTTCAGCTGCAGCCATCACTCTCGATACCAGCCTGGATATTCCGATGACGACCTCACCTTCGGCCGGAATCATCTCGCAGGCCGGCAACCCGGTGCTGCATTTTTTCGGCAGCTTCACCAATACATTTCTCGGGTCTTCGGCGGGAAACTTTACAACCACCGGCGGGACGAATACGGGTTTGGGAGCATACACTCTCCGCAGCAACACAACTGGCAATGAGAATACGGCGGTCGGCTTCACTGCGCTGACCGGCAATACCAGCGGCACAGACAACTCCGCCTTGGGATGGGGTGCGCTCAGGGCGAATACCAGCGGCACACGCAACTCAGCTTTTGGCTTCGATGCGCTGGCCTCAAACACGACTGCGGGAAACAACGCCGCCTTCGGCTATTTTGCGCTCAGCGCAAATACCACGGGTACAAACAACTCTGCATTCGGATATCTTGCTCTCAGCCAGGGCAGCGTATCTTCGAATAATGCCGCTTTTGGCACTTCGGCGCTGGCGGGCAATTCAAATGGTGGCGGTAACTCGGCTTTTGGTTTCAACGCGCTCAAGGCGGCCAGCAACTCTTTCTATAGCTCCGCATTTGGCTACAACGCGCTTAGCAGCCTGACAACCGGACAGTTCGATGTTGCCATCGGCCGTGATGCGCTCCTCAACTTCGGAAGCACAGGCGGCAGCGGTGACAACAACACGGCGATTGGGGCCTTCGCAGGCAATCAACTGCTGAGCGGCAGCAACAACATTTACATCGGTAACGTTTCGGGAATCGGCACTGAGTCCAATACGATCCGCATCGGTTCGGGTGCCGGGGCTACCTTTATCTCCGGAATCGCAGGGGCGACCTCTGCTGGTGGCTTTGCAGTGTTTATTGATGGGAACGGCCATTTGGGCACTGCCACATCTTCACGCCGGTATAAACAAGACATCGCCGATTTGGGCGCCGAGAGCGATGTCTTGATGAAGCTGCGTCCAGTGGCATTCTATTACAAACCCGAACTAGACGACACCCATACCCGTCAATACGGTCTTGTTGCCGAGGAGGTCGCACAGATCGCGCCGGGCCTGGTGATCTTCGACAAAGACGGCCAGCCGCAAACCGTGCGATATCACTTCGTCAACGCCATGCTGCTGAACGAAGTGCAGAAGCAGCGCCGCATGATCGAAGCCCAGCAGAAACAAAACGACACAGAACAGCAGGAGATTGACCGACTGAATGCCGCGCTCGAAAACCAGCAGACTGCACAGCACGCCGAGATGGTCTCCCTGCGGGAAGAGATAAAGACATTGCGCGATCTGCTGCAGAAGTCCGGCGCTTCTTCGTTATCGCAGCTCGCGGGCAACAAGCGCTAGGGTGGTTTCGAAAACAGGTTTTGTGTCAGGGCACGACTTAAATTGGCTGCCCCCAGGGATTCGAACCCCGATATGCTGATCCAGAGTCAGCGGGCTTGCGCTTCCGGCGAATTCCCGCGGCTGCACTGAGCTATCGGAACCTCCGTTAGAAAATCCAGGAATTAAGAGAATCTCGGAATCGAGGGATGCAGCAGCGTATCAGCTTGGGAGCCTTGCGGCAATGGTTTTTCAGTATTTATAGCGACATCGATTCCATCGACGATGGCTCATTTTAGCGTAGCGCTGGCGTTTGCCGGCCGGTCGTGCGGGCATCCTGCCCACATCCCCAGTCAAACAGATGTAAAATGATTTCTAACCTAATATGAATCGTGTGGCGCTATTCCTCCGCTGTATGCTCGCGTTCATAGCGCTCTGCCACTTCACTTTCCTTCCACTTTCCAGAATCCAGGCAGCCACCAAAGCACGTGCGCTGCCGAAGGGAACCTGGGGCGGCGATCACATCACCTTGCAAGTCACCGAGAAAGGCGCCGATGTCGAATTCGACTGCGCCCATGGCCGGATTACCCAGCCCATAAGGCTCGATCACAAAGGCAACTTCAACCTGCGCGGCACCTTCGCCCCCGAACACGGCGGCCCGGTGCTAAGAGATGAAGGCAGCCACGATGAGCCGGTTCGCTATGTCGGTCACACCGATGGAAGGACGATGACCCTTACAGTTAATCGGGAAAAAGAAAAGTTAGGAGCTTTCGTTCTTGCTCATAGCAGGCCATCAAACTTGATGAAGTGCCGGTGAGCCTATGACCGTGGGTCCAGCAGCCACGCAGCGCTCTTCAGCGGTCTCGCTCAGAAATACGTTGATCATTTGTCACCGCGGTCTTCCCTAAACCTCGCGTTTGCCGAAAGAGCAGATACGCGAGGCCGACGATGAAGAGGCAACTGGAAACCACTGATTCCGCGATATGGTTTTTGAAGGCAACCAGCAGCGCAAAGAGCGCGACCGCGATCTGCCCTCCAAATGCGAAAGTCCGCAAATCCCCGAGTGCAATTGTGGATTTGACCGAAACGCGGCGAAGTGCCAGCCATGCCAGCAACGCGAAGTAAACAAAATAGAATATGATCGGAATTCTGGCTGCGGCCAACAGGGCCGGAATCAGAATAATCGCCAGGTGCATGCAGAACCCTCGAACTGCGGGTGTGAATGAATGGGATCGCATGGGCACGATCGGTGCCAGCCTGTAATAACGCTTTGCCAGCAGGTACAGAAACGCCGCCACTGCAGCCAGAGCGAGATACTGCTTTCCCGTCCCACTAATATTCTTGTCACTCTTGCCAAGAAAGACGACGCAACTGAGAGCCAAAGTGACTGCGGCGAGAACCATGAATGCTATTCTACCCAGCCACGGTTCCTCTCTTTCTTCCGGAAAGAGGCTGTACACAATGACGATGGGGAATAAGAATGCAAAAAAAGCATGCCAAGTGCTGATGGCAATCGCCCAACCGGTTTCCATTCCCTCATAGAGTCCGTAGCTGTCAAAGCTGTTGATGGGCACGCCATGCACACGAAGAAAAGTTTTGGCAATGATTCCTTCGTTGTAAATTCCGTAAATCAGCCCCAGCAACAGTATGCTAATGGCCCCCGCCCTCATTCGTACTGCCTGTTCCCGCAGCAAGAGCACGGCAAAGCCGTAACCAATGGTCATCATGGCGATAAGGACCCGCGGGCGCAACATGGTCATAACGCTCATGTTGGTGGTGAGCACCTCGGTCAGAAACGGGGTGATCAACGTGAGTGTAAGAATCGGTTTGATGTGCGTCCGACGCATCGGTGGAACCTGATCTTCTATGCGACTCACTAACTTATACGGTGGAGGCCTTTGATTCGTTCGCGGCAAAGCGCCCTGAATCGGTACACGGACAGACGCCCGCAATTCCAGTCTCAGGCCGGAATCCCTCGCCGCAAACTGTCGCCTACTCGGGATCTACAGGCGTTGCCAACTCATACCAGATTTCGACCTGTTGGCAGGGCAAGATATTGAGACTCCTCTTTGCATTAGATTTCGAATATTGCTCATTAATATCTGCTCTCGAATTCAAATAGAATTCACGCGAGCAAACTCCATGCTTAGCTTATTAATTTACTTTGAGGTGCCTGCCCTGCGCAAAAACTTCATCCGAACGTTTAAAATCCCGTCTGCGATTGTCTGTATTCCTGAATTGTCCCACCATGGTCCCGAAAGCAACGTCGGCCTGGTTCGAAACCGCAGTTATCTCGGTGGCTGTTACCAGAGTACCGTTGCAATCGTCCCAGATCGGAACTATGTTGTTGGATATATCGAAGCCTTTTACTGAGTTGAAAGTTCCCCGAGCATGCTCCCCACACGATTAGAGAACCTTTAGCCCCGGATTTTCGTTTGAAAGTTCGACTAGGTTCCGGAAAAAGGTGCAATTATGACCGCGCGATCCACCATAGTACAAGCCGCTGATTCGGACGACGGCTTCGCTTTAGAACCCGCAGTGATCTCCGAACCAGGTTGTCCAGCGGCTGTATACGATATTTCGCTGGAAGGCGTCGCTATGGAGGCTGTTGCAGTTTTCTCAAAAACGGAGGGTTGGCCGAACAAGTCGCATTTCCACCCATTGAGACACAAAGCCTCTCCAAGGTGTATGAACAATCCGGTGTTCGCGTGCCGGCGCATGGATTCTCGATCTTGAAGATTGCGGAGATGCTAAACAGTGTGCACCTTCGCGATCTGGTACCCGAAGCCAAGCGAGCCGCTGTCATGATGGTGCTGGAAACCAGCAACACACCGTTGCATGATGTGATTGAAGACGCCGCACGACGCGAGCGTGTGCTGAACGACTACGAATCTCGCCAGCAGCAGACATTCCAGAACTATAAGGCCGCTAAACAGCAGCAGAAGGAGGAAACTCAAGCAGAAATTGAGCGCCTCACCGAACAGCTCCGTTTGAAGATCCAGGCAAACGAGAAAGATCTCACCAGTGAAAAAAGCCGGTTAGACGAGTGGCGTACCCGAAAGCGCGAGGAGGAGCGGCGCATTCGCAGTGCTATGTCCCAGTTGCGTGGAACCCAATCACAAGCTAACGGTGAAGTAGCCTTGGGATCTGCCTCCCCGCCGCGCCAACCATCTCTTCCTGAGATCATGACTGGCGCAGGGTTTCGTAGGTAAGAAGCCGCTTGAATAGCTCCCTAATAGATGGGTTATGTTCGATTTGGGGAAGAGGCTGTTCAATCGCAAATCGGCGCGAAGCAATGACCCGCTCCACGCTCGTTGCAGATGAAGTCTCCAACTATGTCATTCGGCGCTTAGTGATCAGGTTGAAGATCACCACTACCACGGCTATAACCAGAAGCAAGTGAATGAGACCTCCACCGACATGTAAACTGAAACCCAGAAGCCACAGAATCAACAGGATTATGAAAATTGTCCAAATCATCGTTTATCTCCAGTGCTCGTAGTAAATAACCACATTTTGAAATTTGTTCGCGAATAAGTCGGACTGTTCATCGGCACAAATGCAGAAGCTACAGGCGACGTTAAACAGTCCGGTGAGTTGCGACTTACGTGATTAGTTCCCAGCTCTTGCTACGGCCTTTGCGCCGGAGACTGCGTTCAGAAAAGCTCGTGCTGCGTCTGGGGCGGCTACCTTGCCCGTCAGTACAGCCCGAGTGGAAGCTTTACGTCCATAGATCGCGCGAGTGGAATCATCGTCCCGGCGAATCGAAGCACCTTCCAGCGTGGCGCCGACAAAAGCACCGTTGGCGCGGGAATAGGTCAATATTTCCGTATCCAGCTTCCAGTCCGTGTTGGCGGAAGCGTGCCGCCCCACCGGTCCGGCTGCTGCCGAAGCATCGGTCCCGATCTCAAACTTGCTGGCAATCAGGTGCTCCATGCCTTTTGCATTCTGAATAATCATGACCAGGTCCACGCCCTCGACGCCTATCTGCAATCCAGCGCTGCCTCCGCCAATCGTGAAAAACGCAGGCGCGCTCCAGCCATTCTCCGTGCGGCAGGTAGCCACACCTTTGCCGTGCTTGCCTCCAAAGATGAAACCGCCCTTGATCATATTGGGCACAACCGCGATACACTTTGCACCTTCGAGAACCTCTTCCGGGATGCCTTTATCGGGAGCGTCCATAACCTGGTGCAGCACCTTGGCTGAGTTATCGAGCCGGTCCGCAGCATCCTGGCGGGCGGTTCCCGCCCAGCACAAGCTGCTCAAGCCCAGCATTGCAATTACGAATGTAAGTTTTTTCATAGTGGAATTCCCTCTTTTTACAGTTTGCCCTCCGGATTTCCTGCTCCGGCTGGAATTGGTAGTTCATTCGCAGGGTTAAAGTCGACGTGGAAGAACCGGGATATCAGAAATCACCAACCACCGCAAGCCACCGCTTTCGACTTAAATGTAATGCTCGGCTCTAATGCCAAGGAAATCTCTATCTTGGTGAACAATTCTCGTTGACAATCACAGGCAACGTTATCAAGGCTGGTTCAAACTGTCTGTTCCGAAACGCTCACATCAACTGAAAAAGAATTGCGTTAAGACCAGCCGTAGAGTTGCGTAGTCTCGATCACTTCATGTCACAGGAGAGGGCGCTCTTGCCCTGCTCATCAATCCTAGAACCTTGTTCCGTTCGAATGATCGCAGCTGCCCCGCATCCTTTCAGCCCCTCGGTCTGTATGTTCGCAGAAGCCTCTGGCAATGCGGATACCGCGGCGGGCGGCTCGCCTGCAGCTACCGTCGTGTTTTCGACCGTGCCACGTTGCAAATAAAGGCTGATGTTCTTTTCTATTGGAGTGGGAAACTCGGGTACAGGTCCTACGAGTTTTTCATGGTATGTGCGGCTTATCATCTCTCTAAACACCGGCAGCGCGACCCTGGCGCCGGTTTCTTTCAGCCCCAGAGAACGATTGTCGTCAAAGCCGATACGGACGGCGGCGGTGATTCCTTCAGGGCCGTAAGTGGAGCCTACAAAGAGTGCATCCCTGAAATCATTTGTTGTTCCTGTCTTTCCCATGACGGCAACGGGGAAGCCGGGAGAATCCAGCGCGTGAGCTGTGCCTGTGGGGATGCGCACAACGCCGCGCAAGCCTTCCTGAATGAGCGCGAGCACGTTCTCGTCGAAGTCGACACGAGACCAAGTGTGTTCACTGCTGACCACTACCTCACCCGAATTGCGGACGACCCTTCGTACTATATAAGGAGTAGCCGCAATACCCGATGCCATTGTGCGGTAAGCGTTGGCCAGTTCCAATAAATTCACTTCTGATGCTCCTAATGCCGTGGTGAGGTAAGGATGCAGTGGCGTTTGAACGCCCAGGCTTTGCGATGTGCTTAGAACGCTATCGATCCCAATCTGCTCGGCAAGCCAGATCGCGACTGCGTTTCTGGATTCCGCGAGCGCTTCGCGCAGCGGGATTATGCCCTTGAATTGCCCATCGTAATTTGAGATCCATTTCACACGCTGTGTTCCATCAGGAACACTAATGGGTTCGTCAGGAGCCATGGTGTCAAGGGTAAACATTCCTTTCTCGAAGGCTGAAAGATAGACAATAGGCTTCATCGCAGAGCCAGGTTGCCGCAGCGATGTTGTGACGCGATTCAGGTCACTGTAAGAATTAGACTGACCCTGGTAGAGCTGCCGGCCGCCGGCCTCGGCCAGGATGCTGGCATCGCTGTTCTTCAGGATCACAACATAGCCCTGAATGAGTCCTTTAGCGCGTGGATGGCGCTTCTCATAAAGTTCGAGGCCGTGCTCCAGCGCCTCATTGACAATTTGTTGCATGCGGGCATCTACCGTCGAGTAAACCTGGATGCGCCCTTGTAAGAGGTCTTCCACGCCGAGTTCAGGATGGCTGATTTTGAGCTCTTCAATGGCGCTTTGGATGACCGCAGATGCCGGGAGCGTTTTGTTGTTATGTTGCACGACGAGAACCGGACGCTGCGCGGCTGCCCTCATCTGTTCGCGGGAAATAAACCCGTTGGCTGCCATGAGCACTAGAATTTGATTTCTACGGCGCAAGATTCTGTCGGTTTCCTTGGCACTGGGAGCATAATCGCGGGGTGACTTCGCGATGCCTGCCAGCAGAGCTGCTTTGTCGGCATCATTGACGGTAAAGGAGGCGAGCGACCGTCCAAAATAATATTGGGCCGCGGATCCAAACCCATATTGGCCATCTCCCATGTAAATGAAGCTGGTATATCGAGCCAGAATTTCTTCCTTGGCGCGGCGTTTAGATCCGAATTGCTTCTGCATCTCTTCTTCAACCCAGAACGAGAGCCGAACTTCCTCGAACTTCCGCATCAACATGTTGACAGTCCGGGCGCCGATCACGAAAGAAAGCGCGCGGGTAACGAGTACACCGTTCCGAAGCTGATTGCTGTTTTCCTGGCCGGTGATCTGTTGGAGAAAATAATCGCGTACCAACTGTTGCGTGATGGTTGAGCCGCCTTGCGGAAAGATTGCTCGAGTATTGACTCGTCCTTGTCTGGTACCGCGCGACACCAGAGTGCCGAGCCTGACTTTGCTCAGCAGACGCGGGATTCTGGAATAGTCCACTCCGTTATGGGAGAAGAAGTTTTTATCTTCGGCAGCGAGGATCGCCTCACGAACAACGGGCGGGATGTCCTCGTACCTGGTGATTTGCCGCCGCTCTCTGGCCAGTTCAATGAGCGGCACCTCGCTGGTGTCGTAGACGCGGCCTATGGTCGGAAACTCAAAGCGAGTGAATGCCTTTATGTCCGGCAAGTCGTCGCGGTCAAAATAGATATGATGTATGCTGGCTGCCAGCAAAGCAGCAACGCAAATCAAAACCAGACCGGCTGTGCTGCCTGCTGTGTAGATTCCATAGCGAACGACACGATGTTGAGAACGCACTCTGCTCAAGCACGCAGTAAGAATTCTCCGAATCGCCGCCACGCCTGCCGCCCACATCCCAAGACATCGAGGGGTCTTATCCGTTGCCCAATGCACAATGGTTCTGAGCGCGCCAAGCGTGCGGTTCTCAACGGAAGTAGGCTGACTCTGCATCATTGAACCTCAGTTGATCAGTTGATCGGGAATCGGAGAGTGGGTTGAATTTAAGACTAATCGCTTCGCCGGACCGATTCACTGGCCCGGGAAGCGTTACGAATTCAGGACTAGTTGGGTGAGGTAGCGGTGGCCCTTTGGTCCTTCACTTGCAATTGATTAATTACTTGTTGAACGTTGGGAATGGAAGCAGCCAGCGTTTCGAGGTCATGCCTCTTGTTCTGGCTGTTTACATCACCCTTGAGAGTCAGCACGCCGTTCTTAACGTCATATTTAACGTCTTTGTCGACTTGCTTGAAAATCAACGAAGCTTCAAAGTTCTTTTCAATGGCGGCATCCAGACTGGAATCTATGTTTTTGGCTTGGCTTTCGAATCCTGCCGGCCTCACACCGATCTGATTCGAAACCACTGCCGAACCAGAAACGGATTTCGTTACATAGTCGGCTTTTTCTTTGTCGGCGTCAGTGGGCACATCTCCCGAAAGGGTGATAATCCCTTTGTCCCGGTCTTGTGCGACTTTAATGTCGTTAATTCCCGCCTGGCTCAATGCCTTTTCTACATCAGTCTTTACATCAGGGCTTTTGGTATTCATTTAGATCAATCTCCTTATATCAAGTTTGAATATCTGTACTGTCTCGGTTGTGTTGAATGTTGAAGACACATGAACGTTACCATGTGAAAGTTATGTTGCCTGCTCAGTAGTGCTCACGTAAATCAAAGCTGTGATTCATTGAGTTGGAGATCGGTGTGAGCGTTTTCCGGCGCTTGCTGAAGCGCTTCCATGACCTGAAACTGTAAACGCTATGACGGATTCTGCCGGGATTACGGCCTGTTCCTTGCCCGTCAGCATCGCAACCCCCGTGCCCGCTCCAGCTCCGGCTCCCGCACCGATTGCCGCGCCTTTGCCCCCGCCCAGCAAGCCACCAATCAATGCCCCAGCCGCTGCACCGCCGCCGATCTTGATGGCATTGCTCTCCATGTGTCCTTTGCCTCCAATGGAAAACGTGCTGCTCGAAACTCGAGTGCCTGCAACCGATGTCACACGGAGCGAAAGAATACCGGGCGCGTGCAGCCGGCCGCTGTCTTTCGCGTTGGAAATGATGCCATTCACGGAATCGCCCGCCCGCGCGATGGTTGATCCATTCACGACCAGGTTTTGTGCCAATGAGCCTGTCCAACTCTGGCCAGTTCTCGCGATTCCGGAGTCCAGTGAATTTGTAGTTTGCACAGAGATCTGAGTTCCCTGTGGTATGCGTGCTGCGAACGCCGTGAGGCTTGCAACCGCCAACATAACTGCGATCATCAAACTTTGTCTTGTTTTCATAGTCAAATGCTCCTGTAGGTTTCTTTTCGCAAGCAACATGCCAAGAAGGTGGCAATCCGCGAACTTTGTGATTTGCAAAAACTTGGATTGTCTTGGGACTGCTACGATCCCTCGACTCTTTACTTGGAATTTCGAGAGTCACAGGAACCTTATCAAACTGGACATAAGCCGTCTGGTCAAGAACGCTCATGGAAATGAAGAAAAGTTCTGGTTCGACTGACCATCACGGAAAGCGGATCATTATGTCGGCGTAAGCGGCGACCTCATCGGAGTGCGTAACCAGAACGATGGTGATGCCCTTGCTGTGGTTCAACTCCTGGAAGATGCTCATGATTTCAGCGTTATTGTGCGAGTCCAAGGCGCCGGTGGGTTCGTCGGCAAGAAGAATCTCAAGGGTGTTGATCAGCGCCCGCGCAATAGCTACTCGCTGTTGCTGGCCACCCGGAAAGCTGAGTGGAAAGATTCTGCTCGCGATCGGCCAGACCCACTGGGGCCAAGGGTGCGTCTGGCCGCGCCCGTTGCAACTTCAGCAGCACAACTCTGCGGACTCGAGACCATAAACTCTAGTGGGGCAATTCTCGTTAGAGAGATAAGTGCTGGCGCAGCATTAGGTCAGGAGGTTGGTTACTTGAGTTCCGGGCGGTGGAGCGAAGTCTCCGAGGCCATCCGCAATCCCTAATTTTATTGCTTCTTCTCCAGAGAGGTACAAGTCATTGTATTTAAGCTCCGTCCACAACTCATCTGGCATAGCGGCGTGATTCCGCAGGATAGCCTCCGTTCGCTCATCGTCGAGCACCAAGGCTTTTGCCAGGTGTTGAAGCTTGGAGGAGGTTGCGAATTGTGTGCTATTGGTACTGCGATGGATCATAAATGTTCCACTGGCTGAAGTCTTGCGTCCCTTTGCCCCAAGATAGGCAATGACCGCAGCCGAGGAGAGCTGGCCGGCATTGTACAAAGTCACTGGAATTGGCAAGGTACGAAACATGTTGTACAGAAATACTCCATCCCCCACCGTCCCACCCGCGGATTGAAAGAGGATGTGAACATGGTTGACCTTCCTCCCCATCGCGATTGTTAGACAGTCGACGAGCCTTTGTGTGGTTACTTCCAGGATTGTCCCGCAAAAAATAGCCCATACATCCTCAGGAGTTTGTATCGGACTTTGAGCAGGTGCAGCCGGCACACTTGTCGGAGTCGTCGGTATAGCCGGGATCGTTGGCGTTGTCACCATAATGTTTGTACCTTTTCAGGCTCGAAGTTGTTGCAGCCCGTCTGGCTCTTGACTCATGAGATGTGTGGGGGGGTAAAGAATGAGCAAGCGCGACCAACCGAGTTGAACGCGCCTGTCTTGACCGAAGAGCCGCTGAAAACACAATTATCTGTGGTCGCGGGAATCCGTGCGGTTGCTACCCAGGTTCGGATAGTCCTGCTGATAGTTCTGCTGGTAACCCTGCTGATAGCCCTGCATGTAGCCATGACGGTACTGCACCTTGTATTGGTTTTTATCGCCGAAGTTGGAGCTATAACCCCGGTTGGCATTCTTGTAGTTGCTCCTTTGCGTGGGGCGAGAGCGTTGTCTTTCCTGCCTGTCTTCCAAGCCATCGTGCTGTCCATTCTGCACGCCGGTCTCAAAGGCTTGATGGCGGTTGCGGTTCCATTGATCAACGCTATCCTGCTGGTTGTAATTACCGTTAGCGTTGTGATCGCGATTGTCCCCGTCCTGGCGGTTATTGTTTTGGTAGTTAGGGTCGTTCGCATTGCCGTTCTGCCTATCCTGGTTCTGTCCCTGGTCTTGTCGCCGGCCGTGATCGTCCTGTGATTGTTGCGCACTCGTCAACTTGGGCGTCATGAGCAAACCAACGGTAATTGCAAGTGCAAATGCTGCTGGTCGTAAATTGAATTTCATTTCAAAACTCCATTCTGCTGTTGAAAACATTAGAGAGCGGTGCCAGCGCTCAAGAAACTGCCTAAGAATCTGGTTCCGTCGGGCAGTTGGGAACAAAGGTCAGCTTGTATAAGAACCAGATGCTATTTCATGGCTCCATTTCAGATCACTCTCGATCTTAGTGACTTAGCTTGCGCAAGTCTGAGCACAATCGCTCAAGGATTCAGGGCCATCTCGCTCGTACTCTGAAATCGCAATGACGCAATCATTTACGTCCCAACGTGAATCCGGGAAAGTGAATGAAAGAGTCCAAAAACATTCAGGAGCCACAAAACCACGGCAATAACCACGACGCCGTTCAGAATCGACTTGATGGATCCCTGCATTGGAATGAAGCGATTCACCAGCCACAACAGGACTCCCACTACGATGAGAACTACCAACAGTTGAATTAAAGGCATGATATTTGACCTTCCTTATTTCGCGGGCCAACTCCTCTCATCCGTCTGGAGGGCTTGCCCTAATTTCAATGTTCGAGAGTTTTAGACTCGTATCATGTTTCGCCGTAAGATTTCGCGGCATTTACACGGATGGAAAACTCCGATGGGCTGGATGTGTTTACTCTACACACTCAGCAGTATCAACAATGACAGTTGTGGGCTTTCGCGTCTGCGCAAGATAGCTCACATCAGAGATTAAGATTGCGGGCTTGTGCCGCGACCGGATCAAACTACCGAAACTTCTGTGTGTTCGGTGCTGTTCAGCGGCGTATAGGCACTGTCAGTAACATTTAACTCCAGAGAGTGCATCTGCGCCCACGAATACTCAAACTCCCGTCCGCACCCAAAGCAGACCTGGTATGTCCGGTTTTTGATTGTGAACACACGGCTCAGTTGGCTGTGCTGACACCCGAAGGCAAACTGGAAAATCGACAGCAATAGTTTCATAAATCCCGTGCCGGCTGCGATTGCGCTCCACTTTATGGTTTTCATGAGCATTTATTTCATCCTTTTGTGGCGCAGAAAACTCCAACCGCGAGCGCACATTGTCGTGGCCAGCTCTGGGCTCAGAGGAGATGTCAGCCATCTGGTTTGACAGATTAATTGCTCTTCCATCCATCAAGAATCGCTCATTTCTTCTTGCAATACTGTGCAGAATGGTACTCTTCGAGATCATCGGCGAAGGGGCAGGAAGATTGACTGTTCCGAAAAACCAGGTGCCGTAAGTGAGAGCTGCAGTCACCCGCTGGGCTATAAACACGAAATAAGCGAAGCGTCACCATCTGCGATGATCGCCATCTTAACCAAGTTGGACCAATCTGCTATCACGGCAACAGTGAGAGCAATTTAGACCAGCTATTGTTTGATGCCGAGATGATCATAATGCCAGAGGCCGCCCGGGCGAACCAAGGTTCGCTGGTTAGCGGACACGCGGAGACTCTTTATGAAAAAGAAAATGTTATACATTGCCGGGGGACTGGCCGGCGTTGTGGTGATTCTCGTAATCGCTGCATACTTGTTGATTGACGCCAACAGCTTTCGTCCTGCCATCGAGGCGCAACTCAGCAATTCACTGGGCAGGCAGGTGAAGGCAGGTGATTTGAGCCTATCGCTGTTCTCAGGTGGGATCTCTGTGCGAGACATCAGCATTGCGGACGACCCTGCTTTCAGCCACGCGCCATTTCTGACCGCAAAATCGGTCGATGTCAGTGTGGAACTGATGCCGCTGTTGTTCTCACGTTCGGTGCGCCTTACCGCCCTGACACTGAAAGAACCGGAGCTCGTCTTGTTGCGTTCATCTTCAGGCAAATGGAATTTCTCCAGCCTGGGCAGCGGACCGAAGACGGCGCCAACGGCCTCTACGCCAACCTCCGCGCCACAGGAGTTGGCGATTCAAAAACTGGGGATCGTCAACGGCCGGGTGACGGTTGGCAGCTGGTTAAACCCGGACAAGCCTAGCAGGTATGAGGCGGTGAATGTGACCGCGCGCAACGTTTCCTACGAATCCCAGATTCCGTTTACGTTCACAGCTAAGACTCCCGGTGGCGGCGATATGAAGCTGGAAGGCACGGCGGGGCCGATCAACCGTACGGATGCTGCGGAGACGCCTCTTTCGGCAGCCATCACGTTACAGCACTTAGATCTCGCCACCACCGGATTTATTGATCCTTCTTCCGGTCTGGGTGGCCTGCTCGATTACACGGGCACCTTGAAGTCCGACGGCAAGAACGCGCACACCGAGGGCGCAGTGAAGGCCGAGGGGCTGCGGTTCACTCGTAGCGGTGGGCCAGCCAAAGCACCGGTGACAGTTGACTACGCGACCGACTACGACCTGGCCCAGCAAGCTGGTGTACTTTCCCGCGGAGATATCCACACCGGAAAAAGCACGGCACACCTGTCGGGCAATTACAACACGCAGGGGCAATCCACGCTGGTTCATTTGAAGCTGAACGGATCAGCGCTGCCGATAGCGGACATCGAAGGCCTGCTGCCCGCGCTGGGCGTGGTACTGCCAGCCGGCGCCGGGCTACAGGGGGGCACCGCGGATGCCGACCTGGCGATCGAAGGGGCGGTGGACCGGCTGGTGACAACGGGCGATCTGAATGTCTCAAACGCGCGTCTGACCGGATTCGATCTGGCCTCGAAGATGTCTGCCTTGTCTGCGCTCACGGGGTTGAAGGCAGGGGCAGATACGCTCATACAGACGTTCAACTCGAACCTTCGCATCGCACCGGAGGGCATCCGGGCAGACAACCTGAAGCTGATTGTTCCCGCGATAGGAACGATGACGGGGCGAGGAACCATCGGAGCTAACAACGCGCTCGACTTTCACATGCTCGCGACTCTGACGAACCCGGGCCAGGGTAGCACACTCGGGAAGATGGCTTCCGGTATTCCCATGCTTGGGCAGAGCGCCAAAGGAACTGTTCCTTTCATGATCCAGGGAACCACGTCGTCACCGGTTTTCGTGCCGGACGTGGCCGGCATGGTGAGCGGCGGCGGCATGCTCACTTCGCTCCAACCACAGCAGCAACCGGGTCAACAGGGCTTGGGCGGCATGTTGGGCGGGTTGTTAGGAAAGAAGAAATAGGCTTCGGCAAATCTGAAGTCCACTGCTCTAACTGCGAATCACTGAGGAGGTTGCTTGATTTCCCTCAACGTTGACGTTCTTATGAAACCCATGCTTCCAGCTCTCGCGGCTCATGTGAGCAGCGGGTTACCTTCCGAGAACTGTGCAAAGATCAGGGCCCTCGGTTTCACAATATCTAAGCGGATAAAAATGTACGGCGAACGTTTTGAGCTGGTTTCGGATCCCTTTAATGAGGATGGATGCACTGCAGTTCACGCCATTAGCGATAATGATCCAAGCATACGTATCGTTCGCCTTCCAGTAGCAATTCTCATAGGTTTGCCAGGCCGATTTAGAAAAATCCAACGATTCTAATTCCGCTTGCCTATGGGGAGTTGGCAATGCGATGGATTCTGTTTCAATTTCAGCGGGACACAAGAGCTACCGTCGGCGACTCTTTAGTTACTTGTCGGGCTGGCTATGAGCGATCGAAACGGCCTGGGTTGAGGGGAGACATGGGATGTGGATTCGTGTTGCAGCAGGCTCCGGGAGGAGTAGTCTCAAGAGTATGACCCTAATCCATGTTAAAGCCCCACCAATTCCCAGGCCCAAAGTTGTTGTTAAAGGTCCTATTCGCTGTCACAAATGCCAATTGCTTTGCCAGGACGCCGACCACTATCTTAGCCATGCCTGCGAGCCAAAAAGGCCACCCATGTGAGCACAAGCGGCTGCGAACGGGCAGCCTGCCAAAAACTGAGGAAATAGCTCGAAAATCACCTGTGAGGGCAAACCCCGCCCCCTGAAGCAGCATAAAAATACTGTCGGGTGATCATTTGTGAACAGATTTGCGCCTCTTTCACTGACAGACTATGTCGCGAGTAGACGTGTGAGGAGGTTTCGGTGTATGACGCCCTCGAACATCGGATTCTGCTGGTCATGGCCGATTCCTGCAATCGCCAGACCTGTGCATTACTGCTGGCCGCTGATGGCTACGATATTTCGACCGCTGAGGATGGCTTTAGCGGCCTCTTGCAGTTAGGCGAAGAGTGCCCTGACGTTCTGGTTTGTGACATCAATATGCAGCACATGTCGGGACCTGCGTTTCTCTCCGCGGTTCGCCGCCGGCTTCCCCAGGTGCTGGTGATTGCCATCGGCGAAGCAACTTCAAGTGAAGTCACCGCCGACGCATTCCATCCAAAGGGCCAGACAGAGCCCGAAGCGCTCCTCGGAACCATCGCACACCTGATTCGAACATCCCTTGCAAAGACGAGTGTTGATACGAAAAGCCCTTCTCCGGTTGGGATTCCCGGCAACCCGAAAGCTTCACGAGCAACACCGTACATTGTCGCGACTTGCACAAAATGCCGGCAATCATTTCCCCTGAATCTCACAGACGAAGCGCCGGCTGAAGTCCTGGAGACATGCTGCATTTTCTGCCGCAATAAAATCAGATACGTCATTGATTCTTCATTTTCAGTAGGGCTTCTACTCAACGCAGAGCGCAGCCGGCGAGAGCCTGAGGCAAGGAACTCTGCAGGCCCCGAAGCCTAAGCGCGAACACGTAAGAACAAGATGCCGCCAGACGCACAGTGGTTCCTGATACTGTCGTATATTGCACAGTTTGCGGCTGGGCGTTTGATATAGCTTAGGTACACACGCACCTCTCCGCCATCCTGGCGAGGCGACGGTCTTCTGCGCGATGGAGGCCATGGGTGACCAAACACGCTGGAAGCAATCACAGTAATCTAGGGATTGCTACGCAACTGAGCAGAGATTCCAGAAGGCTTTGTGACAGTTCCGAACTGCTGATGCGAGAGATTGAAATATTGTGGCAGCGGTTCCAGCGTGTAAAGCCTGCACTGAAATCGGCGCACGATACGAGCGTCAAGATGGACCCGTATTTTGGTATAACAGAGCCGCCTGACGCCGACCGACGTATTAGCTCTGAAAGGCTTTGTGACAGTTCCGAACTGCTGATGCGAGAGATTGAGATATTGTGGCAGCGGTTCCAGGATGTAAAGCCTGCACCGAAATCGGCGCACGATACGAGCGCCAAGACGGGCCCGTATTTTGGTATAACAGAGCCGCCTGACGCCGACCGGCGTATTAGCTCTGAAACCAACTATCGCGCCATGACATCGGCAGACGAATTCTTAACCTTAACAAGTCGAGCGTAATGACTGGTCTTCGTGGTGTTCGCGTAGTCACTACGCTGTTTGTCCTGTCGCTTTGGGTGAACTTTGGACTGTCATATTCGCACTGGTAGCGGTTTCTGATGGCTGTATCCGCGCTAGAGCTCTACCCGGCATTTCGATCTGGACCGCGAAACCATAAATCTCGAATTGTTATCCACTTTTTCATGAATAGATTCACATCTTAAATTAACCTGTCTCCGACTTCGTTGATCTCCTCGCCTGTTCAATTTTGAATAGAATTGCGTGTCTCTGAATGACATTATTGTCAAATGAAAATGTGTTCCCTAAGGGGACAGAGGGAAGGCCCCCATGTCTATACCTTTGAAGCCTCAAGTTTTAGTAGTCGATGATGATCCGAGCATTCGTACCAGTATTGCCATGTTGCTGGCCGCGGCCGGATACGTCGTCAATACGGCGAAAAACGGATTCGACGCGCTTTTGCAGTTGAGAAAAACGCTGCCCGATTTAATAGTCTCTGAGTTGAACTTGCCGGAAATGTCCGGGTTCGAGTTTCTTTCGGTTGTGCGGCGCCGGTTTCCGCAAGTTTCGGTTCTGGCCATGAGTGGCGGGTACGAGCAAGGCGACATCCTGCCCGGCGGAGTGATTGCTGATGGCTTCTATGCCAAAGGCCGCAGCAAGCCCCAGGACTTATACGATATGGTTTCCGACCTGATTTGCAGATCTGCTGAACGCGCCAGGGCGCACCGGAAAGAACCGGCCCCGGTGTGGATTCCGCGCAACGGAAAAGATTCAAACGGGATACCTTACGTCGTACTTACCTGTACGGAATGCCTGCGGTCGTTTCCGCTGAGCGTGACTGGTGAAGGGCTCCAGACCATCCAGGAAACATCGTGCCTGTTTTGCCCAAGCCAGGTTCGCTACATCATCGATTTTTCCCGGGCGGTAAATTCTCCGACGAAACCAGCGGCAAAGGCCGCCACCACCGGCGCAAGACCGTCGCGTGAGCTTTGATGTTATGAAATACCACGTGACTCATTGCAGTGGTTGTGGCGTGCTGATGCTTTGCGGGAAACCAGCTTGCGTTCGTACTGATCATATTTGTTACGTCTGCACTCACGCCGCAAATGCTCGTGAATCGGGCGATGACTTGCGGGAATTGCCCGTCAATTGAGACAGCCATGAGCAGAGATCATCCGACTCATCCGCGGGTTTGGAACGTGGCTTCTACCGCCGCAATTGATACAGGAAAACCTATTATCGGGCAGGCGAGCCGTCGTTTGACTTCCGAGGTGAAGGCCAACTTATTAGTTCCTGCATCTAACCGAGCGACAGACGAATTTTCATTGTGTCTGCAGTGCCAAAATCGCTGATTTTCTTGTGTCTATTCAGCCTTGCGCAGGCCGCAAACCCTACACAGGACGTACGCTCGTTGTTGGCGAGCATGGTGCGCGCCTATACCGAAAACCACTCCCAACTGCGCGGCTACGTGATTACGCGCAATTACCTTGTCTTTAAGGCGGGAGAGCAGAAATCAAACATAACCGCCCTCATCATTTACCTGCCACCCAAGGCAAAATTCTTTGAGATTCAAAACAGCAGCGGCGGCGGGGCAGAGGTGGTGGTTCGCAAAGTGCTGGAAAAAGAGATGGAGGTAGGACGCGAGGTTCAGGATACCGGCATGAATGTCTCGAACTACGAGTTTGAATTCCTGGGCGAAGAATCGCTGGCCGGGGCGCAGTGCTACGTTCTGGCGATCCATCCCAGGCGCAAGAGCAAAGACCTGCTCGAAGGCAGGATCTGGCTGGACAAGAAGTTGCGTCTGATTCGGCGTGTGCAGGGCCGTCCGGGCAAAAGTCCCTCCTGGTGGGTGAAAGACATTTTCCTCACCCTGGACTACGAAGACCGCGGCGGGATGTGGCTTCAGACCGGCTCTACAGCAGAAGCAAGCGTGCGCTTTGCGGGCAAGTACAGTCTTGTTTCGCAAACCACTGCTTTCGCCTTGCTGGAAGACGCTGCTCGATGAAATATCCCAGGAGCGAGAGAGAAACCGGCGCTTTCGTCATCGAGGCCCGATGTGCCCAACAATCATTCGGGAACAAAGTTGCGAATCGATGGCACAACATTCAGGTACTCAGGAGCATCTCAGAAAAAGTCCGCATATTCGTTCCACGAAAAGAGAGCTCTTGTCACAAACCACGGTGTTTCAGGAAGCACTTCAAGGCCCATTTCCACAGAAAACTGGTTCCGGTTCCCAAAGAAAAACAAATTGCTTCGACGCAGAAGCCACGCCCTGCGCTGAGATGACAGAAGGCGAGATTATCAGAAAAGCGCAGGCGGGAGACACGGGTTGTTTTGAAGCCCTCTACGCCCGGCATAAACGGCGGGTCTTTTCGTTGTGCCTGCGTATGACGGGAGGGAACTATGCTCAGGCGGAGGATTTCACGCAAGACGCATTTATGCAGCTCTATCGCAAGATTGCGAGCTTTCGTGGCGAATCTGCATTTTCCACCTGGCTGCATCGCCTTTCGGTGAATATCGTGCTCATGCACCTGCGCAAGAAAGGCATTGCGCAGATTTCACTTGAGCAAAGTTTGGATCCTGAGCAAGAAGGCCGAGGGGCAATCGATATCGGCACCAGGGACGATACTCTTCATGGTTCGGTTGACCGTATGACGATACAGCAGGCCATAGCCGAACTCCCGCCCGGATACCGGATTACATTTGTGCTTCACGAGATAGAAGGATACGAGCACAACGAGATTGCGGAACTCTTGGGATGCTCGATTGGAAACAGCAAGTCTCAGTTGCATAAGGCGCGAATGAATTTGCGTGCCTTGCTCCTGCGGCGTAGCAACTCAAAAGGTATAGGCGAGCCCGCAAGGAATCGTGCCGCATAATCGGAGAACTGGCGAATAGATATTGTCCCGGACTGAACAGTCAGCCTGCCTGGATGTGGGATAACCTGTTTGATAAGCGCATCTGTTTGGCCGCCTTAACCAGAGCGCGCATGAATAGGAGTGCGTTATGCGTTGGCGTCTTGTGAGGCCGTGGCTAATCTGGTTCATCACCCCATGGTTCGTTGTCTTGTCTGCATGTATCCCATTCCCGGCCAAATGGAGAATGGCTATTAGTTATGACCTTCAGAGGCTAATACAAACCAATCAATTCCAACTGGACGCCCGCGCAGAGTGAGTGGCAGGAAGAAGGGACGTAATGCTTTCGGTGCTTTCAATCTTTCTGGTTATCCCGGCACTTCTCATGTTGCCGCAGGCATTGCGATCGTGGCGGCTGCGCAGACATTGGGGCTATCAACACCTCTTTCTGGCGCTTATACTCCTGGTTGTCTTGTTTCTTTCCAGCCGTCTATAAAAGCGGAGGGTGTGCGCCCGTTGGTAGAAAGCCGTGGCGCACGACTGCTCTAGGCCCCCGCCACAAGCTGCTCCAGCGCTGGTTTGTTGTGGATGGTCAACGTGGAGCCCTTCAGTTCGATGATGTCTTTCCTTCTAAATTCTGAGAGTGTGCGTGTTATTGTTTCCCGGCTGGTGCCCATAAGCTGAGCAATATCTTCATGGGTCAGCGCAAGCGTTGCCCGGACGACCCCATTTGTGACCTGCCCATCGGTCGCCGATGCGAGCAGGAATTTCGCAACTCTCCCGGAGATTGTGCGTGACAACCCAATGCAACGGGCAACATGGTATACCTCTTGATAGTCACGGCAGACATGCTGAGCTGCCCGCAGACAGGCGTCGCCGTGCGCTTGGAGGAAGCGAAGGAAGTCTGCCCGATCCACAAAGCTTAACTGGCTTGGCCGCATCGTCTCGGCTGTCAGTTCATACGGCTTGCCTGTGATAATTGCGTGTAAGCCGAGGACTTCTCCCGGCTTCGCGATCCGAAAGGTGAGGGCTTTCCCATTACGCGAAGTGGCGGAGAGCTTGACTTGCCCGTGGCAAAGCATAAAGATTCCACGCGGGCGTTGTCCTTCTGTAAAGATCACTGCGCCTTCGGAAAGAGCCGCGCCCTTTTTTATTTGGTTGAAAGCTTCCAGAGATTCTTGGGAGAGGGCGCAGAAGAAATTGTCGGAACGCAGGTGACAATTAAGACATTCGGCAGGCAGACCGTTCGGCGAGTTCATGGATGTTCCTCATCTACCCGAAGCAAACGTACAGGCATCTAAACGAAGTTGCTTAGCGACGCTCGCTGAGAAACAGGAATATTTAAGGACCGCACATCGCTAGATAGATGATACGTCTGCCGACCATGGCGCGACTGTTCAAAATTGCTCACGTTTCATCGATAGCCCAGGCGGCTTGATTTTGCACATTATAGGCCCGAGCGCGAGTTCAGAGCACGATGTCCGCCGCGCGCCGGCAACATGCGATCGAATCCAGAAGAACATCGCGGGCCAGAAGATTACGATCCACTGCACTGTCACCGGTCAAGGACTGTGTTTTTGCGCTTACCACCGCAACCCTGTCGGCAGACCTGAAGACCAAGATCGTTCCCTGTCTGTTCGGCGAAAATCCAGACTGCGGTTCGTGCGGATGTGTCGCATCCATGGGCTTGGCGGCCCGTAGCAGCGCATAAGCTGGGCGGCGTCATCCCCGTTGGGGCCATCTTTTAAAGCCTCGGTCAGGATTGGCCAGACTCTCTCCAAACAGACTATGCAGCCGCCAGTGGAGGATGGACTGCGGGTGCTGCCCTAGCCGGCTATAGTAAATGTTCATTTTGCACCCTTTGCTCTTTATTTTCTCCATTCGGGTCCCGACCCATTGGGGCGCTGGCGCTCCTACGAATCACTATCTTGTGCAAAGCTGAATAATAGCCCTGTGTTCAATTCAAGCCAGACTTGCAACCGCACGTATGGGAGCATCGTTGAAGTGTTTAAAGATGAAGGTTTGTGCCATGCCAGAGGTCCGAGTTCTGTTGGTAGACGACAATGTATCTGTGCGAACGACGATGCAGCAAGTACTACAAGCCCACGGCTTTGAGGTAGTCGCCGATGCAAATGTGAATGACGCTCTAAGGCATATCGCCACGGCCATTAAACCTTTTGATGTGCTGCTCAGTGACTTGCACATGCCGGGCAAGGGTGATGGACTGATAGTTGCGAGCGCCATGCGCCACGCCAACCCCAGGGCAATCACCCTGGTGATGAGCGGATACCCGGAAATGTCCGCGGCTGCGGCAGCCATCCTGCTCCAGGCCGACCATGTCTTGCTGAAGCCGATTGAGATTCAGCCGCTCATCGACCTTATTAGAGAAAAGCTGATCAAGCGAGACATTCCGCGTACCAGAGACATCGCGGAAACCGTGGCTACAATCCTGGAACACAACGGTGCTGCCACCGTCGCGCATTGGCTGGAACGGGTGAATGCGAATGAGGACTTGACCCACATCGCGCTTACAGCCGAGGAGCGCACCGGCCATTTGCCGCGTCTGATAAACGACCTGGTTCGCCGCCTTCGCAAGCCACAAAGCCTGGAGAGCGGACGCGTCGCCTCCGCCGGCGCGCGGGAGCATGGAGCGTTGCGGCGTGAACAAGGATATAGTGCCGCCATGATCGTAGAGGAGTCACGAATGCTGCAGGTCAGTATCTTCCAGACGTTGCAAAACAATCTGACCAAAGTGGATTTCAGCCTGCTGCTGATGAATGTGATGGTGGTTGCAGACGAGGTGGATTGGCAGCTCACGCAAGCCATACGCAGTTACGTGGGCGAACAACAGGCGCCCCTCGCCGCCTGACCGCTCCCTGAGTGAACTTTGCTCAAAGCCAAGAGCAGTTTTGCGATGCCTAGAAGAAAGCCGGTAAAGAATCCGCTAAGACGACAGTCTCAGCCCTCCGGCATTAAGATGGCCAGGCCCGACGAGGCCCTCATCTGCCCGCTGGCAAAGATCGCAGTTCTGGGTTCCGTTTTGATCAGCTTTTTGAATCGCCAAGTGCGACAGTGAAGTTATGAGCATGACATGCCGAGAGTGCATGGTATGACCAATAGGAGCGTGAGATGACGAAGTTGAACAAAGTGGATACCGTAGCGAACATACTGGAGCGGGAACTCCAGCCTACGATCGAAGAATGGCTGAGGCGCGTGAATCTGGTTTCAGAACTGACCAACGTTCCACTTAGCGATGCGGACCGCACCGGCCATCTGCCCAAGCTGTTTCACGACCTGATTTGCCGCCTGCGTCTTGCCAGAGATGCCAAGCCCTCGGTCTCTGTCGCCGCTGGCGGGCACGGAAGAGTGCGTTTGGCGCAGGGTTACTGCGCCTCCATGCTCATTGAGGAGTCGCGGTTGTTCCAAGTCAGCACATTCGGCACATTACATCTTCATCAGGACGAACTCGATCAAAGCGAGGTCCTGTTAGACGTGATGACCATCGCGGACGAAGTGGATGCCCAACTCAAGGAAACCGTGATCAGCTTTATGGGAGCGCAATCAGAAAAGGCCGCAGCCTAGAAAGCTTCCCTTGTCTTTACTGCGGCAGGCAGCATCATCCTGAATGTTTGGTTCTTGGAGCGACATCGGCAGCGAATTACAGATTGTAAGAACAATGGAGTGTCAAATCTCAGAACGGGAATGCTTTCCCACAATGGACTTGGCACAACTTGAAAGCAACGAAAGATGTTTCACCGCACTCGGTAGCAATTAGACTAGTAGATAGAGACATATCCTTTTTCCTCACCCTGAGTCTTCGCTGAGAGTTCATTGGCAACACCCGTCCGCTGAACCTCATGGCTAATCCGGCCCACAGGTTGTACGGTGGTAGAAAATGCCAATTCATCGGTCAATCAGTGTGTCCATCGACCGGGACAAAGATGTTACATGGTTGTGCGGAGACTGCGACAAACCAGTAAAGGAAGAAAATGCCATCGGCAACGAAGCTGGGTTACCGCTTCGGTTTCTGTGCCCAACCCACGGCCATCTTATAGCCGAGTGGAGGGACGATGAGCACAAACAAGCCGACCTCAGTTTATATTGGGATATTGTTAACAAAAGTAAGAAACCACCTAAGAGTGGTTAAGCCACGCTCTTGTGCGGGGTAATACAGGTTGGAGACACAACGCTTCCAGTGCATCCCCCATGATCTCAGAGAAATTGAAGCCTGTGCCGCTGAGGTCGGTCTTAGTGACCACGATAGGTGACAGTGTGTTGAATCTTCAAGAACAGAAGTGTGTGCAGTTTTGAACAGATTACCATTTGTGCCAAAGTCTAAAATAAAGTGGGAAAAGCTTCATGTCTCGTTTGGGAACAATAGGGTGGAATCTCGCGGTTTCACGCTAATAAAGGCCGGTCTTTTGCCAAATTTTCAACCAAAACGGGAAATGGAAAAACCGGATGGCCCAGAATGGGATTTGCTCTCATTTCTGAGCACCGCTACGTGGAACCGGGATAGAATGCCTTAAACAGTTGCCTTAAGATGCCTTCACCCCGCAGGCAAACCCGTGACCAAAGCGTACCGGTGGCTACACTGAGGAAAGCCCAGGCGTCGCGCAGATTCCAATCCGGCTCTTCTGCTCAAGAAAACTCCATTGAACAACTTGTCACTCGAAACGGTTCTTTTCCGGTAGTGGCGGTCGGAGCCTCGGCCGGTGGACTGGAAGCATATACCGAATTTCTCCACGCCTTGGCGGTTGACACCGGCATGGCATTCGTCCTGATACAGCATCTCGATCCGAGTCATCACAGCCTGCTGACTGAGATCATCGCCAAAGCAACCACGATGCCGGTCGAGGAGGTCAAAACAGGGGTCAGGATAAAGCCCAACTGCGTCTATGTGATTCCCCCTAACGCTCTGATGGCAATTTCACAAGGCGTCTTCACACTGACACCCAGGAGCACAGAACCGGGCCAGCATCTATCGGTTAATTTCTTCATGAGGTCTTTAGCCGAAGACCAAAAGAGCAGGGCGATTGGAATCGTTCTTTCGGGCACAGGAGCCGACGGTGCTTTGGGTCTGACCGATATCAAGGCGGCAGGCGGTATTACCTTCGCGCAGGATCCTGCCTCGGCAAAGTACGATGGCATGCCACGCAGCGCGCTCGCTTCCGAGTGCGTGGACTTTATTCTGCCGCCAAAAGGTATTGCGAAAGAGCTAGAGCGGATCAATCGCCATCCTTATGTAAGCCAAGTCAAGGATGAAGGCAGCATCGAATACTCCGTGCCAGGCAGGGAAGACTTCAGCTGCGTTCTTGATTTGCTGCGCAAAGTGAGCCGCGTTGATTTTTCCCAGTACAAGCCCAATACCATTCACCGGCGCGCACTGCGACGCATGGTGATCCTTAAGCTGGACTCACTCAGCCAATATGCGAAGTACTTGAAAGATCATGCCGAAGAAGTAGAAAAGCTGTATGACGATATTCTCATCCCCGTGACCAGTTTCTTTCGTGACGTCGAGGCTTTCGAGGCCCTGAAGGCGCACGTCTATCCCGCCATTGTGAAAGACAAGGGCAACAAAGGCACGATCAGGATGTGGGCGCCAGGCTGCTCCACTGGGGAAGAGACCTACTCCCTGGCTATGACTCTCCTTGAGTTTCTCGGGGACAAAGCTTCCAGCTTCCAGGTCCAGATATTCGGAACGGACCTGAATGACAAGGGCATTCAAAAGGCGCGCGCCGGAGTGTATCGGGAAAGCATTGCCGAGGAGATATCACCGGAGCGGCTGCGACGTTTCTTCGTCAAAGTAGATGAGGGTTACCGTGTCAATAAGGCAGTTCGCGACATGTGCGTCTTCGCGCGGCAGAACTTGGCGGGTGACCCGCCTTTTTCGCAAATGAATCTGGTCGCCTGCCGGAACCTTCTCATCTACATACAGCCAGCCCTGCAGAAGAAAATAATGCCTATCCTGCATTACGCCCTTAAGCCCTCTGGATTTCTGATTTTGGGCGGCTCTGAGAGCGTCGCCGCTTTCCCACACTTGTTCTCTACCGTGGACAAGAAACATAAAATCTATGCCAAAAAGGCGACTGCATCCCGGCTTCACTATGATTTTTCCTTGCCTCACTATCCTGTTGAAAGCGGCCCAGATATCGGGAGTGTTCTGGCGTCACGGCATGCGCCCGAACCGGAATGGGACGTGCAAATCGAGGCTGATCGTGTCGTCCTGAAGGACCACGCTCCAGTAGGGGTGGTTGTTAATAGTGCGATGGAAGTGGTCCAGTTCCGCGGTCGAACGACTCCCTTCCTGGAGCCCGCGCCGGGAAAGCCGAGCCTCAATGTGTTGAAGCTGGCGCAAAATGGCCTGGCAATTGAGCTACGGACATTAATTAACGCAGCCAGGAAAACCGGTGCACCCGTCAAGAAAGATGGAGTCATTTTCGACGGTAACGGCCACAAACGAATTCTTAACATTTCTATTTCGCCACTGGGGAAGAATAGCTCGCCAGGGAAAGAACGTTACTTCCTGATCCTGTTTGACGACGTTACATCGCATAGGATTTCTGGTTCTGGAGCCAGCCCGCCGCGCGGGAAGAAGGTCGGCGCTGAAAAGAATGATGAATCCCGGCGTCTGAAGCAGCAACTTGCTGACGCTCAGGATGCTTTACGTTCCGCAGTTGAGTCAGAAGAGGCTATCAAGGAGGAATTTCAATCAGTCAATGAGGAAATACTCTCGGCCAATGAGGAGTTGCAAAGCACTAACGAGGAACTGGAAACCTCGAAAGAAGAGCTTCAGTCGGCCAACGAGGAACTGAACACGCTGAATGACGAACTTCGCCACAAAAACAGCGAACTGCACGAATTGAGCAACGACATCTCTAATTTGCTGAACAGCACAAGGATTCCGGTTGTCATGCTGGACGGCCGTTTTCGCATACGGCGTCTCACACCCAACGCTGACAAGCTGCTGAAAGCAGTTCCGTCCGACGTGGGCAGGCCGATTGGCGACATCAGGCTCAATATCAAGGTCTCCAACCTGGAAATGATGATCACGAAGGTATTGGATAGCCGTGAATTATCGCAGCATGACGTTCAAGACATGGAAGGCCGCTGGCATTCATTGCATATCCTGCCGTACAAGACCCAGGATAATAAGATTGACGGCGCTGTGCTGGTTTTGCTCGATATTGACGCAATCAAATCGGCCAATGAGCAACTGAGGAAATCAACCGAGTTTTTTCGTGGAATCATTGATACGGTACGACAACCGCTTGTGGTGCTGAATTCCGACTTGCGAGTCATAGCGGTCAACCAGTCTTTCCTGGACACTTTCAAAATGTTGTCCGAATCCGTGGTTAACAAGTTTCTCTACCGGCTTGGCAACGAGCAATGGAACATTCCCAGACTGCGGGCGCTGCTGGAGGACGTTTTACCGAAGAGCCAGGCAGTGAATGATTTCGAGGTAGAACATGACTTCGAAAATGTCGGTCCCAGAAAGATGCTGCTGAATGCCCGCAGGCTTTTTCAAGTCAATGACCAGGAGCCGATGATACTTCTGGCCATTGAGGACATCACCGAACGCAAACTGGCAGAAGCTGCTTTGATCAAGTCGGAGAAACTGGCGGCCTCTGGACGTTTGGCCGCTTCGTTGTCGCATGAAATCAATAATCCCCTACAGGCTGTTACAAACTTGTTGGTTTTGCTGGGACAATCTCAAAAATTGGACCCGCAAGATCGAAAATATGCGACGCTGGCGACGAAGGAGCTGAGCCGCGTGGTGCATTTGGTGCGTCAGTCTTTAGGTTTCTTTCAAGACGCAGGACCACCGACCGCGGTGAACGTGGAAGAGGTGCTTGAAAGCGTCTTGAATCTCTATGCCAATCAGATCGAAACTCACAAGATTATCGTAACGACGCAGTTTTGGTTGGATGGCACACTGGAGAGCTATCCCCGCGATATCCGTCAGGTGTTCTCAACCCTGCTGCTCAACGCTATGGAAGCTACTCCTGAGGACGGCCGTATCGTTGTGCGTGCCAGGAAGTCTCTGGACTGGAGCAAGAATCCGCCCCTCCGAGGGGTTCGGCTTACGCTCGCAGACAGTGGTAGTGGAATCACAACTCATCATACCGCACGTATTTTTGAACCATTCTTTACCACCAAAGGAGAGCGAGGGACTGGACTTGGCCTGTGGGTAGCCCGTGGGGTCGTGCATCGGCTTGGCGGCTCGATTCGCGTGCGCAGTACGACGCGTGTGGGCAAGAGCGGCACATGTTTCTCGGTGTTTCTGCCGCATCGAACGCGAAAGGCGGACTTAGCTCCTGGTGAAATCAGCAGATCATCCTGAGGGAGACATCCAAGCTTGCCTAGGAAGCAGTTGGTTCAGAACCGCATCGCCAGATCGACGTATCTCTGAATCCATGCTCTTGAAAGAGACCTTTGCCTGTTCTTGCTGCGGGAATTCGAAATAGTATTTTTGGTCCAGAGTCTTACAGCCGAACGTTTCGTATCTACATCCACGACTGACGCCCGCAGTGAACATCCAATAGGCCACTTGCTCGCCCCAAGAGTTGAGCACGAGAACGAGTGACAATGAATGGTCAAAAGGTATAGGCGAGCCCGCAAGGAATCGTGCCGCATAATTGCAGACCCGGTGAATGGATGAACCGTCCTAAATTGCATGGCCCAAGAGCTCTGGTTCACATCAGGACGGTGCAATAGTGAACAGCCAAACTATGCCGCCTGAATTTAAACTCGGCTTAGATTTTCAGGAAGGAGGGACGCAATGCTTCCAATCTTTTTTCTCGTCCCGGTACTTCTCATATTCTCGCCAACATTGGAACCCTGGCGCCTCCGCAGACATTGGGGCTATCAACAACTCTGTTTGGTGCTCATAGTCCTGGCGATCTTGTTGCTTTCCAGCCGACTCTAACGGCAATCCGGGTTATGGGAAGGCCTGCACTTTGTTGCCAGGGCGCTCAGTTTGCGTTCCGTGCTTCAGCAAACAGCGACACACGCACCCGTGCGCACCGTCGGTTTCACTGCACGGCTGGAGCATCAGTTCTGGTGGTTGGTCTGTGACGCCAACTTGTCGGGAGCAATGGCCGCCTGGGAGCTTTTCGGCTCGGTACGCCAAACGTAAAAGTACTTGTCATCGGCTGAGGTGGCCACCGAGATCTTTTTCTGCTTGGTGGCCCGGTTCAAAGCCGAGCGGACATTTTCCATCTTCTCCCCGTTCAGGCTGTCCAGAGGAACCAGGATGGCCGTTTCCATGTCCAACCGGTCAAGGTCAGCCAGAATCTTGGCAACAATCGAGTTGTGCTTCCCTTTTCTGCCGTGGGGAATTGAGTCAATCAACTTGTTGGCGAAATTGAGCGGCTGGGCTTTACCATTACTGCCGTTATTACGGTGGTGGCCGTTGTTTTCCATTTTTTTCCCGCTGCCGGGCATATGCGCTCCCCCTAAGTCGCGTATGACTAACGTAACGGACCGCTAATCATACGAAGCTATACAAAGTATAAAACTAAATAACCGCATGTTACAAGCAGGTTTCGTAGCGCAGAAATCATCCCTCGTAGCGCAGAAGCCCCCC
>Ga0070741_10003400_pt1 | contig 39655 bp, 38 predicted proteins | sample Coa_R1_4_FD_66440 | JGI IMG/M metagenome (GOLD analysis project Ga0070741, IMG submission 66440) | Surface soil microbial communities from Centralia Pennsylvania, which are recovering from an underground coalmine fire - Coalmine... | ecosystem: Environmental > Terrestrial > Soil > Unclassified ...
CGCAGCGCCGGCTCGGAGGGCGTGATCCTCGGGCTATCCCCGCCTCTGTTCTGCATCACCGACTGCTGCCATGTTCGCCCGGTCCGGCCGAGCTGCCGCGCGGGGCACCAACCCAAAGGGCCCCGCCTCCGGTGCTGGCCGAGACTATCTGCCAACTCCACCCGCGGAAGCGCCGCAGGTGCCTATGAAATCAGTCTTTGTCGAGGCCGTACAGGGCATGCAGCGTTCGCACTGCAAGCTCGGCATAGGCTGCATCGATCAGCACGCTAATCTTTATCTCTGAAGTGGTGATGGCCAGGATATTGATGCCCTTTTCCGCAAGCGCCTTGAACATCTGCGCGGCAACGCCAGCATGGCTGCGCATGCCCACGCCGATCACGGAGACCTTGGCCACGTCCGAGGAGCTTTTCACGTCGAAGTAGCCGATATCCCTCTTGGCGCCCTTCAGCACCTCCAGCACGCGCTCCAGGTCCGACTCCTGCACGGTAAACGTCATGTCTGTGTGCTTGCCGTCGGAGGACGTGTTCTGCACGATCATGTCGACGTTGATGTTGGCATCCGCCAGCGGCCCGAAGATGCTGGCGGCGACGCCCGGCCTGTCATCGACCCGGATGAGGGACACTTTCGCCTCGTCCTTGGCGTAGGCGATGCCGCTGACGACTCGCTGCTCCACGATCTCATCCTCGCTGCAGATGATGGTGCCGATCTTGTCCCAGGTCTCCGGCCGCACCGGCTCCAGCGCGTCCGGCGCGGCGAAGCTCGAAAGCACGCGCACGCGCATTCTGTGTACCATGGCGAGTTCGACGGAGCGCGTCTGCAGCACCTTGGAGCCGAGCGAGGCCATCTCCAGCATCTCCTCGTAGGAGACCTTGGGCAGGCGCCTGGCTCGCGGCACGATGCGCGGATCGGTGGTGTAGACGCCGTCGACGTCGGTGTAGATGTCGCACAGATCGGCCTTCACGGCCACCGCAATGGCGACCGCGCTGGTATCGGAGCCGCCGCGGCCGAGGGTGGAGATGCGGTTGCGCTCGGGCTCGATGCCCTGGAAGCCGGTAATCACCGCCACCTCGCCCTGCTCCAGGCGCGCGCGGATCTTGTCGCCGGGAATGTCCTTGATGCGTGCAACGCCGTGCGCGTTGTCCGTGATGATCGGGATCTGCCAGCCTTGCCAGGAGCGGGCCGTGATGCCCATGCTCTGCAGCACGATGGCGAGCAGTCCCGCGGTGACCTGCTCGCCGGTCGCCACGATGGCATCGTACTCGCGCGCGTCATGCAGCGGCGAGGCCTCCCGTACCCAGGCCACCAGCTGATTGGTCACGCCCGCCATGGCCGAGACGACGACTGCCACCCTGTTGCCGGCGTCGAACTCGCGCTTGACGTGGCGGGCAACGTTGCGAATCCGCTCGACGTTGGCCACTGAGGTGCCGCCGAACTTCATAACGACGAGAGACATGACGACCCGCGTGAGTGCCCAAAGGGTCCAGTCCTTGCGGCCGTGATCGGGCTCGCAAGCCCCGCAAGAGACCCTACATGTCGGCTTGACGTGCGTACTCTTAGCCAGAAGGCCCGGTGACTGCAACACTCGCCACACGGCCTTGACAGCCCGGCATCGCGACGCGCCAATGCCCCATGCTCCAAGGTGACCCAGGCACGGCCGCGGGAACGCTCGATCGCGCCGAGATCGACCGTTTCGCTCGGCTGGCCACCGAGTGGTGGGACCCCAACGGCAAGTTCCGCGCCCTCCACCGGATCGGGCCGGCCCGGATCGGCTTCCTGCGGGACGAGATGCTGCGCCACTTCGGTCGGCCCGCAACGGGGATGCGCCCGCTCGAGGGGCTCAGTGTCCTCGACGTGGGCTGCGGCGGCGGACTCATCTGCGAGCCGCTCGCACGTCTGGGGGCGCGGGTGACCGGCCTCGACCCCGCGGTCGAGAACGTCGAGGCCGCCCGGCAGCACGCGGCCGGCGGGGCTCTCGGCATCACCTATCGCGCCGGGCGCGTAGAGGAGCTGGCCGCGGAGGGGCTGACGTTCGACGCCGTCGTCTGTCTGGAGGTGGTGGAGCACGTGCCTGATCCGGCAGCCTTCCTGAGAGCGAGCGCGGCCTTGATCGGCCCCGGCGGGCTCATGCTGCTTTCCACCATCAACCGTACGCTCAAGGCCTACCTGCTCGCGATCGTCGGCGCCGAGTACGTCCTTCGCTGGCTGCCGGTCGGCACGCACCGGTGGGACCGTTTCATCACGCCCGACGAGCTTGCCCGCCACCTGCGCGCCGCGGGCCTGGAGGCGCCGGTGATCAAGGGGCTGGTGTACAACCCCCTGGCGGACACCTGGACGCTTGGAAGCGACACGGATGTGAACTATCTGGCAGCCGCGGCAAAGCCGGCCGCCGCGGCACCCCTATAAGCCCGCCAATTGGTCTCAATCAGCGGCGCCGAAAAGGAAGAGCTTTCGCGCCGGCGCGGCCCTCACCACGCAAGCAATCCCTCCGGCATAGCCTTCACAATCGACCCTCTTGTCATGCGCGCGCCACCAGAACGTGGAATGGCGGGGGCAGCTCGCGGCGACCCTCTGCCGCCAGGCAGCGATCGCACGGTGGCGCGCGGCCCACTGGGTGTCGTAGCGGCGCGGCGGATCGAAGTTGAGGCCATTGGCCATCCTGCCCACGGCAGCGATCCCGCGTTGACACCCCTGCCAGTGAGCGGAGGCGGTCGCAGACGCTGTCGCCGCCAACAGCAGGCTCAGTCCAAGCGTTGAAAGCATCCGCATTTGCCAGCTCCTCCCGGCCTACTCCCCTGCATCGCGGGGGTGGAGGGAACCTGCTGCGGCGGGGGGCGAAACGCATCCCCATTGAGCGCGAAGACGGCGCAATCGGCGATAGCGTCCGATAGCAAGCCCCGCCTGCCCGAGACAGGCTTGAACCTGCGGTGATGTTTATGATATTAACATTGCGGTCGACGGGAGGCCAACGGCGATGCCGCAGATCATTGTCAATACCCCGCTCTGGGTATGGGCGCTCCTGGCGTTCCTGCTGTTCCTGGGCATTCGCGCGCTGCGGCCGGCGACCGTCCCGGTCTGGCGGGCCGCCATCTTGCCCGCGATCTTCTTTGCCTGGGGCCTGTCCAGCCTCTATGCGCTCTATGGTCTCGGTGCCGTGCAGGCCCTGGTGTGGGTGGCAGCGCTGGGCATCGGCACGGGTGTCGGCTTCATCATCGCAGGGCTGCAGCCGGTGCGCGCCGATAAGATGCGCCACCTGGTCCAGATCCCCGGCGGGCCGCTGACGCTCGTCCTGATCCTCCTGATCTTTGCAACCAAGTACGAGTTCGGGTTTCTTCACGCGACGCAGCCGTCCCTTTTCGCCGAGCCTCGCATCTGGCTTGCAGAGGTAGCCGTTTCGGGCCTCCTGGCCGGCATGTTCGTTGGGCGCTTTGCAGGCCTATGGCGGCAATATCGGACCGGCCCGCACGAGGACCTCGCCGCCTGACGCGGCGACCTTCATCGAGGCCGGGACGAGCCTTGAGCGGTGAGATCTGCAACCGCGTTGCGAGCACATCCCGCGCAATCGGCTGTCGGCTTAACTGTTGCGCGCTTGTTTCAGCCGGAACAGCGCGACGCAAGGCAGCCGTGCGATCCTCCAGCCAACAACTTCGGATGAAGAGGAAAACGCCGTGACCCGCATCACCACCAGCCTCGCAGGCCGCGCCGCCATCAGCGGCGCCCTCGCTCTCGCAAGCCTGATCGTCCTCGTGGCGGAGGCCGGCGCCGTCAGCGCGCGCGTGCAGTCCGCCTGTGCCAGCGACTATTTCGCCTACTGCAGCCAGCATGACCCCGACGGCCCCGGGGTGCGCAAGTGCATGCGCGCCAACGGCACCAGGCTGTCGAGCGCCTGCGTGAACGCCCTCATTGCGGCCGGCGAGGTGTCTAAGCAGGAGGTTGCGCGCCGCGCCGCCGCCAAGTGACCTGGGCGCAGCGTCCGCAAGAGACGCTGGCCGCCCTTGGACGTGGCACAATTTCGCGCTAAGGCTCGCGCCCATGAGCAACGACATGGGCGCGAGGGCCGGAACGGCTCAGTTCACGCACGCGATCGAAGGCTGTCTCGAAGGCGCCATCGGCAGGTACGGGCTCACGCCGGCGGAGCTGGCGCGGTGGCTCGATCCTCTTGCGCCGGCCATCGCCGACCTGCAGGAGGACTACCGCGCGCGCCGGCTCCCGCATTTGCGCATAGCCGAGGCAACGGAGGATCTGGAGCAGGCGGAGGCGGCGCTGGCGAAGCTCAGCCGCGATGCCGGCACGATCGTCTTCTTCGGCATCGGCGGCTCGAGCCTCGGCGGCCAGACGCTGGCCCAGCTCGGCGGCTGGCATATCCCCGGCATGGCGGATGCGGCCCAGCGCCGCCGGCCGCGCACACGTTTCTACGACAACCTCGACCCTGTCACGCTACAAGCTGCGCTCGGCTCCTTCGAGCTGGGCGCGACGCGCTTCGTCGTCATCTCGAAGTCCGGCGGCACGCCCGAGACGCTCGTGCAGGCGCTGGCTGCACTCGGCGCCGTGGAATCTGCAGGCCTAGGGAAACGCATTCCGGACCTGTTCCTCGGCATCACGGAGCCGGCCGTTCCGGGAAAGGTCAACGGCCTGCGCGCGCTGTTCGAGGCCCACGGCATCCCGATCCTCGATCATCATCCGGGCATCGGCGGGCGCTACTCGGTCTTCACCAACGTGGGCCTTATCCCGGCCATGTCGCGCGGGCTCGATGCGCGCGCAGTGCGGGCAGGCGCGCGCGACGTCGTCGATCAGTTGATGCAAGCCCGACGACCTGCCGACCTGCCGCCCGCCGTCGGTGCCGCTGTCGCCGTCGGACTTGCGCGCGAGCGGGGTGTCAGGGCTCAGGTGGTGATGCCCTACACGGACCGGCTCGAGCGTTTCGGCCACTGGTTCGCCCAGCTGTGGGCCGAGAGCCTCGGCAAGAACGGGCAGGGCACGGCGCCGATCGCTTGCCTCGGCCCGGTCGACCAGCACAGCCAGCTGCAGCTCTTCATGGACGGCCCGCGCGAATACCTTATCACTGTCGTGCGGGCGCCCGCGGCCGGCCTCGGTCCGAGAATCTCGCCCCAGCTCGCGGCCCCGGCCGGCCTCGACTATCTCGCCGGCAGGACGGCGGGCGATCTCGTCGAGGCGCAGGCCCACGCCGTGCCGGAGGCACTGGGCCGCGCCGGCCGGCCGGTGCGCGCCTTCGACCTCGCCCGGCTTGACGAGCGGGCGGTCGGGGCGTTGATGATGCATTTCATGCTGGAAACGATTCTCGCTGCGCGGCTGCTGGGCGTCGATCCCTTCGACCAGCCGGCGGTGGAGCTTGCCAAAGTCATCACGCGCGACCGCGTTGCGGCGTTGAAGAGTTGAGTGTTAGGGGGTCAGACCCCTGAGTGTTGCGGCGTCACACCACGGTGGAGATCAGGGGTCTGCCCCCTGCATACCCATGCCCATCCGCCAGCTCAGCCCCGAGACCGTCAACCGCATCGCCGCAGGCGAGGTGATCGAGCGGCCGGCCAGCGTGGTCAAGGAGCTTGTCGAGAACGCGCTCGATGCCGGCGCCCGCGAGATCGACATCGTCACGGCCGCGGGCGGACTGTCCCTGATCCGCGTCACCGACGACGGCGAGGGGATGGGCGCCGGCGACCTGGGGCTCGCTGTGGAGCGGCATGCCACCTCGAAGCTCGCGGACGAGGACCTCTTCAACATTGCCACCCTGGGCTTCCGCGGCGAGGCGCTGCCCTCGATTGGCGCCATCGCCCGCCTGTCGATCAAGTCGCGACAGCGGCAGGGGACGGCCGGCCATGAGATCATCGTCGACCGTGGCAGCAAGCAGCCCGCGCGGCCCGCGGCGCTGAACCCCGGCACGTGCGTGGAGGTGCGCGAGCTATTCTCGGCTACGCCGGCGCGCCTGAAATTCCTGAAGTCCGAACGGGCGGAGACCATGGCGATCTCCGAGGTGGTGAAGCGCCTCGCCATGGCGCACCCGTCGGTCGGCTTCACGCTCACGACGGGCGAGCGGGCCGGCCTCAAGCTGCAAGCCCAGCCCCTCGGAGCCGACGGCCATCTGGCGCGGCTCGGGCGCATCATGGGGCGCGACTTCCTCGCCGACGCACTGTCAGTCGACATCGACCGCGAGGGCGTGCACGTCAACGGCTTCGCCGGCCTGCCGACCCTGCACCGGCCCGATCCCGGCCAGCAGTACCTCTTCGTCAACGGCCGCCCGGTGAAGGACAAGCTGCTGATCGGGGCCGTACGCGCGGCCTACGGCGATCTGCTGCCGAAGGGGCGCTATCCCCTGCTCGCGCTGTTCGTGACGCTACCCGCCCGCGAGGTCGATGTGAACGTGCACCCGAGCAAGGCCGAGGTGCGCTTCCGCGATGCGGGACGCGTGCGCAGCCTGGTCGCCGGCGCGTTGCGACAGGCGCTGGAGACCGCCGGCCATCGCGCCTCGTCGAGGGGCGGCGCACTCACGCTGGACGCGCTGGCGCGCGGCGCTCAGGCCGGCCCCACTCCTCAACCCGGCCGGCCGTCGAGCTTTGCGCGGCCGGGGTCCACACCGCAAGGGTTCGCCGAGGACTGGCAGGCGCCGCTCGACAGCCTCCTTTCGCCGAGCGTCGACGCACGCGCAGCGGCGGAGCCGCCGGCCCCGGATCTGCTCGACCGCCCGCTGGGCGCGGCGCGCGCGCAGCTCCACGAGACGTACATCGTCGCGCAGACGCGGTCCTCCGTCTTGATCGTCGACCAGCATGCGGCGCACGAGCGCCTCGTCTACGAGCGGCTGAAGGCCGCGCTGGCCAACGGCGGCGTCGCGCGCCAGGCTCTGCTGATCCCGGAGATCGTCGAGCTCGACCAGGACGAGGCCGCGGCGCTTGCAGCCGCCGGGCCCCAATTCGCCGCGCTGGGCCTGGTGCTCGAAGCGTTCGGGCCTGGCGCCGTGATGGTGCGCGAAGTGCCCGCGCTCCTCGGCGACACCGATGTCAAGGGCCTGGTGCAGGACCTGGCACGCGAGGCGCTGGGCGAAACCTCGGGCAGCCTGCTCCAGGAGCACCTGGCAGCCGTGTGCTCGACCATGGCCTGCCACGGCAGCGTGCGCGCAGGGCGACGGCTGACGCCCGAGGAGATGAACGCGCTACTGCGCGACATGGAGGCCACGCCGCACTCGGGCCAATGCAATCATGGCCGCCCGACCTACGTAGAGCTCAGTCTCGCCGACATCGAGCGCCTGTTCGGCCGGCGTTAGAACGCTTGCGTGTCATCCCGGTCGGAGCGCAGCAGCGAGCCGGGATTCAGCCGTGGTTGTGCGGGCCGCGTTGTTCTGGATCCCGGATATTTGCTGACGCGAATCCCGGGATGCCAGGCAGCTCCACGACAGATGTCCTGCATCGTCGCCCTATTTCATGCACTATGGTCGCGTGCGACTCGCGTGACCAAGAGGAACAATGGCGGCACCTGCCATCAATATCGACGCCTACGGTGACGCGCTCATCGTCCTCGCCACGGCCGGCATCATCGTGCCGATCGTGCAGCGCTGGCGCGTGAGCCCTGTGCTTTGCTACCTGGCCGCCGGCGCCATGCTGGGGCCGCTGGGCCTCGGCTCCCTGCAGAAGACCTACCCCGCCCTCTACTGGCTCACAATCACGGACGGGTCCCGCGTCGCGGGCTTCGCCGAGCTCGGCGTCGTCTTCCTCCTCTTTCTCATCGGCCTCGAGCTGTCCTACCAGCGCCTGATCACCATGCGCCGCCTGGTGTTCGGGCTGGGGGGGCTCCAGGTCGTCGTCTCCGCGGCGATCATCGGCGCAATTGCAGCCCTGTTCGGCAATAGCGGTGCCGCGTCCATGATCATGGGCCTGTGCCTCGCCTTGTCCTCGACCGCGATCGTCATCGAGGTGCTGTCCGAGCAGCGCCGCCTGACCATGGCAGCCGGCCGGGCGACCTTCGCCGTGCTGCTGGCCCAGGATCTTGCGGTGGTACCGCTTTTGCTCCTCATCACCATCCTGGGCGAGCGCTCGGGCGGCTCGCTGATAACGGGCAGCGTGCTGGCCCTGACGCATGCGGTGCTCGCCATCGGACTGATCGTGGTGGTCGGCCGCCTGCTGCTGCGCCCGCTGTTCAGGCTGGTGGCATCGGCCGGCTCACCTGAGCTGTTTGTGGCGGCGACGCTCTTCGTCATCATCGGCACCGGCTTTGTCGCCGGGCTGGCCGGGCTCTCCATGGCGCTGGGCGCGTTCGTGGCCGGCCTGCTGCTGGCGGAGACGGAGTTCCGCAAGGCGATCGAGACCACCATCGAGCCGTTCAAGGGACTGCTGCTGGGCCTCTTCTTCTTCACCGTCGGCATGGGCCTCGACGTGCGCGAGATCGCGCGCGAGCCGTTCTGGCTGCTGGCTTCGGTGGCCGGTCTCATCGCCATCAAGGCCGGGATCGCTACAAGCCTTGCGCGCCTGTTCCGCCTGCCGCCGGCCGCGGCCATCGAGACCGGCCTGCTGCTGGGGCCCGGCGGCGAGTTCGCGTTCGTGGCGCTGGGCGTGGCCACGTCGCTCGGCCTCGTCGCCAGTGCCGTGACGAGCTTCGCGCTCGCCGTCACCTCGCTCACCATGGTGCTGATCCCGCTGCTCGCCGTAGCGGCCCGGCGCATCACCGAATGGCTGGAGAACCGCAAGCCGCTCGAGCCCGAGCTCGCCCTGGCGCCGCCGGCCACCGAGCGGGGACACGCGATCGTCGTCGGCTACGGCCGCGTCGGCCAGATCGTCTGCAGCATGCTGGAGCGCCACCGCTTCCCGTTCATCGCTACCGACAGCGACCCGGCAGCGGTCAGCCAGTCGCGCCGCCGGGGGCGCCAAGTGTACTACGGCGATGCCACCAACCTCGCCTTCCTCAAGAGCTGCGGCCTCATGGAGGCAGCCGCCGTGATCGTGACGATCCACACCCAGGCCGCCATCGACGACATCGTCGAGGCCGCGCGCTCGCTCAGGCCCGACCTTCTCATCATTGCGCGCGCACGCGATGCCACGCACGCCAGCCACCTCTACGCCATCGGCGTGACAGACGCGGTGCCGGAAACCATCGAGGCGAGCCTCCAGCTCTCGGAGGCCGCCCTCGTCGGTCTCGGGCTGCCTGCCGGGCCGGTCATCGCCTCGATTCACGAGATGCGCGACGAGTTCCGCCACATGCTGCAGGAGGCTGCGGGAAAGGCCGGCAGAACCGAGACGCACTCCATTCGCCCCAAGTCCTTCCGGAGCTCATAGATCCTGGGAGCGCATGCCGGGATTGACGGGGCTGCGTGCGGCCGGGGCCTCTACCACCCGCGGCAGCAGCAGCAATCAGGCGGGTAGTAGGTGTAGACGATCTCCCCCGGGAAGTAGTGGAGCGGATGTCCCGGTGTGATGACGATGGGGCGCACGCGCCAATATCCGTAGGCACGCCGATAGCGATAGAAGCGCGCCTTGCGGCGATGACCGGTTGCGGCAGGGCGATCGAGATCCGCAACCCGCGTGACGAGGGTGGTCTGGGTGGACCTCGCCGGCAGCTGCATCGCCGCTCCGGGCGTTGCGGCCGCCCCGATGGCCGCGGCCACGGTTGTCGCCAGAATTGCCAGCGTGGACAGGCGCATGTGGTCCCCCGGAGCGAATCACCGCATTGGCCGGGAGCATAACTCTTCGGTGCGGCCTCGACCTCGGAAAACCCGCCGACGGCGCGGTTTCACTCCGGAAGCGATACCGCCGTGTCACGCAGGCATGCGGTTCGCTCAGCGCTTGGCCACGTCGGCCAGCCGTCCTTCCGTCAGGCGGACGAGATCGGCAGGCGCGACCTTGAATACCGCATTCGGCGTTCCGGCCGCGGCCCAGACGGCCGGGAAGCGCTGCAAGTCGTCGTCGATCAGCACGACCGGGGCCACCGCGTGGCCGATGGGCGGCACGCCGCCGATGGCATAGCCGGTCATCGTGCGCACGAAATCGGCATCGGCGCGCTCGATCTTCTCGCCCAGCAGCGCCCGAACCTTCTTCTCGTCCACGCGGTTGGCGCCGGAGGCGATGACGAGCACGGGCCGCCCGCTCGCGGACCTGAACACGAGCGACTTGGCGATCTCCGCCACCGTGCAGCCGACGGCCGCCGCAGCGTCCTCCGAGGTGCGGGTGCTCGCCTCGAACTCCACCACCTGGAAGCCCGGGCCGAGTGCGGCCTGCACCTTGAGCGCGCTCGGCGCGGTTGCGGGTTTCATCGCGGCAGCCCTTCCCCCCGATTCCCACAGGGGGAACGGTAGCGATTTCCGCTGTCATCCAGCACGTGCCCGACAGATGCCATCTCAGACGTGCCACAGGCACACATCAGAGGAGTGCGTCGAACGCCACAGCAGGATGCCGAGGAACAAGCATTGTACTGCCGAAGGAGCATCTTGTGCGCCGACTTCGTGCATGCTGGATTGGTACTCTAGCTCATGTTGGGGGAATGACCATGAAGATCGCTATTGCTGCCGTTGCTCTAGCACTTTCCTTGATTGCTGCTACCGTCTTCGTTCCGTCTGATGCCGCCGCTGGCTGCAAGTTCGTCAAGCAGCAGTGGAAGTGCCAATAGGCGCAGGAACTGAAGGATCCGAGCCGCGGGGCCTCGGCGACGCCGCCGCCGGGCATCGAGAACGACGACAATTCACCCGATTCGCGACGATCGATGGTGGGAAGCGGTTCAGGGGGGATGTAGCGTGCGCTCATGGACGTTTGCCTTGCTCGCCCTGCTCGGGCTGATCGCGATGTACGACGTGGCCGGAGCACAAACCCGGGATGAGCGGTGCTCTTTCGACGATATTGTCGTCACCAAGGCGGCCTGCTACGCGCTGCGCGGCGAGGAGCCCGATTTCTTGACCGAGGCCGCGAACAGTCCCGGCATCGGCCTTTTCCTGATACGCGAATACAGAGCCGCGCTGCTGGAGTTCGGACAGCTCTGGATCAAGTTCGCCCGCGGCACGATTGGCGGCGTCGCCACCATCCTCTTTCTCGCCCTTCCAGTGGTCGCCGTCGCACTCAGGTACCGACGTTCGTTCACGCTTGAGAGACTCTCGGCGCTCTGCAGCAAAGCGAGCGAAGTAACGGCGATCGTGGTCCGGCGGGCAGGATTATTTGCGCGCTATGGGTGGGCACCGTTCTCGGTAGCAGTCTGCACGAACCAATGGTACGAACCGCTCGACGAGCCATTTGGTTTGCTGTGGTTCTCCACGGGGCTGCCCGTATTTCTCATACCCACGTGGCCCCATACGATCATCCTCGGCCTTTGTTTGCAGGCATTTGCGGTGCGAGCGCATCAAGTCGCATCGGGCTTCCCGCCGAAAGGCAACTTCTGGCGGCCCTATATGCTGTTCACGAGCTACGTGCTTATCCTGTTTATGATCAGCTACGCCGGACCCGTCGCAATATCCTTCTTCCCAGATTTAGGTCTCGCGCGCACGCTGCTTGGCATACCGCTGGGATTATTCTTGCTCACCCTGATCGCCATCACCTGCATACTCTGCGCAGGCATTGTTGCGCGCTGCTCGCTCATGCTGCCGGCCGCTGCCACCGGCCACCCGCTTTCCCCATTCCGGGCCTGGACATCGATCCGCGGAAAGGCCTGGCAGTTGAATATCATCGTGGCGGCATTTGGCGCACTCAGCGGTGGCTTGAACTGGGCGCTCGCCCAAGCGCTTACGCTCGTTCCTGATGGCGGTGTGCGGCAGCTCGGGCTCAATATTGCAGGACAACTCTCGCTTTACGTGGCGACCGCGTTGATAGCATCGACCTTGTCGATCTTCTATCGCAAGCTGGTCACGCCAGCTCACGCCGACACCGTCATGCCCGCGTCCGCAATAGCGGACCCTGCTCTACCGTGAATACCCAGGTGAGGACAGAGCATCGCAACCACGTTCCGCACGGATTGGCTGCAGCGCGTCACCAGACTCGAGGGCACCCGGGCAATCCCGGACTTGCCTACAACGACCTCGCCACCAGCTCCTTCATGATCTCGGTGGTGCCGGCGTAGATGCGGTGCACGCGGGCGTCGGCGTAGGCGCGGGCGATCGGGTATTCCAGCATGTAGCCGTAGCCGCCGAAGAACTGCAGGCAGGTGTCGAGCACCTTCTGCTCGAGCTCGGTGAGCCACCACTTGCCCATCGCCGCCCTGGTGGTGTCGAGCTCGCCGGCCAGGAACAGCTCCAGGCAGTGATCGAGGAACACGCGGGCGATGGTCGCCTCGGTCTTCACTTCCGCCAGCTTGAAGCGCGTGTTCTGGAACTCGGCCAGCGACTTGCCGAAGGCCTTGCGCTCGCGCGTGTAGTCGACCGTCCAGCCGAGCGCCGCCTCCATCAGGGCGACGGCGCCAATGGCGACGAGCATGCGCTCGCGCGGGAGCTGCTGCATCAGGCAGGCGAAGCCGCGGCCCTCCTCGCCCAGGATATTGGAGGGCGGCACGCGCACGTCCTCGAAGAAGAGCTCCGCCGTGTCCTGCGCGTTTTGTCCGATCTTCTTGAGGTTGCGCCCGCGCTTGAAGCCCGGCCGGTCGGTCTCGACCAGCACGAGGCTTACACCCTTGGCGCCGGCGCTCGCGTCGGTCTTGGCCACGACGATGACGAGATCGGCGAGCCCACCGTTGGTGATGAACGTTTTCTGGCCGTTGACGACGAGCTCGTTGCCCTTACGCAGCGCCGTGGTGCGGACCGACTGCAGGTCGCTGCCCGTTCCCGGCTCGGTCATGGCGATGGCGCCGATCACCTCGCCCCTGGCCATGCGCGGCAGCCAAGTCCGCTTCTGCTCCTCGCTGCCGTAGTTGAGGATGTAGGGGGCGACGATATCGGAGTGCAGGCGGAAGCCGGGCGCGGCGAACACGCGCTTGGCCATCTCCTCGATCATGACGGCGCTATACAGGAAGTCGGCGCCGCCCCCGCCGTACTCCTCGGGGATGTCGGTGAGCAGCAGGCCGGCATCGCCGGCCTTGCGCCATACCTCGCGGCTCACCTGGCCGTCCTTCTCCCAGCGCTCGTAGTTGGGCGCAATCTCGCGATCGATGAAGGCCTTGACGGTTTTGCGGAAGAGCTCGTGCTCCTCCTTGTAGATGCTGCGCGGACCGGCCACGGCGCTTGCTCCCCGAAGTTCACTGACGTGCGAGGTTAGCCAACGCCCTTGCCTTGCGCTACAGGCGCCGTGATCCGGCAACCGCAACCGCGGGCCGTGGAGGGCTACCGGTGTGCCATGCGCCGGGCATGTGCGGCCATCCGCGCCCGCCGGGCAGCCGCGTAGTTGGCTCGGACGTTGCGGCCGCCGGCGACATGGCGCCCGTGCGGCCGCGAGGCGACGCGACGGGCGTGGGTGGCGGGATGATCCTCGCCATTGCCGTCCGCCTTGGTGAAGTGGACAATGCCCTCGATGGAATCCTCGCAGATGCCGAACGCGGTGGGGGCGCCGTTGTCGGGCGGCGGCGCTGTCTCGGCCGGCGCGCTCCCGTCGCGGACGATGTACCTCCTGGCACAAACGCTTACGCGCGGCGGCACGCGCGTGCTCTCGAACAGGTCGTAGGCCGGCTTGAGGGTGGACCAGAAGGAGGACCACGCGCTGTCCGCGTGCGCGGCCAGGTTGGCCTCGGTCATGCGGAACGGGAAGACGTGAATTTGAATCCGATCCTGGCCCTCGCGCAGCGCCCGCTCGGTCAGGGCATAGATCTCATCCATGATGGGGTCGGTCATGGCGAAGCAGCCGATGGACGTACAGCCGCCGTGGACGAAGATGTAGGAGCCCGTGCGGGCGAATGCCCGGTCGAAGGAATTGGGGAAGCCGATATCGAACGAGCGGGGCCGCCGACCCCTGGGATAGAGCTGGTGCAGGCCGATCGAGTAGAAGCCCTCGGGCGCCTGCCTGTCTCCCTCACGCAGCTTGGGCCCGAGCGTCCCGGACCAGAAGCAGACGGGGTAAGTGGCGAACAGCTCGAAGCGTCCTTGCGTCTCGACCCACAGCTCGAGCTCTGACTCCTGCTTGAAGATGCGGATCATCACCGGGCTGCCGGCCGTCATCCCCTTCTCGGCCAGCCGGCGCTCCCGGTCGGCGGGGGAGTAGGGCGCCGGGGGCGTGGCCGGCAATATTCCGGCCTCCCCGACGAAGAGCTGGGGTTCCGTGTCGACCCGGTCCGGAGTGGCGGCGACCGCCGGCAGCTCCGCGAGCCATCCCAGTGCGGCCGCCCCGAAGCAGGGAAGCATCAGCCAACGACGTTGCATATGCTTGCGCATGACCTACGCACTACCTTTCGCTGCTGAGAGTTTGCGCAGACCCCCGGGTCTGCTCGCGCTGGTGGGGAGTGGCGATAACCACTCGAAGGCAGCTTCTACAGGCTAAGCGCCCTCCGGGCTCAGCCTTTGTTGCCGGTTAGGTTTATACAACTATTGGCAATTTCATGGCCGACGTGTGATCCGGCGGGCGCCGGCGCAACTGCATAGCGTCCAGCGCATACCCCGATTTGGGGTGGGATGTGGGTCATCTCGAAGGCGTCATAGCCGCGCTTGAGCTCCGCCCAGAAGGCCGCCCAAGAGTGCTTCGCGCGGCGTGCAAGGTTCTCCTCGGTCATGCGGAACGGGAAGACATGGACCTGGAAGCGCTCTTGGCCGCTCCTGAGCGCCGCTGTCACCAGGCGCCAGAGCTCGTCGATCACGGGGTCCGTCATCGCAAAACAGCCCACGGACGCGCAGCCGCCGTGGACCATCACGAATGAGCCGGTGCGGCCGTGCGCGCGGTCGAAAGCATTGGGAAATCCGAGATTGAAGGACCGATGCCAACGGCTCGCTGCATTGAGCGCCTTGGCGTCGACCACATAGAAGCCCTCGGGGGCCTGGCTGTCGCCCTCCACGAGCTTGGGGCCCAGCTGCCCCGACCAGCGGCAGATGGGATAGACAGCAAAGCGTTCGAACCTGTCTCCCCGCCGCATCCACAGCTCGAGCTCGAACTCGAGCTTGAAGATGCGAATGAAAACAGGCGCACCGAGCGCCAGGCCCTTGTCGGCAAGCCGCGCCGGGAGGCTTTCAAGATCGGGCGTGCCTGGCAATCGCAGCCCTCGCCCCGCCTGCTCGCTGCGGCGCGAGCGCTGCGCGTCGATCTCGATGCGATCCCAGTCGATCAGCTGCTCGCGCAGGAGGACAACGGCGAGCACAGCCGCCACCAGCGCGCCGAGGCCGAGCCAGATCAGGAGGCGGCTGTGGGCCGCGGCGAAAGGCCGGATGGCGGATCGCTTCTCGATGGGTTGGCTCACCTGCCCGGCGCGAAGCTCATGTTCGGCAGGAAGCCTGAGCCGGTGGAGCCGGTCGATAGCAGCCCAGAGCGTGCGCCGGGCTCATCCACGCTCGCCAGGCTGCGCATCTTCTGCCCGGGCACGACGATACGCTGCTCGGCGAACTGCTCACCGGGTCGCGGCTTGAAAGGGCTCAGCGGAGGCTTGAGGAATGCCGGGCAGGGGCCTTCCGGATCGAGCCGCGACAGGTCGCCGGTCCTGAGCGCGACATTGACGACGTAGCGGCGATTGCAGACCGCCACGGCTGGCAGCTCTCTCGTCTGCTCGAAGTAGTCGTAGGCTTCCTTGATGGTCTTCCAGAACGGGTAGGCCTCGTGGCTCGCGAAGCGCGCCATGTTCTCGTCCGTCATGCGGAACGGGAATGCATGCACCTGGAAGCTGTCATTGCCGCCGAGGAAGGATTCGCGGGCAATGGCATAGATCTCCTCGATCAGCGGGTCCGTCATGGCATAGCAGCCCGCCGACTTGCATTTGCCATGGATCATCAGGAAATCGCCATCACGATGCAGGGCCCGGTCGAAGGTGTTGGGATAGCCGAGGTTCATCGCCAGGTGATACTTGGAATCCGGGTTCATCTGATCGCGCGTGATCCGGTAGAAGCCTTCCGGCGCCTGTCGGTCACCGTACCGCGTCTTTGGACCGAGGTCGCCGGACCAGTTGCAGATCGGATAGGTCTTGAAATGGTAGAAGCGGCCGTCGTCGCGCTGCTTCCAGATCTCCAGCTCCGACTCCTCCTTGAAGATGCGGATGAAGATCGGCGCCTGCGCATCCATGCCCTTCTTGCCGAGGAGCATCATGGTGTCCTTCTGCAGGGGCAGCAGGTGCGGTGCGACTTCGATGTTGCTGCTGCCGCAGGACACAAGCATCAGCAGGCCCGCCAGCCCCATCAGGGCGCAGCAGGCGCGCGCGGCCAAGGTTCCCTGGATGATCCGACTCATACACTGTGCCCCAGGTGTGATGCCGATCACCATTGATTTGTAAAGGTTAACATCGGCTTAAGCCTCGCGAAACGCTTTTTTTGCGGGCCTGAGCCTGCTGTTGCGGGCGGGTCTCAGTTTGCCTGCGCCGAACGGCGCCGGCTTGACGACAATGGGACATTTCTGCGGGGTCGCGGCACCCGCCCCCATGAGGTGCCGCTAGCAGGGCTGCCACGTTCAGGATGGGAATTGGCGGCGGAAGACGGCCTTGATCTCCGCCAGCCGCTGCCGGAGCCTGCCTGCGGCAACCTCATCCTCCAGGCGCACAGCGATGCCGATCGCGCTATGGAATGCCTCTTTCGCGTCGCTGTAGCGGGCGGTGGCGTCGGACAGGCAAGTGGCGTCATACATGCGCCTGTAAGCCGCCTCACCTTGCCGCACAAAGAAGGCCAAGCGGTCGCGATCCCTCATGCGGCCGCGCCCACAGTCGACCGTTCGTTCTCCGGGAATCGTATCTGGCGCGGTGCCATGTATCAGCAGTGGCTGCAGGTTGCGGGTTTGATCTTCGATGGCGCGGGCTTCGCGCTGATCGCGCTGGAATGGTACCTGGGCTATCTCGAGATGCGCAACAAGGTCACGCTCGTCGTCCGCAACCAGGAGCGAGCGGAGAAGATCCGGTTGCGCAACGAGATCAAGCAGGCGATCGGCAGCGCCGGAGTGGGCGAGGTCGAGGCACTCTACAAGGATGACCAGGCGCTTGCCGAGATGGCCGAGCACGCCTTCGAGATCCAGCAGGTCGATCTCTTCAAGCGCAGACGCGCGCTGCCGTTCTTCGTGGGCGTTGTGGCATTCGTGGTCGGGATGGTGCTTCAGCTCGCAGGCACGTGGCCCGGATGCTGCGCCTGGATCGGCATCGTTCCCCAGTCCCTCGGATAGAGAGACGAGCACCCCGGGACGCGCGGCCCCGTCAAAGACTGCGGCCGATCTCCAGATACTTCTCGTGGCGCTGGCGTCGGATGGCCTCGGGGCTCATGCCCGAGAACTCGGACAGGCCCCTGGCAATGGCATCGCCGGTGCGCTTGAAGATCAAGGCGGTGTCGCGGTGCGCGCCGCCGATCGGCTCCGAGATGATGACATCGATGATGCCGAGCCCTTTCAGGTCTTGCGCGGTGATCTTCATGCTCGTCGCCGCATCGATGGCGCGCGCCGAATCCCGGAACAGGATCGACGCCGCGGCCTCCGGCGACGCCACCGTGTAGATGGCGTGCTCGAGCATGAGGATGCGATTGGCGGTTGCAATCGCCACTGCTCCGCCGGAGCCACCTTCGCCGATGATCACGGCCACCATCGGCACCCCGAGCGCGAGACAACGGTCGGTCGAGCGCGCAATGGCCTCGGCCTGCCCGCGCTCCTCGGCGCCGATGCCGGGATAGGCGCCTGCGGTATCGACCAGCGTCACCACCGGCAGCCCGAACTTGTCGGCGAGGTCCATGAGGCGCACGGCCTTGCGGTAGCCCTCCGGCCGCGCCATGCCGAAATTGTGCTTGATCCGGCTCTCGGTGTCGGAGCCCTTCTCGTTGCCGATGACGACGACCGGGCGCCCCTGGAAGCGGCCGAGACCACCCATGATGGCGGCGTCCTCGGCGAAATAGCGGTCGCCGGCCAGAGGCGTGAACTCGTCGATCAGCGCCTTCACGTAGTCCAGGCAATGCGGCCGGTCGGGATGACGCGCGACCTGCGTCTTCTGCCACGGTGTGAGCTTGGAATAGGTGTCGACCAGCGCCTGGTGCGCCTTCTGCTGCAGCTTGGTCACCTCCTCGGTCAGCGACATGGATCCGTCCTCGTCGCTGCTGAGCGCCCTGAGCTCGCTCACCTTGCTTTCCAGCTCGGCGATCGGCTTCTCGAAATCGAGGTAGGTGCGGACGGTTACCGGGCGATCCATGGCTGTCTACGACCTTGCCTGGGCTCAATCTCTTGTTTGCGAACGACAATTCCCAGCCGTCGCGTGGGGTGTCAAGGGTTCGGGGCCGTGCAGTCTAGCACATTGGGCGCGGCATTCCGGCAAATGCGGCGGCAGGCCACTGCAACCCGGCGATCTCGCGATGTTCCGGCCCGCGGACTTAGTCGCGCGCCCGCTAGCCACTCGGCTTGCGGGCGGCCAGGGGATGGTGGTCGAAGACGAGCTTCTTGAGCCGCTCCTCGAGCACGTGCGTGTAGATCTGGGTCGTCGAGATATCGGCATGGCCCAGCAGCTGCTGCACGGAGCGCAGGTCCGCGCCGCGGTCGAGCAGGTGGCTCGCGAATGCATGCCGCAGGACATGCGGCGAGACGCGCCCGGGATCGATACCAGCGGCAACGGCCAGCTCCTTGAGCTCTTGCGCCAGCCGCTGACGCGTCAAGTGGCCTTCGGCGCTGCGCGATGCGAACAGCCATTTGGTGGCGATCATCGGCGCCACGTCATCCGCATCCTGGCCGACCCCAAGATAGCGGTCGAGCGCCTGCAGCGCTGCTCCCGTGAGCGGCACGATGCGCTCCCGTCCGCCCTTCCCTTTGATCGTGAGAACCCGGCGGTCTCCGACCAGCACCGCGCGCGGCAGCGACACCAGCTCGCTGACACGCATTCCGGTGGCGTAGAGCGTCTCGATCAGGGCGTGCAGGCGCAGCGCGCGCACGCGATCACGGCCCCGGGTGGTCTCGGTGCGCTGCCGCGCCGCCTCGATCAGTCGATCGACCTCGGCGACCGACAGCGTGCCGGGGAGCGTCCGCCCCAGCTTGGGACCGGCAATCCCGTGCGCCGGATCCTCGGCGATCACGCCTTCGGCGAGCAGAAACCTGCACAGCTGGCGGATGGCCGACAGCCGACGCGCCCGCGACGTCGCTGCCAGGCCTGCCAGGGACAGCTCGCGCAGGTAATCCCCGATCTCACCTCGCCCGAGACCGGGAAGTGACGTGCCTCGCGCCTCCAGGAAGGCAAAGAAGTGCTCGACGTCGCGCCGGTAGGCCTGCAGCGTGTTGGCCGCCGCGCCCCGCTCTGCCGCCAGCATTTCTAGGAAGGCTTCCAGGTGCTGCCGCTGCGGCGCCGCGACGGTCATGCCCGCCTCAATTTGCAACCGCGCGCGGCCAGGCGCTCAGCAGCGCCTCCAGCCCGAGCCGGCGCGCATCGGCCTCGAGGCCGATGCGCTTCAGGGCGCGGATCGAATCGCCGAGGGCGAGGACGTTGGCGCCCTCGGGGCCGCCGGCCCCCAGAGTGCGCATGACGAGGAGGATGGTCCGGGCCGCATCGTTGCGCCTGGAGGACTGCGCGAGGTCCGCCAGGATCCCGGTCTCCGGTAGATAGCCTGTTGCAGGCTGCGGGGTGCGGCTTGCTGCGTCCCACAGGCCGATCGGCACATCGATGTCGAGGGCATCCAGCACGGTCGCCAGGCGATGCAGCGTGTCGGCGCCGAGCCGGCCGCGCACCGCCATCTCGTCGATCGCCGCGAGCGAACCGATGCGCCCGCCCTGACGCCGGGGATCGGCAACGTCTGCAAGCGCCAGCCAATGTGGCAAACCGCCCACCTCGGCCCAGCGCCGCGCCCGGTCGAAGTCGCCCGACGCCAGCGCGATCTCCGCGCCCCCCTCGGCAAACCAGGCGAGCTCAGGCGACGGCGGCAGATCGACGGCAAGCGGCGCAACCACGCGCACCATCTGTATCAGCAAGCCCGACCGGCGTGCGTCGTCCAGGATCGCCCGCAGGAACTTCGCCTTCTGCCCCGGCGCCGGGGCAGCCTCAACGGCCTTGAAGTAGAGGGCGCGCCGGAGCAGCGGCTCGCTGCCGGCGGGCGGGTCTGCCCGGCCGCCGCCGGGCAGCGACTGCCGACGGTAGACGTCGGCGACAGCCTCCGGTGCCAGCGCATTGAGACGCAGCGCCGCCTCTGCAGCCGCGATCCGCACCCGTGCTTCCGTTGCAGGGTCGCCGGCCAGCATAGAGAGAAGCGCCGGCTCTGCCTTGTCGAACACCTGCTGGGCGTTGACCGGCCCCAGCAGCTCCAGGAAGCGATAGTCCAGCAGCAGCACCCGCTGCGGCAGGGCGAGCCTGGGCTTGGTGCCTTCGGCCACGCCGGCAAGCACCGCCAGCGGCAGCTCGGCTTCAATTCCCTCCTCGCGCGCGAGATCGCCGGCAAGGCCTGCGGCATGGGCGTCGCCGGCGGCAGCTGCACAGTAGCCGGAGAGCAGCTGGGTCTCGCCTTTGAGGCGGCCGGGCAGCCCCGAGCTCGGAGCTGCGAGCGCAGTCACCACCCGGCAACCATCCTCGCGTCGGCCAAGCCCGATGTCGCGTCGGGCACGCAGCGTCTCGATGATGGGGCTGGGCGGCCTGCCGGCGTCGAGCAGGGCTTGCATGTCGGCGAGCAGTCCCGAGCGATAGAGCGCCTCCAGGCGCAATGCCAGGAAGTGCTCGGGGCTTGGCGTGCCGGCGGGCGGAGTGGCCGACGACAAGAGCATGCGCCGCCACAGCTGATGCAGCACCGGTGAGCGTGGCGGGAGGTCGAGCCCGGCAAGCAGCTCTTCGAGCGCCTTGAGGTCGAGCCCGCGCCAAAGCTCGTACGGCAGCCCGGAAGCGTCCGGGGCCATGATCGGCGCAAGCTCGCTCCGCTCGACGCTGCCGCCGCCGGGGCCGCTCCACGGGGCGGGAGCCTGGTAGGCAGGCTCGGCCGGGGGCGGCCGCGATGGGGCCGGCGGCACTGGTGCCGCCGCATCGCTCGGACGCAACGGCCGGTCGCCGCGGGGGTCGGCGTTGGTCTTGAATGGGCTCCAGCTATCCTCGGCGGCCGCCGTCACGCTGACACAGAGCAGCGCCGCCAGTCCCAGCAGGGCCCGTCGGCTGGCAAGGGTGTATCGGGCAGCGCGCATGGCTATTCGGCAGCCCGGCCGGCGCGGAAGGGTGTCGGCGGCTCAGCGACGCACCTTGACGCCCGGCAGGGGCGTAGCTGTCTCCTTCGGAACCGGCTCGAAGAACGCCTGCATGGCATACAGTCCGCCGAAGACAACTGCACCCACCATCCCCGCGACCACGAGAAACCGGAAGAGGCTTGGCATGTGGCGAAGCTGCTCCTAGTGTCCTGATCGCGAAATTCGTTTACATCTCCGGCAAGCTCGGAACGAATTTCGCGATCTGAAGGACACTAGCAAAGTCAATGCACTAGCCGTGATTCAGATCGAGAAGTCCGCTTCCCCGCCTAGCCCAGAGCGATGATGCGGACTTATCCATCATCACACTAGGGCTGTATGTTCCAAACGCAAGGTGACGCCATTATGTCCCGCCGGCGCCCGCAACTCGCCGAAGCGCTGTAAAATGCACGGATTCCGCGATACCGCACGGCGGCCAGGGCCTTCCCGTGAAGGCATGAGGTAGAGATGATCCGATTCGGCATGCGACGCAAAAGCGAGGCGGCTCAAGCCGAGGCGGCCCAGCACATCCGCAGGGCCCTGGGCACCCGCTCGCTGGTGCTGGTGGGCATGCCGGGAAGCGGCAAGTCGGCCATCGGGCGTCGGCTGGCCGCTCGTCTTGACCTGCCCTTCGTCGACGCCGACGAGGAGATCGAGAACGCGGCCGGAAAGCCCATCACGGACATCTTCAGGGAGCACGGAGAGCCCTACTTCCGCGACGGAGAGCGCAAAGTGATCGCCCGTCTGCTGCGCGAGGGACCGCAGGTGCTGGCCACCGGCGGCGGAGCGTTCATGGTGCCGGAAACGCAGGAGAACATCCGCCGCGCCGGCATCTCCATATGGCTGAAGGCGGAGCTGCCGGTGCTGATACGACGCGTGCTCAAGCGCAACAACCGCCCGCTCCTCGAGAAGGACCCGGAAGGCGTCATGCGCCAGCTGATGGAGAAGCGCTATCCCGTGTACGCCACGGCCAATATTACCGTGGAAAGCCGCGACCTGCCGCACGACACGATTGTCAGTGAGATCCTCGGTGCTCTGAGCCAGTTTCTGGAGCGAGATGATGCACGAGAGCAGGTGCATTCCGCGCCATCGGGCAGCGTACCATGAGCGTCGCAGATGCCTCGAAATCCGCCGCCGGACGTACACGCAACGCAGGCGACCCTGCCGGCAGGACCATTAAGGTCGCGCTGGGCGCACGCACCTACGACGTGCTCATCGGGCCTGGCCTGCTGGCGCGGGCGCGCGACCTGATCAACGAGCGGGCGGCAGGCGCCAAGTGCGGCATCGTCACCGATGCCAACGTCGCCACGCGCCATCTAGCCCCTCTCGAGGAGAGCCTGAGGGCAGCCGGCCGGCATGCGGGCACGGTCGTGCTGCCGCCCGGCGAAGCCACGAAGAGCTTTTCGGCCCTGGCCGGCCTGTGCGAGCGCCTCTTGCAGATGGGCCTCGAGCGACGGGATCTCATCATCGCGCTGGGCGGCGGCGTGATCGGCGATCTTGCCGGGTTCGCCGCCAGCATCCTTCGCCGCGGCCTGCGCTTCGTGCAGATACCGACCACGCTCCTGGCCCAGGTGGATTCCTCGGTCGGCGGAAAAACCGGGATCAATACGCCGCAAGGCAAGAACCTGATCGGGACCTTCCATCAGCCGGCCCTCGTGCTCGCCGACACCGACGCGCTCGCGACGCTGCCGCCGCGGGAGTTCAGGGCCGGCTATGTCGAGGCTGCCAAGTATGGCCTGCTCGGCGATGCCGAATTTTTCACCTGGCTCGAGCAGAACGCGCCGGCGGTCTTTGCCAGGGATACGGCGGCCCTGACACAGGCCATCGGCACCGCCGTTAAGGGGAAAGCCGACATCGTCGCCCGCGACGAGACCGAAACCGGCGACCGCATGCTCCTCAACCTGGGCCACACCTTCGGCCACGCGCTAGAGGCATGGGCCGGATTTTCCGACCGGCTGCTGCACGGCGAAGCCGTGGCCGTCGGCACGTGCCTGGCGTTCCGACTGTCCCAGCAACTAGGCTACGTCGGCGACAACAGCGTCGCCAGGGTCGAGGCGCACTTCCGCGGCCTTGGCCTGCCGACCCGGATCACCGATATCGCGGGCGGACCGCCACCCGACGCCGAAACCCTGCTCAAAATCATGGGACAGGACAAGAAGGTGCGCGAAGGAAAGCTGACCCTGATCCTTGCGCGCGGCGTCGGCGAGGCCTTCGTCACGCGGGATGTGGCGGGGCCGGCAATGCTCGAATTCCTCGCCGGGCAGATCGGCGAGCAGCGGACATAGCGCGCAAGGCTCTGTGGTAACCTCGCGGCGCGGTACCGAGACCTGTGACCAGCCCCGTGCTATCAGTGGGTTAGCGAGATTCCACCGACCGCGAGCTCGTAGGTTTTGTCGCGAGCCTTGAATGCGGCCCCGCCAGTCAAACGTTGAGAATACCGACCCATGACGCTCGATGTCGCTCTCATCCTTGCAGCCATCCTCCTGCTGCTGGTCCTGTCGGCCTTCTTCAACGGCAGCGAGACGGCGCTCACGGCAGCGTCGAGGGCCCGCATGCACGCCCTGGAGCAGGAGGGAAGCCCGAGGGCTGCCCTGGTGAACAGGCTGCTGCGACAGCCCGAGAAGCTGATCGGCGCGGTCCTCCTCGGCAACACCCTGGTCGACATCCTGGCGGCTTCGCTCGCCTCGGGTCTCGCGGTGATCCTTGTCGGCCCGGCCGGCGTCGCCTACGCCACGGCGGTGATGACCATCCTCATCGTCATCTTCTCCGCCGTGCTGCCCAAGACCTACGCCTTCGCGTTCGCCGACCGCGTGGCGCTGTTCGTGGCGCCGATCATGCGCGCGATCATCGTGCTGCTCAATCCGCTGACGGTGACGATCCAGTTCATCGTCCGGCAGATCCTGAAGCTCACGCCGACCAAGCGGGACGACGATGCCAACATCCTGGCTGCGCACGCGGAGATCCGAGGCACCATCGAGCTGCAGACCATCGGCGGCGCGGTTGCCAAGGGCGATGCGGCAATGCTGGGAGGCGTGCTCGATCTCAGGAGCCTGCAGGTGCTCGACATCATGGTCCACCGGACCAAGATGCAGACCATAGACATCGACGACCCGCCGGAGAAGGTCGTCGAGGAGGTGCTCAAGAGCCAGCACACGCGCATTCCGCTGTGGAAGGACGAGCCCGAGAACATTGTCGGCGTCGTGCACAGCAAGGACTTGCTGGTGGCGCTTGCGCGCGTGAGCTGGGACGTGGCGAAGCTCGACGTGAGGGGCCTCGCCGCGCAACCCTGGTTCGTGCCCGACACGACCAGTGTTGCCGACCAGCTCAACGAGTTCCTCAAGCGCAAGGCGCAGCTGGCCCTTGTCGTCGACGAGTACGGCGAGGTGCAGGGATTGATCACCCTCGAGGACATCCTGGAGGAGATCGTCGGCCAGATCGCCGACGAGCACGACGTTCAGGACGTCGGCATTCGCGTGCAGACGGACGGCTCGGTCAATGTCGACGGCACGGTGGCGATCCGTGACCTCAACCGCCACATGGACTGGGAACTGCCCGACGAGGAAGCCACCACCGTCGCGGGCCTCGTCATTCACGAGGCGCAGACCATCCCCGAGCCCGGCCAGGCGTTCACTTTCTACGGCTACCGGTTCGAGATATTGCGCAAGAGCCGCAACAAGATCACGGCCATCCGTGTGAAGCCTATCGGGGCGAGCAACCAGCGGGTCCGCCCCAGCCTGGCAAGCGATGCCCTGAAGGCTGGCTAAGCGCCGCCCAAAGACATTCATTCATCGTTCAGCCAGACACGTGATCATGGCGCATTCGGGGCAATGTCGAGGGCCTGAGGGCCGGGGCAACCGCTCCTCGTAACGGCAGCGACCGTGGCTCGAGGATTGCGCCGATTGATCCTCAACGGAATAATGGAGCATAGGATGAACCGCAAATTGTATCTGTCCTTGGCCGGCGCCGCCGCGGCTGCCGTCATGGCCCTCGGCACTGCGCAAGCTGCCCCTGCGACCGGCTCGCTCGACGCGCTCAAGACGCTCGGCGCCGAGCAGAGCCAAGTCGAACAGGCCCGCTGCTGGCGCCGCTGCTGGCGTCATCGCGGACATTGGCACTGCCGCCGCTGGTGCCGCCGCTGGTGGTGGTAAGCAACGGCGAAAAGCCGGCCTGAGTTCCCGGCTTTCCGGCCCCGCAGACGCGGGGCCGGACCGCGTACAGAACCTTGATTGCCCAGCCTGCGGTCCCCATCTTCTGGCCAAGGGGATGGAGCGGGATCAGCGCACTTCCTCTCCAGGTGCATAGAGCTCTAGGGCCAAGGCGTGGACCTTGCCTTTGAGTTCCGCCGCCAGCACCTCGTTGACGAGGCGGTGGCGCGCCAGGCGTGACTTACCGGCGAAACCCGAAGCCACGATCAGGACGCGAAAGTGACTCTCGCCCGTGCCGGGGGAGCCACGGTGGCCGGCATGCAGGTGAGATTCATTGGTGACCTCGAGGCGCGCGGGCGCGAAGGCGGCCTCAAGCTTCGTACGGATCGTCGACGCCACGGACATGGTCAGCTCCCTCGTCGCGCCACCCCGGCATGGCAGTTATGGCTCAGGTACAACGCTGATGGCATTCCTACAACGCTCCCTTGTGCAGGCTCGGGCTTGCGCACATACTGAACGGCAATGAAGCTCGACTCGAAATACTTCGACTGCGTCCGCGTCAAGCCTGACCACGAGAAGATCGTGCGCGCAGAGGCGCCCGTTTGTCAGTGGAAGGGCTGCACCGCCGCGGGCACCCATCGCGCCCCGCGGGGCCGTGGGCGCGAGGGCCAGTATTTCCTGCTTTGCCTCGACCACGTCCGCGAGTTCAACGCGTCGTATAACTATTTTGCCGGCATGAGCAATTCCGAGGTGGAGGCGTACCAGAAGGACAGTGTCACGGGGCACCGTCCGACGTGGCGGGTGGGCGCCAACTCATGGGCCCATGGCACCGGCCATGGCCTTGGCCAGACCTATGCGGGCGGCAGGGGCTTTTCGGATCCCCACGGCTTCTTCGCCTGGCGCAGCGCCCGGCCCGGGGAACAGCGACGTACCCTCAAGCCGCTGGAGCTCAAATCGCTCGAGACGCTGGACCTGACGAGGGGGGCCGACCGCGATGAGATCAAGGCCCGGTTCAAACAGCTCGTCAAACGCCACCACCCGGACGCCAATGGCGGGGACAAAAGGTCCGAAGACAAGTTGCGTGAAATCATCCAAGCTTATAACTATCTGAAGCAAGCTGGGCTCGTCTAACCCAGTACGAGTTCCAATCGAGCAGCCGAGCCGGTGCGGCACGATCGCCGAGCGCCGGGAACACAATCCGGAAACGAAACGACATGCCAGCCCAAGCCCAAGCCGGGGTTCCCGGCCTGCCGGACATGAAGGTGTCCGTGCGTCAGCTCTTCGGCATCGATTCCGATCTCGAGGCGCCCGCGTATTCCAAGCCCGACGACCACGTACCCGACGTGGACAACGACTACGTCTTCAACCGGGAAGTGACGCTCGCGATCCTGGCCGGCTTCAAGCACAACCGGCGCGTGATGATCCAGGGCTACCACGGCACCGGCAAGTCGACGCACATCGAGCAGGTGGCGGCCCGGCTCAACTGGCCGTGCATCCGCGTCAACCTCGACAGCCACGTGAGCCGCATCGACCTCGTCGGCAAGGACGCCATCGTCCTGAAGGAGGGCAAGCAGGTCACAGAGTTCCGCGAAGGCATTCTGCCTTACGCACTACAGACCAACACGGCACTGTGCTTCGACGAGTACGATGCGGGGCGGCCGGACGTGATGTTCGTCATCCAGCGCGTGCTCGAGCAGTCGGGCAAGCTGACCCTGCTCGATCAGTCGAAGGTGATCCGGCCGCATCCGGCGTTCCGCCTGTTCGCGACCACCAACACCATCGGGCTTGGCGACACCTCCGGGCTCTATCACGGCACCCAGCAGATCAACCAGGGACAGATGGACCGCTGGTCGATCGTATGCACGCTCAACTACCTGCCGCACGACGAGGAGACCCGCATCGTGCTCGCCAAGGCCAAGGGGTTCAACAAGAGCGAGGCCAAGCGCAAGACCGTCGCCAATATGGTGCGGGTTGCGGATCTCACGCGCTCGGCCTTCATGAACGGGGATCTTTCCACCGTCATGAGTCCGCGCACCGTGCTGACCTGGGCGGAGAACGCGGAGATCTTCGGCGACCTCGGTTTTGCCTTCCGCGTCACGTTCCTCAACAAGTGCGACGAGCTGGAGCGGCCGCTGGTGGCCGAGTTCTACCAGCGCTGCCTCGGCGAGGAGCTGCCCGAAAGCTCCGTCAACGTGGCACTGGCCTGAGGACGGCGCGCGGTCGACATGGCTCAGGGCAAACACAAGGAGTCGCCTGCTGAGCCCTTCAAGCGGGCGCTCGGGATGTGCGTGCGCGCCGTCGCCGGCGACGGCGAGGTGCAGGTGAGCTATGCCCCCGGCAAGCCCGAGATCGACGGCAAGGTGGTGCAGCTTCCCGAGCCATCGCGCGTTCCCTCCATGCGCGAGGTGGCCGTGATCCGCGGCTGGGCAGACAGCCTGGCGCTGACCGCGGCCTGCCATGACGTCAAGCTGCACGCGCGGCTCGCCCCCAAGGCGGGTCCCGCGCGCGCCGTGTTCGAGGCGGTCGAGCGGGCCCGCATCGAGGCATTGGGCGCCAACCGCATGCCTGGAATGGCCTCCAACCTCACCGCGCGCGTCGAGGATCAGTACGGCCATGGGCGCTATGCCGAGATCACCGAGCGCGCGGACGCCCCGCTCGAGGACGCGCTCTCCCTCATCGTGCGGGAACGCCTGACCGGGGCGGCGCCGCCCGCTACGGCCAAGGCGATGGTGGACCTGTGGCGCCCCTGGATCGAGGAGCGCGCCGGCCGCACGCTGGCGCGTATGGACAGGCTGTCCGAGGACCAGGAGACGTTCGGCCGCCAGCTGCGCGACCTGCTCAAGGTGCTCGAGCTCTCCGACGAGCTGTCCGAGGGCGAGCGGGAGGAGGGCGAGGACGACGAGCAGGAGCCCGAGAGCGGCGACCAGAACGCCGAGGAGAGCGCGGAGGGCCAGGACAGCCAGGAGCAGGCCAGCGACGAGCAGCGTGGCGAGGGTGAGGAGGGGGAGACCTCCGAGTCCGCCCAGGATGCCGATGCCGACCAGTTCGACGCGGATGCCGAAGGCGAGGAGATGGCCGACGCACGCGAGCCGTGGCGGCCCAACTACAACATCCTCGATAACCCGGAGGCCTTCGGCTACAAGGTCTTCAGCCGCGCCAACGACGAGGAGGTGGCGGCTGAGAGCCTCTCGACGGCCGACGAGCTGGAGCGGCTGCGCACCTTCCTCGACAAGGAGCTGCGCAACCTGTCGGGGGCGGTTGCACGCCTCGCCAACCGGCTGCAGCGCAAGCTTCTGGCGCAGCAGAACCGCGCCTGGGATTTCGACCTGGAGGAAGGCACGCTCGACGCCGCGCGGCTCACGCGTGTCATCACCGATCCCCTGCACCCGCTCTCCTTCAAGCACGAGCGCGATGCCGATTTCCGCGACACGGTGGTGACGCTGCTGCTCGACAACTCGGGCAGCATGCGCGGAAGGCCCATCATGGTGGCGGCCTGCTGTGCCGACATCCTGGCACGCACGCTCGAGCGCTGCGCCGTCAAGGTCGAGATCCTGGGCTTCACCACCCGGGCCTGGAAGGGCGGCCAGGCGCGCGAAGCCTGGCTCGCCGCCGGCAAGCCGGCCAATCCCGGGCGCCTCAACGACCTCAGGCACATCATCTACAAGCCGGCCGACGCCCCCTGGCGCCGGGCCAAGCGCTCGCTTGCGCTCATGATGCGCGAGGGTCTCCTGAAGGAGAACATCGACGGCGAGGCGCTGGCCTGGGCACACCGGCGCCTGCTGGCGCGGCCGGAGCGCCGCCGCATCCTGATGATGATCTCGGACGGCGCTCCGGTGGATGATTCAACGCTGTCGGTGAACACCGGCTGCTACCTGGAGCGGCACCTGCGCCAGGTTATCGAGGAGATCGAGACGCGCTCCTCCGTAGAGCTCATCGCCATCGGCATCGGCCACGACGTGACACGCTACTATCGCCGTGCCGTCACCATCACCGATCCCTCCGAGCTCGCCGGTGCCATGACCGACAAGCTCGTCGAGCTGTTCGAGGAGGGCGCGCCCAACCCGCCGCGCGTGGTGGCGCCCTCGCCTCGCCGCAAACTGCAGTGAAGGCTTCTCGGCGGCCCGATCGATGCTGCACAGCCGTGCCGTGCATCAGGGCTCCATCATGACAGAGCAAATCCGTTGACCCGCCTCGATCGCCGCACGGTAATGCGCGGCCTGCTCGCCGGAGCAGGCACCGCGTTTGCCCCAGCGCCAGGCCGCGCCACGGACAAGGACCTACCGCCTCCCGCCGGCGTCACGCCGATCACCATCGACGCCCGTCCGCTGGCGAATTTCGAGCGCGGCCGGGCGGATGCACGAAGGTTCGGGGCGCTCGAGTTTCGCGGCGGGCTGGTTCTCACATCCTCATCGTCCGACTTCGGTGGATGGTCGGCGCTCGTCATGGCGCCTGATGGCAAGAGCCTCATGGCCATATCGGACGTCGGCAGCTGGATGACGGCCGACCTCGTCTACGACGGCTCACGCCCGGCCCGGCTTGCCAATGCACGCCTGGGGCCCCTCCGCGACGCGAGCGGTCGGCCGCTGGCCGGGAAGACCGAGGAGGATGCCGAGTCCGCCACCCTCATCGAGGGTACGCTGCAGCACGGCACGCTGCTCATCGGCTTCGAGCGCCACCACCGCATCGACCGCTATCCGATCCGCGATGGCGTGATCCAGCCCCCGGTCGGCACGCTGAAGCTCCCGGCGGAGGCCAAGCGCATGCCGGCCAACCAGGGCATCGAGGCGCTCACGGTGCTGAAAGGAGGACCTTTCAAAGGGTCAGTGGTCGCCCTGGCGGAGCGCTTCACCCGCGGCAGCGGCTATCATACGGGCTGGATCTGGGTCGGCGGCGAGCCCCAGCGCTTCCAGCTGCAGGACATCGAGGGCTTCAACATCACGGACGCCGCCGGCCTGGCCGATGGCAGCCTGCTCGTGCTCGAGCGCTATTTCCGCTGGACCGAGGGCGTGAAGATGCGCCTTCGCCATATCGCCGCAGGCGAGATCGCGCCGGGCGCGCGGATCACCGGCCGCACACTGTTCCAGGGCGACTCGAGCTACGAGATCGACAACATGGAAGGCCTCGGGGTGCACATCGGCGCCCAGGGCGAGACGATCCTCTCGCTCATCTCGGACGACAACTTCAACCACCTGCTGCAGCGCACGGTATTTCTGCAGTTCACGCTGCTCAGTGACCGCCCCAAGAGCGCGTCGCCCTCGCGGACGTGACGGATGCCGCTCAAGCCCGGCCGCTCAGGCGGCGGCCTGCTCCGAGCGCGCCTTCTTGACCTCGCGCTTGAGCTTGAGGCAGCGGGGCGACAACTCCTCGTCGCCGGCCTTCAGCAGGAACGCGTCGAGCCCGCCGCGCCGCTCCACGGTCTTTAGCGCATGCGCGCTGATGCGCAGGCGCACTTTGCGCTGCAGCGCGTCGGAGATCAGCGTCACCTCGCACAGGTTGGGCCGGAAAGTGCGCTTGGTCTTGTTCTCGGCATGGCTGCGCAACTGGCCGGACATGGGCAGCTTGCCCGTCAACTCACATCGCCGGGTCATGAGTAACTCCTGTTCGCCGGCCGTCTCATCGTGGAGTCTGCAAGGACATTGGGGGCATCGGCGCTCGGCGGCCGTTCTATACGAGAGGTGCGCGGCGTCAAGGCTCCGCGATGCCCCACCGTGTCGATCCGGACCGCACATATCGAATTTCTTTACGCCTTGGCGGCTATCCTCATCGGGACACAGAATCGACGCAAAACCTGCTAGCCTGGGGCCGGTAGGGGAATTCTCGTTCGGCGTCGGCGCGGGTTGGTGAGGCGGCGTTATGTTGAAGAGCGCGTCGATCTTCAAGAAGGCATTTACCTACCTGGCTTGCCTGTTCTTTTCCGCAGCGGGAGCGGGCTCGTGGCCCGCGGTCGCAGGCGAGGCTTGGCCCGCCAGCGTGCGCGCTCTCTACGAGATCGACCTGAACGGCTTCAACGTGGGCTCCTTCGAGTTCCAGTCGGAGGCAGAGAGCCAGAGCTACACCCTGGCCGCCAGCGCCCGCCTTTCCGTGCTGCTGGGTGCATTCACGTGGAAGGGAGACACCCGCACGTTCGGCACGATCGTCAACCAGGCCCCCAAGCCCGCCTCTTTCACCTTCGATTTCAAGAGCAACCTGCGGGCGGGCTCGATCAGGCTCGGGTTCTCGGATGGCGCCGTCACGGACATTGCCAACGTGCCGCCGCCGGTCCCGACCGGCCCCACCGTTCCCCTGCGCGAGCAGCACCTGAAAGGCGTCGTCGATCCCCTGAGCGCCATCATGGTGCTGTCGCGTGCCGCTGCCGCCAATCCCTGCGACCGCCGCATCCCCATCTTCGACGGCAGGGAGCGCTTCGATCTGCTGTTCAGCCACAAGGGGGAAATGCGGATCACCGAGCAGACGCCGAGCGGCCAGCCGGACATCGCCCAGGTCTGCCGCGTGAGATATCTGCCGATCGCCGGTCACACGGTCGACACCGAGACCAAATACATGGCGTCCAACAGCGGGATCGAGGTGGTGCTGCGTCCCGTGCCCAGCGCCAACGTGTTCGTGCCGTACCAGATCAGCATACCGACCATGGCCGGGTCTGCCACGATCATTTCCAAGCGGGTGGAGATCGTCTCCCCCGGCAAGCCGCAGATCGCGCTGCTGCACTGAGTATTGCAGGCAGAAGACGCGGCACGCCAGGGCAGGAGGAGCGGCGCCCGGCCGAGCCGCGTTCTGCCGCGTGCCCGGCTCATCGCTTGCCCGACCTCCGGCAGGAAGACGCGACCAGCCGCGGATTACTGTGCGGTCTCCTTGACCTCAGCACTTGAACTTGTCACAGCACTCTGCAATGCCTGCAATACCCATCGTCGTTCTTGGGGACATTTGCGAATGAGCCTCGACCTCGCGTCACGCATCCGCAACGTCACTGCCGTGCTCGGGCCGACCAACACGGGCAAGACGCACCTCGCGATCGAGCGCATGCTGGGGCACGAGACGGGGCTCATCGGCCTGCCGCTTCGGCTGCTGGCGCGCGAGGTCTACGACAAGATCGCTGCACGCGGGGGCAGGGACCGCGTCGCCCTCATTACCGGCGAGGAGAAGATCAAGCCGGAGCACCCGCGCTACTGGGTGTGCACGGTCGAAGCCATGCCGCGCCATCCGGACGTGGACTTCCTCGCCATCGACGAGGTGCAGCTGGCGGCCGACCCGGAGCGGGGCCACGTCTTCACCGACCGTCTGCTGCACGTACGCGGCAGGCACGAGACGCTGCTGCTCGGCGCGCAAACCATGCGCGAGGCCATCTCCGACCTGATACCGGGCGCCAATTTCATCTCCCGGCCGCGCCTGTCGAAGCTCACGTACGCGGGCGAGAAGAAGATTACGCGCCTGCCGCCGCGCACCGCCGTCGTGGCGTTCTCTGCCTCCGAGGTCTACGCGATCGCCGAGTTGATCCGCCGCCAGCGGGGCGGGGCTGCCGTGGTGCTCGGCGCGCTGAGCCCGCGCACCCGCAACGCGCAAGTGGCACTCTACCAGTCCGGCGACGTCGACTTTCTGGTGGCCACCGATGCCATCGGCATGGGCCTGAACCTCGACGTGGACCACGTGGCCTTCGCCGGCGTGCGCAAGTTCGACGGGCAGACCCATCGCGAGCTGACGCCGGGCGAGCTTGGACAGATCGCCGGCCGGGCCGGCCGCCACATGAACGACGGCACGTTCGGGGTCACGGGCACGGTCGAGCCGCTGTCCGCTGACCTGATCGACCGCCTGGAGACCCACACCTTCGAGCCCGTCAAGTCGCTGCAGTGGCGCAACCGGGATCTCGACTTCGCCTCCCTGGACCGGCTGCGCGACAGCTTGCGCGAGGCCCCCCGCGAAGTCCGCCTGACGCGCGCCCGCGCCGCCGACGACGTGACCGCGCTCGAGACCGTCAGCCGCGATCCCGACGTGGCCGCCTTCGCGGTCTCGCGCCAGGCCGTGAGCCGTCTCTGGGACGTGTGCCAGATCCCCGACTATCGCAAGATCTCGGGTCAGAACCACGCCGAGCTCATTGCCACGCTCTACAAGTTCCTGATGGGCCCCCACGAGCGCATTCCGGAGGACTGGTTCGCGCAGCAAGTGGCACTCGCCGACCGTACCGACGGCGACATCGACACGCTCGCCAACCGCATCGCCCACATCCGCACCTGGACGTTCGTCTCCAACAGGGCCGATTGGCTTGCCGACCCCGCCCACTGGCAGGGCCGCACGCGCGAGATCGAGGACAGCCTGTCGGACGCACTGCACGAGCAGCTGACCCAGCGCTTCGTCGACCGGCGCACCAGCGCGCTCATGCGCGGGCTCAAGGAGAAGGACGAGCTCTACGCCGAGATCGCCGACGATGGCGCCGTGCACGTCGAGAAGCATTACGTCGGGCGGCTCCAGGGCTTTCGCTTCTTCCCCGACGCGCAGGCGGAAGGCATCCACGGCAAGGCCACGCGCGGCGCGGCCGCGCACGTGCTCGCCCGCGAGCTCGGCATGCGCGTGCGCCGCGTGGTGGCGGCCAAGAGCGATGCCTTCAAGCTGAGCCGCACCGGCCACATCGTCTGGCGGGAGGCCGACATTGCCCGGCTGGAGGCGGGAGAAGATCCGCTCAAGCCATCCGTCGTCCTGTTGGCCGACGAGCACGTGGCCGCCGCGGACAAGGAGAAGCTGCAGGAGCGCCTCAATGCGTGGCTGACCGGGGCGATCGGCGAGCGGCTGAAGCCCCTCGTGGAGATCGCCGGCGCCGATGACGTCGCGGGGCTGGCGCGCGGCATCGCCTTCCGCCTCAAGGAGAACTTTGGCGTGCTCCGGCGCGAGAGCGTCGCCGAGGAGATCCGCTCCCTCGACCAGACGGCGAGAGCGCAGCTGCGCAAGTACGGCGTACGCTTCGGCGCCTTCAATATCTACTTCCCCGCCTTGCTCAAACCTGCATGCGCGGAGCTCGCCGGCATCCTCTGGGTTCTCAAGTATGGAGCGCAGCACGGGCTCGACATGGCAGCCATGCCCGAGCTGCCCCGGCCGGGGCTCACCTCGGTCCCCGCGAACCCCGCCACTCCCGACGCCTTCTATGGTGCAGTCGGCTTCCATGTCTGCGGGCCCCGCGCGGTGCGGGTCGACATGCTGGAGCGGCTCGCGGACCTGATCCGCGCGCTCCTGGCTTGGCGCCCCGACCCGGCCAACGCATCGGCTCCGCCCCGCGGGGCCACCGGCAATGGCGGGTTCAAGGCGACGCCGGATATGATGTCGATCCTGGGCTGCTCCGCCAACGAGCTCGGGAACGTGTTGAAAGCGCTCGGCTTCTGGGCCGAAAGGCGGCGGCTGGTGGCGGCGCCGGCCAGCGAGTCACCGGCTCCTGGAGGAGAGGGCGAAGCGCACCCGGCAGCCGAGGGCTCGAGCAGCCTCGCCACGGCCGATGTTGCACAGCCTGATGCGACTGCCGCGGAACTCGTGGCCGAGCCGAGCGGAAGCATGCCGCCGCCGCCAGCCTCAGAGGCGCCCGCCACTGCAACGCCAGCGGCCGCGACTGCGGAGGCGGATGCTGAGAAGTGGGAGGAGATCTGGCGACCGAGACGCAAAGGCCGCGCAATTGAATCGGGGGCGGAGCGGCAGAACCGTCCACATCGCGCGCCGCGCGGCCACCCGGCTCAGCAGACCAAGGCCAGGCCGGCGCACCATGAAGGGAAGGGCCGGCCGACCGGACGCCACAACCTGCGCCGGAACGGCGGTCCCGGCCGGCGCGACGAACGTCCACGCCCGCAATTGCAGGCGTCACCGCCGACGGCCAAGGCTGGCTTCGATCCGGATTCGCCCTTCGCGGCGCTGAGCTCCCTGAAGGCGGCCATGGAAAAGCGCGACCGAGATTAGGGTGGCATCCATGCCACGGGAGCACGACCGCGATCTTGATGTCGGCGTGCCGGCCGGAACCCAGCGCCTCGACAAGTGGTTGTGGTTCGCCCGGATCGCAAAGTCGCGGACGCTGGCGGCTCAGCTGGTGCAGGATGGCAAGGTGCGCATCAACCGCATCAAGGCAGCCAAGCCGGCCCAGGTCGTGCGGCCGGACGACGTCCTCACCATCGTCGTGCGCGGCAACATCCAGGTGCTCAAGGTGCTGGCGCCAGGATACCGCAGAGGTCCGCCCGCCGAGGCACGCCGGCTCTACGAGGTTCTATCCGCCAGCGCTGGCGCGGCTCCCGCAGAACCGGCTGTCGGACACCCGGGGAGCCGCCCGGACAAGCACGAGCGGCGGCTGATCCAGCGGATCTCGAAGCACGACGGATGAGGGCGGCAGCGCGGCCGGGCGGATTGCGCTTGACGGTTGCGGCGAATTGTCTACCTGTGGCACCGGATCGACGCGAGGACGTTCGTTGCGCGCCCCGCTATTGTGGCGTGCTCATCAGGCCCAAACCACAGAATCCGACGGCATGACCTACATCGTCAACGAGAACTGCATCAAGTGCAAGTACACCGACTGCGTCGAGGTCTGCCCCGTCGACTGCTTCTACGAGGGCGAGAACATGCTCGTCATCCATCCCGACGAGTGCATCGACTGCGGGGTGTGTGAGCCCGAGTGTCCCGTGGACGCCATCAAGCCGGACACCGAGCCGGGCCTGGAGAAGTGGCTCGAGCTCAATCGCCAGTACTCCGAGAGGTGGCCCAACATTACCGCCAAGAAGGAGCCGCCCACGGACGCAGACAAATTTCGCGAAGAGAAGGGTAAATTCGAGAAGTATTTCTCCGCCGAGCCCGGAGAGGGCGATTGAATTTTTTCTCAAGGGCCGGTGCCACCGACCACCCGCGATAGTTGCCTACAATCGTTTCATCAACGAATACGCGCACTTAAGCATCCCGCACGCCTTCCTTTGAGACACAGAGATGCTGGCGCTTCAAACTGCGTGAAGTTTGTGTTATGGTGTTTCGGTTGGCGTCGGCGTGAACAAAGTCGGAACCGAGATCCGCGCTGAATGCGGTTTATCCCTGCGCAGGGGTGCTCCCGCACCGGGACCAAAGGGCCTAGAGCGCAGTTTGGGTCAGCCAAGCCATACAACGGACGGCATGAGGGCCTGAAGGCGCGAGGCGTCATATCGCCAACAGGAAATGCGGCAGAGACGGAAAGAGGAGGGACGACCGGCGAGCCGGCAGCCTGCGATTTTGTGCGCCCGCTGCCAGAGTACACACGAGCTGCGTGTGTGGATGTAGGATGCAACCTTAGGTCAGAGTGAGACGAGCGACATGGTACGGAAAGCGACCACCAGCAAGAGCGCGGCCAAGAAGGCCGACGCGAGGAAGCACGCAGCGCCCAAGGCGAATGCCCGCCCCTCGCCGTCGCCGGCCAAGGCGGCGCCGCACAAGGGGCAGCCGGCCACTGTCAGCAGCAAAGGTGCCGTAAAGGCGGCAAAGAAGCCGGCGGCGCCCGCGAAGATCGTTGCGGCTAAGGCGCAGGCCAAGCCGGCGGCCCCCGTGAAGCCCGCGGCCACCAAGTCGGTGCCCGCCAAGGTTGCGGCGGTCACGCCGGCTTCCGGCACGCTCGCCAAGGCATCGGCCGCTCCGGCGCGCGGGATTCCTCCGGCGGCGGTCGCCAAGCAAGCGCTTGCCGCGGGCGCCATGGCCGCCAAGGTGGCCGGCCAGAAGACGATGCTGGCCCGCCAGCAGGCAGCCGTCAGCAAGCAGGCCGCGGCGGTTCCCAAGAAGCCCGTGCATCAGCGGCATGGCTTCAAGACCAACGAGTGGATCGTCTATCCCGCTCACGGCGTCGGCCGGATCGTCGGCATCGAGGAGCAGGAGATCGCCGGCATGTCGCTCGAGCTGTTCGTCATCACCTTCGAGAAGGACAAGATGACGCTGCGCGTGCCGACGGGCAAGTCGCAGAGCGTGGGCATGCGCAAGCTCGCCGAGGAAGGCGTGGTGAAGCGGGCCATGGAGACGCTCAAGGGCCGGGCGCGGATCAAGCGCACGATGTGGAGCCGGCGCGCACAGGAGTACGAGGCCAAGATCAACTCCGGCGATCTGGTTGCGATCGCGGAGGTCGTCCGCGATCTCTACCGGTCCGAGAGCCAGCCGGAGCAGTCCTACTCCGAGCGCCAGCTCTACGAGGCGGCGCTCGATCGCATGGCCCGCGAAATCGCGGCGGTCGAGAAGCTGGACGAGCGCGGCGCCGTCCAGCGCATCACCGAGGTGCTCGCCAAGAGCGCCAAGGGCCGGCGCGTTGCTGCCGAGGAGGCGGCGGCCGAGGTCAAGGCTGCCTGACGCCCGGCCGGCCCCGAAAGGGGGCGGAGCACGTATTACCGCCCGGTCTCGACGAGGCCGGGCGGTTTCGTTTCGGGTGTCGAAAGCTGCTCCGGCGGAACTGTCCGGGGGAGGCGAGTCGCGGGCCCAGGGCGCATCGGCAGGCTCGAGTCCAGCCCCTCCGCCTCCAGCACCTCGATCAGGCCTGCCCGCGACAGCTCGATCACCGGGCCGCGGCGCTGTTCGATCCAGCCTCTGACTCGGACTTGCCTTCCCTCCAGCGCCTTGGGATCTGCCGCATACGGCCCCAGAAGCCCACGCTCGTCGCGGCGCAGGGAAACCGAGAATGCCCGGGGCCGGCTGCCGGCGAAATTCAGATAGATGAAGCTGCGGCCCTGCGAAACCTTCTCAGGCCGGCCTTCAAGGACCTGGAACGTGCTGCGGTAGCGCGGCAGCTCCGTTGCCCTTTCGGCCGATCTCACCGCATAGGCCGCTTCAGCCCACAGACCGCGCCGAGCCTTGCGCGCACTGCGCTCGGCGGCGAGGAGAGCCTCGGCGCAGGCGCGGTTGCCCGCCTGCGTGTAGGCCCGTGCCAGCCCCTGGGCCAGGAGATGGCCCTGCACCCAGCGCCGCTCGCCGCCATCCCGGACGAAGGCCTGCGCCTGCTGGCGACCGTAGCGGTCGCTCCGCTCTCCGCCGTAGCCGAGCTCGATGGACCTGGCGAGCACGAGTGCCCGCAGTTCCTCGATCGCGGCGATCTCCAGAGGCCAAGTGCCGGGCTCTGCGCCCACGTCGATGGCACGCGGCGCCAGCGCTCCGATCAGCCGCAGCTCCGATCCATCGTCGAGAGCAATCGTCTCGGCATCGACGATGCGCGTGACCGTGAACGCAGGACCCGGCGCAAGGCCGGTGCACGTCGCAGCTTCGTCGCGCCCCGCCGGCTCGGCAGCCCGGGTCGCTGCAAGGGATTGCAGGAGTACGCCGCAGGCGAAGGCCAGCGCGCAGCCAAACAGGCTGCGGCAGGCGCGGAAATGTCGCCCGTCCGTGTGCACGTATGAACCTCGACTGCTGGAGTCTCAGGGGCCCCGGGTGAACATAGCTTCGAACAACGCCTCGGCGCGCTTCAATCCCTCGTCCGTGAAGACCACCGACTTAGCTTTGCTTGCGGGATTGGAAATCAGATCCTTCTGATGCAAGCGATCCAGCACCGCCCAGTCGAAACCCTTCCACGCACGGTGACCGTCATGAAGCCCCAGATAGAGGAGCGCCAGGACAGCATCGTCGACGCGATCGGTGTCGATGTCCATGTGGCTTTGAGCTCCGCAGATGCGCATCGCCATAGAGTGCGGCGGCTCGGCGCGGACGGTCAATGCCGGATCACACGGGGTCACTGCCTGGCGAGGCGTGCCGCAAGCGTGGCGTCCCGGTTCGCGCAGCAAAAAGCCGCCACTCCGAAGAGCAGCGGCCTTGTGCGACAGGAGATGAAGAAGGGATCTCGATGCGTTGGATGCTTCACCCCTTGGCAGACCTGGCAACGACCTACTCTCCCGCGTCTTGAGACGGAGTACCATCGGCGCTGGGGCGTTTCACGGCCGAGTTCGGAATGGGATCGGGTGCAGCCACCCCGCTATAATCACCAGGTCGGCAAAAGGGTGAAGCAAGCTGGTCTGAGGTTCTACAGGCGATTCTCACGCCCACCTGAGCGCGCACCCTGCTTGCAAGACAGTAGCGCGCCGGCCGTTCCTGGCGAAGGATCCTCCGCCATCAGGCCACCCTCGGCCACCCGGAGGCGCGTCTCCGCGCCCGCTCGGGCCGCAAGGGCCAAGATGAGCATTGCATAATGAGAGCGATCAAGCCGATCGAGCTATTAGTACCGGTAAGCTGCACACCTTACGGTGCTTCCACACCCGGCCTATCAACGTGGTCGTCTTCCACGGCTCTCAAGGGAGCACTGGTTTCGAGGTGGGTTTCCCGCTTAGATGCTTTCAGCGGTTATCCCGTCCGTACATAGCTACCCTGCTGTGCCGCTGGCGCGACAACAGGTCCACCAGAGGTACGTCCATCCCGGTC
>Ga0070741_10003401_pt1 | contig 39641 bp, 34 predicted proteins | sample Coa_R1_4_FD_66440 | JGI IMG/M metagenome (GOLD analysis project Ga0070741, IMG submission 66440) | Surface soil microbial communities from Centralia Pennsylvania, which are recovering from an underground coalmine fire - Coalmine... | ecosystem: Environmental > Terrestrial > Soil > Unclassified ...
CGCGGCCTTGATGCGCAGGTTGATGTCTTTCGACACCAGCGTGATCTTGCGGCCGGGATGCTCGCCCTGCAGTCCGAGCGCGGTGACGAGGATCGAGTTGTCCGGCTTGTTGCCGGGCATCAGCGGCGGCAGCGACGCGTCGGGCGGCTTGGTCTGGAAATAGAGACGGCCCGACGCGGGCTTGTCGGTCGCGGCGCTGCCGAGCTGCGAGGCCGGCAGCTGCAGCCCGTGCTCGATCTGCGCGTGATCCTTGTCCTTCATCAGCTCGTCGAGGAATCGGCTGACCTGGCGCGCGTTGCGCGAGATTTCGCTCGTGCCTTTCTTGGCGGCGTCGAGCTCCTCGAGCACCACCATCGGGACGAACAGGTCGTGCTCCTCGAACCGGAACAGGCTCGAGGGATCGTGCAGCAGCACGTTGGTGTCGAGGACGAAGATTTTCTTTTTCATCGCACCGGATTGCGGCGCGACCGATGCATGGTCGGCCGGCTTGGGGGAGGGAGAAGCTTCTTTTGCCAAGGCTAGATCGCTTTGACCGCCTCGAGGACTTCATCGGCGTGGCCCTTGACCTTCACGCCGCGCCATTCGCGGACGAGCTGGCCTTTGGGATCGAACAGGAACGTGCTGCGCTCGACGCCCATGTACTTCTTGCCGTACATGCTCTTTTCCTTGATCACGTCGAACGCCTTGCAGGCGACGCCCTCGGTGTCGGCGAGCAGATCGAACGGGAAGCTGAACTTCGACTTGAAATTCTCGTGGGAGCGCACGCTGTCCTTGGAGATGCCGACGATGTCGGCGCCGGCCTTCACGAACGCCTTGTACTGATCGCGGAAATCCTGGCCTTCCTGGGTGCAGCCGGGCGTGTTGTCCTTCGGATAGAAGTAGACGACCAGCGCCTTGCCCTTGTACGACTTGAGCGCGATGTCCTTGCCGCCCGTCGCAGGGAGAGAAACGTCGGGAAGACCCTTCATCAAACAGTTCTCATGTCTTGATCGGATCGAGCATGCCGTCGGCGTTGAGATCGTCGCACAAATCCATGAACGATTCGCGCAGCGCCTGGGGATGCTGGTTGACCGGCACGTGCAGCACCATCTGCACGCTGCACATCCCCGCACCGGTGTGGGTGGACTGGTACTTCTGCGTGGAGATCTCCGCCACCTCGACATCCTGGCCCTGGAAGAATTCCAGGATGTGGACGAGCAGGTCCTTCTGCTGGGGCGCGATCACTTCGCCGGCGTAGGGACGGTATTCGGCGTTCTGCGTGCGCGGTTCGCTGCGCGAGAACTGCACCTGCAGGCCGAGCTTCTCCGCGAGGCCCGGCAGGGCCGTCTCGAGCCGGCCGAGCGCGCTCCAGTTGCCGGAGACGAGGAAGCTCGCCGCCATCTGGTCGCCGATCGGCGCGATGCGGCAGTCCTCCACCTCGCAGCCGCGCTCCCGGATCGCCTTGAACAACTCCAGGGGCAATTGGGCGCGATGTCCCGCCAGGACCGCAATGGCGAGCGTGTTCTCGTTCTTGGAGGAGGACGACATTCTTGGGGGCAGCGGATTTTGGGCGGAAGTTTAGGCGGTATACTTGCGCCCCGCAAAGCCCCTGTTCGACGCCAAAACGCCTCGCATGATCACCGGCAGCATCGTCGCGCTGGTCACTCCCATGTACCCGGACGGCGCTGTCGACTTCGACAGCCTCGCCGGCCTCGTCGAGTGGCACATTGCCGAAGGGACCGACGCGATCGTCGCGGTGGGGACCACCGGCGAGTCGGCGACGCTCGGCGTCGACGAGCACATCGAAGTGATCCGGCGCATCGTCGAGCTCTCGCAAAAAAGAGTCCCGGTGATCGGCGGCACCGGCGCGAATTCGACGACGGAAGCGATCGAGCTCACCGAAGCTGCGAAAGGCGCCGGTGTCGACGCCTGTCTCCTGGTCACGCCGTACTACAACAAGCCGCCGCAGGAAGGCCTCTACCAGCATTACAAGAAGATCGCGGAATCGGTCGACATCCCGATCATCCTCTACAACGTGCCCGGCCGCACCGGCTGCGACATGCTGCCCGCGACCGTCGCGCGACTCGCGCAGATCAAGAACGTCGTCGGGCTGAAAGAAGCGAAGGGTGAGCTCTCGCGCATCCGCGAGCTGATCGATCTCAAGATGAAGAAGGACTTTGCGCTGCTGTCGGGCGACGACGCCACCGCGCGCGAATCGATCCTGATGGGTTGCGTCGGCGACATCTCCGTCACCGCGAACGTCGCGCCGCGCTTGATGCACGAGATGTGCGCCGCGGCGATGCAAGGCGATCGCGCAAAGGCCGAGGCGATCGACGCCAAGCTGGCCGGGCTGCACAAGCACCTGTTCGTCGAGCCGAACCCGATTCCTGCAAAGTGGGCCTTGCAGCAGATGAAGAAGATCGGCGAGGGCATCCGCCTGCCGCTGGTGCCCCTGGCGAAAGAACATTACGAAACCGTGCGCCAAGCGTTGCGCGCGGCTGGAGCGCTTTGATGTCGAGATCGTTTGCGATCGCCGCGAGCGCGGCGCTGCTGTGCGGATGCGCGAGCCACAGCTATTGCCTCGGCGATCAGCCGTACACGCACGCGAAGTCGGTGCCGCCGCTGCAGCCGGTCGAAGGGCTGAAGATTCCCGAATCCAACGCCGCGCTCAAGATCCCGCCGGCGAGCGGCGAGGCCGTCCCGTACGGCCGCAAGGTGAAGGACGCGAAGGGCGAGGAGAAGATCGAGTGCCTGGACCGTCCGCCTCCGATGCCGAGCGAGCCGACGCCGAAGCCGGCGGGCTAGCGGCGTAAAATCGGCTCGCGAAGTTTCCCCGGAGGGATGTCCGAGTGGTTTAAGGAGCACGCCTGGAAAGCGTGTATACAGTCAAAAGCTGTATCGAGGGTTCGAATCCCTCTCCCTCCGCCAGAAAAGCAGGGCTGACACGAGTCAGCCCTTTTTTTTACTGCCGCAGGCTCGAGCCCGAACTCTCGTTCGCGATCGGGCAGCCTTCCGCGAACTCGCGGATGCGCTCGTGCGCTTCGCTGTCCGTGAGCGGGCCTTGGATCGTGATCTGCGACATCTGCGCGCCGTTGACGACGCAGATGGCCAGCGCGGCGGAGTGAGGGCACCACCAGGTCTCGACGCGGCAAGAGCTGACGTCGCACTCGACCTGCGAGGTGAACAAGGCGACACAACGCGCGCACAACGATGGCTGCTTGATCTGCATGGAACCCCCCGGCTCGACTTTGGGACCGTCGATTGGGCGGCTGACGTCACCTGCGCAATCGGCAGGTGATGTATAGATCACCCGCGCTACTTCTGACGGCCTCCAATTGGAGGGTTTTTTCGCATCGTGTTCGAGCGGCGGACGCCGGCCGCACGCAGACGCGCCTGTGCTTCCTTCTTGCCGAGATGCCGCAGCTCCGCAATCTGCAAGAGCAATGCGGGTCGGGGCTTCGCCCGCCTGCGCTCCCAGTTGTAGACGGAGATGCCGCTGACGCCCACGAGCTTGCCGAATTTTGCTCTGCTCAAGCCCAGCCGTGCCCGGAGCGAGACCAGGCCTTTCGCCTGGAAGCGCATGCTGCTGCGGCCGTCGGCCGACGTCGGCGCCGCTTTGCGTCTCGCGCTTCCCGAGCGTCGCGCACCGGCCAGCTGTTGCTCGAGCGCCGAGACCTGGCTCTTGAGTCGGGCGATGGTGCGATCCTGTTGAGCTGCCATCGCGCGCAGATCCGCGACGTGTTTCTTGATCGCCTTGTCGGTCAGGTCGGCGATCTGCTGTTTCAGGACTTCCGCGATCGTGGCCATTCGTCGTGCCTTTGGGATGCAGCCGGATTATGACTGATCGAGGCAATGACGCTCGAGAACGACGGCTGGCGACTGCTGCTCCTACGCCTGAGCCCTGAGCAGCGGCGCGAGCACGTCGGCGAGCTGGTGCCGATCGATCGGCTTCGACAGGCACGCCGCCGCGCCCGCTTCGAGATAGCGGGCGCGCTCGCCTGGGATGTCGGTGGCGGTGACGGCGACGATCATCGGGCGCTGCGGCGCTGGCCAGCGCTGGTGGATCTCCCGCGTTGCCGTGATCCCATCCATCACCGGCATGTGCAGATCCATCAGCACGACGTCGAAGCGCCGGTGCTCGAGCGCCTGCAACGCTTCCTGGCCGTTGGCTGCCGTTTCGAGATCGAAGCCGAGCGAGCGCATGAGCATGGATGCCGTTCTTCGATGGATCGCGTCGTCGTCGACGATCAGCGCGCTCGCGCCCTGGCGTTGCGGGCCCGCGGTTCGTTTCGGGGACATTCGAGCGGAGCCGGCGTCGGAGCGTCGGCGCTTCAGGCTTCAGCGCAGCGCATGGGCGATCCGGACGAGCTCGGCCTGCCTGCGCACGCCGACCTTCCCGAGGGTCCGCCGCAGATGGGAGCGGACGGTCTCGTAGGTGATGTGGTTCGCCCAGGCGATCTGCTTGAGCGACGCGCCCTCGCTGAGCGACTGCGCGACGCGCGCCTCGGCGTTGGTCAGCCCGAACGCCGATCGCAGCGCAGCGCTCTGATCCGCCGGTTTCCGCGCGGGATCGCTGATGAACATCAGCGCGACCGCGCCGAAGCCGCCCTTCAATGCATCGGGCAGCGGATGCAGGTTGAGCACGAGCGGCGGCTCGTCCGTGCGCGGAACGGCGACCGGCGCCGGCGGCGCTTTGTCGCAGAGCACACGCTCGACCGCCTCCGACGCTTCGGGCGTCGTGATCAGGCGTCCGTCGGGCGACAAGCCGATGCCGGCTCCGCGTTGCAGGATCTGAGCGGCCGCACGGTTGGCGAAGACGATCTGCCGGGAATGGCCCAGCATCGCAACGGCCTCCCACATGCGGTCCAGCGTTTCAAGAAGGACTTCGGATTCGCGGCCGGAAGGGCGGTCTTGAATGAAAGTCATCGGAACCTCCAACCACACTCTCCGCAGTCACGGTATTGCCCAGGAACGCGAGAGTCCTGACCGAAGGTTGAAGAAGCGTTGAAAGAATCTTGATCGCGACGCCGTTGCTTCAATTGGGGGCTTCCGCGCGAGGACGAAGCCCGTAGATTCATCCGATGCTAGGGACGGCACGCCTGGAGCAGCTCATCGAGGAATCGATCCCTGCGCTGGAGGTGGCTGGTCTCGCCCTCGCGATCGCCGGTCCCGGCTCGCGCTCGCTTTCCACAGGCGCCGGCTTCGCAGACGTGCGCACGCGCGCGAAGGCGAGCCGGAGCACGTTGTTCCGCATCGGCTCGACGTCGAAGCTCGTCACCGCGACCGCGGCGATGCAGCTGGTCGAGCGCGGCGAGCTGGATCTCGACGCGGACATCAATCAGTACCTGGAGCCGCGCCTGCAGATCCCGCCGGGCTACGGGCGTCCGGTCACGCTCAGGAATCTCCTGACGCACACGGCGGGCTTCGAGGAGAACCAGCTCGGCTACATGGTCAAGCGAAGCGCCGCCGATCTCTTGCCGCTCGCCGACAATCTCGCGATCAACAAGCCCGCCCAAGTCCGGGCGCCCACCGTCGATTTCTGCGACGGTCGCGGAGCGTCGTACTCGAACTGGGGGATCGCGCTCGCAGGTCACATCGTGGCGCGCCGCGCCCGCATGCCCTTCGACGATTGCGTCGAGCGCCATCTGTTCGAGCCGCTCGGCATGGACCGAAGCTCCTTTCGCGAGCCGCTGCCTCGCGAGATGGCGCGCCAGCTCGCCGCGGGCTATCACCGCGGCAGCGATGGCGCCTTGATCGAGCACGGCTTCGAGTACTTTCATTCGATCGGGCCTGCCGGAAGCATGAGCACGACGGCCGACGACATGCTCCGCTTCATGCGCGCTCATCTCGGCACCGGGGTCTCGACACTGCAGGCGAGCACGATGCGGCTCATGCACAGCCGCGTGCTGGATCCGCATCCGATGGTCAACGGCGCCGGGCTCGGCTTCTATGAAATCAATCTGCGGGGACGCCGCGCGGTGGGGCATCAGGGCGCGACGATCTGCTTTGTCTCGCAGCTCGTGCTGGTGCCCGAAGAACAGGTGGGCATCTTCGTCGTCGTGAACACGCGGATTCCCGCGCGGCGGCTGCAGGCGTTCGTCGCGACCTTGATGGACGCGCTGTTGCCGCAGCGGCGCTCGATCAGCGTGGCGCTGCGATCGACGTCCGCGAACCGCTACGTCGGCACCTATCTCGCGACGCCGCATTCGCATCGCCGCCAGGAGAAATGCCTGCTGCTGGCGATGCCGGATTACGAGATGAAAGTGTCCGCGACGCCTCGCGGGACGCTGCAGATCTCCAATCTCGCCGGCCGCCGGGAATGGTCGGAGATCGACCGCGGCGTGTTCCGCCAGGACGGCAGCCACGAGATGGTTGCTTTCGTGGAGGATGCGGACGGCAAGGTCAGCCACATGCTCGGGCCGGCAGCGTTCGCTCCGGCGTACAAGGTCGAGGCGTCGCAGGCGCCGACGTTCCATCGCGAATTGCTGGCGCACGCCGCGACCGGCTTTCACCTCGTGCTGGCGTGGCACGCCACGAGCCGAGCAGCGAGTCGCGCGAGTCCCTGCGCGCGCCCTGTGATGGAGATCGCGGCGATGGTGGCCGCGCTGAATCTCACGGGATGGTCGCTCCTGCGAGAGAGCTTCGCGACGGGCGGGATCGCGCTCGTCTATGCGTATCCGGAATCCTTCCGGAACGGACTCGCCCTCATCGTCCTTGCTTCGCAGCTGACGCGCATCATTCTGCAGCTGACCCTGCACGCCTGGGTCCACGAGCAGTGGACCCAGGCCGAGCGTCAGGACCTCGCGCTCTTCAGCGCGCTGCTGCTCGCGTTCTTCGGATCGCTGCGCGCCTGGAATCTAGTGGGGCCGACGGCGCTCTGATCCCTTCGGCGGATCCTCATCCTCGTCTCCCGCATCGTCGTGCGTGAGCAAGACGGAGAACAGGAAGGGCGCCGTCTGCGCATCGCTCGGCAGTCGGTCGGTGCCGTCGCGGTGGATGGCGCGCAGCCCGGAAAGGATCTGGCCTTCCTCGCTTTCGGAGAGCGTGATGCCGAGCTCGCAGGCGGCCTTGCGGGGGCTCGTGAGCAGGAGGCTGCGGAACTGGCGGTCGGACGCGATGCGGCCGAGCAGCTCGGTGTGTTCTGCGATCGTAAGCGACATGGATGTTTCTCCTCTAGCAGGTGACGGTGATGGCGGATTCGACAAGCGCGCTCACTTGTCGCACTTCGAAAGCGTCGGCAACTTCGGTCGCGATGGCGCCAAGGACCGGATCGGCTGCGATGTGCGTGCACAGATCGCAGACGCTGGCGTAGCTCGAGCGCAGCCGATGCGCCTGCGCTCGTGCGCGGATGGCTTCGAGGAACTCGCCGGGCCCCTTGCGGCGCAGGATCTGCTGCACGCCGCCGACGTGGAAGCGCGCATTGACGTCGCGCAGCGAGTCGCGCGTTGCGTGCCCCACTTGCAGGAGCGTGGTGAAGGCGCCGGGCGTGCAGCACGTGAATGCGCGTCCGTCCTCGCGCACCGTCAGGATCGCGCCGGGACAGGTTCCCGTCGGCACGCCGGCGTCACGGATGTAGCTCGATTCCGGCGCGCTCGCGCCCGCGCGCAGATGGGGCAGGAGCGGGAAATCCTGCACGTCGTGCGCGCCGGCGCTGGTCGCCCATGACCGGACGCCGCGCTCGTCCAGCGAATCGTCGCGCACGCGAACGTACTTCAGGGTGCAGCGCAATCCCACGTCGCGGCTCGCTTGCAAAGCGCGCTCGACGCGCTGTCTCTTGATGAACTGCTGATGGAAGCGGCTGGTGCTGATCGCGAAGCTGCGCAAGCCCGCTGCCTTGAGCTGACGCAGCAGATCGCGCGCCTTCTCGATCGACGTCGCCCAATACGCGTTGGTCACGCAGGTGACGATCGCGCGCTTGTCCCGCGCATGGCGGACGACGTCGAGCAGCAAGTCGAAGGCGAGGAACGGCTCGCCGCCGCTTAGCAGCACGCGCAGCTTCTCGCTGCCGTTGAGCTCCGCCGCTTCGTCGATCAGGCGGAAGATCTGCTCGCGCGACAGATGCTCGCTTCGATGCGGACCGCAGCTGGTGCTGCAGTGCGTGCAGCCGGCGTTGCAGTGAGCGGTGATGAGCAGCGCGAGTTTCATGGCTGCGCACAGGGTGCGCTTCCGGAGCCCGCGAATCGCCCTCCAATTGGAGGCGCTTCGGGCTGAAGCTCAGCTCGCGGGTCCCGCGCCTCTTGCGACTTGCGATGCGCGCTCGAGGCGACGCAGCTCGACCAGCAACGGATGCCCCGGCCGCAGCTGGCGCAGCACGTCCTTGTCGATCGACGCGAGGAGCTCGCGCGCCGGACCGTCATCGCCCGCTTCGCGATGGATCCGCGCGAGGCTCAAGCGGATCTGCTGCAGCAGCGGGTGCTGCGCTCCATGCGCCTGCTGCGCAACTTCCAGCGCCGCCCGCATCTGGCTTTCGGCGTCGCGCAGGCGGCCGGCGCCTTCGAGGGCTTCCGCGAGCACCATCCGCGCTTCGGCGCTCTCGTCGCGCTGCGCGGACCAGCCCCAGGTTGCGATGCCGTCGACGACGCGCTCGAGGATCGCGACGGCCTCGGCGAAGCGACGTTGCCGCAGCCGCAGGACCCCGATCGCGAGCTCGCCGGAAAGCACCAGCGGCGAACGGTCTTCCGGCGACCATGCGCGGATGATCTCGAGCGAAGCCGTGAGATCGCTTTCGGCTTCCTCGAAGCGCGACATCTCGACGAGAACGCGGCCGCGAAGCTCCTGAGCCAGCGCGACCGGCATCTGCGACGGACCCAGCGCGCCGGTGAGCGCGGTCTTGGCATCGCTCACGAGCGCCAGCGCTTGCTCGAGCTCGCCGAGCCGCATGAGGCAGAACGCCAGATAGGTCTGCGCATTGCCGACTTTCGTCGCGTCGCCGTTCGACAGCGAGGCGTCGACGAGCTCGCCGAAGTGATCGGCCGCTTCACGCCAGTAGCCTCGGACCAGCGCCGCGGTCGCAAGCGCATGCACGAGATCGAGCACCTCGCCCGTGCTGCCGAGCTGCGCCTGCGCTTGCCTGAGCACCAGGCGAAAGCGGGGCAGCACGTCGAACTTGCCGAGGACGGTCTTCACCGAGACCAGCCGCGCGGCGTTGGCGACGACGTCGATCGAGGCCGGACCTTCGAGCCGCTCATAGATCCCCACCGCTTCCTCGAAATGCTTCTCGGCGGCGTCGAGCGCCTGCATGTTGAAGAACGCGTTGCCGAGCGCGGAATGGATCTGCGCGGCGGCGAGCGGCATGTCGTCGAAACGATCTGCGAGCTTTGCGGAAGCGGCGTCGAGAAGCTCGCGCGCAGTCAGATCGCGCAGCGGCTTTGCGCCGACCACGGAGAACAGGTCCTTGCTGAGGAAATCGGCGACCGCGCGGCTGGTGGCGGCGGCCGCCTCCGCGCGCTCGACCGCTTGCGCTCTCTCACGCGTCGAGCGCTCACGCCGTCGACGCTCGCGCTCCTCTTCCAGCGAGCGCAATCGCAGCGCGAGCATCGCCGCATCGCCCAGGCGGCGTTCGGGATCGCCCTGCGCGGCGTCGTTGATGCACTCGGCGAGGAGCTCGTCGGCGATGTCGCGCTCCCAGCCATGCGCCATCGGCCGGCGGAAATTGCCGGCCACCAGCTGATAGAGCACGACGCCGAGCGCGTAGATGTCCGCCTTCACCGTCGGCGGCTGGCCCGCCAGCAATTCCGGCGCGAGATAGAGCGGCGTGCCGCCGGACGTCGCATTCAGCGCGGTCAGCGTCTTGGTGAAGCCGAGGCGGGTGATGCCGAGCGCCTCGAGCTTGCGCGGATCGAGCATGCCGCCGCTGCCGAAGTCGGCGAGCCGGATCAGTGGCGTTGCGTTGGCACCCGGATCGACGAGAACGTTGGACGGCTTGAGGTCCTTGTGCAGCGCTCCGACCGAATGCACGGCGCCGAGCGCTTCCGCGATCTGCGCGGCGACGTCGATGCGCACGCCGAGCGGAACGCGGTCGAGCCCGCCGCTGCGCTCCGCCCAGTCGAGCAGGCTGCCGCCGGCGATGTACGCGCTCTCGATGAAGCAGGGCGGCTGCTCGAAGTTCCAGTCGAGGATCGCGACGATGCGCGCCTTGGCGCCGAGGCTGTCGTTGAGGAATCGGAACAGGGTGACTTCGCGCTTCAGCGCGGCGAGCGAGGGCTCGTCGACGGCGAACTTGAACACGCGCTGCTCGCGGGTCTTGTCATGGACGCCGAGCCAGGCTTCGCCATGGCCGCCGCTGCCGAGACGCCGCACCAGGCTCCACAGCGGCCGATGCACCGGGCGATCGCCGACGCCGAAATCGAAGCGCGTCGGCTCCGGCGCGTGCTCGACCTCGACGTGGACGGGGGCAACCAGGCGGTAGCCGTATCGATGCACGGTCTTGATGACCGTCTCGTCCTTGTCGCCGAGCGCCTTGCGCAGCCGCCCGATGCTTTTGGCGAGCACGGTGTCGGAGAGGACGCGGCCTGGCCAGACGGCGGCGAGCAGCTCGTCCTTGGTGACGACTTCTCCCGCGTGCTGCAGGAGGAAGCGCAGGACCTCGAACGGCTTGTGCTCGAGGTCGACGCGGTCGCCGCCGATGCGCAGCTCGAGCGAGCTTTCGTCGAGGACCGCGTTGGCGAACAACCAGCGACGACTTTCGGGATGCGTCTGCGTCGGTGCAGGCGAGCGCTTGCCCATGCAGCGGCTGACCAGTCCGGTGGCGGGGGAACGATCATGTCCCGCCGCCGCGGGTGCCGCAAGCTGCGGTTGCTAGTGATGCCGCGCGCCGGCGTCGGCTCCCCAGGTCTGCGGCCCGTGATTGCCGAGGACCGCTTTCACCACGTCGATCACGCGTTGCGGCTCGTCGCGCGACTTCAACATCACGCAGGTGGCGCCGGAGCTCCACGCCGACATGACGTTGGCGCGGGTGTTGCCGCCGGTGAGCACGACGACCGGGAATTTATCGAGCCCCGGCTCGTGGCGGATCGTGTGCAGCCAGTCGAGCCCGTTCAAGCCGGGGATGTTGATGTCGAGCAGGACGATGTCGGGCTTGGCCAGATGGAATTTCTGCAGGCCCACCGCGCCGTCCTCGGCGACGTCGACCTCGAAGCCCTGCTTGGAGAACGCGTTGCGGTAGATGGCGACGATCATCGGATCGTCGTCGATGACCAGGATCTTGCTCATACACGCTCCGGCGCCGGCGATTGCGAACGCTTTGATTATTCGATCGGTCGCTGCGCGCGGCGCGCGTGCAGTACTTCCTATCTCTTGCGGCCTGCAATGAACCCGCGCCGCTTGCGTACGGAACCGTACTCAGCGGACGTGATCTGCGTCACATCTTTTGTACGCCCCGGCGTCGCTGCACAGAGACAGCGCAAAGCGACGTGTGATCAATGACTTGAGCGATGCGCCGTTTGCGCACGTCGCTGAAAGGCAACGCAACACCGTACGTTCGCGATCCGTGGAGGTGCGGAACCGCACGCAAGCCACGAGTGCCGCAAGCGAAATCCGCCGCTGGCATCCCTCTTGCTGAATGGCGCCAGGGAAGAGAAACCCGGTGGCGCTGAGGACGAAAGCCAGCACTGCCGGGACATGCAACACCAGCAGTGTTTCGTCGGAGACTGCTTTTATGACAAAAACAAGTGCCGTTCGGGTCGTCGAGCGCGTCGAGCCCGTGGTCGGATCTGTTCATTGGGAAGCCGCGGAGAGCCCGCGCAAGCTGTTCCGCAATCGTCTTCTGCAAGCGTTCCCGTCGGACGAGCTGCGCCGCTGGGGCGCCTCGCTCGACCTGGTTCGCCTGTCGAGCGGCCAGGTGCTCGCCGAGCCGGGAATGGTCGCGAGCTACGTCTATTTCCCTGTCGATGCCATCGTCTCGATGGTGTGCCTGACGGAGGACGGCGGCAGCACCGAAGTCGCCAGCGTCGGCAATGAAGGTGTCGTCGGCGTCAATCTGTTCGTCGCCGGCAGCTCCGGCACGACGCAGGCGGTGGTCCAGGTCGCCGGACTTGCGTACCGCATGAAGGTGTCGCTGCTGCGCGAGGAATTCAATCGCTCGCCGGCCGTGCGCCAGGTCCTGCTGCGCTACATGCAGGCGCTCCTGATGCAGTCGGCGCAGATGGCCGTGTGCAATCGCCATCACACCGTGGAGCAGCAGCTGTGCCGCTGGCTGCTGATGGCGCTCGATCGCAGCGATTCGAACCAGCTGAGCCTCACGCAGGAGATGATCGCCAACGCGCTCGGCGTGCGCCGCGCCGGCGTCACCGAAGCCGCGAGCCGGCTGCGCAAAGGCGGCCTGCTGCGCTGCCAGCGCGGCAAGATCCTCGTGCTGGATCGCATCCGCCTCGAGCGCCAGGCCTGCGAGTGCTATCACGCCGTGAAGCGCGAGTTCGCCGAGACGGCGCCGCCGCTCTCGACGGGCGACGCGCGCACCGTCGCTGCCTCGCTGCCGACGGCCGCGCACTCCGCATTGCACCTGCAGGTGCCGCCGGCGCCGGGCAGCGAGCGCTCGCCGATGATGGTGAAGCGCTTCGCGAGCGACATGCGTCCGGCAGCCAACGGCGCGTTCTTCGATCCGCATCCGGCGAGGTAATCACCGACATCCATTTGCCCGCGCCGTGGCCTCGGCGCGTCAGGGGAGGAGCCAATGGCGTCGCGCGACGTTCGCAAGTCGGTCGTCACAGCAGCCGTGCTGCTGTGTCCCGGAATTGCCGCCGCAGAGGTCTACGCGGACCCGTACCTCGCAGCGCAGGAGATGTACGATTCCAACGTGTTCAGCCTGTCGCGGGCGCTCGCCGAGAAATTCCGCGGCGATCCGCGGCGCGATGATTCGATTTTCGAAGCGATGGCCGGCGTCGACGCCGGCTACCGGTTCGGGCTGCAGCGCATCTTCGCCGGCTTCGAGGGGCGGCGCTACGACTACGACTACTTCGACGAGCTCGATCACAACGAGTACACGGCGAAGGCGGGCATCCGCTGGAATGCGCAGGAGCGCGTCGACGGCTCGATCGACGCCCACCAGACGCGCCGCGCGGCATCGTTCATCAACCGCCGTGACACCGAGCTCACGCTGGAGACCGAGCGCGCGGGCGACGCCACGCTCAACGTCAACTTCGGCCCGCACTGGCGCCTGGAGACGGGCGGCCACTACTACGAGCTCGACTCGCCGCTGACCAGCGCCGACCCTACGCAGCCCGATTTCCCGGACTTCGCGCTGCGCCAATCGACCGGAACTGCGGGCCTCAAGTACACGACGGAGGCGCGCTTCTCCGTCGGCGTCGAGGGCAGCTATGGCGAAGGCCGCTTCAGCGGCATTCCCGACGCGCCGCGCTTCCGCACGACCACCGGCGACCTCACGCTCAATTACAAGGCGAGCGAGATCTCCGAATTCGACGCCGATCTCGGCTACACGCATCTGCAAGGGGACGGCCTGACCGTCAACGGCTTCTCCGGCGACATCGCCTACAGGCGCGACCTCACCGCGCTGACCTCGCTCAAGCTCGAAGGCTTCCGCCGCATGGGCGGCTATCTCGCCGGCGCGGACGTCGTCGTCGACACCGGTGCGGGCGGCGAGATCGCCTGGCAGCCGACGCTGAAGATCCGTCTCGAAGGCGGCTACACGTTCACGCACAGCAAGTTCCAGCGGCTCTCCGAGTTCTCCAACGAGCCCGGCGGCCGCGTCGACGAGATCCATCTGAGCCAGATCGCGCTCGGCTACCAGCTGTTCGACTGGCTCGGCTTGCGGATTTTCGGCGGCTATCGCGACCGGCGCTCCACGCTCGCTGAAGAGCGCTTCAACGATGCCTTCGTCGGCGGGCAGATCCGGCTCAGCTATCCGATGGGGACGCCGAGCGACGAGCCGCAGCGCGTCGAGCCCGTGTTCAATCCCGACACCCCGAGCGTCTGAGCCAATGTACGGTCCCGTACCGAGGGACTGGCGCAGTGTCCGTCCCCGGACAGACCCCGATCCATGGCGCGGCGAACATGCGGTCATGGACCGCGTCATCGACCAGCTCCCGCTCGCGCCTTATTCGCCGCCGCCAGTGCCGTGCCCGATCGACGATTTCGATCTCGGCCAGTTCACGGGCGTCGCGGCGGGCTTCGGCGATCGCCGCTACGGCTACGTCGTGACGCCCAACGCCGATCACGTGCTGCGGTTGCACGACGATCCGAAATTCCGCTCGCTCTACGCGTCGGCGGCGTATGTGCTGCTCGACAGCCGGTTGATCGCACATCTGCTGCGGCTGTTCCGCGGCGTGCGGCTGCCGGTCTGCACGGGCAGCGATCTCGTCGCGTCGCTGTTCACCAAGGTGATCGCGCCAAACGACAAGCTCGTGCTGATCGGCGGCACGGCCGAGCAGGCGCAGAAGCTGCGCGAGCGCTTCGGGCTAACCGATCTCGCCCACTTCAATCCGCCGATGGGCTTCATCCGCGATCGCGCGGCCGTGGAGGAGTGCCTCGAGTTCATCGAGGCGCACAGCCCGTTCCGCTTCTGCCTGCTCGCGGTGGGGTCGCCGCAGCAGGAGATCGTCGCGCAGAAGCTGCGCGAGCGCCGCGCGGCGCACGGCATGGCGCTGTGCGTCGGAGCGTCGGTGAATTTCCTGACCGGCGAGGAGAAGCGCGCACCACAGTGGATGCGCAAGTGCGGGCTCGAGTGGCTGTACCGGCTGCTGCAGAGCCCGCGGCGGCTGGCTTCGCGTTATCTGGTGCGCGGTCCGCGCATCTTCGGCTTGCTCGGCCGCACGCAGTTCCTGCTGCGTCCGGCGTCCAACGACGCTGCGTACCTGCGCGAGCGCCGCAGCTATCTCGACCAGCCCGGGACGAGCCGGCCGTCGTCGTCCAAGCGATACGCGCCGTCGACCCAGCCCTTGCCGAAGAGGATCAACGCCTGATCGTAGTAGGCGGTCGACGCACCCGCCGTCGCCGCGAGCTGCGAGATCTTCAGGCGCACCTGCTGCTTGCGCAGCGTCATCGCATCGCCGAGCGCTTGCAGATACGGCAGCACCGCGCCCGAGAATCCGATCGGCGAGAAATCGCCGAGCATGGCGCCACTCGCGGGATCGACTTTCTCCGGCGGACGTCCCCGCGCGCGCACGATGTCGTCGAAGCGGCTGAGCTCGCGCAGCAGCGGCTCGCCGCGACGCCCCGACATGCCGGCCCACAGATAGACGCGAATCGCGTCATAGCTGCCGATGCCGCGCTCGGGATCCGGCGAGATGCGGCCGTTCGGCTCGACGATGAACAGATCGGGCGCGAGACCCGACGCGTAGATCTTCGGCGCGGCTTCGGCGTAGGTCTTCCAGATCGTCTCCCAGGGACCTTGCGGATCGGCCTGGGCGAACGCCGCGAACACGAACTGCGGCAGATAGGAGGGATCGATGCGCAGGCGGTTGCCGTCGATGACGAAGCCGACCGGTCCCGGCAGCAGCCATGCGTGCGCGTCGTCGACGTGCGCGACCTCCTGCCTGGCGATCTGCGCCATCAGCTTGCGCGCGAGCACCATGTAACCCGGATCGTTCCAGAGCTGCGAGGCCTGCAGCAGCGAGTACGCCATCCACAATTCGCCGTCGGCGGCGGCGTTGTCGTCGATCACGCCCCAGCTGCCATCGTCGCGCTTGCCCCAGTGCCACGCGGGCAGGCGCTCCCCGAGCTTGCCGCCGGCGAGGTTGTCGTTGGTCCAGCGCAGGATCTGGTCGAAGCGCGCGCGATCGTTGGCGACCAGCGCGAAGAACATGCCGTAGCTCTGGCCTTCGGACGTGCTCTTCTGATCGAAGGTGAGATCGACCACGCGGCCGTCAGGCTCGACGAAGCGATCGGCGAAGCGATCCCAGTCGGGCCATGACGAGGCGTGCGCGCAGAGCGCGGCGCAGAGGAGCGCGATGAATGCGAGCCCTCGCATGACGATGGATTACATCGCGCCGCGGCCCGAGAGGACCACGAACACCGTCTTGAACAGGATGTAGACGTCCTTGCTGAAGCGGTAGTTGCGCGCGTAGGCGCAGTCGAGCCGCACGCGCCGGTCGAAGTCGTCGTCGCCGCGCGCGGTCACCTGCCACAGGCCGGTGATGCCCGGGCGCATCGCGAGATACCACTTCGCATTGCGGCCGTAGTGAACGATCTGGCTCGGCAGGATCGGCCGCGCGCCGACCAGGCTCATGTCGCCGCGCAGCACGTTCCACAGCTGCGGCAGCTCGTCGATGCTGGTCTTGCGGATGAAATGGCCGAGCCGGGTGATGCGCGGATCGCGCTTGAGCTTCTGGCCGCACATCCATTCGGCGCGCAACGCCGGATCGCGCTCGAGCAGCGCCTTCAGGACGCCCTCGGCGTTGGGCACCATCGAGCGGAATTTCCAGCAGCGGAAGCTCTGGCCGTTGAGCCCGATGCGCGTCTGCGAGAAGAAGATCGGTCCGCCGCTGCGCCACAGCGCGATGATGGTGAACAGCAGGATCGGCGATGCGAGCAGGAGCGCGATGGTGGCGCCGACGATGTCCATCGCGCGCTTGATCAGCGCGATGTGGCGCGGGATCGGTGGCGGCGGCGCCTGCAGCAGGTAGGAGCCGATGACCTGCGCGTGCGACAGCGGCAGGCGCTCGGCGACGACCCACCGGAAGGGGGCGAGCAGGGACATCGGCGTGGTGCCGTGGGGACCTTCCAGGAACCCTGGATCGCGTAGATCGTTGGCCATCGGGGCTGCCTCCGAGCAGCGTCGAGATGCGAGGCCATCATGGGTCGGCGGGCGGCGACGTTCCGTCCGATCGCGGACCTAAAAAGTGTCGCTTTCAGGCGTCCTTTAGCGGACAGAAAACGCGCTGGCGGCCGGGCTACAAGATCGCCAGGGAGAGAGTGCATCTGGAGGCTTCGTGTCATGGACTCTCGTACCCGTCTGGTCGCGCCCGTGCTGGTGGCGGCGGCGATCTGCAGTTGGCAATCGGCTCACGCCTGCGGCGGCGTGACCGCGTATTCCGGCCGCGCCACCGTGGTCAACGCGCAGGCGAACCTGCTGAAGTCGAGCACCAAGGTCGTCGTCGCCGACACCGGCGAGATCGATCCGACCGGTGCGACGCGCGACGCGACCGTGGTGACCTTCGACAATCCCGCGCCGACCGAAGTCCACTCGCAGACGCTGAGCGCCGTCGCCTCGGGCGACAACGACGTCAGCGCGGCGAGCGCGGCGGTGCAGAAGCTCGTGATCAAGGCGCACGGCGTGACGATCAAGGCCGATCTCATCGAGGCCGATTCGGAGGCGCGCTGTCACGAGGACTCGATGACCGTGAGCACGGCGGGCATGGCGAACCTCGTCAACCTGACCATCAACGGCAAGGGCATCACCTGGAACCACAAGGTCAACGACAAGCGCACGCTGATCGGCATCGGCACGCTGATCATGAACGAGCAGACGCATCCCGACGTCAACACGATCTCGGTGAACGCGATCCATCTGATCATCCCCGGCGTAGCCGGCGTGGCCGGCGCCGACATCGTCATCTCGCACGCGCAGTCCGGGATCCTGACCTGTCCCTGCCTGTGACGCGCGCATGAGTCCGCTAACGGACAGATCGCGCGAAGGCCCTTCGGCACGATGGCCCTGAGTCAACGCGTGCATGCGCGGCCGGGGGCACCGCCAGGCAACTGTTGACGAGAGGGGCTCCAGCCATGTCACTCGCAGAACAACCCAGCCGGCAGAGCGCGCTGCAGGAGCGCCTGCAGAGCCTGATGCGTCCGCAGTCGATCCAGGACGCCTTCCGCAAGCAGGTCGAGCGCTCCGGCTCGCGCACCGCGATGGTGTGCGGGCATCGCGAGCTGTCCTACTGGGCGCTCGACGCGCGCTCCGACGCCGTCGCCCGCAAGCTGGTCGACATGGGCGTCGGCCGCGGCACCATGGTCGGGCTGTTCGCGCCGCGCGGCCCCGAGACGATCGCCGCGATGATCGGCATCCTCAAGGCCGGCGGCACCTGCCTGCCGTTCGATCCCACGCATTCCGCCAAGCAGCTGCGCTACATCTGCGACGACGCGACGCCGGCGCTGATGCTGGTGCAGGAAGAGCAGCTGCGCCAGAGCCGCGTGCCGCATTTCTGGAGCTGTCCGACGCTCGACGTCGGTCCCGAGGCGCCGCTGCACACGCGGCGCAACATGCTCACCATGCCGGTCATCGGCGCCGAGGACCTCGCCTGCGTGCTCTACACGTGCGCGCCGAACGCGCAGCCGCGCGGCGTGCAGATCCCGCATCGCGCGCTGCTGCGCTTCGCGCAATCGCTCGACGGCATCGAGCTCGGTCCCGAGCAAGTCATGCTGCAGCTGTCGCCGCTCGCTTACGACGCGGCGAGCTTCGAGGTCTGGGGCGCGCTGCTCAACGGCAGCAAGCTCGCGATCGTGTCGGCGATGCATCCGTCGCTCGAAGGCATCGCCGAGACCATCCATCGCCACGGTGTGACCACCGCATGGCTCAACGCCGGCGTGTTCCACCAGATGGTCGATCAGCGGATCGACACCCTGAAATCGCTGCGCCAGCTCATCGTCGGCGGCGACCTGCCGTCGACCGTGCACGTCGAGCGCGCGCGCCAGGCGCTGACCGGCACCCGCATCGTCATCGCTTACGGCCCGACCGAGACGGCGGCGCTCGCGTGCTCGCACGTGGTTGCGGTCGACACGCCGGTGGTCGACGCGCTGCCGATCGGAACCGCGGTCGCGCAGACGCAGGCGCTCGTGCTCGACGAGGCGCGCCGCGTCATCAACGACGAGCGCGAGGGTGAGCTCTACATCGGCGGCGCCGGGCTCGCGCACGGCTATCTCAATCGCTCGCAGTTCACCACCGAGCGCTTCACCCATGCCGCAGGCACGGTGCAGCGCGTGTTCCGCACCGGCGATCGCGTGCGCCGTCGCGCGGACGGCGCGCTCGAGCTCATCTCGCGCGGCGATCGCAGCGTGCGCAGCAGCGGCAAGCGGGTCGACCTCGATCGCGTCGAAGCCGCGGCACGGCGCAGCGGCATGATCAACGACGTCGCGGTCATCGCGGTGGGCGAGGTGGAGCAGCGACAGCTCGCGGCCTTCGTCACGCCGCCGGCCGGCAGCGCGGTGTCGACCGGCGAGCTGCGCGCGTACATGCAGATGATGCTGCCGGACTTCATGGTCCCGTGCGTGGTGCAGGTGGTCGACGTGCTCCCGCTCGCGTCCAACGGCCGCGTCGATCGCGCCGCGCTCGCCGAGCGCGTGCCGCCGCCGCCGCCGAGCCGCAGCCTGATGTCGGCCGACAGCATCGAGGGCAAGCTGCTGCGCATCTTCCGCGAAGTGCTCGGCAACGACAGCGTCGGCCTGCACGACAACTTCTTCGATCAGGGCGGCACTTCGCTGCAGCTCGAGCAGGCGCACGCGATGATCCGCGTCGAGATCCGCCGCGACCTCGAGCTGATGGACCTGTTCACCTATCCGAAAGTGAGCGCGCTCGCGGCGTGGCTCAACAAGTCGCGGCCCGTGCGCAAGAGCGCGAACGATCCGAATCCGCGCGGCTGGCGCGACACGCTGTCGTTCACGCGCACGCGCGGCGGTCCCTCGCAGCCCGGGCAGCTCGGCGTGCCGTTGTAGGGCGCGCCGCGCGCGGCGGCGCTTCAGCCGCGGTGGTAGCCCGTCACGCGCTCGACTTCATTGCGTGAGCCGAGGATCACCGGCACGCGCTGGTGCAGCTTGGCGGGCTTGAGCTCCATGATCCGTTCCCGACCGGTGGTCGCCGCGCCGCCGGCCTGCTCGACGATGAACGCCATCGGGTTGGCTTCGTAGAGCAGCCGCAGCTTGCCGCCCTTGTCCTTGGTCTTCGAATCGAGCGGATACATGAAGATGCCGCCCCGCGTGAGGATGCGATGCACGTCGGCGACCATCGAGGCGACCCAGCGCATGTTGAAGTCGGCGCCGCGCGGGCCCTGCTTGCCGGCGACCATCTCGTCGACGTAGCGCTTCACCGGCGCTTCCCAGAAGCGCTGGTTCGACATGTTGATCGCGAATTCCTTCGTGTCCGGCGGGATCTGGATGTTGCGACTGGTCATGCGGAAGCTGCCGAGCTCGCGGTCGAGCGTGAACGCGTGGGTGCCGTCGCCGAGCGTGAGCACCAGGATCGTCGACGGCCCGTACACGCAATAGCCCGCGGCGACTTGCGTCGTGCCCGGCTGCAAGAATGCTTCGTCCTCGGTGCCGATGAAGCCGTCCGGGCAGCGCAGCACCGAGAAGATCGTGCCGACGGAGACGTTGACGTCGATGTTGGAGGAGCCGTCGAGCGGATCGAACACCAGCAGATAGCCGCCCTTGGGGAAATCGTGCGGGATCGCGTGCGGGTGATCCATCTCTTCCGACGCGAGGCCGGCGACGTGGCCGCCCCACTCGTTGGCCTCGAGCAGGATCTCGTTGGACAGCACGTCGAGCTTCTTCTGCGCCTCGCCTTGCACGTTGCCGGTGCCGGCTTCGCCGAGCACGCCGCCGAGCGCGCCTTTGCCGACGGCGATCGCAATCTCCTTGCACGCGCGCGCGACGACTTCGATCAGCAAGCGCAGGTCGCCCTCGATGTGCGCCTTGGCGCGCTGCTCTTCGATCAGGAAGCGGGTGAGGGAGATCGTGCTCGTCGGCATTGCGTTCGTGGCGGTGCGAGGGAAGGGCGCAGAGTTTAGCGGCCGGCGCGCCGCCGCGCATGGCTCACGCGCCGCGCACCGTCGATGCCTTGCGCGAGCCGTGGCAGGTCGGGCAGGTGACTCCGGTGGACTCGCCGATCTCGCGCATGCGCATGAGCCGCACGAGCAGCGGCGGCAGATCGGCGAGATTGACGACGTGATCGACCTCGACGTCGCGGACCGCATTCGCGGGCATGTCGGGGTACTGGGCGTCGGCGGGGTTCTGCACGATGGCGATGCCGCCGCGATCCTTCACGGTCCGCAGGCCAAGTCGCCCGTCGTCGAGCATGCCGGTGAGGATGACGCCGATGACGCGCGAGCCGTAGTGCTCCGCGGCGGATCGGAACAGCGCGTCGATCGAAGGACGATGGTGGTTCTCCTTCGGCCCGTGGACGACGCGCATGCGGCCGTCGATCAGCATCAGATGGCGATCGGCCGGTGCCACGTAGATCGCGCCGCGCGCGATTGCGTGACCGTCGATCGCGGCGCGCACGGGAAGCTTGCTGACACGATCGAGCAGCTCGGGGATCGCGCCGGGAGAGCTCGGCGCCAGATGCAGCACGACGAAAATGGAACCGGAGAGATCTTCGGGCAGCCCGGCCAGCAGGTGGCGGAGCGCAGGGAAGCCGCCGGCGGAGGTGCCGACGACCACGATGTCGCGAGCTCGGCTCTTCACAGGGTATCGACCGCTCCCGCGGCGGAAGCGTTCGATGTAATGTGCTCGCCGTCCACTGGAGAACCTGATCGTGTCCGTCCGCCGATTGCTCACCGCCGTGCTCGCCGCCGCGCTCGTTGCCTGCTCGAAACCGGCGCCGCCACCGCCCGCCGCGACCGCGCCGCCCCCGGCTGCGCCGCCCAGCGCCGTGGAATCCTCGGACGCGGCACCGCTGATGAGCGCGAGCTTGGTGCAAGGCCGCGACTACGAAGTCGTCGCCGACGGCATCCCGTTCGACACGCCGACCACGGAACAGGTCGAAGTCGCCGAGTTCTTCAACTACGCCTGTCCCGCGTGCAATTCGTTCGAGCCGAAGCTCGAGCAGTGGCGGCGGTCGCTGCCGTCATACGTGCACGTGGTCTACCTGCCGCTCGATTTCCGGCCGGACTTCGTGCCCTACGCGCGCGCGTACTTCGCCGCCGAAGCGCTCGGCGTCGCGGCGACGTCGCACGAGGCGGTGTACGCGGCGATCCATCAGACCCACAAGCTTCCCGGCGAAGGCACGCCCGTCGACGCGGACACGCTCGCGAAGTTCTACGCGCAGTTCGGCGTCGATCCGGAGAAATTCAAGCAGGCGATGGCGAGCGACATGGTCGCCGCGAAGATCGCGGCCGCGCGCGTCTACGCGGCGCACAGCGGCGTGCACTCGACGCCCACGCTGCTCATCGAAGGGAAATACCTGGTGAAGGGCCAGTCCTTCGAGGACTACCTGCAGAACGCGACCCAGCTGATCGCCAAGGCGCGCGCGAGCTAGCGCGACAGCATCTTCCCGGGCAAGGGGCTGAACGCCGGGAAGTCCTGCGGCAGATCGCCGCCCGGATCGTTCGCGCTCTCGACGACGTCGATCTCGTCTTCGTCCTCGCGCTTCAGGATGTGCGTCGTCAGCCAGCGCTCGAGCACCGCGATCAGCTGCGCGCGCATCTCCTCGTGCGTGAAGGTGTGGTCGCAGCGCGGCACGTAGTGCAGCGATTGCAGCGGATAGTCGCGCAGCCGCGGACAGACGTCGTAGAGCTGATCGGCGTAGTTGTAGACGTTCTGGTTCTCGCCCGTGTAGAGGAAGAACAGCGCCATGCGCCGGCGCATGAAGCGCTCGAGGTCGCCGAGGAATTGGCCGCGCGACGGCTGCTCGAAGAAGTTGACGAGATTCGGATCGTATTCCGTGCGCGGCTTGCCGGAGAGCTCCGCCCACTTGCGGCGCAGGAAATTGCCGATGCGGCGCGGATCGCTGAGCTTCTGCGCGAGCTGGATGAAGAACGCGCGCGGCGTGCGGTACTGATAGTGGTCGATGAACGCGGCGGCGACCACGCGATCGTCCACGCGCGCCAGCAGGTGCGCGTCGTTGCCGCCGGAGCACAAGCCCACCGGGATGAACTTGCTGGCGAGCTTCATGCGCTGCAGCTGCTCCATCGCGGCCTGCATGTCGGACACCGGATCCCCGCGGCCGCCGTCGGGCGGCAGTCCGCTGTCGCCCATGCCGGACATGTCCATGCGCAGGCTGACGAAGCCCAGGCGCGCGAACGCGCGGCACAGGCGGATGTGCAGGCGATTGGGTCCGACGCGATGCTCCACGCCGGTGTTCGGCACGATGATCGCGGGCAGCGACGGATCGACCGTCTCCGGCAGCGACAGGATGCCGATCAGCCGGCGCTCCGGCCCGAACTGGATGGCGCGCTCTTTCATTGCAGGCGCTCCGCGAGCGCATCCGCGATCACGCGCTGCGTGCTCGCCGGGATCCACGGCCGCGTGATCCAGGTGACGTCGTTCCAGTGCGCCGGGTCCGGCAGCTTGATTGCTTCGCCGTCCAGCGACATCTCGATGGCATCGGCGCTGCGCAGATGGAACAGCTGCGCGACCGAATGCGGCGCCAGCGGCGTCAGCGGCGACACCGAGGCGTCGAGCTCTTCGGGCCAGCGGCGGCCGAGGATCTCGCCCGGCAGCGGCTGCAACGCGAGCTTCGGCGGCAGGTAGCGGTTCTTGTGCGCGTAGTGCAGGCGGTCGAGCTCCTGCAGCTCGCCGATCCAGCGGCGTCCGGATTCGGGCGCGTCCCACAGCGCCGCGGCCTCGGCTTGCACGCCGCTGCTCGCTGCGCGCATCGCGAGCAGCGCGCCGAGCCGCAGGCCGAGCAGGCAGATGTGATCGGCGCCGGAGAGCGCGCGCAGCTCGTCGGCGGCGCAGCGGATGTCCTCGACCCAGCGCTCGAGCGTCGCATCCTCGTTCATCTCGGCCGCGTCTCCGGTGCCGGAGTAATCGAAGCGCAGCGTCTCGAAGCCGCGCGCGCCGAGCTGCTGCGCGAGCAGGAACAGCGCGCGATAGCTGCGCATGTACTCGACGCCCCAGCTGTGGCAGATCAGGATGGCGGTCTTGCGCGCGGGGCCGATCGGCTCGGAGCGCAGGCCGAACAGCCGACCGCCGGGACCGAAGTAGAGTGGCTCCATCGTCAGGCTCCCGCCGCCGCCGGCAGCGACACCGATTCGTTCGCCGCGCCCGCCGAGCAGGCTGCCGCGATCTGCGCCAGCGTTCCGGTCATCACTTCGCGCAGCAGCAACTTCACGCCGAACGTCTGCTTGAGCTTCAGCGCGACCTCGACCGCGAGCAGCGAATGCCCGCCGACGTCGAGCAGGCGATCGCTGACGCCGAACGCGTCGTGGCCGAGCACTTCGCGCCAGATCAGCGCGATACGCTCCTCGACTTCGGTGCGCGGCGCTTTCGCCACCACCGGCGCTTCCGCCTGCGAGAACGGGTCCGGCAACGCGCCGCGATCGAGCACGTCGACGACGCGGAAATGCTGCGGCAGCAGGTGCGAAGCGAGACCGCGCTCGCGCAGCTGCTGACGCAGATCGGCAGTGGTCGCGCCCGCTTCGGGCTTGAGCTGCACCCAAGCGACCAGACGCGGATCCTCGGGGCCGCGCTCGCGCACGTCGCAGGCGCACGCTTCGACGCCGTCGCAAGCCGCAAGCGCGCGCTCGATCTCGCAGAGATCGATCTGCACGCCGCGCAGCTCGACGAAGTTGGGCGCCGGGACGTCCGGCGCGGCTGCGTCATGCGCGCCGGCGTTCGCGGCGATCGGCAGCTGCGCGAGCTTGGTGTCCAGATGCGCAGGCATCGCGCGCAGCAGCGCTTCGTAGTGCTGCATGTGCGCGCGCATCGTCGCGGCGCTGAACAGCTGGGCACTGTACGAGCACTGCAGCGTCATCGTCTCGCCTTCGTCGACGATGTTCAGGAACAGCTCGAAGTTCTCGGCCTGGCGCTCGATGCGCTGTGCGCGCACGTCGAGACCGTCGTAGCGCAGCGGCGCGTCGCGGCCGTCCAGGTTCATCGTCACCGCAATCAGCGGCGGCCGTCCCGGCTGACGTTTGATCTTGAGGTGCTGGAGCAGCTTGCCCAGCGTGATGCCCTGATGCTCGACCGCGTCGAGCATCGACCCGCGTGCCTCGCGCAGGAACGCGCGCAGCGTCTGCTCGCCGCGCGGCTTCAGCCGCAGGGGCAGGAAGTTGACGCAATGGCCGACCACCTGCGGCAGGTCGTGCTGCATCTGTCCCGCCGCCGCGATGCCGAGCACGAGGTCTTCGTTGCCGGTCAGTCGATGCGCGAGCACTGCGAATCCGCCGAACAGCGCGGTCGCGATGGAGAGGCGCTGCCCAGCCGCGCACGTGCGCAGCGCGCGCGTGAGGTCGGCGTCGAGCACATGGTCGTAGCGCGCAGCCTGGTATTCGCGCGTCCTGGCGCGAGGATGGTCGCCCGGCAGCGCGAGCGGCATCGGCGGATCGCGCAGCGCGTCGACCCAGTAGCGCAGGCTTTCCTGCGCGTCGGCGGAGGCGAGGAAGTCGCGCTCGCGCTTCGCGTATTCGGTGTACGGCTGCGCTGCATGCGGAAGGCCGAGGGGCTGGCCGGCGCGCGCCTGGTTGTAGAGCGCGCACAGCTCTTCGCCGATCAGCTTGTAGGACCAGCCGTCGCACACGATGTGGTGCGCGACGAACAAGAGGTAGTGCAGCGACGGGCTCGCGCGCAGCAGCTGGAAGCGGAACAGGGGGCCGCGCTCGAGATCGAGCGGCGCGCCGGTCAGCTTCTTCGCGGCGTCGCGAAGCGCGGCATCACGATCCGGCGCGTCCTCGATCGAGATCGGCGCGAGCGTGACCGGCAGCTCGCGCAGCACACGCATGGACGCGCCATCGGCGCCGAACGTCGCGCGGAGCGACTGATGGCGCGCGACGATGTGCTGCAGCGCGCGCTCGAGCGCCTGCACGTCGAGCGTGCCGGCGAGCGTCCAGGTCAGGCCCTCGTTGAAGGCGATGTTGACGTGATCGCCGAGCGCGGCCGCCATCCACAGCTCGCGCTGCGATTCGGTGATCGGCTCGACGGCCTCGAACGCGTCGCGATCGATGCCGGCGGACAGGATGCTGCGATCGTCGAGGCTCATGCCGTGGCCTCCAGTGGTGTCTCGAGGCTCGCGCCGTTGTCTGCGAGCGCGCGCGCGAGCGCGCTGACACTGTCGTGCTCGTCGAGCAGCGCGCGGAAGCGCAGGTTCACGCGCAGGTCCTTCTTGAGCCGCGCGGAAACCTGCAGGAGCACGAGCGAGTCGAGCCCGAGATCGAAGAAGCCGGTGTCGGCCTGATCGGCGCTGAAGCGGCGTCCGGTGAGCTCTCCGAAGACGCCGAGGAGATACGCGACCATCGGATCGGCGACTTCGTTGTTGCTCGCCGGCGGCGCGACCGCGGTCGGCAGCGGCTGCGCCTCGGCGATCGGCGCCGCGATGGGCGCGTCGGCGCCGATCGGCAGGCAGTACTTGGTACGCGCGAATGGATATCCGGGCAGCGAGATGCGGTTGCGGCGAGCACCGGCGAAGAGCTTGCGCGCGTCGAGCGCGATGCCCGCGGTGAACAGGCGAGCGGCTGCGCCGAGGACGTATTCGAGCGCCGGGGCGCCGTGCACGTCCGCCGGCAGCGAGTTGATCGCGACCGCGTCGTGCTTCGGCCCGATCGCCTGGCGCACCGCTGCGCAGAGCGTGTGACCCGGACCGCATTCGAGGAAGACGCGACCCGGCGTCTTGAGGAGCTCCGCGATCGCGGGTGCGAACCGCACCGGCTCGCGGATCTGGCGCGACCAGTAGGACGGATCGCACATCTCGTCGGCGTCCATGAAGCGGCCGCTGCGCGTGGACAGGATCGCCGCGCGCGCCGGATTGCGAGCGACGCCAGCGACGATCTTCTCGAAGGCGGTGGCCGCGCGATCCATCGACGCGGAGTGGAATGCGTGCGAGGTCTTCAGGATGGTCGCGCTGATGTTGCGCGACGAGAATTCTGCCTGCAGCGCGGCGAGCGCGGCGCGATCGCCGGAGAGTACGGTCTGTTGCGGCGCGTTGTAGCCGGCGACTTCGATGCCGGCCTGCAGCCACGGCGCGATGTCGGTCTCGCCGAGGCGAACCGCGAGCATGCCGCCCGAGGGCATCGCCTGCATCAGCGCGCCGCGCTGCGCGACGAGGCGAACGGCGTCCTCGACCGAGAACACGCCGGCCAGCGTCGCGGCGACGAATTCGCCGACGCTGTGGCCGACCATCGCGACCGGCTCCAGGCCCCAGCTGCGCCAGAGCTCCGCGGTCGCGTAACTGACGGCGAAGATCGCCGGCTGCGCAAAACGCGTCTCGCGCAGCAGATCGTCGGCAGCGCGGTCTTCGCCGTAAAGGAGATCGCGCAGATCGGCTTGCAGCAGCGGCTTTGCGATCTCCGCGCAAAGATCGAAGCGCTCCCTGAACACGCGCTCCTCGCGATACAGCTGCGCACCCATGCCGGCGTACTGCGCGCCCTGGCCGGGGAACAGCATCACGAGGCTCGGCTGCTCATTGGCAGGCGCCGAAGGCTTCACGGCGTCGAGCAGCTGCGCGGCCTGCTTGGCATTCTCGGCGACGATCGCTGCACGGCGCGGCAACTGCGCGCGTCCCGATGCGAGCGAGTAGGCGACGTCGGCGAGATCGATCTTCGGATGCGATCGCAGATGATCGGCGAGCGCTTTGGCTTGCCGCTGCAGCGCGGCGTCGTCGCGCGCGGAGATCTGCAGGAGCTGGAGCGATCGATGCGCTTCGCTCTTCGCGCGCGCCGGCGCTTCCTCGAGCACGGCGTGGAAATTGGTGCCGCCGAAACCGAACGACGAGATCGCCGCGCGGCGCACGCCGTCGGCCGGCCACGGCTTGAATTCGGTGTTGACGAAGAAGGGCGTCGATTCGAAATCGCAGTCGGGATTCGGCGTGTCGCAGTGGATCGACGGCGGCAGCGCCTTGTGGTGCAGCGCGAGCGCGGCCTTGATCAGGCCGATCGCGCCGGCGCCGGCATCGAGATGGCCGACATTGCCCTTCACGCTGCCGAGCGCGATGCGCTCCGCGGCTTCGTAGCCTTGCGCGAGCGCCGCGACTTCGATCGGATCGCCGATGTGCGTGCCGGTGCCGTGCGCTTCGACGTAGCCGACGCTCGCGGGATCGACGCCCGACTGGGCGAGCGCGCGACGGATCACGTCGACCTGGCCCGCCTGCGACGGCGCGGTGAAGGCGATCTTGTCGGCGCCGTCGTTGTTGATCGCGCTGCCCTTGATCACGGCGTAGATGCGATCGCCATCGGCTTGCGCGCGCTCCAGCGTCTTCAGCACGAGGCATGCGGCGCCGGAGGCGAGCACCATGCCGCTCGCGTCTTTCGCGAACGGCCGCACCTTGCCGTCGATGGCTTGCGGGCCGCCGTCGACGTGAACGTAACCCGCGTCGGGGGCGTTGACGCGCGCGCCGCCGGCGAGCGCCGCGTCGCAATCGCCCGCGCGCAGCGCCTGGCAGGCGAGATGGATCGCAACGCCCGAGCTCGAGCACGCGGTCTGCAGCGCGAGCGCCGGACCGCGCAGATCGAGCTTGAACGCGATGCGCGACGCCGCGTAATCCTTGTCGGCGCCGAGCTGCGTCTGGAATCCGGAATCGCCCCAGCGCAGCACCGGCTGATTGGCGACCGCGCGATCGAAGTAGTGGTTGTGCGCGACGCCGACGTAGACGCCGACGCGCGCGCCGCTCGAGGGTGCGATGCCGGCGTCCTCCATCGCGTGCCACGCGGTCTCGAGCATGACGCGATGCTGGGGGTCCATCAGCTCCGCTTCGCGCGGGCTGTAGCCGAAGAACTCCGCGTCGAACGCGTAGGCGTCCTTCAGCACGCCGCCGCGCTTCACGTAGGCGGGATGCTCGCGCTCGAATTTCGGCACGCCGGCGTCGTCGAGCTCGGCGTCGGTGAGGTCGCGGACACCTTCGCGCCCGGCGCAGATCATCTGCCAGAACTGCTGGACGTTCTCCGCGCCCGGCGTGCGGCAGGCCATGCCGATGACGGCGATGTCACCGGAGCCGCGTTCATTCCGGGCGGAGGGAAGCGTCTGGCGCGATTCGTCGCTTCGCTCGGAAGCGTCCGCGCCGCGCGTCGGATAATCCTTCTCCAGCATCGCCGCGAATTGCGCAATCGTCGGCGCTGCGAAGAACTTGGTCACCGGCACGCGCGTGCCGATCAGGGCGCGCACCTTCGCGAGCACGCTGATCGCCTGCAGCGAAGTGCCGCCGCGCTCGAAGAAGCGCTCGTCGCGGCCGATCGGCTCGGTGGTGCCGAGGACGTCGGCCCAGATCGCGGCGATCGCATCCTCGAGCGCAGTGCCGGCCGGTGCCTCGCTCGTGGGTCGGCCTTCAGGCCGCACCTGTTGGAACGGATCGGGCAGGGACTTGCGATCGAGCTTGCCGTTGATGAGGCGCGGCAGCTCGGCGATCGGCGCGTAGTGCTGCGGCACCATGTAGGCAGGCAGCTTGTTGGCGACGTGCGCGCGCAGCTGCGGCGCATCGATGGCGACGCCGTCGTGCAACTGGATCCAGGCAACGAGCCGCGCGTCGCCGGGCGCGCGCTCGCGCACGCCGACTGCGGCGTCGACGACGGCGGGATGCTCGCGCAGCGCCGCTTCGATGTCGCCGGGCTCGATGCGGAAGCCTCGCAGCTTGATCTGGAAGTCGATGCGACCCAGGCACTCGAGATCGCCGTTGGCGTGACGGCGCGCGAGATCGCCGGTGCGATACATGCGATTGCCGGGCAGGAACGGATCGTCGAGGAATTTCTCGGCGGTGAGCTCGGGGCGCTCGTGATAGCCGCGCGCGACACCGTCGCCGCCGATGTAGAGCTCGCCGGTCTCACCGTCCGCGCATTGCTTGCGGTTCTCGTCGAGCACGTAGCACTGCGTGTTGGCGATCGGCTTGCCGATGAGGATCGGGCCCTTCGCCTCGGTCACGCGCCAGAGCGTCGACCAGATCGTCGTCTCCGTTGGGCCGTACATGTTCCACAGTTCGACGCCGCGATCGAGCAGCTGCTTGGCGAGGTCGATCGGCAGCGGCTCGCCGCCGCAGAGCGCGCGGAAGCCCGGCGATCCTTTCCATTCGGCCGCGATGAGCAATCGCCAGGTCGAGGGCGTCGCCTGCATGAGGCTGACCTTGTGCTCGTCGATGAGCGCGCGCAGGCGCTCGCCGTCCATCGCGTCGTCGCGGCTCGCGATCACCATGGTCGCGCCGACGGTCAGCGGAAGCCAGAGCTCGAGGCCTGCGATGTCGAACGAGATCGTCGTCACCGCGAGCAGCACGTCGCTGCCGCGCAGCCCGGGCTCCAGCGCCATCGACTCGAGGAAGTTGGCGAGGTTGCGATGGGTGACGACCACGCCTTTCGGCTTGCCGGTCGAGCCGGAGGTGTAGATGAGATACGCGGCGGCGTCGTCGGAAACGTCGACGGCGTCGGCGCTCGATTCGCGCACGTCGTCGACGCAGACCTGCGGCGCCGCCGTCTTGATCGCGACGTCGCGCGAGGTCAGGACCGCGACGGCCTTGGCGTCTTCCAGGATGGCGTCGATGCGCTCGCTGGGGAAGGCCGGATCGATCGGCAGATACGCGGCGCCGGTCGAGAGGACGCCAAGCAGCGCCGCCGGCATGTCGAGGCCGCGCTCCATGCAGACCGCGACGCAGCGGCCGCGGCCGGCGCCCGCTTCGCGCAGGGCGTTGGCGATCGCTTGCGCGCGGCTCGCCAGCTCTTCGTAGGTCTGAGTGCGGTCCGCAAACCGGACCGCGGGGGACTGCGGCTGCCGCCGAGCCAGTTCAAAGATGTGCTGATGCACGTGATTCATGTGCTTGGCCGCGTGTTTCATAGGCGTCGAGGCATTGTGGTCAGCGCTCATGGGCCGATCTGTCCGACCCCGTACCGTGTCGTCGGGCAGCGTCATACCGTCTCCGTGAGACGGGCGGTCGATGCAGCGAGCGGCGGCTGCGGTTGCTTCGGCTCGGACGGCTGCGTGATCTCGCGAAGCGACAGGAAAATGGTCCCGCAGACGCTGGCGAGCTCGCCCGTCAGCACGCCGAACAGCGCGCCCGGCACGCCGAAGCGGACCATGCCGAGCCAGGTGATCGCGAGCGACAGCGTCGCCGACAGCGCGGCGAGCCCGGTGAGCTCACGGAAGCGAGCGCGCGCGAGCGGCAGATAGCGCAGCTGATCGCGCAGCACCATCACCAGCGACACCGCCGACCAGAGCAGGAGCAGCTCGTCGCGATGCTCGAACTGCTTGCGCAGCACGGTGGTGAAGATCCAGTCGCGGCACAGCCACATCACGCCGAGATAGAAGGATGCGGCGACCATCAAGCCGAACGCGACGGCGAGCAAGCGGCCGAAGACGGTGCGCGCCGCGTTGTCGTTGAGCCAGCCCGACGTCACCGGCAGCATCAGCGACGACACGCCGGTCGACAGCAGATTGATCGGCATCAGCAGCAATCGCGTCGACGCGATCGCCGCGACGGCGGTGACGTCGAGCGTCGCTGCGACGACGTAGCTGTACCCCTGGCTGAACAACCAATGGATCGACGCGCCGGCCGTCGCCCAGCCGGCGTTCGACGCGATCTCCTGGAGGATGCCGGGGAAGCCGGCCTCGTTCCAGGCTTCGTTGCGCTTGAGCGCGCGCGCCAGCAAGCCGGCGGCGACCAGCGCGGCGAGCGCCATCGTCGCCGCTGCTGCGGCCGCGGGAATCGGCGTCATCGCGGCGAGCGCCGCGCCGCCGACCAGCAGCACCACGTAGGTCATGTCGCCGCGCAGGACGTCGTGCGCGCGGCGATGCGCGAACAGCGCAGTGCGGAAGTACTCGCGCTTGAGTACCGCGATGCACGCGCCGAGTCCGGCGAGCAGGAGCAGGGCGAGCTCGTCGTTGACAAGATTGCTCGCGCGCATGACCGCGATCAGGGCGACGCAGGTCCACGCGATCGGGCGCAGCAGGCGCTTCTGCTCGCGATACAGGCCGCCGACGACGTCGCCGCGCCCGGAGCGATCGAGCGGGGTCATGCGGATCACCATCGCCGGACCGAAGAACGCAGACTGCAGCGACGTGACCAGCAGCACCGCGTTGGCGACGAGGACGTAGAGGCCGTACTGCGTGTCGCTGGTCTGGCGGATCAGCAGCAATCCGATCAGGAAGCTCGCCGCCGACAGCACGGTCTGGCTCATCACCGCGCTGGAGAACATGCGCACGAAGACGCCGTGCCGGCGCAGGCCCGACATCGGATGGTCCTGTGCGTCGCTCGCTTTCACGGAACGACCTTCGTCGTCTGCTCGCGCTCGGTGCGGATCCACTGCCCGTCGTGCGGGCCGCGGAGCGCGAGCGTGAGCTTCCACAGCACGAAGCGCGGCGCGTGCAGCAGCGCGGTGATGCCGGCGAGCCCCATGCCGGAGAGCTGCCAGCCGCGCGTGACGTAGGCGGCGAGCGCGATCGCGCAGAACGCCGGCAGCAGCAGCATCGCTTCCAGCTGCGGATGCACCAGCGTTGCGATCAGCGTGAGCGCCGACAGCGCCGCGACGCTGAGCGTGATGCGCGACAGGGGCGGCACCAGGAGATCGAGCGCGACGTCGAGGCACACCGCATCGCCATAGCGCCACGCTTCGGCGAAGAGCCGGCGCAGCTGCGCGCGCTGGAGCTGCGAGCGGCCGCCTTCCCAGCGTCGTCGCTGGCTCGCCGCAGCGCGATCGCTCGCCGCCATCTCGCCACGCACTTCGGCTTCGTCGGCGTAGTGCACGCGATGCCCGGCGACTGCGATCGCGGCGCCGTATTCGACGTCCTCGACGAGCGAGAACGCGGCGTAGGGGACTTCGGCGAGCAGGCAGTGCGTCACGCACCAGCCGTTGCCGCGGATGCCGCAGGAGAGCTCGCTCACTTCGCGCGCACGCGAGCGCACGATGTGAAAGCACGCTTTCGCGACCGTGATCAGGCGCGTGCGCCATGACGCGTGCGGATTGAGCACGCCGTAGCGCGCCTGCACGGCGTTGGCGCCGGCCTCGATGCGCGCGGCGAACGCGTCGAGCAGATTCGGCGAGACTTCGGTGTCGGCGTCGACGACGACGACGGCGTCGGCCCAGCCGTTGTGCCGGCTCGCGCGGAACGCGAGCTGCAGCGCATAGCCCTTGCCGCGGCGATCCGGGTCGCTGCGCTCGAGGACGTGCGCGCCGGCGGCGCGCGCCATCAGCGCGGTGTCGTCAGTGCAGTTGTCGGCGACGACGTAGATGCGGAAATGATCCTTCGGCCAGTCGAGCTTGCGCAGGCTCGCGACGGTGCGGCCGATGTGCGCGACCTCGTTGTGCGCCGGCACGATGACGTCGAAGCGCACGCGGCGCGTCGCCGGCGGCGGCGCTTTCGGCGTCGCCGAGCGCAGCGTCATCAGCGCGAGGTACAGGCAGCACGCCGCGGTCGGCAGCCAGACGAGCCAGAGCAGGATCTGCGCGAGAGCGGTCATGCGTATTCCCGGTAATGCCAGCCCCAGAGCACGGAGAGCTTCCCGAAGTTGGCGAAGGCGCGCGCCAGCCAATGGGCGGCGCGATGACGTCCGAGCGGCAGCGAGAGCAGCGCGAAGGCAGCGGCGAGCCCACATTGCGCGACGGCGCGCGACATCAGCGCGACGCGACGCTTCTGCGTCGGCTCGCCGTAGCGGCCCGCGAGCGTGTGGCGCGCGAAATCCTGGCCGCCGCGCATCGCGCGCTTCATCAGCCAGTCGAGCCGCATGCGCGCGGGCTCGATCGGCTCGCGCACCTGCGCCTCGTCGCACCAGATGACGCGCGCGCCCTTGAGCACGAGCCGCGTCAGCAGATCGCCGTCCTCGCCGCCGGTGACGCCGTATTCCGGGTCGAACGGCGGATGCTCGCGGCGCAGCGCGCTCGCGTGCAGCAGCACGTTGCCGAAGCGCAGCCGGTTGAGCGGCACCAGCGTGCCGGTGAAGCAGCGCGGCCAGTCGTAGAAATTGCCGCGCTGGATCCAGGCCGGCGCTTCCGCGGGGATCGCGGGCACGACCGGTCCGAGCACGCCGGTCGCGTCGAAGCGTGCCGCGGCGCCGGTGATGGTCTCGAGCCATTCGGCCGGCGCGCGCTCGTCGTCGTCGAGGAAGGCGAGCCACTCGCCGCGCGCGAGCTCCACCGTGCGATTGCGCGTGAGCGAGATGTTCTTCTCGCGCTGGATCGCATAGACGATCGGGAAGGGCGTGCCCGACGCGCGACGCGCTTCGATCACCGCGTGCGCGCTGCCGGAAGGATCGTTGTCGACGACGATCACCTCCAGCGGCAGCGCCGTCTGGCGCGTGAGGTCGTCGAGCAGCGCGGCGAGACGGTCGAGCCTTCGATAGGTGGCGATGCAGATGCTGGTCCGGTTGGCGATGATCATGAGACTTGCTCCGCGAGCACGACGCGCGGCGCCGGGCTGCCGTGCAGGCGCTTGCGCAGCCGCGCGCAGGGCTCTTCGACGAGACGCCGCATCGGCTCCGCGACGGCGAGCGTGAGCAGCGCGCCGAGCGCCGCGATGGCGAGCCAGGGGAGATCCGGCAGCTGCTTCTGCAGCGCGCACAGGATCAGGTGATGGCACAGATAGATCGTGTAAGAGACTTTGCCGACGTACGCCATCGGCGCGGAGTCGAGCCAGCGGAACGTTGGCCGATCGTGATTGGCGACGGCGAGCCAGATCAGCGGCGCGATCGCCAAGCTCTGCAGGGTGTAGCGGAACGTCTCGCGGAAGAACTCATTTCGGATCGCGAGCGTGGCGAGCAGGACCGCGATGCAGCCGCCGAGGATCGCCTGATCGCGGACCGGATTGCGGCTGCGCGGCGGATCGAGCCACGGATTGGCGACGAGGGCGAGGATGCAGCCGGCGAGGATCGCGTCGATGCGCGTGTCGGTCGCCATCGTGATCCACGCTTCCGAGCCGCCGTGCGAGGCGAGCCAGCAGCGCCACGCGAGCACGGCGACGCACATCGTCACCAGCAGCGCGACCGAGACGCGAACGCGCGCGAAGCGAAGCAGCAGCAGCGCGAGCGGCGGATAGAACAGGTAGTAGTGCTCCTCGACCGCGAGCGACCACGTCACGCCGATGCCCTCGGGCACGCCGTGGAAGTCGTTCGCGATGACGAAGTAGTTGCCGAAGTAGAGCAGCACCGATGCGAGGCCGGCCGGCGTGAACTCGCCGTTGGCGATGCCGAGTCGCGCGAGAACAGCGGCAATCGCCACGACGACGACGAGCGGCGGCATCAGACGCAGCACGCGGCGCAGGTAGAACGCCTTGAAGCTGACCGTGCCGCTCGCGCCATGCTCGATGCGCATCAGGGTGGTGATGAGATAGCCCGACAGCACGAAGAAGATCGTCACGCCCAGCCCGCCGGGGATGACGTTCTCGAGCCCGCTGTGCGCGGCGAACACGAGCGACACCGCGATCGCGCGGATGCCGTCGAGCGACGGGATCGCGCCGGAGTTCCTAGGCGCGGCTGGCATGGGCCACTCCATTCATCTGCGCAGCGCGCCGCTGCTGCGCCCACTGCCACGCGCGAACGTCCATCAGGCCGCGCGCGAGCGACACCGTCGCGAAGCTGATGATCACGAAGCACACCGAGAGCACCGACAGCCAGTGCGACTCGGACAGGTTGGTGAACGCCTGCTGCAGGAACAGCGCGAGATAGAGGCTCGCCTGCACGTGGTCGAAGCGGCCGAGCGCCAGCGCCTGCTTGACGAAGACGACGATGAACCCGGCGAGGCAGAGCAGGCCGACGAGCCCGAGATCGTTGGTGATCTCGAGATAGCCGTTGTGCGCGGAGCCCGGATAGAACTGCAGCCGCTCGACGAACGCATACGACTGCGTGCCGAGGATAGGGCCGGTCCAGTAGGCGCCGAGCCCGGTGCCGAGCAGCGGGTGATAGCGGATGTGGTCGGTGATGATGTCCCAGATGTCGGAGCGGCCCGTGAACGAGAGGTCCTTGCCGGTGAGATGTGCGATCGGCTTCAGCATCAGGTCGGATCCAGGCATCACGCGCAGGATCACGAGCGAATAGAACAACAGCGCGCCGATGAACAGGCCGACGAGCCACGGCATGAACGGTCGCAGCGCCGCGGGTCCGCGCTGCAGCAGCGCGAGGAATGCGACCGACAGCACGCTCACCATCATCGACGTCGAGCTGCGCGACAGCACGAGGCAGGCCGCGGCGATCGAAAGGCCGATGAGCGCGCGCCACCCGCGCGTCTGGCGCGAGAACCAGGCGTGCGCCCAGAAGATGACGCCGATGCAGGCGAGCGCGCCGAGACCGTTCTTGTGGCTCGCGAGTCCGTGCCACGCGCCGATCAGCTCGGGCGAGTTCTCGTCGTGGATCGCGAGCTCGGGATTGGTGAGCCCGAACACGATCGATCCCGCGAGCATCAGCGTGATCACGGGACGCACGAGATTCTGGAAGCGATGAGGATGCCAGCCGGCGACGCCGAGCGCGAGGGCGTCGACGAAGAAGGTGATGACGCGGATCGAGCGCCGGATGGTGACTTCGGGATCGATCGACCACGCCACGCTCGCGATCGCGAGGACGCTGAACAGGATCAGGAACGGATTCATCGCGCGCAGCAGCTGCCAGGCCTGCGCCGCGCGCGACAGGATGACGACGACGCCGATCACCAGCAGCGCGATCCACAGCGTGCGCGACAGCACGCTGCCTTCGCTCGGCGCCGCGACGCTCACCTTGAGCGCGAGATAGTCGAAGTTGTCCGGCACGATCATCAGGATGATCAGGAGCCAGGCCATCAGCGCGACCAGCGCGCCGCGCCAGCCGTCGCTGTTGCCGGCCCGGGCTGCCTGAGTCGCGAATCGCATCTCCCCCACGATCCCCTCCTCAGAAATGGTTGATGACTGCGCCGAGGACCTCGGAGCCGGTGGCTTGCAGGCGGCGGATCATGTCGCGCGTGTCGTTGTAGGGCGTGTGACCCGAGCGTGCGAGCGCGACGCAGCGGCGCACCAGCGAGGAGACGGCGAGCGCGTCGGCGTAGCGCGACGCGGGCGGCGTGTCGATGATCACGAAGTCGAAATTCGCGCGCCAGTGCTCGACGAGATCGCGGAAGGCGCGATCGGAGAGGAGCTCGAGCGGATTGCGCGGCGTCGGGCCGGCGGTGACCAGCATGAGATTGTCGAGGCCCTCGACCGGCCTGCAGCGCGGCTGCTCGCCGCGCGCGATCGCCTGCGCGAGCCCGAGATGGTTCTTCGCCATGAACAGGATGTGCTGCGCGGGACGGCGCAGGTCGGCGTCGACCAGCAGCGTGCGGCGACCGAGCTGCGCGCACGCGACCGCGAGCTCGGCGGCGACCTGCGAGCGGCCTTCGCCGTTCTGCGGCGAGATCATCACGACCATGTTGGCGCCTTCGCGGCCCTGATGGCGCAACACGAGCTCGGTGCGCAGCGTGCGGATCTTCTCGCTGCGCGGATCGAACGGGTCGTAGGGCAGGAGCAGGCGCACGCTCGGCTTGCCCCACGGCTTGGTGTTCGCGCGCGGCGAGAGGTCGGGCTCGCGCTTGGTGAACTGCACGTGGCGCACCGTGTTGTCGCTCTCGGGCAGCGGGCGCAGCTCGTTGGAGCTCGGCGCGGGCTCGACGCGCATCGCGTCGAGCTCGGTGGAGCGCTCCACGGCCGGCTCTGGCCGGCGTTGCAGCTTATTCACGACGTTTCCCCAATTCATGATGCGTTCCTGATGGCCGGCATGGGATCGAACTCGACGAGGACCGGGATGCCGTGATCCCGCTCCAGATCGTCGCGGCAGCGCACGCGGCGGCCGACGAGCTCACGGGCGAACGGGATGGCCACGCCGAGCGCGCCACCGAACACGATGCCCATCAGAAGATTGATCAGGAATTTCGGCTTCGCGGCCTTGAGCGGCGGGGTCGCGCGATTGACGATGTGCACGTTGGTGTACTGGCCGCTCGAGGCGATCATCACCTGCTCATAGCCTTCGAGCGCTTTCTTGTAAGCCGCCTGCGCGGTGTCGAACTCGATCTGGTAGCGCGAGCCTTCGTCCTGCATGCGACGGATGTCGACGAGCTTCTTGCGCTGCTCCTCGACGGCGGCGGAGAGCTTGTCTTCGAGCTGCTTCGACTGGGAGAGGTCGGCGTCGTTGCTGCTCGCGTAGCGATGCACTTCGGTGTTGAGCGATGCGCGCGTCGAGTCGATCTGCTGCTGGAGCTGGACGATGTCCGGATGCCGCGGCCCGAGCGTGGTGCGCAGCTCGGCCATGCGCGCTTCCTGCGTCGCGAGCTGCGCCTTCAGGCCCTGCACCATGGTCGAGCCGAGCACCGCCGAGCTCACGCCCGGATCGGAGGACTGCTTCGACTCCGCGCTGCGCCGCGCGTTCCTGGCGTCGAGCAGCTTGTGCTCGAGCTCGTTCAACAGCGCGATGTCGACGTCGGCCTTGGCCTGGATGTCGACCATGCTGGTGCGCTGGCGGAAGTCGTCGAGCTTCTGCTGCGCGACCTGCACCTTGGTCTTGAGCTCCTCGATCTCCTTGCCGTAGCGATGCGCGGTGTCGGCGGCCGGATCGGTCAGGCGGCGATGCGCCTGGTCGGAATAGGTCTCGACCACCTCGTTGGCGATCGACGCGGCGAGGTGCGGGTCGTTCGCCGACGCCGTGACGTTGATCAGCTGGCTGCCGTAGTTGCCTTGCTTGATCTCCAGATCCTTCGTGAGCTTCTTCGCCACCCATTCGCGCAGCGCGCGCGGATCGCCGTCGAAGCCGCTCGCGTAGTCCTTGTTCTGCGTGAGCTTGAGCTGATCCACCACCTGCAGCAGCACGGCGGGGCTGCCGACCAGCTCGACCTGCGTCGACATGTAGCTCGACAGCAGGCCGGCGGGGAATTCGCGCCCGCCGAGCGGATCGTTGACGTCGTAGCTCACCATCACCGACGCGCTCGCGGTGTAGGTCTTCGGGATCACCAGCGTCACCAGCGCGGTCATCACGATGACCACGCCGGCGATCCACGCGCCCTGTCGCCAGCGCGCGCGGCCGATCGCGAAGATCTGCGGGATCGACATGCCGCCCGCGGGCGCGCCGGGTGCGGGTCCCATCCCGTAGCCGTACGGGGAGGGATGCGCGAGCGCGCCGCCTTGCGTGGGCACGGCGAGCGCGCCGGCATTGGGATCGTTGGGCTGCATTAGAAAATCCTCTCCTTCACACGGATCACGTCGTTGGGCTGCACGGGGTCGGTGGGCTTGACGCTCACCGTGACGAGCTTGCCGTCCTCGGCGTGGCGGCTGATCTCGATGCGGCTCGGGCTGCCGCGCGGCGTGATGCCGCCGCCGCGCGCGATCGCCTGCAGCACGGTCATGCCGGGCTCGAGGCGGTACATGTTCGGCGTGTGCACTTCGCCGTAGATGTAGAACTGATCGGCCTTCGGCACGTAGAGCGAATCGCCGCCGCGCAGCGAGAGCTGCGGCAGCGCGCCGTCGGAGCGCAGCGAGGCGAGGTCGACGACGTAGCGCGAGACGTTGCCCTTGCCGTCGGGACGCAGGACGTAGATCACGTCGGACGCGTTCTCCGTCGGCCCGCCGGCTTGGGCGAGGAGGTCGAGCGGCGTCGTGCGCGACTCGATCGGGAAGCGGCCGGGCGTGTGCACTTCGCCGAGCACCGAGACCTGCTGGCTCTTGAAGCTCGACAGCGTGATGTTGACGTGCGGATCGTTGAGGAACTGTCCGTCGCGCAGCGCCCAGGCGACGCGCTGCGCCGCTTTCGCGGGCGACAGGCCTTCGACTTTCACGGCGCCCGCGAGCGGAACGTCGATGGTGCCCTGATCGGTGACGTAGGTCGTCGTGCTCATCTCGGGCCGTCCGAACACCTGCACCGACACGGCGTCGCCGGGACCGAGCTTCAGCAGCGGATCGGCGTCCTGATCGACGGCTTCCGATTTCTTCGGCGCCTCGGTGCGGAACACCGCGTT
>Ga0070741_10003402_pt1 | contig 39627 bp, 41 predicted proteins | sample Coa_R1_4_FD_66440 | JGI IMG/M metagenome (GOLD analysis project Ga0070741, IMG submission 66440) | Surface soil microbial communities from Centralia Pennsylvania, which are recovering from an underground coalmine fire - Coalmine... | ecosystem: Environmental > Terrestrial > Soil > Unclassified ...
AGATCGCCGCGAACGTAAAGCGCGACCTCATCGAGCGGGAATTCGAACCTCTTGCGCTCGCTTTCATCGGCCCAGGTCACGACCCAATGGGTGTCGGTTCTGTCGATCTCGAGGCTTTGCGCGATCCGCCGGTGCCGTTCCGGTGAAACACGGCCGCGCAACATCCAGAGATGTTTCAGCAGCAGAAAGCGGAGGGCCTGGTGCTTGTTCATGCCTTATGCCTGCCCTCACGAGGCGCGCTTGATCAGCCGCTCGGGCAAGACGGCCGGATCCAGATGCTCGCCGGTGCGATCCCACAGAATCTGCGCCGCGATCTCGCGCAGCTGCTGCGCATCGTACTTCTGCAGCACCGGCGGACGGACGTTGAAATAGTGGAAGCGCTCGATCATCGCCTTCATGTAGCGGGCCGAAATCGTGATCTCGGGGTAGCTGCCGTACATGCAGCCGCTGCAGGATCGCGTGAAGGAGTAGGCGTCCTCGTGAATCCGTCCGTCCCGATACCAGTTCGGGAACTCCGGATCATGGACCGGATATCGGCCGTTCGGCTCGTAATCGCAGCAAACCTTCAGATTGCCGTTGGGCGCGATCGCAAAATAGAGATTGGGCGAGTCGCAGACATTGTTGTTGCGCCTGCGCCATTGCAGCGGCTCCTTGGCGACGAAGCGATAGACGTCGTCGAGATATTCGTCGGAGTCGTAAAGATTGAGACCCGACCGGCGCAGCGACTTGAGATGCTCGACCGCCTTCTTCACCTCGGCGTATCGTTCCTTGGGGAAGGTCACGACCGCTTCGTCGTCGAAGGTCTGGAAACCGCGCGGCTTGTCCGGCGTGGAGACATGAACCGGCACGACGGAAACGCCCCAGCCGATCGCGGTCGCAAAGCGGATCACGTCCTGGATGTCGTGAAGATTGCGCGGCATCAGCACGTTGTTGAAGAAGGCGGTGCCGTTCTCCGGGAAAATGTCGTTGATGACCGAGACGGAATTGATGGCGCGTTCCCAGCTCTTGCGGAAACCGCCATTGATGGTGTCCTGCAACTCCGGCCGCAGGCTGTCCAGCGAAATGCTGATGTCGTGCGCGCCGTTGCGCACGCATTCTTCGAGCGCCTGGCGCGTGGCGAGCCCGTTGGTCTGCATGCGCACATGGATGCCGTTTTCGGTGAAGGCCTTCACGATCTCGGGCAAGTCCTTCCGCACGAATGGCTCGCCGCCGATCAGCAGGATCACGCAGACGCCGATCGCCGCCAGGTTCTCCGCCATCAGGCGAATCTGGTCGATCGTCATCTCCTGGGCGTTGGCGTCAGCATAGATGATGTTGCATTGCTCACAGGCGAGGTTGCACCTCGCGGTGATGTAGAACTGCACATAGGCCGGACTCGTCTTGGTGATGAGGCTGCGGGCCAGTGCGATCTTTTGCTGAAGGCTGAAGTAGTCCATCCTGCTTTCCTTCCGGACTCAGATCCGGACCGGGACAGCCGCAATTCTAGCGGCAAATCATGCTTTTGGGCAGCTTTTAGCAGCCCCGTGATAGTTTTGAAAGCGAAGCAAGGTCAGCCCGCCATCGCGCACGACTCGATCCGCCGTTCGACCGTCGAAAGTCGCGCTGGCGTCCTGTCCCTTGCGCACGACGACGACATTGAAGGGCTGGCAGACGTGGCTCACTCTGCGGTCGATATCGGCGAACGACGTGAACTTGTAGACCAGCTTTCCGGCGATGGCCGCGTACATGCTGATCGGGGCGGCTTCGAGGTCCGGCGAAAACACCACGTCCTCGTATGTCGTGCGATCGTGAATCGTCAGCCACGGGACGGCGTTTTCGGGCGCCACGCGGCCCATCAAATAGGGCGCCTGATATGGCCAGGCTGATGCCCCCAACCAGACCGCAAACGCCACCACGCCGAGCGAAGTGACCGCCCTCAACGCGGTTCTACTCCAGAGCTTTCCGCGAGCGGTGCATCGTTCGAGCACCGTCACCACGAGCAGCGGCAGAAACACGCCGGGAATCATGGCGAGGGGAACGACGACTTTGGCGATTGCCCAGGGGTGAATGTGAGTGTGCTGCTTGAAGATGATCATTTGCGCATAGGCCGGGATGATCGACAGCAACAGGACCGAGAGCAGCCCGAAATAAGTCTTCCGCCGTTTCGGGTCGTCGCGAGAGATGGCGAACAGAATAGCGAAAAGCGCGACGCAGGCGATGAACCCGGTCAGGATCAGAACCGGTGCGCTGCTCCAGTAAAAGGTCTGGTGCGACTCATAGAACGGCGCGAAAAAATCGCGAAAGGAGACCGGGTGGTCGTCGGTGTCGCCGAGCCGGAACACAAATTTCCAGAGCAGTTCGCGGAAAGATGCGACCAGACCCTCCTGCCTCGCGATCGACCCCGGCGTCAGCATGCGCCACGTCAGGAAGGTCGCGAAGGTCGCAAGCGGCAGGAAAAACAGCACAATGGTTTCATTTCGTCTCAGCGGTCGCTGATATCCCGCGCGCGAACCCCACCAGCGCAGCGCGAACCAGGCCGCGTAGACGAAGTAGAACAGCCAGTCGACGAACAGGCCGCACACGAGAATGGCAAGCTCGGCGATGTAGCACCATGTCGCCGCCGCCCTGCTCGCCGCTGCGACCTCCAGCGTCACGACAAACACCAGCAAGGCGTAAAACACGACGATGTGGGTGTCGAACGTATAGACCTGGGAAAAGAAAAACACCGGTCCGCGCGGGAACAGCACGAGGCATGCCGCCAGGATCGCAAGTGCGACGCGTTCGATTGCCGGCCGGCGCAGGATGCCCGCGGCGACGTAGCCCGACAACGCGAGGAACAGGGCGATCAATCCGTGGCCCGCCACGTTGAGCCAGTTGACCATCGTGATGTTGGGCTCGGTCCGGGTCAGCAGCGCAACGAGATAGAGCGAAGCGACCGCGCCCGGAGGCCAGGACGCGTACATGCCGGACCGCAGATCGGGCGTCGCGGTCTCGACCGACAAGGGCGAATAGGGCATTGCGAACAGCATGTGCCATGGTCCCTCGATCCACCAGTTGCGCGCCCACCCCATGGTGACCGAGGTGATGTAGTCGAGGTCGAACACCGGAAGCTGGTGGATGTAGGGGAAGCGCCAGTCCAGTACGGCGACGTAGACGACGCACACGCCGAGCAGCGCGGCGGCGAGCGACAGTGCCGAGCCGCTCAGCTCCCACCGGAACGCGGAAACCTTGCCGTGTTGCGACAAGGCTTGATCGTCGATGGGCGTCATTCGGGTGCCGCGCTCGCTAGCTCGAAGCCGCCCGCGGCAGCTCGGCAAGCCGGGAAGCAGCCGCCTCATCGCCTCGGACCTCGGCCTGCGGGAAGCCGAGCCGCTCGGCGACGACGTAGACGGGACGCCGTTTTACCTCGCCATACATGCGCGCGATGTATTCGCCGATAATGCCGAGTGAAAGCAGCTGGATGCCGCTGAAGAACTGCAGGGCCAGGAACACCGAGGTGTAACCGGGCATGTCCTGCGGTGCATAGCCGAAGATGTGGATCGTGAAGAGCCGCTGCAGCAGCAGCAACGCTGCGCCGATAATGGCCCCCGCCGACGTCACCAAGCCGGCGAGCGAGATGAAGCGCAGCGGCACGTCGGAGAAATTGAAAATGCCGCTTGCGGCGAGGCGGACCAGGCGCACGAAGGAATATTTCGGCTCGCCGGCATGGCGCGCCGCGCGCTCATATTCGAATCCGTACTGGCGAAAGCCCGCCCAGGCGCGCAAGCCGCGCAGGAACCGCCCGTTCTCCGGCAACTCGCGCAGCACGTCGGCGACCTGCCGGTCCATCACGCAGAAGTCGCCGCTGTCGGCCGGCACCTCGATGTCGGCCATGCGTTTCCAGATCCGATAGAACAGCCGGTAGCAGGCGCGCTTGAACAGGCCTTCCTTGCGCTTGCGGCGCACGCCGTAGACGACTTCGTATCCTTCGCGCCATTTCTCCAGCATGCCGAGCAATACCTCCGGCGGATCCTGCAGGTCGGCGTCCATGATCGCCACCGCGTCGCCGAGGGCATGGTCGATACCCGCCGATACGGCGGCCTGGTGACCGAAATTCCGTGAAAAGCGCACCAGCCGAATTCGATCGTCGCGCTTGCGCAGCTCGCGAAGGATGGCCACCGTCCTGTCGCGGCTTCCGTCATCGACATAGACGAATTCGAAATTGACGTTCTTGGCCGCGCCAAGACAGCGATCGAGCTCGGCGTGAGTGGTCGCAATGACCTCGCTCTCGTTGTAGCAAGGGATCACAATCGACACTGTCTTGATCAAGTCTGGTCCCCACTCACGATGCTGGCGGCAGAGCCGCGGCGCGCGCGGCGTTGCGTCGGCAGCCGTCAAGCGCCCGCTCGCTCCCGAGGGTCTATAACAGGGGACTACAGTTCCCGCCATAGTGGCGAGTACAGGGACGTCTCGCGAGGAAAGCCTTCAAATACGGTGGTTTGGGCCGCCAGTCAGGATTGACCGGGACGATTGTGCCAGGCCCAGGCGGTGGCAATGATGGTATCGAGATTCGAATGCGGGAAGCTGCATCCGAGCCGCACATGCGCGCGTCCGGGCGCAGCCCACAGCGCGGCCGGATCGCCGGCGCGCCGGGGGCTTGCCACGACGGGCACGCGCTTGCCTGTGATGCGCTCGACGGCGGCGACGATGTCGCGGACCGAGTAGCCGCTGCCGGTCCCGAGATTGAGCGTGTCCGAAGCGCCGCCCTTGATCAATTCGCGCAGTGCGCGGACGTGAGCGTCGGCAAGGTCGGTGACGTGGATATAGTCCCGCACGGCCGTTCCGTCGGAAGTGGGGTAGTCGGTACCGAGAATGTCGAGCTGTTGCAATTGGCCGGCCGCCGCCATCAGCGCGCGGGGAATGAGATGCGGCTCGGGATCGTGGTCTTCGCCGGTCTCGCCATCGGGATCGGCACCCGACGCGTTGAAATAGCGCAGCACGATCGAGCGCATGCCGTAGGCCGTGTCGTAATCGCGAAGCATGCCTTCGACGATCACCTTGCTGCGGCCATATGGACTGATCGGCGCGAACGGCATGTCCTCGGTCACCGGCATCGACGGCGGCAGGCCATAGACCGCGCAACTGCTCGAAAACACGACGCCGTCGATTTTGGCCGCACGCGCGGCTTCGAGCAGGGTGAGCGAGCCGGTGACGTTGTTGTCGTAATAGAGGGCGGGGTCCGCAACGGACTCGCCGACATAGGCGAAGGCGGCGCAATGCAGGATCGCGGCCGGGCGATGCGTGCGCAACACGGCATCGAGGCGCTCACGGTCGCGGATGTCGCCGATCTCGAGCGGCCCCCATTTGACGGCGTAGCGGTGACCGCGGCTGAGATTGTCGTAGGTGACGGGAATGAAGCCCGCACCCGCGAGCGCCTTGCAGCTGTGGCCGCCCACGTAGCCTGCGCCGCCGGTGACAAGTATTCGCTTGCGGTCAAACAAGGCCTGCCCTCGCCATCGTCGCGTCTCCGGTCATTGCGAGCCGCCTGCTGTCTTGCCGTAATAGAGCCGAACCTCGCTCAATCCGAACAGGCGGCGTGCCGCGATGAGCCGTGCCGCATCCGAGCGGCCGGCGGGCGTAATGGCGAGCAATCCTCCGCGAAGCTCGCCGCGGCCACCGTTCACCAGCGCGTCCACGCGGTCGCGCATGAACTGCCTGAAATGCACGTCATGAAGCGATTGCAGGTCCATCTTGCGCGACGGACTTCTGGCGATGAGCAGGAACATCTGAACCGACAGGGAGCGGTAACAGGTGCCGTAGGCATAGATCAAGACGACAGTTGCAAACCAGTACACGGCTGCATTCTGCCAATAGTCCAGTTCGCCAAGCCAGGCGGTGCCGCCCACCGTGCCCAGGAGATGAATGACCGACGCGATCGCAAGGATCATCGGAATCGCGTTTGGCGGCTGGCTCCATCGGATCGCCAGGGGGATCACGAGGGCGAGCGCCAGAAAGCTCATGCAGCCGATCAGAAGCGACATCAGCGGGCCGTCTGGAAATTGAAGTAGCGCATCGCGGTGTCGAGGACGGCCGCCGGAATTCGCGATCCCCTTGCGAGCGAGACCACCGATTGATCGACGGCGGCCGCACCGGTGCTGCACAGCAGATTCAGCCGATCCCTAAACAAATCGTCGACGCCGAAGCCGCCGCCATAATCGGCGAGCCAGGAATCGATTTCGACCGGCGCAGGTTTTGCCGCCAGGCTCACCAGCAGATTGACACTGACGCCCGTCGCCACCAGCAGCCAGACGATCAGCGTCGTCAGGAGGGCGGAGAAGACGATCAGCGCGCCGGCGAGCATGTCGCCGACCGCCTTGGCATCGAAACGCCAGACTTCGCTGCCCGCCAGCACGATAACCAGCCACAGGCCGATCGCCAGCAGGCTCGCGCACCGGAAACGATTGCGGAGGTTGCTGACGCGGAATAGTCCTCGCGAAACGAGGACGAGAAAGAAGGGGACGCTGGAGGCGGCCGCGAAGCTGGCTGCAATGATCTGCGACGGAACGATCATCAAAGCCAAGTCTTCCCTCCTGTCGGATTTCGCACGGGTTTTAGGACGGCCTGACGCAGTTGCCAATGGGGCGTCCCTATCCTAGCTTGCCCGCGACTTCAAGCACGGCCGCAATGGATCATGGCAAGCGGACGACGCGAGCACGAACGGCAATTGGACGCGATGCCCGCACAAGCTGCACCTGCGCATGTCGAGATACTCTCGCCCGCGGCGGCGATCGCTTTTCCCGATCAGTGGTACGAGATCATGGACGAACGCCATTTCTGGATGAGGTGGCGTACGCGGGCATTCCTGCAGCAGTGCAGGGCGCTGTCGATCTCGACCGAGACGCCGTTGTCAGTCCTGGAGATCGGATGCGGTCAGGGCATCCTGCGGCAAATGCTGGAATCCGCCACCGGATGGACCGTGGACGCCGTGGATTTGAACGCCGGCGCGCTGTTTCACAGCGCTCCGGGCAGAGGGCGCACGGCGCTGTACAACATCCACGATCGCGCGCCGGCGCTGGCAGCTGGATACGACGCCATCCTGCTGTTCGACGTCATCGAGCACATCGACGATCCCGTGAGCTTCATGAACTCGGCGCTATATCATCTCAAACCCGGCGGCTACGTCTTTATCAACGTGCCCGCGCTGCAATCGCTCTACAGCAAGTTCGATGTCGCGGTCGGTCATTGCCGCAGATACAACAAGGCCACATTGGAGACGGAATTGGCGAAAGCCGGCATTCGCAAGGTCGACGACCGCTATTGGGGGCTGACGATGTTGCCGCTGCTGGCGCTCCGAAAGCTGTGGCTGTCGTTGCGAAGCGAAGATCCCGGCACCGGCACGACGGTGGTGCAGCGCGGACTCGTTCCACCGGGTAGGCTCGCGGACTCCGTTCTCACCGCCATGATGCGGGTCGAGACGGGCGCGATTGCCGATCCGCCGCTCGGAACCTCGCTGCTCTACGTCGGTCAGGCCGGCTAGGATGCAACGCAAGGCGTCGTGCGTTCCAGGGGGATGGCCGCATAAGCCCGTATCAGGCAAGGAAGCGCGGGATGCTGGACATAACCTGGTGTATCGCCGTTCAGATGATATGTGATCACTTCAAAGATATCGCTCCACGACGTTCCGGCGACGGCTACCTTCCTGTCTCGCCAACGCGCTGGTGACGACGACGCCTAACCGTGCGACTTCGCGCGCTTGACCTTGATCACGTTCGCCCGTGCGCGGCCCGAGCGCTTGCGCGATGACGCCGCCGCGGGCTCGGAGGGCTGGGCGCTGGCAAAGGACTGCCGCAGGCCGTCGATCGCCTCCGTCAACGTCGAAACCTGCTCCGATAGCCGCTTGGTGTCGGCCTGCTGCGAGGCCAGCAGCCGGCGTACGGTCGACAACTGGTCCTGCACCACCTGCAACTGGTCGATCGACTCCTGCTGGGTCGCTTCCAGCCCCTTGGTCTTTTCGACCAGCTGCTCGGAGGCCTGCGCGGTGCGCGCCTGCAGCACGCGGGCGGCGACCACGCGGTCGAGTTCGGGAGTAGTGCCGGTATAAGCGCGCCACAGCGCGATCGAGGCGACGCCGGCAAGGACGATCAGCAGCGTTGCTGCGGCGAGCGCGATCGGCTGGGTGCCGGAACGGACGAGGCTGATGGGTCTGGCTACGCGAGGAATCGGGGTCATGAGATACTTGAAAAGTCCAAAGGAAAGTGAAGCGCGCCCTCATCGGGCAGGGTCGATCAAACGAACGAACGCAACGCCTGCACCGCGCCGCAAATCAGCCAGCGCGTTCCTTAAGCTTTAGCAACAAATCGGACAAAAGCGAGGCCGGCTAGTGCCCACTTTCCGAAGTTCGTGCTTCATTGCCGCACGACCGTTCACGAACTTCGGAAAGTCATGGGCACTAGCAAACCTATGATTCTAGTACCGCTTTCGATCTGAAGTCCCTGAACCCGATTTCGCCATGAGTGAGTCAGGGACTTCGGATCGGCGGTACTAGCCCCGAAAGGTCCGGATGTGGCGCCGGAAACGGGGCTTTTGCGCCGATTTCAGCCTGGCGCGCCAGCGATCACGGCCGCTCAATTGCCGGTCGCATGCGGCCAACCGGGTGAGAACGGGAGGTCGCCGTCAGACGCCCAGAAATAGAGGTTGGTTCGTTCGGAATAGATGGTCTGGAACACCTTGACGTTCTTGAAATGAGGACGAAAGAAGCGGGCCAGATCCTCCGGCGTATCGAATTCAATCTCGTGATGAACGAATTTTTGTTTGCCGGTGCTCGCCTCGACGAATGTGTAGCCGGAGACGGTGCCGTTCGGGCGCAACCGTTTCTTGATCGCGATCACCAGATCGACGATCTCCTGCGCCGTGAAATGTTCGATGGCTGCGTCCCAGATGATGTTATCGAACGGGCCCTCGGGCATTTGCGTGCGGATATCGGCGACCTCGTATGAGACGTTCGGCGCCTTGAAATTGCGCCGGGCGTAATTGATGGCCTTGGGATCGAAGTCCACGGCGAGGACCGACTCGGCGCGGCAGCTGTAGAAATGGTGCGCATTGAAGCCGTCCCCGCAACAAAGCTCGAGCGCCTTGCAGCCCTGCGCCATCGTCAGCAGTGAGAAGACGCCGCGCTCGACCCAATAGGCCTGCCGGGTCGGGCCCCAGCCCCAGAACATCCCGATCTTGTGCTCGTAGTATTCGGGGAGGGGATAGATGCCCCACTGCACGAGGAACAGGCGATGATAGGCGGCTGACACCCACCGCTCTGCAAGGCGGGTTTCAAGCGAGGCGATGGACTCAAGCAGGGGTTTTGCAAAACCAAGTCGCGTCCGCAGAAAATCGAAACGACCCACAAGGCCCCCCAATCTAGCTGTATCGCTGCCCGCGCTGCTCGGCCTTCTCCGCCGACAGGCGGACCTTGCCCTCTTTCTCCACCAGCCAGTCGCGCAAGCGGCCGGTCTTGGTGATGGCGAAGCCGAACTGGTTGCCCTGCTTCGGAAACAGTTTTGCGAACGCCCTGACCCCCGGCGCCATCAGCTTCAGCGCGATGCGCTTTGCGGGTGCATTGACATGCTCGAAGCGCAATGTCGGCAGCCGCAAGCCATAGAAGAAGTCGATCTGCTCGACATGGGCCGGGTCGGCCGCGCGGATGGTCTTGATCACTTCGCGCTCGGTCCAGCGGAAATTCAAATTCGGGATCGGTCCGTTGTTGAGGCCGCCGCTTTCATAGCCTTCGCCGCTGACGGCCTCGAGCTCGAACTCGCCGGTGAAGCCGAGCGCGACCGCCGCTCGCACCATCAGGCTGTCGCGCGCCTCGAACACGACGGCGGCCTTGCGCGCGACGCGGTACATTTCGAGCAGCGCCCGATGCGGCGAGCCGCAGTGATGCAGCCCGGCGTGGACCATGACGACGTCGAACTGACCGTCGCCATAGCTGAGGTTCTCGGTGTCCTGCCGCTCCCAGATGTAGTCGGCGTTGTGGCCGGCAAAGGAGCCGTCGAGGTTGGAGAGCGTGACGGTTTTGAATCCGAGCCCTTTCAACACGTCGGCATCGTAGGAACCTCCGCAGACCACCAGAACCTTGTCGCTGGTCGAAATCGTCCCCGCGTCGATCAGCTGACGGAGCGTCTCGTCGTAAAACATGCCTTCCTCTGACTGTATCCGGGGGGCGGGTATACAGCGCCGAAAGGCCGAGTGCGAGCGCCTTCAAGACCGCCGCGGCGCGCATTTTGCAGTCAGATCGCCGCGATGGTCTGCACCTCGACGAGGAACGGCTCCTGCACCAGGCGGTCGACCATCAGCAGCGTGTTCGGCGGGTATTTTCCGTTGGGAAACATCTTTGGAAACTCGCGCAGGCGGAATTCCATGAATTTCGGGATGTCCTGCGAGTGCACCAGATAGGTCGTGAACTGCACGACGTTGCCCCAGCCGGCGCCAGCCGATTTCAGCGCCGCCTCGATATTTCTGAAAACCTGCGTGGTCTGCCTGTCGAAGTCGCCGGCGCCGATGATGTTGCCCTTGGCATCGCCCGAGAGCATGCCGGCGATGAACAGGAACTCGCTGGCCTTCACCCGTGTGACGTGGGTGTATTGCCCCATCGGGGGTCCGAGCTCTTCGGGATTGTAGATATTGATATCCGCCGGCATGCGCGTTTCCTCCGTTTCTCGCTGTTGGGCGAGGGGAATTGTCGGCGCTTTCGCTGGCGATGTCCAAAAAAGGTTGCGGCCAGCTCTTGGGGGAGAGCTGGCCGCGCGCGATCCGGTCTGGGACGGGGAGGGGTGGGGATGTGACCGGGTCGCGTAACTCCTGGATTGTTGTCTCAGCGATCCCTTGCACTGGCCGTCGCAACGGCGGGGCGGTTGTCGCCGAGCGAGACCCACACATTCTCGTCGCCCTGCGACTGCCGCTTGACGAAGCGGTAGCCGGTCTCGGTCCAGGGCACGACGTTTTCATTCTGGTTGTCGAGAATGAACTCGCCCTTGTCGGTCTTCACCGTCAGCACGGCGTGACCCTCGCCCTTCTTGTCGCGCACGACGGTGATCAGCAGCGCCTCGCGCGGCCATCCTGCATCGATCAGCATCTTGCGCTTCAGCAGCACATAGTCCTCGCAATCGCCGTAGCCGTCCGTCGGCAGCGACCACTTCTCGATCACGCCCCAATGATCCATATCGGTCATCGGCTTGACGGTTTCGTTGACCCAGCGGTTGACCTTCACGAGGTCGCGCCAGGCCGTTTGCGACATCACGATGTCGCGCGGTTGCGTCGCGCCGCCGCGGCATTCGCCCGGATAGTCGGCGCAGAATTCGATCCAGCCGATCGGCGGACGCGTGGTGCCGCCGAGGCTCGCATAAAGCACGCGCTCGTCGCCGGCTGACGCCGGCTGAACGTACATCCCCAGCAGGATGGCGACGACCGCCAGCCCCTGTCCCCGCTTAGACATTGTGGCCCCCGTATTTTTGTTGTTGGGACCACGTTTCGCACAAAGATTTTTCGCCGCCGCTAAGCGGAACAAGGCGATTTGAGACGAATGAAAATCAAACTCGCGGAAAATTCGACGAAGAGTTGAGACGCATTCGATTCAAATTCGAGAGACTGAAATTGATTCAAATTTTATCGATTAAGCGGTTTTGCGCTGCCGCAGCGAGACTTGTGCGTGCGCAAAGCGCTCGCGTTAACCGCGAATTGGCAGGCGAAATCGGGCGAGTTGGCGCCGGTCGCGGCGGATTTGCAGAGAAATCGGCAGGCTCTGGCGGTTTCCTGCTTTACTGCGCGGTAACGCTAGCCGCGATGCAGCCAAAAATTCGCGGCTCACGCTGCCGACTTGAGCGTTCGCCGCTGCGCCTCACGCCTTCGCAAATCCGGCAATCGCCTTGACGACGGGGGAGCGCCACCGCGCGCCGGTGGTGAGCATCCAGCATTCGTACTGAAAGTCCGAGTCCAGCGTCAATTCGACCAGATCGCCTTTTTTCAGTTCGGCTTCGAACACGAAACGCGGGCCGCGCGCCAGATGATCGGTGTGAAGCGCCATACGCTTAATGAGATCGTAATCGTCCGAGAGGAAGGCTTCGAGGTTCTGCTTTTGCTCGCCGTTAATCACGCCAAGCCAGGACCTGAAGTCCGGGGTCAGGCCGGCGCTCGCGAGCGGCAGACGCATGAATTCGAGCGCCGACAGCGGCGCGCTCTTCAACGCCGGATGGTTCGCGTGCGCCACGACGATGTATTTGTCGTCGAAGACCTTGACGCGGACGAAGTCGTCCTGGGGCGTCGCAAGGAGGTGATTGCAGAAGACGAGGTCGAAAGTGCCGGCACGCAGGGCGCGCATCATCAAATTCGGACCGGCGTATCGGGTCACCAGCTGCAGGCGGGGAAAGGCGTGCGCCGCCTTGCCGACCACTTTCGGCAACGGATGTAATCGCGTCGCGGGTCCGACCCCGATCCGCAACAGTCCGGCTTCGCCTTTCGCCATCTGTTCCAGCTCATGGCCGAGCGTCGTCACGCTCTGCAGCAAGCTCGACGCATGGTCGGCGACGAACTGCCCGTAGGCGGTCGGACGGTTGTTGGTGGTGGAACGTTCGAACAATTGCACGCCGAGCTTGGCCTCGAGCCGGCTGATGCTCTTGCTCAGGGTCGGTTGCGAGATGCCCAACGCCTTGGCGGCCCCGCTGAAGCTGCCCGCGCGGCAAATGGCGACGATTTGTTCGAGATGGCGCAGTTCCATCCCGTGACCATAACAGAACCGCCGGCGTGTAACGAGGCTAGCGCACCGCTCGTGCCGTCCTGATCGGTATGGCCACGAGCGCGCTGAGCAACAGCGACACGCCCCCGATCGCGAGCGCCATCGAGAAACTGCCGGTCTGGGTCTTCACGACGCCGAAGAAATAGGGACCGACAGTGCCGCCAAGATTGCCGACCCCATTGATGAGACCGATGCCGACGCCGGCGACGCTCGCCGACAGCACCTCGCTTGGCAAGGTCCAGAACGGACCAAAGCGGCCGAGGAAGCAACCGATCGCGAAAGACAGACAAATCACCGTGGCCAGCGTGCTGCCGCCCGCCATTGGCAGGATCAGGAGCGGAATGCCAGCTGCCGCGGTGGCCGCGATCATGTGCCACTTGCGCTCGCGCAGGCGATCCGAACTGGCGGCGACCGCGAGCATCAGTATGATTCCGAGCACCGACGGGGCCGCCGCGAGCAGGCCGACGACCCCGATCGAAAGCCCCGTCTCCTTCAAGACGGTCGGGAACCAGAAGTTGACGCCCCATTCGGCCATCAAGGCGAGGAAGTTGTAGAGCGCAAGCAGCAGCACGCCTGGATGCCACAGCGTCGAGAGCCAATGACCGGATATCTTGACGGCGTTCGCCTCTTCCGCCGCCAGCTGGCGGGCGAGAGTTGCGCGCTCATCGACAGGAAGCCAGGCGGCGTCCTGAGGCCGGTCGCTGATCGCCCACCACCAAACCAGCGCCCAAATGAAGCCGGGCATCGCCTCGACCACGAACATCAAGCGCCAGTTGGCGTAAGTGAGGATCATTCCGGAAATCGGCCCGGCGATCATCGGCCCGATCGGGAACGTCAGGAGGAATAGCGCATTGGCGCGAGCACGCTCGGCCTTGGTGAACCAGTTGCGGATCAGGACCAGCGTGCAGGTCAGCACGCCGCCTTCGGACAAGCCGAGCGCGAAGCGGTTGATGCTGAGTTCAAGCGGCGTGTGCACCAGCGAGGTGGTAAGCGAAACCGAGCTCCAGAGCAGGAGGAGGAAAAGCAGCACCCGCTTCGGACTCCATGTCGACGCCAGTCGCCCCGCCGGAATCTGCAGAATGATATAGCCCCAGAAGAACAGGCCATTGGCAAAGCCCAGCGCCGCCGGAGAGAGATCGAGCTCCTGGCGAACGAAGGGCGCGGCCATCGACAGGTTGACGCGATCGACGAAGGCGAGCACGTACATCACGAAGGCAACGCCGAGGATGCGGACCCAGCGGCTTTGCGTGAGCATCGCCCGCAAAGTTCGTTCGTCCTGCGGCAGGTCGGCTGGCGTGACCGGGCGCGGCCTGTCCAGGCCTGGGACTGCGCTGTCGCTCACGAGATCAATCCGGTCGGGACAGGGGTGTACATCTTCTTGGTCGGCAGGTTCGCCATCACCTGGTCCGGTCCACCCTTGCTTTCGATCAGAAGACGCTGCGCTTCATTGGCGCGACGGTCTGCGTCTTCGGGATCGACGATGTCGCGCAACGTCGCGTCCAGCCGTTTCACCGTCGCGGCGTATTCCGGGCGACCGGCGAGGTTGGTGCTCTCCTCCGGATCGGCCTCGAGGTCGAACAGCTCGGGCGCGAAGCCGACGTAATAGATGTATTTGAACCGCCCCTTGCGCAGCATGTAGGAGGCCGAGGGCGAAGCAGCGGCGTGATATTCCGAAAACGCGATGCGTTCGGGATCATCGGCTTTATTGGCGAGGTCGAACAGCGAGTGGCCGGGAACGCCATCGGCGTCGGCTGACAGCCCGACGCCATCCAGCACCGTTGGATAGGCGTCCGCGAGGGATGCAGGCGTCGCGCAAACCTTGCCCGCTGGCACGCCTTGTCCCGCGACGATCAAGGGGATCGCGACCGCTTCTTCATAGTGGTTAGACTTGCCCCAAACCCCGCGCACGCCGGCGTTCTCGCCATGGTCGGAAGTGTAGAGGATGCGTGTGGTGTCGCGCAGGCCCGCTTGGTCAAGTGCAGTGAGCACACGGCCGACCTGGGCGTCCATGAAACTGATCAGGCCGAGATAGGCTGCTATCGCCTTGCGCTGGTTCTGCGGGCTCGGTGCGCCGCCCGCCAGGAGGTCGGCGAGCCATGGATGCGCCTGATAGCTGGAGCTCGGCCCGTATTTCGGGTCTGGCATCTGCTCGACCGGATAGAGATCGAAGAACTCCTTCGGGGCCACCAGCGGATAATGCGGAGTGACGAAGCTGACGAACAGGACCCACGGCTTGTCGGATGCCGCGGCGTCGCGCAGCCACTGCGCGGCGATATCGGCAACGCGCCGGTCATATTGCGTGTATTCGCTTTCGCCGGGGCCTGCGGCTTCAGCGATCGCCGAGCGCTTGCGTGGCGGCGGCACGAAATCCGGGAACTGCTTGCGGATCGAGAGCTGGATCATGCCGACGCCGCCCGCGATGTGCATCGGTATGTGCTGCTTGTCGAAGCCCGTGGGATCCTCTTCGAGCCGATAATGCAGCTTCCCGACCGACTCGACGCGGACACCGGCATCCTGAAGCTTGTGCCCCCAGCTCGGGACGCGCCCGTCATAGGCGATGGAGTTGTCCCAATATTCGATGTCATGAATGTAGCGGCCGGTCGCAAAGCTTGCGCGCGCGGGCACGCAGATCGGACAGGTGGTGTAGGCCTGGCTAAACCGTGTTCCGCGCGCCGCAAGCGCATCGAGATTCGGCGTCTTCGCCAGCGCATGACCGGCACAGCCCATCATTCGGGCGTTGTGCTCGTCGGACATCAGGATGAGCAGGTTTTGAGGTCTCAAGGCAATCCTCCCGGAATCGTGTTGCGCCTTCTTCGAGGGGCGCGTGGCTTGCCGCGACAGTGCCAGAGCCTGCCGGGCCGGCATATCGACAAGTTTTGGGGAGGGTTATAGCCGCGGGCTATGGCGGATTAGGCTGACACGCCCGGAGTAACCCCTTTCACACAACGGGCATTCGATTTATCTCGCTGCACGCGCCGCCGCGATCACGGCCCGAGCGCCGTGGAGCGCGCGGCGTGCGCGCGTCTCGGCGTCGACGGTCTTCGCCAGCGTGGCCGTCGGCACTTCGATGCTGATCGTGATGCCGGGCGGCATCGCCTTCGCGAGGCCAACGAGATCGATGCCGCCTTCGCCCGGGAACATGCGCTCCTCGCGGGCGGCGTGCATCAGCGCTTCGGTGGTGGCCGGCCGTTCGGCAGGCGCGTCGCAGATCTGCCAATAGTGCAGTCTGCCCGGAGGAATGTTGCCGAGATCTTCGAGTCGTCCGCCCGACCGGTCGAAATGCAGGGCGTCGACGAGGATGCCGGCAGCGGGCGATCGCGTCTTCGCGACGATGCGGGACGCAGCCGGCATATCAGGCACGAAGGTCCACGGCATGAACTCGAGGTCGGCGGTCAGACCGTAGCGCTCGGCAAGCGCGCAATATTCGGCGAAGCGATCGGAGAACCGTTCCAGATCCGGATCGTAGGCTGCAACGAGCGTATGCCGTGCGCCGAGCTCGCGGCCCGTTTCCAGGAAGGGCTCAAACGACGCAACGACGGTGGTCTCGCGGAAGGCGACGATTTCGAGATCGGCGACGCGGATGCCGGTTGCGGCGAGACGCGCCTTGGTCTCCCGCAATTGCGTCCGATCGTCCATCAGCGGATAGGCCGTCCCGCCCGATGTTGCGGCCAGCAGGCGAAGGCCGACCTGCTCGTATCCGCAAGCCGAAGCCACCTCGATCAGCTTTGGCGGCGACAGATCGAGCGCGGTCAATGCGGCAAGGGAAAACGACGGCATGATGACCTCCTCGAGGTCATCTAGTATATTTGCGACGGCATGTCTCTTTGTCGGCGCGCGTCAGCGCGCGGTCACCGCTTCCTCGAGCGTCTCGGTGAGCTGCTCGTGGACGAACTCGATGGCGAAACCTTCCTCGAGATTGCGCACCACGCGCGACTGCACGATGCCGAGCTTGACCAGCGACTTCAGCGGCGGACGGTGCTCGGCGGCGATCGCCGCACCCGAATTGGAGAGGTCGATGATGCGGCAGGTCATCTTGGTGCCGTCCTCGAGGGTGAGCATCGCGATCGGATTGCGCGGCACGATGCGGTCGTGGCGGCGATCCTCGGGCAGATTGAGGATGTCGCGGTTGGCGAGCCAGGTCAGCTGCGCGGCGAGCTTGTCGCGCTTCCTCGCGGTGGCGCCGACCGTCATGGCAAAGCCGTTGTCGATGATGCGGGTGATGCGGCCCTCGACCCGGCCGATATGGTCGAGATAGGCGATCACGCGGTCGCCGACATTGCCGATGCCGGGCGCGAGCAGCGCCAGCCCACCCGGCGACATGTTGATGATCTGGCAGGGAAACTCGCGGCGGTCGGGCAGCATGTAGCGGCCCAGCAGATGCACCTTGACGCGCTGGAAGCGCCGGCGCTCTTCGGCGGCCGGCAGAACGGACTTTTTGTACGGCAACGCCATCTTGCACCCAACCCGCACCCACAGGTGTCGAAAAACCCTACGACCGATAGGGTTAACGGGGGGTTACCGGGACTTGCCTGGAATCCGCACGATCACGCGACCTGCACGCGCGGGGCGAAGGCGATTCGGTTGAACACCATCAGCAGCAGCGGACAAATCGCCAGCACCAGCGCGCCGAAATAGAGTGCGGCGCCGGCGCTGCCGGTCCAATTGGCGGCGGCGCCGGCAATTGGCGGGCCGAGCATCATGGCGGCGTAATAGATTGTGTAGAACAGCCCCATGCCGACCGCTCGGGTTGCCGGCTGAAGCACCCGCGCCGGCAGGCTCATGATCGGCCCGGCCGGCTGCCCGCTCACGAGTCCAATCGCGATGGTGGTGGTGATGACCGCATCGCTGTTCGCGAGCAGCAGCATGAGGCCTGCGAACAGCATCGCACCGGCGACGAGGATCGCCTGCGGTCTTTTCAGCCGGTCGGCGACAAATCCCCCCATGGGCACGCTGATCGCGGCCAGCCACAGTGCGATCGAGATGACGGAGCCGGCCTGTGCGATGGTCCAGCCGCGCTCGACCAGCATGGTCGGTCCGAAGCTGAAGATCATCGCAAAGCCGACATTGAACAGGCCCCAGATCAGGCCGGCGACGGTCAGGGCAATTGTGGTGCGGGCGTCGAGACGCGCGGAGGACGCCGCGGCCGCCGTCTCGTTCGGCGGCGGCTTGTAGGCGAGGGTGAGCACGATCCCGATCAGCATCAGCCCTGCGACCGAGAGGAACGTTGCCTTGACGCCAAATTTCGTTGCGATCGACGGCAGCGTCAGCAGCGACAGTGCCACGCCGGCGGGCCAGGAGTTGACGAAGATGCCCATCGCGGTGGCGATTTCGTTTCCCGCGAACCAGTCGGTGACCATCTTGGTGAGCTGCACATTGAGCAGCACGCCGCCGGCGCCGCCAATCAGCCGTCCGGCGACCTGCCAGTGCCAGGCCTCGCCGAGCGCCATCATGAGGCTGCCGACAAGCATCAGCGCGAGCGCGAATAGCGTCGTGCTCTTGTCGCCGAATTTTTTTCCGATCGCGCCGCCCGGCAGTGACAACGCGACCCCCGGCGTGAAGTAAAGCCCGATCAGAAAGCCGATCTCGGCGATGCCGACGCCGAACTGCTTGCCGAGCAGCGGCGCCACCGCGGCGACGCTCTGGAACTGGAACGCCATGGTCAGGCGCACGGTGAAAAGAATTGCGAGAATACCCCAGCGGCTGCGCAATGTGTCCCCCTGCAATCGCGGCGCAGGGTGATGGGTCGACGGATGCGTGTCAACGGGACAGATCGCTGCACCTGCGCTGCGTCGGTACATGGATCAGCCGGTAGCCATCCTGCCGCGACGCGCATAATGTGGCGCGTATGTTGCAACGAAACGATTCCACGCTCCCCTCCCAGCGCGCGCTGTTCGATATGCCGCGCGAGGTCTGCTATTTCAACGCGGCGTCCTATAGCCCGCTGCCTTTGAAAACGCAGGAGGCGGCGCGCGCCGCCGTCGGCCGCAAGGGTCAGCCTTGGAAGCTTCCGGCAAGCTTCGCCAACGAGATCCATGAGCGCACGCGCAAAGCCGCGGCGCGGCTGATCAATGCCGACGCCGGCGACGTCGCGTTGATCTCCTCGGTCGGCTATGGCGTCGCGACGGCCGCGAAACTCATCATCATTCCGCGCGGCAGTCGCGTGATCGTGCTAGAGAACGATCACTCCTCGCCGGTGCTGGAATGGCAGGGCCGTGCCGAAGTGCAAGGTTTTGCGGTGGAGACGGTGCGTCAGCCCCAGGACGGCGACTGGACCTCGGCGGTGCTGGCTGCGATCGAACGATCAGGCGCGCCGGTCGCGCTGGCCTCGATCTCCTCGGTGCACTGGTCGGACGGCGGGCTGCTCGATATCGAGAAAATCGGGGCCGCCTTGCGCGAGCACGGCGCGCTGTTCCTGATCGACGCCACGCATCATGTCGGCGTGCTCGATCTGGATGTGAAGCGGCTCGATCCGGATTTCGTGATCTTCCCGACCTACAAATGGGTGCTCGGTCCCTATGGCCGCGCCTTTATGTATGTGGCGAAGCGTCATCAGGACGGCAGTCCGCTGGAGCAGACCGCGCCAGGGCGGCGCAATGTCAACGCCGAGAACAACGTCTATTTCGCCGATCTGCGCTATCTGCCGGATGCGCGGCGCTTCGACATGGGCGAGCGCGACCATTTCATCTCCATGGAAATGGCAGCCATCGGCATGGAGATGATGGCGGAGTGGGGCGCGTCCGCGATCGTGGGGCGGCTGTCGGCTCTGACCGAACGGATCGCCGAGGGCGTCCGTGACAACGGCGTGACGGTGCCGGACGTCAGGTTCCGCGCGCCGCATATCCTCAGCCTCGCCTTCGCGGGCGGCATGCCCGCAGGGCTGGTCGAGGGGTTGGCGTCCGACGGCATCTATGTCGCCCCGCGCCTGGGGCGTATGCGCATCTCGCCCCACGTCTATAATGACGAGGCGGATGTGGACCGGTTCGTGGCGGCTCTTTCAAAGCGGCTGAGGCCGTAGGGTGGGTAAAGGCGCGCAGCGCCGTGCCCACCTTCGCGAACACGCCGGGAATGGTGGGCACGCTTCGCTTTGCCCACCCTACATAGTGCCTACAACGGCGCTTCCTGCATAGGAGACGGCCAAATTGTCCATTCCCTGGAGGCTGTTCCTGACGCCCCGGCTTGTGTAGGCTATCCTCCCGCCAAGCCGAAACAGGCAAAAACCACCCTGTAAAGGGAACGCGACAACGCGAAGGGGAGACGCGAGAGTAGCATGACCGATATCCGATATGTGGCGCCGCAGACGCTTGATGAAGCGATTGGCGCGTTCGCGGCCGCAGGCAGTGCGGCGCGTATCCTGGCCGGAGGCACCGATCTGTTGGTGCAGATGCGTTCCGGCGCGGTGCAGCCGGGCGTGATCGTCGACATCAAGAAGATCGCCGAAATGAACGCGATCGAGCAGACCGCCGATGGCGGTTTCCGCGTCGGCGCCGCGGTGAGCGGCATGGCGCTGGCCGAGCATCCGAAGTTCGGCAAGGTCTGGCCCGGCGTGCTGGAAGCCGTCAACCTGATCGGCTCCAAGCAGGTGCAGGGCCGGGCATCTGCCGGCGGCAATCTCTGCAACGGCTCGCCGGCCGGCGACAGCGTGCCGGCGATGATCGCAGCCGGTGCCGTCGTGACCGTCCAGGGACCGAAGGGCCGTCGCGAGCTGCCGGTCGAGAAAGTGCCGGCCGGTCCGGGCCGCACCAATCTCATGCCCGGCGAAATCCTGGTCAGCTTCACCTTGCCGCCGCGGCCGCCGGGTTCGAGCGACGCTTACTTGCGCATGATCCCGCGCACCGAGATGGATATCGCGGTGGTCGGCCTCGGGGTCAGCCTCATCATGAAAGACGGCGTCTGCACCGCTGCCCGTGTCGGCCTTGGCGCCGTCGCGCCGACCGCGCTCCTGGTCGAGGGCGCCGCGCAGGCGCTCGTCGGCTCGAAGCTCGACGAGGCCGCGCTCGAGCAAGCGGCCCAAGCCTGCCGCGCCGCCTGCCGTCCGATCGACGACAAGCGCGGCACCATTGTCTATCGTGTCAAGACTGCCGGCGTTCTCCTGAAGCGCACGGTTGCGATTGCCGCCAAACGCGCTGGAGCAAAGTAAATGGCGAAAGTTCACGTCACCACCACCGTCAACGGCGAGCCGATGGAGTTTTTGTGCGAGCCGCACGAGACCATGCTCGACGCACTGCGCAACTCGCTCGGCCTCACCGGTTCCAAGGAAGGCTGCGCCTCCGGCGATTGCGGCGCCTGCTCGATCACGGTCGATGGTCGCCTGATCTGCTCCTGCCTGATGCTCGCGGTCGAAGCCGAGGGCCACCAGATCGGCACCATCGAAGGCATGTCGCATGGCGAGACGCTGCATCCGCTGCAGCAGAAATTCCTGGAGCACGCTGCACTTCAGTGCGGCATCTGCACCTCGGGCATGCTGGTTGCCTCCGAGGCGCTGCTGAAAAAGAATCCTGATCCAACCGAGGAAGAAATTCGCTTCTGGCTCGCCGGCAATCTCTGCCGGTGCACCGGTTACGACAAGATTGTGCGCGCGGTGCAGGATGCCGCCGCCGAAATGCGGGAGACGGCACGATGAATCTCGTCACCAACAACAAGTGGATCGGCCAGCGTACCATTCGGCCCGACGGCGTCGACAAGGTCACCGGCCGCGCGGCGTTCGCCGCCGACACCAATATGCCCGGCATGATCTGGGGCAAGGTCCTGCGCAGCCCGCATCCGCATGCGCGCATCAAGTCGATCGACACCAAAAAGGCGGAGGCGCTGCCCGGCGTGAAGGCGGTGGTGACCTCGCGCGACATCGTCGACTTCCCGATCGAGAAGGGCGCGGTCATGCTCGGCATTCAGGACATGCGCTGGATGTGCCGCAACGTGATGGCGCGCGACAAGGTGCTGTTCCCCGGTCATCCCGTGGCCGCGGTTGCCGCGACGACCGAAGCGATCGCGGCGGAAGCCTGCAAGCTGATCGAGGTCGACTACGAAGTACTGCCCTTCGCGATCGAGATCGACGATGCGCTGAAACCCGACGCGCCGATCCTGCACGAGTTCAACAAGTTCGAAGGCAAGCCGTCCAACATCTGCGGCAAGCTCGAACACAAGAAGGGCGACATCGCCGAAGGCTTCAAGAAAGCCGAGGTCGTCATCGAGCGCACCTTCACAACGCGTCCGGTGCATCAGGGCTATATCGAGCCGCACGCCTGCTTGATCTCGGTCGCGGCCGACGGCAAGGCCACGATCTGGAGCTCGAGCCAGGGCCAGTTCATGGTGCGCGCGATGACGGCGTATCTCACCGGCATCCCGCAGAGCGACATCCGCGCCATCCCCGCCGAGATCGGTGGCGGCTTCGGCGGCAAGACCATCGTCTATCTGGAGCCGCTCGCGACCTTGCTGGCGAAGAAGTCCGGCCGTCCGGTGAAGATGGTGATGACCCGCGAGGAGGTGATGCGGGCGACGGGCCCGACCTCGGGCTCGAAGATGACGGTCAAGATCGGCGCCACCAGGGACGGCAAGATCGTTGCCGCGCACGGCATCTTCTATCTGCAAGCCGGCGCCTTCCCGGGCTCGCCGATCCGCGGTGCGGCCGGTTGCAGCTTCGCGCCCTACGACATCCCGCATGCGCTGTCGGAAGGCTTTGACGTCTGCTCCAACCGCTCCAAGGTCGCGGCCTATCGCGCGCCCGGCGCGCCGATCGGCGCATTCGCGGTCGAGTGCGTGATGGACGAGCTCGCAAGCGCGTTGAAGATCGACCCGCTCGAGTTCCGCCTGAAGAACGCCGCCAAGGAAGGCACCAAGGCCGTGCACGGCCCGGTGTTTCCGCGCATCGGCTACATCGAGACGCTGCAAGCCGCCAAAAACCATCCGCACTACAAGGCGCCGCTTGGGAAATTCCAGGGCAGGGGCGTGGCGTCGGGCTTCTGGTTCAATGCCGGCGGCGAGTCCTCCGCGCAGGTGAACATCACCGAGGACGGCAATGTCGTGGTCACCACGGGCCATCCCGATATCGGCGGTTCGCGCGCCGGCATCGCCAACATCTGCGCCGAGCTGCTCGGCATCGACTATCGCCGCGTCTCCGTCATCATCGGCGACACCCAGACGGTCGGCTTCTCCAACCTCACCGGCGGCAGCCGCGTGCTGTTTGCTTCGGCGATGGTGGTGACGCAGTCCGCCGAGAAGGTGATCCAGACGTTGCGCGAGCGCGCTGCGAAAATCTGGAACATCGATCCCGAGGCGGTGAAGTGGGAGAACGGCGCCGCCCATCCGGTGAGCCCGAACGCCGGCCAGTTCGAACCGCTGACCTTGCAGGAGCTCGCCGAGAAGGCGCCCTCGCAGGGCGGACCGATCGGCGCCGGCGTCCAGCTCAACACCCAGGGCGCGGAAGGCGGCTTCGGCACGCACATCTGCGACGTCGAGGTCGACGTCGATCTCGGCATCGTGCGGGTGATCCGCTACACCACGATTCAGGACGTCGGGCGCGCCATCCATCCCGGGTATGTCGAGGGCCAGCTGCAGGGCGGCGCCGTGCAGGGCATCGGCTGGGCGCTGAACGAGGAGTACATCTACACCAAGGACGGCAAGGTCGATAACCCCGGCTTCCTGGACTATCGCATGCCGGTTTGCTCCGACATGCCGATGATCGATTGCGAGCTGGTCGAGGTGCCGAACCCGAAGCATCCGCAGGGCGTCAAGGGCGTCGGCGAGGTGCCGCTGGTGCCCGTGATGGCCGCGGTGGCGAATGCCGTGCACAACGCGCTTCGTATCCGCTTCTACGACCTGCCGCTGTCGCCGCCGCGAGTGTCCGCTGCGCTCGATGCGCAGGTGCAACGGGCTGCGGAGTGACGCGCAGCGTCATTCCGGGGCGCGTCGAAGACGCGAACCCGGAATCTCGATGTAATGTGTGTAGCCCGGGTGAGCCAACGGGTCCGGCCCATTTGGGCCGGCCCGATGATAAACTCCGCGACACCCGGGTTCTCTCCCCGCATTTCGCTTCGTTCATCCGGGCTACGACAACGTCATGACCGGCGCCGAGAAAGCCACGCAAGTCCTCGACACGCTGAAGGCGGCCGAGCATGCGCCGCCGCAGGCGGCGCTGCCGATGCTCAACGGGCTCGTCGGTTTGGTTCAATCCGCCGGTGCGGCCTCGTTGGAAGTCGAGGAGGCACGCGCCAGCGCCTTCATGGCGATCTGCGAGATCGGCAAGGCGCTGCATCGGGGACAGCCGACCGATGGCCTGTGGGCTACGGCGATCGCCGCCACGGAGCGATGGAAGGCGGCGCGGTAATACAAACTCGTCATGGCCGGGCTTGACCCGGCCATCCACGTCTTTCGTGCAAGCGGGTGTCAAAGACGTGGATGCCCGGCTCAAGGCCGGGCATGACGAGAACAAGATGCTTGGGCCTCGTGCACCTCACGGCTTCTTCGACTCGCCGATCACCCTCAGCCGCTGCGCCTGGCCGCATTGGTCCTCGATCGCAAAATAGCGCGCCACCGCATCCGCGCCGACGTCGAGCGGGTGGCGTTCGCCATCCCTGCGATCGGCCAGCATCCGCAACTTGTCGGCCGCACCGTTGAACTGCGACTGGTTATTGATGATGACAGTCGCGCCGGCCGCCTTCGCAAGCTGAGCCTGCCGCCGCACCGAAGCGAGATACTGATCGAAATGTGCGACGTCGTTGGGGAAGTTGAACTCGGTGCCGCCTGAATAGAACACGGTGAGCGGCTTGCCGCGATCGTGCACCTCGAAGGTGCCGGAGATCGTGCCGGGCGTGTGGCCCGGGGTCAGGTAGAGCGTCACGGTGCGGCCGCCGACCGTGATTGTCATGCCGTCGGTCGCGACGATGTCGCGCTTCGGCTTTCCCGTCGGATAGCCGTACAAATTTCCTTCGATCAGGTCCCAGTCGGCGGTGACGATGCGCGACCCATAGCGCGATTGAAACAGGTAAGCGCCGCCGGACTCGCCGAGATGGCCGTGCGAGACGATGACGTATTTCACTTTTGCCGGATCGAGGCCCAGCTTTTGCATGCCGCCGACGAGAATCTCCTCGGCGTCCCACACCCGCGCGGTGTCATAGAGGATGTAGCCGTCATCCGAGGTCAGCAGCCACGCCGACTCGCCGCGCGTGCCCAGCCAGTAGACGTCGTCGAAGGCCTTCTTCGGTTCGAGATAGCCTTTTCTGCGGTCGGGATCCTGGCGCGGCGCCGGTGCATCCGGCCGTGGCGCGCCGCGCTGGGGCGCGACGCAGAGCGCGGTGACAAGGCCATAGAACTCGGGCGAGCCATCGCGTCCGCCGACCACGCGTTTGCCGGCGGCAAGATGCGCCTCGACCGTGTCGGGCACCACCGTTTGCGCATGCGCGGAAGTCACCGCCAGCGCCAGCCCCAGCCCCAGCATCTGGACGAGGCGCATCCCGAGCGGCACGGCGCGCGTCAGGACGCCATCCGGTGCAGCGCGCAGATTTTGTTGCCGCAGGGGTCGCGCAGATAGGCGATATAGAGCTTTATGCCGGCGCCCTCGCGGATACCCGGCGGGTCCTCACAGGTCTTGCCGCCGTTGGCGAGACCGGTCTTGTGGAACGCGTCGACCTGGTCGGTGGATTCGGCGACGAAGCCGATGGTGCCGCCGTTGGCGCAGGTGGCCTCCTTGCCGTCGATCGGCTTGGTGACCGAGAAGGTGCCGCCCTTGTTGCGCCAGAAGATGCGGTGGCGGTCGACGGCGCCGGGCTTGGTGCCGAGCGTGCCGAGCACCGCGTCGTAGAACGTCTTGGCCCTGTCGAGGTCGTTGGTCCCGATCATCACGTGCGAAAACATGTTGGCCCCTTGCTCCCTGTTGCTTCTGTCGGACGCGCTCGCGTCCGCTGGACAAGTCCTAGCAGAAATACCGGCAGGGGAGAAAGACCGGGAACAACTCCCTCCATGGCGGCGTTGGCTTACCCATGGAGAAGCTTTCACATCTGGTGGAGAACGCCTTCATGATCGCCTGGGAGTATCTCGAGGCGACGGGCGAGCTCGGCGAGGCGGAAGGCGCGGCGGGCGAGCTGCTCGATATCATCCACACCATGGTACGGACGGGCGAGCGCCGCCGCATCCTGATCGCGAATGTCGCGATCGAGACTTACAAGCGGCGACGGTTGCGCGGTGAGGAGCGAGATGGAAAGCCTGACAAGGCCGGAGCGGCCTGACCGCTCCAAGATCAACATGCATCAGAGCTATGAGGTCAAATACTGGACCCATCAGCTCGGCATCTCCCGCGATCGGCTGCGGCAGGTCGTCGACAAGGTCGGCAATTCCGCCGCCGCCGTCCGCAAGGAGTTGGGGGTCTGAGGCCGCGCCCCATCGCCGAGCGTCGGTCGGAAACGACCGTTTGAGATTTTATGCCGATTTCGGAAACAATGGCCGGAAGAACGACCGTTCATAACGGATGAAGCAGCGCGTTTCCTTTGCGAAGGCGATCGCCTTTTGAACGTCAGCGTCGCCGTTCGCATCCTTGCGATATTGTTCGTAGGCCGCCAGACTCGGAAAGCTGAACATCGCCAGGGCAACGTCACTCGCTCCCTCGGACGGCAAAAAGTACCCGTGATGAATGCCGCCGAACCGCGGCACCAGGTCCAGCCACATTTGAGCGTAAGTTTCGAAGTCGGCGAGCTTGCCTAGACTGACCTCGTAACGCAGGTAACAAGTAATCATTCCGTCGTGCTCCAGCGCAAGGTTGGACGAGCTCCCCGTTATATCCGGCGCTACGCACGGCCACCATGCAAAATCTTGCAGCTTGCACGCGGCAGCGGGCGTGTCGATCTCTTGGCGCGGCCGCTTTCATCGCGCTCCTCGTCGCTGGCCAGATGCTCGATCGCTATGGATGGTCTGGCCTGGAGCAACGCTCCGTCAGCCCGCCGCGGTTGATCGGGGTAGCTCGGTTGATTGCCAGCGTCGTCCTGGTGAGCTAATTGCCGAGCTTGATGCCGGCGTCCTTGATCACCTTGGCCCACTCCGGCGTTTCCTTCTTGATGACCGCGGCAAATTCGGCCGGCGTGTTGCCGACCGGCTCGAGCCCAAGCTCGTCGAACTTCTTTCGAATCTCCGGCATCGCGAGCGTCCTGGCGGTTTCGTCGTAAATCTTGTCGACGATCTCTTGCGGCGTTCCGGCCGGCGCGAGAAGTCCGAACCACGGCACGGCCTCGAAGCCGGGAAAGCCCACTTCCGCCATGGTCGGCAGGTCCGGCGCCAGCGCCGAACGCTTGACCGAGGTGATGGCCAGCGCGCGCAGCTTGCCTTCGCGCGCCAGCGGCAGCACGTTCACGATATTGGCGAACGACATGGTAACGCGGCCTGCGAGCAGGTCCGGCAGGAATGCCGTGGTGCCGCGATAGGCCACCGGCACGATGTCGACATGGGCCATGTATTTGAACAGTTCGGCCGCCAGATGCTGCGACGTGCCGACGCCGGCATGCGCATAGGACAACTTGCCGGGCTGCGCCTTGGCGAGTGCGACGACGTCGGCAACGCTCTTCACCGGCACGTCGGGCGGAAGGGCGAGCACGTTCGCCGCGATGAAGATTTGCGAGATCGGCGCGAAATCCTTGACCGGGTCGAACGGCAGCGTCTCATACAGGCTCGGATTGATGACCAGCGCCGAGTTGCCGCCCATCAGCAAGGTGTAACCGTCGGCGGCAGCCTTCGCGACGCGATCGGTGCCGATATTGCTGCCGGCGCCCTGAACGTTCTCGACCACGAAGGGCGAGCCCCAGACTTCCGCGAACCGCTCGGCAAGGATGCGCGCCGCAAGGTCGGGCGCGGTGCCCGGCGTGAAGCCGACCACGATCTTCACTGGCCGGTTCGGATAGCTGGATTGCGCGGATGCCGCCTGCGCTGCGCCCGCGACAAGCAGCGCGGCGAACAATCTCGAAGCGAGCCCCATCGCGTTTCCCCATTCCCGCATGACGGTTGATCCCGTCTTTGCCGCCGGACTTGCGGGCAAGTGTGGCATCGGCGAGCGGCCGCCGCAAGGCGATCGGCGCGCGCAAAAAAGAGCCCCGCTTGGCGCGGGGCTCTTCCGTTGGTCGTTACCAACGGTGTTCGCGGATCACGACGCCGCCGTCACCATAGTAGCGGTCGCCGTAGTGGCGGTGATACCAGTCACGATGCCAGCCGCGGTCATGCTCATAGAACCTGACGCGCGGGCCGTCATAGCGGTCGCCATAGTAGCCATGGTCGCCGCCGATGTAGACACCGAAACCCTCGGCGTTGGCGATGGTAGGAGCGCCGATCGCAAGCGTCGCCGCCGCCGCAAGTGCGTAAGTGAGCTTTCTCATGTGTTCCTCCTTTCGCTCGGTTGGTCAACACATGAGGGCGCGATGCCGTTGCAGGAACCACGACGAAACTTTCTTGAAGGAACGTTCAGGAAGTTCCGCAGCTTGGTCCCGCCGCCTTCAGGCGCCTCGATGCGAACGCGCCCAGGCGATCGCGTCATCCAGCCGGTCGTCGCCCCAGAACAATTCGCGGCCGACGGCGAAGGTCGGCGATCCGAAGATGCCGAGGCGCTTTGCCTCCTCGGTCTCCTGCACCAGCAGGGACCGCATCGCCGCGGATTCGGCCAGCGCAAGAACTCGCGCGGGATCCTGCCCGACCTCGCGCAGGCTGTGCGAGAGATTGGGCTCGCTGCCGGTCTCCTCGCCGCGCTGAAACCAGTTGCGATAGGCGGCGCGGACAAAGTCCATTCCCCAGCCTTCCTGCATGCCGGCCAGCGCCACGAGGTTTGCGACGATCGATTGTTTGGCGGGATAGGGCGCGGGCAGCTTCGCGGGGATGCCGTACATCTCCGCGCGGCGGGCAACGTCGCGCCACATGTAGGCCATCTTGGCCGGCTTGTCGGCGAACGGCACGTGGTTCATCTCCTGCAGGATGATCAGGAGGTGAAACGGTCGCCAGCGAAAGGTGATATCGCCCGCGCGCTCGCGCAGGCGCATCACGCTCAGATAGGAATATGTGCTTCCCATCGTGAACCAGAAATCGATCTGCATGGGACGCTCCGGGCTGGCGGGAAAGGCGAGCGCGCGAAGATCTACCACGAGCCGGGGGCGCTCGCCTCGAGTGATTTGCGCGCCCGGCGGACATTTGCGCCCGGGCCGGGATCGAGTATCTTGGCCAGGGGCGCGATCAATGGCCAAACCCAAGGGAAGAGCAGCAAAACGTGCCTCGGCAGCCGGTCGCGACCGGCCCCTCGCGCACAAATCCGGGGCGCCAAAAGCTCCAGGGTCCGGATCGCTCAAGCCCAACCGGTGGCAATGAACCGCCGGCAAAAAAATCAGGAGGATCGATGAATACGCCTCTCCGCAGCGGTATTTTCCTGGCGCCGTTTCATGCCAAGGCCGACAATCCGACGCTGGCGATGGAACGCGATTTCGAGCTGCTCCAGCATCTCGACCGGCTGAACTACAGCGAGGCGTGGATCGGCGAACATCACTCCGGCGGCGTCGAGATCATCGCCGCGCCCGACATGTTCATTGCGGCGGCGGCCGAACGCACCAGGCACATCCGGCTCGGCACCGGCGTGTCGTCGCTGCCGTATCATAACCCCTTCATGCTCGCGAGCCGCATCGTCCAGCTCGATCACATGACGCGCGGGCGCGCGATGTTCGGCGTCGGCCCCGGCGCGCTGGTCTACGACGCCTACAAGATCGGGATAAACGCCGGCGATCAGCGGCGCATGATGGATGAGGCGCTCGACGTCATCGTCGCGCTGTTCAAGGGCGAGACGGTCAACAAGCAGACCGATTGGTTCAGGCTCTGCAACGCCAGCCTGCAGCTTGCGCCCTACACCAAGCCGATGATCGAGATGGCGGTCGCCAGCGCCCGCTCGCCGGTCGGCGCGATGGCGGCGGCGCGCCACGGCATCGGCATGCTGGCCATTGGCGGCGCGACGCCGACCTCGATCGCCCATCACACCGCGAACTGGAATCTCTACGAGACCGAGGCGCGCAAGGCCGGCCACGTGCCCGATCGCGCCAAGTGGCGCGTCGTGACGTTGATGCATATCGCCGAGACCCGCGAGCAGGCGAGGAAGAACGTCCAGTTCGGGCTCAAGGCGTTCGCCGACTACTTCCGCGAGATCGCGACCTTTCCGATCATCCCGCCCGATGTGCCCAACGATTGCGACTGGCTGATCGAGACCGGCACCGCATGTATCGGCACGCCCGATGACGCGATTGCCTACATCGACAAGCTGCTCAAGGGCTCGGGCGGCTTCGGCGTGATCATGGAGCTCGCCCATAACTGGGCCGATTGGGACGCCACCCGCCGCCACTACGAGCTGATGGCGCGCTACGTTCATTCCCATTTCCAGAAGAGCTTTGCGCCGCGCGTCGAAGCCTACGCCGCGGCCGCAACCCAGCAGAAGGAGTTCGCGGCCCAGGCGGCACAAGCGGTGCAGTCCGAGATCGACAAGCTGGCGGCGCGGCAGGCGAAGACCGGGACCTGAAGGAGAGCGGACGCCCGCTCCCTAAGCGGACCTATCGAATTGTCGCGGCACGGGGCTCCTTGACTCCTGCAAGCCGCCAGCGAAATTATGCTTTTTGTGTGAAAGATGGTCTTCGCATGGCTTCGGGGGCGAAGGCACCAATCAAAATTCGGCCGATCCAGGAGGGCGTCATGCACAACCGGCGGCGATTGATCCGCGCGCTTGCAATTTTTTTCGCTTTCTGCGGCTTCACCGGACAGTCGGCCCATGCCGATGGTTCGGTATCATCGTCAGGCATGGGTTACGGCGCGCGCGATCAAGCGGCGTTTGCGCAATTCCTGGCCGTGATAGGGCAGTATAACGCATCGGGCGAGCGCTTTCGCATCGACTCGCACTGTCAATCAGCCTGCACGATGTTCCTTTCGATACGAAATGTCTGTGTCGAGCCAGGCGCGACGCTGTTGTTTCACGCTGGCGGCAACAGGCAAAAGGGTATTATCAATCCCTCCACCACGCAGAAAATGCTCAGCACTTACAAGCCTGCCTTGCGCCAGTACCTCACTGCCAACCATTTCATGGATACGTTGGAGTTTCATTCGATATCCGGCAGCGAAATCATCAGCCGCTTCGGCTACCGGGCATGCCGTTAGGCAGAACTGACCCAAGAACTTCGTAGACCACCGTTCGCCCACGCACATCCGTGTTCGGACGGACTGCGGCATCGCCAGCGATGGCTACCGATGGTCGTTATTGGCCCGTGGCCGACGCTGCAGTGCGCTACGTTTTTCGAGGCGCATGCCCCCAAAGCGGACATCTGAGACCGCGCACTGTTGCCGCAACGACACGACGGGCAAAACACCTGCGCGGCTGCGCAAAAATCGCAGGCAATGTCCAGCCCCTGGCGCAAAAATATTCTTCTTTCCGAAAGGCGGAACTTATGATTTAACGAAATCGTCCCGCCCCAACACAGGGACGTTCGGCCAATCGTCACGACACGTGGGGCGGGATGCGATGGACGCGGACGCGCGCAGACGATGCGTGTCGATGCGGACGGCGAAGTCGTGTGGTCCTGGTCCCCCGACGCTGGGATCAAGCTCGTGGACGATTTCACGGGCGACGGGGGCTAACAAGCCCGGTACCCCGGGGAGAGCACGAAGGAAACCGTTAAAACCATTCGCGTGCGGGAATGCCGGGTGTTCCCGGTGGACCTGTAGTGACTATGCTCGTGTGCTTTTTTCAACTTGCACGCGAGGCTGCGGGTGCATCGCGCGCCCGGCATTCCCCACACCCTCATTGAGGGTGCAGCGGCTCATCACTCGGACGCGTCAGCGCCGCGAGACCGAGGCCGCATGGCTCTTTGACATCAGCGGAGGTCAGTTGGTGCGGTTCGCCGGCTGCACGTCGTTGACCACAACCACATGCGGGGGCGCGCTGGCCGTCACCTCGTTGCGGTAGCGCGGCAGCTGATCGCCGAGTGCAGAGAATACGACCAGCGCCAGGCTCGCCCACACCGCGCCGCTGAAATAGAGCGACATCCAGGCGATCTCTTCCTTCCACTCGGCGAGGTCATGCGTCACGATCCAGCGCGTAGAGATGTCGCGCAGTCCATCGAACAGCGGCAGGTGTACCTTGCCATCCGCGCGCCCCGCCCGCCAGCGGTTGAGATACATGGGAACGTCGACGGTGACGAGGAAGGCGAGATAGAGCACGGTGCAGGCGATCGCGACGATCAGGATCATGCGCACCACGCCGTGAAATTCCGGCAGCAGGCGGGCGAGCGCGATGCCGACCAGCAAGAAGGCGGCCGCCCAAATCGAGTTCTCGATGGCGTTGCCGAGATAGTTGGTGGTCAGCACCGCATACCAGGAGAAGCATTCGGCGATCACCAGCAGCGGCACGATTACCAGCGCGATGTCGAGCGTGGTGTCCGCGTTCGTCATTGCGCCGAGCTTGTTGAGGATGATGGCCCATTGCGCGGCGAAGCAGAGCTCCGCGACCGTCGCAACGGAGCGGCCGACCACGACGCTCGACAGCCAGGTGTCGAACAGGCAGATACGCTGCACGTCGGCGCGCGGCAGGATCGAGCGGAAGGCGCAGCCGAACACGTAAGCGGCGCAGAGCAGCAGCATCAGCCCGATCCCGGACGAGGCGGAGGCAGGCTGCTCGCCGAACTGGCGATACAGCGCGACCCAGATCGCGATGTTGGCGGCGCTCACCAGCGTGAGGAACCCCCACCACCGGACCACGGGGTTCGACCACGCCAGCACAGGCTGCCGCCGTGCATGCACTTCCAGGCTCATCCGTCACTCCACTGCGTCAGAAAATTACATGTGAATGTAACAACAGCGTCGCAAATCCGTCACGGGGAATAGTGTGAAGGATTTATGACAGCGGCAGCGGGGGGCGCACGAATTATGACAGTCGATGCAGCGCGCGGCGTGCAGACGCGATCAGCCCAGGCCTTCATAGACCATGAAGCCGCGGGCGATCGCGAGCTTGCGCAGCGCGCGGGGCACCAGCTTCTGCTGCGGCGGATGAATGTAGCGCCACGAGGTGAGCTGCAGGTCGGACAGCGCGCCGCGATGCTCGGTTTCGAACGGCGCGAGCACGCCGGTGAGCGTGATCGGGCAATGGGCGCGGGTGTTGAACGGCAGCAGCAGGAGCTCGAGATGAGTGGTGTGGCCGTCGGCCGATGTCGCAGTCAGGCCGGCCACCGCCGGCAGGACATCTTCGGTAACCGCGGCGATGATGTCGGAAATGTCACGGCGATGTCGCCGGGCGAACAGCGCCGGGAAGCTCGCATCCTTTACGTCGTGGCCGAACAGTGCGCAGACCCGCGTGCCGGCGACGCGGAACGGGTAGGTGGCCGCATCGTCATAGGACAACACGAAGATGTCGCCGAGCAGCTCGCGCAGCGCGGACGGATCGACGTCGCCGCGTTCGGGCGCGCGCGCCTCGCCTCGCTTGCTCTCCCAATAGGTGAAGAACTCACGGCTGACCGGATGTTTCATACTCTCGCTCGCCCCCGCTTGCCTCGGTCGCGGGACACATCTGTCCCGCTTTCGCGCACGCGCATTCCCTTGAATGGTTGTGCAGGACACCCGGTGCAGCGTCCATGCCGCGGCTGCCACAGGGCCGGGCTTTGCCGCGTTAAGGTTAAGTTAACTATCGGATTGCCCGAGGCGGCCGCCTTGTTAATGTCCGCTCGCAGCCTCGCCGTTCTCTCCAGGTTCCGGCGAGGCTCTCGAACCAAGGCGTCAAACAGAACGGTCTGCGCGGGGAGGGGTGGGGAATACCCAGACCCGCGCGAAAAGACCATCGGACAGGGAGGGTGTTCTCAGCACCCTCCCTTTATCTTGTCCGATTGCGCCCTTGCGCCGGTGCGGCAAAGCCGCCTATCTCAACGCCGTCTCGTGAGTTGCCGACAGGTCGTCGACCCCTTGGATTTTCCCAGCGAACCCCAGCCGGAATTGCCGCCGGAGCCGCCCGAAGCGCCGCGCGAGCCGATCCTGACGTTGCCGGCCGCGCTCACCGCCTACATCGTGCTGCTCGCGGTGATCCATCTGCGCGTGCTGCTGCCGCCGGACGCGGAGAACTGGACCGTCGATGCATTCGGGTTCATTCCGCTGCGTTACGACGCGACGCCGCTCAATGTCGCGATTCCCGGCGGCGCCGGCGCCAAGGTGTGGACTTTCGTCACTTATTCGCTGCTGCACGCCAATCTCACCCATATCGGCTTCAACGTGCTGTGGCTGTTGCCGTTCGGCAGCGCGCTGGCGCGGCGCTTCGGACCGCTGCGCTTCTATCTGTTCATGGCGGTGACGGCGGCGGCGGGCGCGCTCGCGCATCTCATTACCCATGAACACGCCGTGGCGCCGATGATCGGCGCGTCGGCCTCGGTGTCAGGCGTGATGGCAGCCTCACTGCGCTTCGCCTTCGTGCGGGGCAGCTTCCTGTCGTTCTCGCGGGGCGACGCGGAGGCAGCGGCAAGGGTGCCGGCCTTGTCACTGTGGCGTGCATTGCGCAATGGCCGGGTCATCGCCTTTGTGGCGGTCTGGTTCGGTATCAACATTGTTTTCGGCCTCGGCTCGATCGCGATCGGCACCGAGGGGGCCAGCGTCGCCTGGCAGGCGCATATCGGCGGTTTTGTCGCGGGCCTCTTGCTGTTCTCGCTGTTCGATCCGGTGCCGCGCACAAACGGCGATGCTGCAACTGCGTCGTCGCCGGGTACCGCGGAACCGGGCTGATCCGTCCTTGCCGGGACTGGCGAACGGGTCCATCATTCCCAATATGTTGTGACTCACAACGTGGCGCGCCGGCCAAAAGAAGCCGGACCAGCCGAGGCGCCTGCAACGAAAGCGGCGCAAGACTGTTGTTTAGGACTCGCGAGCGAACCGGAACCCTTTGCAGGGATGCGGTTGGATTCAGGGAGGCGATAATGACGGTGCGAGCAATTCTCGATACCAAGGGCCATCAGGTGGAGAGCATCCAGCCGGGCGCGAAGCTGTCGGCGGCGGTCAAGGTGCTCGGCGAAAAGCGGATCGGCGCGATCCTCGTGCTCAACATGGCCGGCACCATCGAAGGCATCCTGTCGGAGCGCGACATCGTGCGCGTGCTGGCCGAGCGCGGCGCCGCTGTGCTGGACGAGCCGGTGAGCGCGGTCATGACCCGGAAGGTCGTGACCTGCCGTCCGGCCGACACGGTCGCCGGCATCATGGAGGTGATGACCATCGGAAAATTCCGCCATCTGCCCGTGGTGGAAGAAAGCAGGGTGGTCGGCATCATCTCGATCGGCGACGTCGTGAAGTGGCGCGTTCGCGAATACGAGACCGAGCAGGAAGCGCTGCGCGAATATATCAAGACCGCCTAGCTCACTCCTTCGCCGGCAACGCATTTGGCGGCGGCGCGAGAATCTCGATCGCCTCCTGGATGGATTCGATCGCGCGCTCGGCGGCGCGCGCGCCATGCGCGATCAAATCGTCGGCGCGATGGAAATCGAACCAGCCGACCTGGCCTACGCGCGGCGCGATCAGGAGATCCGGCGGATCCCCGGCCAGCCTGGCGCGCGTAATGCGGTCCTGCATGATGTTGAAGGCATCGACCATCACGGTCGAAATGCCGGGCCGGCCGGCGCTGCCGAAGAACTCGCGTTTGACGGTACGCTCGGCGGAGAAGAGCCTGCTCAGTCCACGCTTGGGCGGGGCGGGATCGAGCACCTCGGGCGCGGGCGCAACCGTCACCGCGGGCTTCTGGCCGTAGGAATAGATCGTGGTCGAATGCGCAAACACGTCGCTGGAGAGGTTGGCGGCGATCACGATCTCGGCGCCGAACGCGCGCGCGGCCGACACCGGCACCGGATTGACCAAGGCGCCGTCGACCAGCCAGCGGTCGCCGACGAACACCGGCTGGAAAATTCCCGGCAGCGCATAGGAGGCACGCATCGCATCGACCATCGGTCCATGCGTCAGCCAGATCTCGTGGCCGGTACGGACTTCGGTTGCGACGGTGGCAAACTTGATCGGCAAGTCCTCGATCAGGTTGGCGCCCATCGCGGCCTCGAGCTCGGCAGCGAGCTTGGTGCCGCCGATCAGGCCGGAGCCGTTGAGGCGGATGTCGAGATAGCTGAGGATGTTGCGGGGCTGCAGCGCGCGCGCCCAGTCCTCCAGCCGGTCGAGGTGCCCGGCCGCATAGGCCCCGCCCACGACAGCGCCGATCGAGGTGCCGACCACCACGTCGGGCGCGATGCCATGGGCGATTAGTGTCTTCAGGATGCCGATATGGGCAAAGCCGCGCGCGGCCCCGCCGCCCAGCGCAAGGCCGATAACCGGCTTGCGGATACTGCCAAGTCCGACCTTGCCGCTGTCATCATTGTCCTTGGGCGAGCGTCCGTTCAGAAAATCCAACACTTCAAAACTCCCCGACCCCTGCCGTGCGGAAGGGCGTCAGCTCCAGATTATTCGTAGCGGTGCGGACCCGCCAGAATCGTCCCGAAGCATGGTTTATGCCGCCCTTGGAGCCGATTAGGCGGGGTTTATGACGGGATCGCGACTCGTCTGACCAATTCCCGGTGAGGCCGGCCGGTTCCAAACCGGGATCGCATGGGCCGGGCCACGGCTTGAATTTGCCGCGTTTTCAGTGAAAAGCAGGGCCTATGACCCATGGGGGAGAAGGGATCGGACTTGCCCGGCGCAGCAGGCGGCTGTGGCCGGCGCTGGCGGCCGTGATTTTCGCCTTATCCGGCCCCGTTTCCGCACAGATGTTCACCGACCGGCCGCCGCCGGTTCCCCCCAACGCCGTGCCCGAGCCCGGCGCCGCCGTCAATCTCGCGCCGCCGTCGGGACCGGCATCCGCGCCTCCCACCGGCAGCCTGCCGCCGGCACTGACGACCCAGCCCTCGATGGTTGCGGTGCCGCCGGTCAATGCGCCGCAGGGTGCCGCTGCGCCAGGCCAGGCCGTGCTGTCGCTGTCGGCGCGCTACGGCAAGGACCTCGGCAATATCAACGGCGGGCTGGTGTGGCGGATTTTCGCCGACCGGCCCGACGAGAACGGCACCTTCAAGATGATCAAGGAGGACCGCAATCCGACGCCGAATCTGGTGCTGCAGCCCGGCAACTACGTCGTGCATGTTTCACTCGGCCTTGTCAGCGCGGTGCGCGCGGTGACGCTGAAGGCCGAGACCGATCGCGAGGCGTTCGTGCTTCCGGCCGGCGGCCTGCGCATCGAAGGCCGCGTCGGCACCAGCAAGATTCCGCAGAACCAGATTTCGTTCGCGATCTACAAGGGCAGCCAGTTCGAAGGCGGCGACCGCGCCTCTTTGGTGCCGAACGTCGCGGCCGGCGATGTCGTGCTGCTGCCGGAAGGCACCTACTACATCATCTCCAATTATGGCGACGCCAACTCGGTGGTGCGCTCCGACATCCGCGTGTCGGCGGGCAAGCTCACCGACGTGGTGGTGACCCATCGTGCCGCGGTCATTACCCTGAAGCTCGTCTCCGACAAGGGCGGCGAGGCGCTGGCGAATACGGCATGGTCGGTGATCACGCCCGGCGGCGACGTGATCAAGGAATCGATTGGCGCGTTTCCCAAGGTCGTGCTGTCCGAAGGCGAATACCGCGCCATCGCCAAGAACGAAGGCAAGGTCTACGAGCGGCCGTTCAATGTCGTGAACGGCGTCGACGGTGAAGTCGAAGTCGTCGCGCGCTAGAACCTTGTGACGATGTCGGACAGCGCCGGACGCGGCCGGTCCTCGCTGCGCTTCGACGCCGTGCCGATATGGATGAAGCCAACCAGCCTCTCATCGGGTCTCACGCCGAAGCCGTCGAGCACGTCGCGGTCGAAGGCGAACCAGCCGGTCAACCAGCAGGCGCCGTAACCGAGCGCGGTCGCCGCGGTGACGATGTTCATGGCGCTGGCGCCCGCCGACAATTCCTGCTCCCACGGCGGAACCTTGGGATGCGGCCTGGTGAAGCTGACCACGCCGATCACGAGCGGCGCATCGGTCAGCCGCTTCTTCTCGACCTCGATGTCGGCAGCGGACGCTGACGGATTTTTCTTCGCGAACACTTTTGCGATGACCTCGCCGGCGCGGGCGCGGGCGTCGCCCTCGAACACGATGAAGCGCCACGGCGTGAGCTTGCCGTGGTCCGGCACGCGCGAGGCGATGGTCAGGATGGTGTCGAGCTCGGCGGGCGAGGGGCCCGGGCCGGTCATCTCGCGCGGCTTCATCGAGCGGCGGGTCTTCAAGAGTTCAATGGCGTCAGGCACGGTCAATTCTTTCGCAATGTTAGGCCACCAGACAGGTAGGCGGGCGCGAGGGAGACGGAAGCGACTTTAGATCGATTATGATCAGGCCGCAGCCGCCAGCCGTGCCCGCTTGACATCCGGCGGCGTCGCCTCGTCGACGAGCGCGGCGAGCGCCTCATCGGTCGGCATCACCTTCTGTCCTTCGCTGCCCAGCCGGCGCACCGAGACGGTATGGGCCTCGGCCTCCTTCTTGCCGACGGCGAGCAGCGCCGGAATCTTCGCCAGCGAATGTTCGCGGACCTTGTAGTTGATCTTCTCGTTGCGCAGGTCGATCTCGACGCGCAGGCCGGCGCGCCGTGCCGCGGCCGCGACCACCTTGGCGTATTCGTCGGCCTCCGACGTGATCGTGGTGACGACGATCTGCGTCGGCGCCAGCCAGAGCGGGAAATTGCCGGCATAGTGCTCGATCAGGATGCCGATGAAGCGCTCCATCGAGCCGCAGATCGCGCGGTGCACCATCACCGGCGGCTTCTTTCCGCCGTCGTGATCGATGTAGAACGCGCCGAACCGCTCCGGCAGGTTGAAGTCGACCTGCGTGGTGCCGCACTGCCAATCGCGGCCGATGGCATCGCGCAGCACATATTCGAACTTCGGCCCGTAGAACGCGCCTTCGCCCGGGTTGATCGCGGTCTTGATCTGATTGTTCTGCGCCTGAATCTCGCGCAGCACCGTCGCCATCACGCGCTCGGCATGATCCCACATCGCGTCGGTGCCGACGCGCTTTTCGGGCCGCGTCGAGAGTTTCACCATGAGGTCGCCGGTGAAGCCGAAGTCCGCATAGACGGACAGGATGAGGTCGTTGATCTTCAGGCACTCGTCGGCGAGCTGCTCTTCCGTACAGAAGATATGCGCGTCGTCCTGCGTGAAGCCGCGCACGCGCATCAAGCCGTGCATCGCCCCTGACGGCTCGTAGCGATGCACCACGCCGAACTCGGCGAGCCGTAACGGCAGGTCGCGATAGCTCTTCAGGCCGTGCTTGAAGATCTGCACGTGGCCCGGACAGTTCATCGGCTTCAGCGCAAACCAGCGCTTGTCCTCGGCCTCGTCGCCGGCCGACTGCGCCGCGAACATGTTCTCGCGAAACCAGCCCCAATGACCCGACGTCTCCCACAGCGCCTTGTCGAGGATCTGCGGCGCATTGACCTCGGCATAATCGCCTTCGAGCCGACGGCGCATATAGGCAATCACGGTCTGGAACAGCGTCCAGCCCTTCGGGTGCCAGAACACCACGCCCGGACCTTCCTCCTGGAAGTGGAACAGGTCGAGCTCGCGGCCGAGCCGGCGATGGTCGCGTTTCTCGGCCTCCTCGATCTGCTTGAGATAAGCGTCGAGTTCGTCCTGCCTGGCGAACGCCGTGCCATAGATGCGCGTCAGCATCGGATTGTTGGAATCGCCGCGCCAATAGGCGCCCGCGACCTTCATCAATTTGAACGCGTTGCCGATCTTGCCCGTCGAGGTCATGTGCGGACCGCGGCACAGGTCGAACCAGTCGCCCTGGAAATAGATCTTGATCGGCTCGTCGCCGGGAATGGCGTCGACCAGCTCGACCTTGAACGCCTCGCCCTTGTCGCGGAACACCTGCTTGGTCTTCTCGCGATCC
>Ga0070741_10003403_pt1 | contig 39610 bp, 30 predicted proteins | sample Coa_R1_4_FD_66440 | JGI IMG/M metagenome (GOLD analysis project Ga0070741, IMG submission 66440) | Surface soil microbial communities from Centralia Pennsylvania, which are recovering from an underground coalmine fire - Coalmine... | ecosystem: Environmental > Terrestrial > Soil > Unclassified ...
GTCGGCGGCGCCGTCGTTGACCTTGAAGGTGAAGCTGTCCGGGCCGTTGTAATTCGGCGCGGGCGTGAAAGTGAGATTGGGCGCGGTGCCACTCAGGCTGCCGTGCTGCGGCGGATTGACAATAATCCAGGTGAGCGTGTCGCCATCCACATCCGAGGCCCCAAGCGTGATCGGTTTGGCCGTATCTTCCGGGGTTGAGACGGTCTGACCGTTGGCGACCGGCGGATCGTTGACCGGCGTGATAGTGATATCAACGCTGACGATGTTACTGTTGGCTTGCCCGTCATTGACCTTGAAGGTGAAACTGTCCAGCCCGTTGTAATTGGGCGCCGGGGTGTAAGTGAGGTTCGGCGCGGTGCCGCTCAAGCTGCCGTGCAGTGGCGGGCTGACGATAATCCAGGTGAGCGGGTCGTTTTCAATGTCAGAGGCCACGAGCGTGATCGCTTTGGCCGTGTCTTCGGCGGTCGAGACGGTCTGGCCGCTGGCCACCGGCGGATCGTTGACCGGCGTGATGCCTATGCCCACTGTCGCGATGTTGCTGTCCGCGGTGCCGTCATTGACCTTGAAGGAGAAGCTGTCCGAGCCGTTGTAATTGAGGGCCGGGGTGTAAGTGAGGTTCGGCGCGGTGCCGCTCAAGCTGCCGTGCAGCGGCGGGCTGACGATGGTGAAGGTCAGCGCATCGCCATCCACATCCCCGGCCCCGAGCGTGAATGGTTTGGCCGTGTCTTCGGCAGTTGTGATGGACTGATTGTTGGCCACGGGCGGATCGTTGACGGGCGAGACGGTGATGCTGACGGTCGCGATGTTGCTGTCCACCTGGCCGTCGTTGACCTTGAAGGAGAAGCTGTCCGGCCCATTGTAATTTGGCGCGGGCGTGTAAGTGAGGTTCGGCGCGGTGCCACTGAGCGTGCCGTGCTGCGGCGGGCCGACAATAAAGGTCAGCGGGTCATTATCAACGTCCGAGGCCACAAGCGTGATCGCTCTGGCCGTGTCTTCAGGCGTCGTCACTGACTGCGGGTCCGCGACCGGCAGATCGTTGACCGGCGTGACATTGATGCCTACTGTCGCCGTGTTGCTGTCCACCTTGCCGTCATTGACCTTGAAGGTGAAGTTGTCCGGGCCGTTGTAATTCGGCGCGGGCGTGTAAATCAGGTTCGGCGCGGTGCCGCTCAGGCTGCCGTGCTGCGGCTGCGTCACAACAGCGAAGGTGAGCGTATCGCCGTCCACGTCAGTGACTGTGAGCGTGAATGGTTTGGCCGTGTCTTCGGCGGTCGTAATGAGCTGGCCATTCGCGAACGGCGGATCGTTGACGGGCGAGACGGTGATGCTGACGGTCGCGATGTTGCTGTCCACCTGGCCGTCGTTGACCTTAAAGGAGAAGCTGTCCGGCCCGTTGTAATTGAGTGCCGGTGTGTAGGTCAGATTCGACCCGGTGCCGTTTAGCGTGCCATGCTGCGGCGGAGTAACAGCAATGAAGGTGAGCGGGTCATTATCAACGTCGGAGGCCGCGAGCGTGATCACTTTGGCCGTGTCTTCATCAGTGGTGACTGATTGCGAACTGGCAACCGGCGGATCGTTGACCGGCGTCACCCCGATGCCGACTGTTGCAACGTTGCTGTCCGCCTTGCCGTCATTGGCCTTGAAGGTGAAGCTGTCCGGGCCGTTGTAATCCGGCGCCGGGGTGTAAGTGAGGTTCGGCGCGGTGCCGCTGAGTGTGCCGTGCTGCGGCTGCGTCACAACAGCGAAGGTGAGCGTGTCGCCGTCCACGTCAGTGGCTGCGAGCGTGAATGGTTTGGCCGTGTCTTCGGCGGTCGCGATGAGCTGGCCGTTGGCGACCGGCGGGTCGTTGACCGGACTGACCGTAATGCTGACGGTATAAATGGGGCTGTCGAGCCTGCCATCACTGGCCTTGAACCTGAACGAATCCGGGCCGTTGTAATTCGGCGCGGGCGTGTAGGTCAGGGTCGGCGCAGCGCCGCTCATCGAGCCATGCATCGGCGGGTCAACCGGAATAAAGGTGACGGTGTTGCCGTCGGGATCAGTGCCGGTGAGCGTGATCACAACGGGCGTGTCTTCGTCGGTCGTGACTGACTGGCCGGAACTGGTCGGCGGGCGGTTGGTGTTGACGACCGTCAGCGGAATCGTGCGCGTCGAGGTCGCATTCTTGTCGTCCGTGGCCGTCAGCGTCAGCGTGTAGGCGCCCGAGTCGTCAAAGCCGGGGGCCAGCCTGATCGCTCTGCTGGGGAGTGTGCTGAGGCCTTCGAGTAAGGAGGCAAAGCCCGGGCCGGAAAGGGTGACGGTGATGGTCTGCCCTTCATCCGGGTCGAAGACGTTGACCGGGATGTCAACCCGCTCCCCTTCCTTGACTGTGAGAGCGAAGGGAGCCTGAATTACCGGAGGACGGTTGATGGCCGCGGCCGGCAGCACGATGTCCGGCGTGATGACAGTAATGCCTCCGACCACTACCGGGACTTCGGCGCTCTGCTTGCGGTCAATACGGCCATTCGGGCGCTGATAGCTGGCTTCGACTGAGATCAGGTCGCCCGCTTTGGCCGGCACATTCCTCAGGATGAATCCGCCGTTGCCGTCAGTGAAAGTCTCCTGCCCGCGCGTGCGAATCAGCCCGCGCCGCACGAGCGTCACGCCGTCACTGTCGAAGCAGCGGCCGATTACCGTCGTCGTCTGGCGCAGCCTGGAGACGAAGTAGATGCCGGTTTTCGTGATCGCCCCGTCCGCCGTTTCAATCCGCTGGCCGTCGGCGGAAACCGTTGCCGTCCCCGACTCAATGAACTTGCCGATATCCGTGCTGTTCGGACTCTGCTCTAAACGGAAGAGCGTCCCCTGCGTCCCCGGCGCCAGGCCCTCGGGGTTGGGGAAGGAAAGTTTGCCGCCCGGGTTGAGCGTCACCCCGAACGGGCTGATCTGAGCAATCGCCGTGCTGTATTGCCCGCTGGGCAGATCAACCGGCGTGCGGCCGTTACCGAGCAGCGTCAGATAAATCGTCCCGCCGTCCGATCCGTCGGGGAACGTCGCCGTCCCGGCCGGCACGTCAAGCGTGACGCTGTCGGTAGTGATCGAGTCCTCTTTGACATGTTTGCCGGCGCGGTTGCCGGTGCTGATCGAGGCGGGCGCGCCGCTGCCGGATGAGCCGACCGAGAGGCTCGGGCCGGTCGCCTGCTGCATTGAGATCGGGCGCGAAAACTGGTTGTCGCGGCTCGCGCTGACGATCATCTTCAGCGTGACTTTGGGGAAGGGCGGGGAGGTGACGGTGCTGGCGTCAACCTCAACGAGCGCCGCGCCCGTTGAGACGTCGGGCAGCACGAACAAGCCTTCCGAGTTGGTGGTGACCTGGGTGCTGGAACCCGACAGCCTGACGGAAATGCCGCTCATCGGCTGGCGGTCGGTGTCTTCGACGAAGCCGCTGATCGAAGTGCGCAGCGAGATGGCGCTCGAACTCGAGCCCTCGCCCGTCGGCGTGCGGACGCTGACCGTGCCGCTTTCCGCGCCGTACGGGACCAGCACCGTGAGCTGGCTGGATGAGGCCGCAGTCACATTCGCCTCGGTGCCGCCGATGCGCACCGTGTTGTCAGTCATATTGGTTGAGAAGCCGCTGCCGTTAATCACGAGCGTCTGCCCAGCCAGCGCATTGGACGAGCCGAAGCCGCTGACTGCCGGCGGCGCATCGCCCGCCGGGGAGCCGATCTCGATCTCGTTCAGCTTTGACGAACTGTAGCCGGCCGCCGCCACCGCCAGACTGATTTTGCCGCGCCCAATCAGACTGCGCGGGATTTCGACGTTGATCTGATTGAGGCCGACGAAAAAGCCCTGATTGCCGGCGAAGGACGGGGTGACTTCGGTCCCGCCCATGACCACCTGAATGCTCTCGCTGAAATTGCTGTCGTTGTTCGGGTCGTTCGCGTGCGAGATGCCGCTGAGGAAGAGAATGAGGAAGACGCGCTCGCCTTCCGAGCCGAGGTCAATTGATCTGGTCACGAGCTTCCCGGTGGTCTCATTCAACTGCGAGACGGCCTCAGTGGTCGTCGTATTGTCGGCCTTGATGCGCACCAGATAACCCGCCGGCACGCCCTGCCCGTCGGCATTGCCCGAAAAGACGCTCGGCGCCACTTCGTTGACCTGCACCGTCCCGGTCGAAATCGTCCCGTCGCCGGAAGTGATCTGCACGGTCGCGGTCCCCGCCGCGGTATCAGACGGGATGACATAGTTGACCTGAAGCGGAGAGACGAAAAACAGCCCTGCCAATTGCCCGTTGACGCGCACGCTCGTCCCGCCGAGCGAAGTCGGCAGCGGGATCGTCGTCGCGACGGCCGTCTCCGTCGCCAGCAGAGTCCCGAACGCCGCCACAATCGAATCCGGCGCAATCGCCGATGCGTCATAGCTGGCCGCAGAAACAGTCACCGGCGCAAACGGGTTGTCCGCGAGAGCCGTCACGGGCGCCGATCTGATCGAATGCCGTGACGCCTGGCCCCGCCGTGAATCCGAAATCACGGCTGCCGCCTCAGCCGCATGCGCGCGGGCCGTGGCCCTGAAGTGAGAATACAGACCAGTTACTCCGAGCGCCGCCGTGGTCATCAGGATCAGTGCGGGAATGAGGAGAAATGCGCGGCGACGAAGAGACTCTTTCAGGGAAGGGGACGGAGAGCGACGGTGCAGGAACATGGAGTTCTCCCAACTGGACAGATCGTGGAAGGGTCGTTCTTCGGTACCGTTATTGGCTTCGTGGACTCTCGCAGGCCAGGGAGAGGTGTGTGGGTTGGGTGCCGGCGGGTGCTGAAAACCGTGCCGGCCCCGGAGCGGTGCGGAGTGTAAGGAATTATAATCTGCCCGTCAACATCAAAACACAAAGAGGCCGGCACGCCTCCCGATCAGCCCGGCCGCTTGCGGCCAAGCCGGTTCCGGCGGGCGTAACTCTGCCGGCTGATTCAGATGAATCGGCGGCGAAGGGCAGATTTTCTGGTAAATGCGAGGGGGCTTGGAAGGGAAATCAGACGATCAGGCCGACTGCGGGTCAGTCGCGGCAAAGAGTGATTCAAAAGCTTCGCGCGGGCTCGGGCGCTCGTTGCGCTGACTCCTGATCCACTCGGTGGTAATCTCGACCGCCGTGCGGACGGGCTTCTGCTGCTTGCGCGCTCTCGCTTTGCGCTTCGGTCGCAACATCTCAGGACGAATGTCCTCTTTCTTAACCAGTCTTGCTTTGCTCATATACTTTTTATTTTGATCCCTGCAAATGATCGGGCCCGGGGCCCCAGCCCCGAACGCCGATGGTTCGACGCGGTCGGAGAAGTCAGAACAGCTCAGACATTCTCGACCGCAAACTTCTCAAATGAATGATTTGAAGATGACCTTCAACTCGCGACTCTTGTGCCAGTCACCAGGGGACCAATGGCAGTTGAGGGATCGGGGCGGTAAGGAACTGAGAGATCAGGTCAATGCTCTGGAGAAGAACTCCAAACGCAGTCTAACACAAAACCTTCAAATCGCAACCAGCAATTTTTAATCAGGCCTCCGCTGTCCGGGAATAATCTCGGGGATCCTCAAACCAACGCTGAAATCATGGGAAGACAGGAGGTGAAAATCCGGCTGGAGAATTCTGGAGCGGGAGACGGGATTTGAACCCGCGACTTCGACCTTGGCAAGGTCGCACTCTACCACTGAGTTACTCCCGCTCACTGAACTGCACACTTTTTAGCCTGGGCACCCGCTTTTGTCAACCGGGTCTTTTATCTTCTTCGACAGAATTGATGAAGCCGGTTATGCCCGATGCTGAAACAGCGCGCGGCCTCGTGAATCGGCGCTCACAGGCGTATGATGGCGTCGTCATTTCTTCAGATTCCTGTCATTCAATCTGCCCCGGACGACGGTCGGGTTCCGCAGAAAGTGAGGGCGTTTATGCGATCCATTCTGACTTTGATGACGCTGGCAGTTCTGCTCCCGGGCGGTCTGGCGCAGACCCGACAGAGTAACGAAACGAAAAAGCGCCCGGGCGCCGAAAGCCCGGCGAATGAGGGCCCGCAGGAAGGGACGCTGAAGATTTCGACCACGCTCGTGACCATCCCGGTGATCGCGAGCGATTACAATGACGTTTACGTGCCCGATCTCAGACAGGGCGAATTCACGATTTACGAAGACGACGCGAAGCAGGAGATCGCCTTCTTTGCCGAAATCAAAGCCCCGTTTCATGTCGTCCTGATGCTCGACACGAGCGCCAGCACGCAGGAGAAACTCGGCGACATTCAGCGCGCGGCCACCGCCTTCGTCCAGCAGCTGCAGCCGCAGGATCGCGTCAAAGTGATTTCATTCGACGACGAGATTCGCGACCTCAGCGAATTCACGAACGACCGGGCCGCTCTGCGCGGCGCGATTGAGAAGACGAGGGCCGGGAAGGGGACGAAACTCTATGACGCGGTGCAACTCGCGCTCGTTCATCTGCGACGCGTCGAGGGGCGCAAAGCCATCGTCATTTTCACGGACGGCGTGGACTGGCACAGCGACAGCGCCCGTTACGACGGCAACATTCAGGCGATTGAGGAATCGGGCGTGATCGTTTACCCGATCCGCTACGATACGCGGGCCGAGACCGAACGACTCGTGCGCCAGCAGCAGCAGGCCGGAGAGGTCGCCGACCTTGGCACGATCTTTGGCAAAGGCTCTCCACGCGGTCGCACCGGGCCGACCGTTCCTGGCGGTGATCCGGTGCCCGGTGGCGGCACGGGTGGGAGTCGCAACGATCCGTACAGACTGCCCATCCCGCCGATCATCATTCAGCAGACGCCTTACCCCGGTCGTTATCCCGGCGGCAGCCGCGTGCCCGATGACCGCTACCCTGACCGTTACCCCGACCGTTATCCTGATCGCTACCCCCCTGACCGTTATCCTCCCGACAGCACCGGGCGCTGGCCGGATGATCGCGGGCGCGTGCCCGATGCCAGCGACCCGACTCGCCGGCCCCAGCCACGGCGCGAAGATACGACCACGGTGATGCTCGACAGTCTTTACCGCACGGCTGACACGTATCTTCAGGATCTGGCCATCAGGTCGGGCGGCAAACTGCACCGCGCCGACACGCTCGTTTCGCTGCCTGACGCCTTCGCGAAGATCGCGGCTGAATTGCGCACACAGTATTCGCTCGGCTTTTATCCGACGAACACGGCACGTGACGGGAAGTTCAGGAAGTTGAAGGTGACGACCAGCCGCAAAAATGTGGTCATTCGCACGCGGCCCGGCTATCGTCCGCCGAAAGGTGAGTAAAAAGTCAGACACAGTACCGCGAGCGTGCTTCATCAGATGGCCGATTGATGTAGCCACGCTCGCTCACGCTCGCCGCTGCTGTACCTGATTTGCTCTATTGGCGAGTAAACGCCTGACCTGATCGAGTGTGTAAGGCGGGTTTTTCAGGTGAACGACCCGATGGCAGTTGGCGCACAGAATCGCAAGGTCTTCCATTCGCGTTCGGGTGGCGTGTTCGACCTCGGATAATGGCAGTAGGTGGTGAACCTCGCAGTAGTCGCTTGCGGCACTGCCGTAAGTACGACGAAAGGAGAACCCGCAAACCTCGCAATCGAGCGATGCCGCGTGCTTCTTCTTGTTGCGCACGACGGTCTGATTCCGTTCGCGCTGAAGGTGCAAGACCAGTCGCTGACGCCCTTCGGTGGCGGCGACGGTATGAATGTCCACGTCGAGACCGGGAGATGCGTCCGAGTCAGCGACTCGCACATAACTTGGAATCGCTGAAATACCCGGCTTCGGAACGCTGATTTGCTTGCCGATGCGGATGTGCGGTGAAGTCCGATACTCCTCTTGGGTCGCAAATAGAACGTAGCCGTGGGCGTCGAACAAAGCAGCTGGGAACCGGGCAAGCGTGGCATACCAGTGACCATCGTCACTGTAGCGAACTTGCGCTGCGCCAACACCCCAAGCCTCGTTGAGGCGTACAGCCTTGTCTCTGTTCAGCGCAGCCTTGGTTCTTCTGTCCATACGTGACTCGTAGAGCGCTATCGAATACTGACCCGTACCACGTTCGCCTGCTTCCCATCCACCATCAACACGATGTCAACATCTCCATGCCCGATCAGGCTGCGTGGCACACGCAGGTTGACCTGATCGAGGCCCGCAAATCCGCCCTGCGCCCCGGCGTAGAGTACTTCAGCATCGATCCCGCCGATTTTCGCCGTCACATTCGCGAGCGAACTGCGCCAGCGCAGCCCCGTGCCGAACAGCGCCAGGAAAACCTGATCGCTGCTCTGCCCCGAATCAGGCCCCAGATCAATCGGCTTCGCGATGAATTTTGTGCCGTCATGCTGCGCGACCGGTTCATAGCTCAATGAGCCGTCGGCCCGCACGCGCAACGCCACGGCCGCCGCGACGTCGCTGCCGCTCGCGTTCGCGCTGAACAGGCCGGGCGAGACGGCGTCAATCTGTCTGGTCTCAGTCGCGACGACCTGATCACCGCTGGCCGCCACGACCGTCGCCACGCCCGGAGCGGTGCCTTCGGGGATCAGGTAGTTGATCTGATTCGGGGAGACGAAGAACAAGGGCGCGGGCCGCTCGGCGTCGCGGCTGTCGCGCACAAAGACCTGCGTGCCCGCCAGGGTTGTCGGGAGCGGCAGACTGCCTGCGACGCTGACCGACGTTGCCAGACCGGCGCCAAACCCGGCGGCAATCGCCTCACTCGCGAGCGGCGCATTGCGGAAGCTGGCGGCTGAGACGTTGACGACCCTGCCGGGCACCGCGCCGGGCGCGCCCGAGAGCGCCGATTCATTCGACGCCTGGTCGTAGAGCGTGACGCGCACCTTGCTCACTTCGACCGACAGCTTGAACTTTTTGACGATCGTGAAGCTCTGCCCGTTGAGCAGCGGCGTGACTTTCAAATCAACGTCGGCGCCCAGCACCTGTCCGATCTGCGCGCCCGCGCTGTTGAGGAATTGATAAGTGACCAGGTAAATGTCGTTATTCGGATCGTAGGCCGAAAGCTCCACAGTCAGTTCATCGCCACTGCGCGAGATCGCGACGAGCGGCCCGAGCCTCGGCCCCAGCGGGTTGATCAGCCTCGCCCGCGCGTCGAGACTGCCCGAGAGCGGGACCCTGAGGGAGCTGTCACTGCCGCTCGAGATCATCAGTTCCGAAGTGATCACATCCGGCATGATCTGAACCGCCGAAAAGCCGACGGTTTTCCCCGCCGGGGCCGGAATCTTCGGATCAAAGAGCAGTCTGAAATTACGGCGCTGTCCGGCGGGAATCTGTGCCTGCCCTGTTGTCACCGGCGTCTCCGACCCGTCGGCGTTAATGAGCCTGATCGGGAAAGTCAGGCTGTCATCGGGGTTGGTGATCTTCCCGCTGCTCACATCGCCGCCGGTTCGCCTGACAGTAAAACTCACGGCGAGCGGTGCGTTGCCGGTGTTGTCAATCGCGAAGGTGTCGGAAGGCGGGGATGAATTGGGCTCGCGCGCCGCGGGCACTGTGCCGAAGGCGAAAGCGGATTTGCCGCCGGAGAGCGTCACGACCGCTTTCGGCGCACAATTGATCGTGATTGTCGCAGGCGTTGTCGTGTTGTTGCCGCCGTTCGGGTCGGTCACGGCTGACGTGACCGAAGCGGTGTTGCTGAAGCTCTGATTGCCGGTCGAGGCGCAGATCACATTTGCCGTCAGCGTGATTGTGGCCGAAGCCCCTGCCGCAAGCGTTGAGAAGTTCACCGTACGGTTGTTGCCCGCGCCGCCGCAGACACCGCCGGTCGCCGCGCAGGTCGCGAAGGTCACGCCGGCGGGCAGATTGTCGGACACGACCGCCGACGTCGCCGCGTTCGGGCCGTTGTTGGTGATCGTGATTGAGTAAGTTACTACCGATTGATTCTGATTGGGCGTTGCGCTCTGCGTGATCACGAGATCAGCCGTGACGGGCGCGATCACTGTGAACGGCAGCGCGTTTGACGGGCCGGCGCTCGGCGCCGGGTTGACGACCCTCACGCTCGCCGTGGTCGCGGCGGTGAGGTCGCTGGCCGGGATCATCGCGGTCAGCTGCGTGTTGTTAACAAAGCTTGTCGTGCGATTCGCGCCATTCCATTGCACGGTCGCGCCATTCACGAAGTTGCTGCCGGTCACGGAAAGCGTAAAAGCCGCGCTGCCGGCAACAGCCGATGACGGATTGATGCCGGAAAGCGCGGGCGTGGGGTTATTGATCGTCAGCGTGTAAGTCAGGGTGCCGGTGCAGCCACTGGTATCAGCGGCTCTGACGGTGATCGGGAAATTCCCGGCCTGTGTCGGAGTGCCGGAGATGATGCCGCCCAACGAAAGCGTCAGACCCGCCGGCAGATTCCCGGCAGCGAGGCTGAAAGTGAAAGTGGAGGCAGTATTGCTGCTGGCTGCGAGCGTCTGACTGTAGGCGACGTTCAGCACCCCGCCCGGCAGTGATGACGGGCTGATGATGATCGTCGGGCAGGCGACTATCAGCAGATAATTCACGCTGCCCATACAGCCGGTTTCATCAATCACCTTCACTGTAAAGTCGAAATTGCCGGGCAGCGTCGGGGTCCCGCTGAGCATTCCGCCGTTCGACAGGTTCACGCCTGCGGGCAGCGACCCGCCAGCGACGCTGAACGTGTAAGGAGTGGTCCCGCCGCTGGCCGTAATGGTCTGAGTGAAGGCCGAGCCGCGGGTCGCCGTCAGCAGCGCCGCCGGGCTGACCGTGATTGCAGGGCAGGAGACCGGGCTGATGACCAGCGTGTAGACGCGGGTCGCGCTGCACCCGTTGGAGTCGGTGACTTTGACCGTCAGATTGCTGAAGATGCCGGATGCGGTCGGCGTGCCGCTCAGAATGCCAAAGCCTGACAGATTCACCCCGGAAGGGAGCAGGCCCGAAATCAGACTGAAGTTGTAGGGCGTCGTCCCGCCGCTGGCCGTGAGCGTCTGATTGTATGCCGTGCCCTGGGTGCCGCTCGGCAGCGAGGCCGGGTTGATGGTGATCGTCGAACAGGCTTGTGGACTGGCCACAACCATCGCCGGATCGCTCGCTGTGTCACTGCCGGCCGCCGCGCTCGCGGTCAACGTCAGGGTCAGGAAAAGCAGAGTGGTCAGAGCAGCAGATTTGATTCGCATGGGCGATGTCCACAATCCTCAAACGGCGCCGCTGAAAACCAGCGGCGCCGAAAGAAGGAGCCTGATCAACTGATCCAGCCGGGCAGTTGCCGGCTGACGGGTGATTACTCGCGGGTGATTCGCTCTTTCTTTAAGGCACGATCGTGAGCGGGCCGATCCCCTTGATCGGCACTTTGCCTTCTCTGGAAACCGCGACGGCCACGCCCGCGCCGATGATCGCCGCCGCGGTCAGGAAGACCGGCGCCGCCGTCTTCGCATTCCAGAAACCGTTAGCGCCGTTGGATGAAGTCACGACGGCGGCGCGCTGCGGCGGTTCGCCTCTGACGGTCGCGACAATCGTGACTGATCCGGCTGCCTCTCCGGCGGAGAAGGGGACGCTGACTATGCCGTCAGCATTGGTCGTTGCTGTGTAAGTCGGCGTGTTGATGAGCCCCCTGCCGAAACTGCCTGCGACTTTGTTCTCGTTGCGGTCGGGCGGGTTCAGTACGAAGCTGACCGGCACGCCGGCTGCCGCCCTGCCGCTGCCGGCGGTGACTCTGAATTTCAGTTCGCGCGATCCGCGCAACGGGACGACGGTTTGCCAGCCGATGCCGACCGGGTTGACGCGATACCTGCGCGGAGTGGCTTGCTCCCTTGCCAGCGCGATGCTGCTCAGGACATCGAGCGTCGGCTGAGTCAGTTCGATGACGTAACGCCCGACAGACTCGACAATGCCGCTCGTCACATCCACGACCGCGTGGCCGTCGCGCGCGCCGAGCTTGAAATGTGCGCTGCCGTCCGCGGCAAAGGTCGCCCCAAAGGCCTGGACGAAAGCCCTCGAATCCTGTTGCAGCCTGACCAGGAGGTCGCCGCTGACGACTGATGCCACCAGCACGCGACGCGAAGTCAGGGCATCAGGCTTCACTGTCGCCGTGCTGATCTTCACGCATGAAGCCGGTGTCAGGGTGAGCGAGCCGATGCCGCCGAGCGTCACGCGCGCGGGCGCGCCGGCGGGGGCTTCGATCAATTCGCCGTCCCAGAGCGTCTCTTTCCCGCGCGCCGCGCGACCGTTGATTTTCATCGCGCCCGGCGCCTCAACCATCCCGATCATTCCTCCCATCGGATCGGCGTAGAGCTTTGCCGTCCCTTTGCCGCCGGAGTTTCCAATTGAAGTGAGATTGAGCGAGCGAAGGAAAGAGGCGCGCTGTGCTTCGGGCGTGGGCGCGGCTTTCATCACGCTTTCCGCGGCGGTGACAGTTGCGGCGCCGGTTGAAGTGATGGACGAGATCTCGGGCACGGCTACCACAAACTGCGGAATCGCTGAGTCATAATTTACTGCCGCGTCACTGGTCACATCGTTGACCAGCGCGGGCAATCTGACGCCCCAGCTTCCGAGGCTGCGCACCGCGCCAGTGCCATCACTGTAGATCGCCGGGTGGCCGCCGTTCATCGTCAGGCGAAAGCCCGCCCCGGCGGAGGCCGCGAACGCCGCGCCGCCGGCCATCAGGCAGGCGTTCGCTTCCGGCTGAAGCTTCACCTCAATCTCGCCGCTCGCGATTGACGCCGTCAGCAGACGCCGATCACCCGCGTCGGGTGAGAGGGCCGATGCCGCCAGCTTCACCATCGTGCCGCCTTTGAGCGTGACGTGTCCGATCCCGTCGAGCGAGACTCGCGCCGTCGAACCGACCGGCGCATGCAGCAACTCGCCGTCCCACAACGCGCCGCGATTTTCGACCGCGCGGCCATTGATCTCTATTCTGCCGGATGATTCAAATGAGCCGATGGGTGCGGGCGCCGGATTGACGTAAACGTGCGAGAAACTGCTTTCAGCCGCCGTGCTGCCGGCCTGTGCCGGTTGTGGCCGCAGACTGCCGGACAGAGTCAGAAGCAGTGACAGCCCGGTGGCGATGATGCGGGGCGGTTTCATTCCTGATTCTCCCTGGAGGTGGACGACAAACTTCCGGTTTGCTGACGCTGGTGGTCGCCATGGCAACAATCAAACCCGGACGGCCGCCACTTTGAAAAGCGGTAGAACTTCAGAACAGCGCGGCAGGAATAATGACTGCCGCAGGCCACTGGCAGGCAGACACAACGGCTGCCAGGTGGTGGAATGATTTTTCAGAGCGTGAGGAGTCAGTTTAGTGACGAATGCTCCTCTGAATCTGTTCAGACCCGGAGGCCACAGGCGAACCCGGACTTCGGGGTTACCGACCTGTCAATTGCCAAAGGCTGGTTGGAGACGACCTTTTGGCTGATTGGTCTTCAGCGGAAAAAGATGATGGCTGAAGTCGTGATGCCTGAACTCAGCCCGCTTGCGGGATTGTTATTACAACAGGGTGGCGGGAGAGTCAATTCACGGTCCGGGTTTGTGAAGCGAAGCGCGGCAGAAATCTTTCGGCTCGCGCCCGGCGGCGAAGGAGCGCGTGACCGTTTTGCTGCAGGTGCCTTTCAGAGGGAGCCGCCCCGTGTGTTCGCAGACCTCGACCGAAATCAGACCTGTCGGGCGCCGATCCGTGGCCAGCGTGACGGCGAAACTTCTGACGCCGGGCGGATCTTTTCCCTGATTTGAGGTGATGGCGTTGCGGGGCGTCGGCGTCGGTTTGGGATCGGCGTCGGTCTCACGCGGCTTTTCGGCGGGCTTGTCACTGTCAGGTGTTTCAGACTCCGTGCCGCCGGGCTCGGTGCCCTTGATGAACAGCTCGTGACGCACGCCCGGCACGTCGGCTTTGGCGATCAGGCCCGTTGCCGGGTCAATATCCACCGTCGAAATGTCGCCGGGGTCAGTGAAATCGCCGCCGAGTTCGGGCCGCAGTTGCAGCGCCTTCATCATAAACTCGGCCCAGATCGGCGCCGCCGAGTTGCCGCCCGTCAGGCCGAGGTCGGCGTTGTCATCAAAGCCGACCCACACCGCACAGACCAGGTTCGGCGTGTAGCCGACAAACCAGCCGTCGCGCGACGTGCCGGTCTTGCCCGCGGCGGGTTTCGTAAAGCCCATTTGCCGCACCCGCGCCCCCGTGCCGCGATCCAGCACGTCCTTCATCATCGAAGTCATGACGTACGCGACCTGCGGCGTAATGACTTCGCGCGAATCGGCCTTGTTGCTCGTCGTCGTCGCGCCCGACGAATTGACGATCCGTTTGATGATGATCGGCGAAACGCGGCGACCGTTGTTGGCGAACATCGTGTAGGCCGCGGCCATCTGCAGCGGCGTGGCTTCGGCCACGCCGAGCGCCAGTGAAGGATATACCTTTGAAGGAACCGTCAGTCCCGCTTTCCCCGCGAGACGTGCGACGCGCGAGGAGCCGATCCTTTCGGCCAGTTCGACGGTGATGACGTTTTTCGATTTGACCAGCGCGTCGCGCAGCGTGATCGGCTTGTTCTCGTAACTGTCGCCGAAATTGCCGGGCTTGTACTCTTCGCCGTAGCCGTAATTGAAAGTCTTCGGCGCATCCATAAACATCGTCGCGGGCGTGATGACATCACCCATTTCGTAAGCGCTCGCCAGAGCTTCGGCGTAAACAAACGGCTTGAAGACCGAGCCGGGCTGACGTTTCGCCTCCGTCGCGCGATTGAGTTGCGAAGTCGCGTAATCGCGCCCGCCGATCATGGCCAGCACTTCGCCGGTCTTCGGGTTGATCGCCACGAGCGCCGCCTGCAACCCGGCGGTTCCGCCTTTGCGCCTGGCCAGCGCCTTCTCGACAGTGACCATGTGCTTCGAGACGGCCTGGTAGGCGGCGCGCTGCAAGCCGAGATCGAGCGTCGAGTAGATGCGCAGTGATTTCAGCGAACCGGCGTCCGCTTCGTACTGACTTTCGAGCTGGCGCGTCAGGTAATCAATGAAGTACGGCGCGTCGGCCACGTCAAAGGCGCCGCCACGCGCTTTGACGCCGAGCGGGGCCTGCTTGGCCTTGTCGGCATCGGCGCGCGAGGCCTTGCCCGCCTTAACCATCTCTTCGAGGACGAAGTTGCGGCGGTCTTTGGCGCGGTCGGGATGCGTGACCGGCGAATAGCGGTTCGGGCTGCGGATGATCCCGGCGAGCAACGCGGCTTCAGCGAGCGTGAGCTGTGAAATGTCCTTGTCGAAATACGAGCGCGACGCCTCGCCAAAGCCGTTGATCGAAAACCCGCTGCGCTGCCCGAGGTAAATCTGGTTGCAGTACATCGCCAGAATCTGCTCCTTGGTCAGCTTCGTTTCGAGCAGGACCGAGATGTAGGCTTCCGCCAGTTTGCGCTTCGGCGAGCGCTCGGGCGTCAGGTAGAAATTCTTGACCAGCTGCTGCGTGATCGAACTGCCGCCTTCGCGCACCGCGCCCTCTTCGTAATTCCTCATCAGCGCGCGCAGGATGCCACGCCAGTTGATGCCGTAATGGTCGAAGAACTGCCGGTCTTCGATCACCGTGATGCTGTCAATCAGGTTCTGCGGCAGGTCTTTATATTCGATGATCTTGCGCTTCTCGCGCGCCTGCGTGATGACCGAAGAGATCAGCTCCGGCTCGACCTGCGCCTGATCGAGCGACTGGCGGTTTTCGAGGTCGGTGATGGACTGGATGCCGTCTTTGGCAAAATTCACGCGCAGGTTGTGGTACATCTTCTCGCCGTCAATGACCGCCTCCGTGCCGGGGTAAACCTCGACCACATTGCCGCGCACCGCGTACTGCCCGCGCTTCTCGTTCTGGGTCGAGCCCTTTTCGAGGTAGCCGACCCGTTTCAGGTGCGTGACCAGATCGTTCGCGCTGAGCGCGAAACCCGAGTGCAGGTTGAGCGGCGCCGCGTAAATCCCCGAAGCCCGGACGAAGATGTCGCCGCGCAGACCGCGGTCAATCAGCTCCGTGTATTTGTAGTAATAAAAGATCAGCACCCCCGCGCCGCACAGCGTGAGCAGGAGCAGCGGCGCGATGACGAGCGGGGAAAAGATGAAGCGGAAAAAGCGGCGGGGAAGAGATTCCTTTTTTCGCCGTGGTCGGGAGCTGCGCGTTGTGTTGGCCATAAATCAAAATCCTCAGCACTTCAGATGCTGAAAAGGACAAATCCGCGTCGCAGGTAGCGCCAAGTTAGCCTGAATTGATGGATGGTGTCAATCAGGTTGGTCAGCGTCGATCGGGACGTTCAGTGGACAGGGCGCGCCGGAGCAAACCGCCAGAAAAGGAGTTGGCACGCAAAACGAGAGCAGGGCAGCGGGCGACCTGTGAGAGGCTGACGCGAAGAAATTTACCGGCCTGAGGGCGCGCTGACCGGATACTCTTGAAAAATCATTGAGTTTGATCCAGACTCCCCCCGAATAATCATCAATCTTGACCTGATCGGGGTGGTAAATTCATTTTGCCCAGCCCGATTAGTAGTTACACCCATCCGAAGCCCCGCAAGTTGATGGTTTGTGCTGACTGCAGCGCCTGTGCGTCGTCTCTCCCATGCCGATAATCTTCAATCGGAATGACGGACACGAGGACTCTGGATCTTCACGATAAAAATAACAAAAACAGTCTTTGTGACTTTCAAAAACTCAATCTCTGACCCTGTCAGGCACAGTCTGGAGGAAGTGATGAAGCGGGCATCGCGTGTATTCCTTCGCAATAGAAAGGTTTTCAACTACAGACATTGGCTATTCTCCCTTTCCGGAGTTTTATTTGTCCTCCTGTCCCTCGCGGGATTGAGTCGTCTCTTCCCGGGAATCGTCCATGCCTCAGGTACGATCACGGGTACGGTTTACCTCGACTACAACATGAACGGGGCCAGAAACACGACCGGGACTTCTCCGAACTATGCCGTTGACAGCGGCGTGCAGGGCGTGACTGTGACGGCTTACGACGCAAGCGGCGTGTCTGTCGGCACGGCGACGACAGGATCAAGCGGTACGTACTCTTTGTCTGCTACGGGAACGGGGCCTTACCGCATTGAGTTTACGAACCTGCCGTCGGGCTATTATCCCAGCGCGTCGGGGACGGACAACGCTTCGACTGTCCGCTTTGTCCCCGACGGTAATTCATCAGGTATTGATCTGGGGATCACCAGGCCGTCCGACTACTCGCAGAATAACCCGCTGGTTGCCACCAACTGCTACATCAATGGAAATAACACCGGGGCGAATGATGTGCTGGTCGCGCTGAACTATGACCGCACAGGTTCGGTCCAGCACATTGCCCTGTCAAACCAGATCGGCAGTACCTGGGGGCTGGCCTGGCGGGCGCGAACAAAGACATTGTTTGCCGCCGCCCTGCTCAAGCGCCACACCGGATTCGGCCCCGGCAAGGATGGCACGCGCGGCAATGCCGACGACATCAGCTCTATTTATGTGATTGATTACAGCAACCCGGGCTCCACCGGCGCCGGGACGGTGGTGACGGCGCAGACGATTGATCTCAACTCCTTCAGCGGGGTCAACGTGGGAGCCAACCCCCGTGTCGGGACCACTCCGGCGAATGATCTGGCGGGAACCACCACCCCGGCGCACGATTACGGGGTGATTGATAAGGTCGCTAAGCGCGGGATAGGGGGAATCGCTCTTTCGGAAGACGGCAATACCCTCTACGTCGTAAACCTCAACAACTCGCAGCCGCAGCTCGTCTCGCTCAATGTCTCCAGCCTGAGCGGCGTCACGCTCAACAGCACCACGAACATTACCAATCCGGGCTGTCCGGGCACCGACACGTTCGCTCCCTGGGCGGTGAGGGTCAAAAACGGCGAAGTCTACGTCGGGACGGCCTGTACCGCCGATGTCTCACAGAACGCGCAGAATCTGCGCGCTTATGTTCAGAAGCTGTCCGGCAGCTCATTCACCAATGTCGATCTGGATTCGACCACGGCGGCTGACTACATTCAGCTCTACTACGACCGGGCCTGCAAATACTACAGCATCAGCGGCGCCAGGTGTGACCGCGCCGAATGGACGCCGTGGACTGACACTTTCAATTTCGTCGTCATCGGCTCCCAGAACCAGGTGACCAAAGTCCAGCCGATTGTCTCGGACATAGATTTCGACCCGAACGGGGCTATGATCCTTGGATTGATGGATCGCACAGCACATCAGCATGGGGGTGGGAATTACTCGCCCACCGCCGGAGACACGGCACAGTACGAGGAGATATCCGCCGGCAGCCTGATCAAGCTGTGCAACGTGGGCGGCAGCTATGTCCCGGAAGGGAATGCCGGGTGCGCCCGGTCCAATTCCCCCGCCTATGATGCTGCGACAGACCCCGCCCCCGGCGCCGCCGGGCTCCCCGTCCGTTTCTTTGATAATTCCTCGGCCTCAAGCGGCGACGACGGACATGCGGAGATTTTTTTCGGCGGCCTGGCCACGCTCCCGGGGGCGAACGAACTCGTCGCCACCATGATGAACCCGCAACCGACTTATTACTCGGGGGGGTGGCGCTGGCTTTCGACCAGCAGCGGGGTCACCAACGCCGCCTTTACGCTCTATACGGGCAGCGGAGGAACCACCACCGTTTTAGGCAAGGCCAACGGTCTGGGCGATACGGTCCTGTTGTCTGATCCGGCGCCGCTCCAGCTCGGCAACCGCATCTGGACCGACACGAACGGCAATGGCGTCCAGGACCCTGGGGAAAACGGGATTCAGAACGTGACCGTGCAACTCTGGGCCGATACTGACAGCAATGGAACTGTTGACACTCAGACCGGGCAGGCGACAACTGATTCCAGCGGCAACTACTATTTCGGCGGCGCGAGCAACACCAATATGCTCTCGTCCTGCGGGACGACCACTTCCACTTTCACCGTCAACGCCAGTTCCGATGACGCGGAAGAGGCGGCGGGCGGAACAATGTCGCTCGTCAGTACCGTCCTCGACCTGGCTTACAACGGCGGGGGGACGACAAATGCGGTTGGCCTGCGGTTCAATAACCTGACCATTCCGCGCGGCGCGAGGATTACGAGCGCGACCATTCAGTTCACCGCCAGTAATTCTGATGCGGGTAATACAGTCAACCTCACGATCAGGGGTGAGTCGGCAGTCAATTCCACGACCTTCACAACAGGGGCCAGCAATATTTCAGGGCGGTCTCTGACATCAGGTGCGGTCAACTGGTCGGCCATCGGCGCCTGGACCGCCGGGGCGACGACGAATGCCACGACCCCGAACCTCTCATCAATCGTCCAGGAGATTGTGAGCAACACCGTCTGGGCCAGCGGCAACAGCATCAATTTTATTCTCACTGATAACGGCTCGACTTCAGGCGCCAGGCGGCGCGCCCGCGCCTTTGACAGTGGTTCAGCCCCCCCGTCACTGAGTGTCACGTATGAGTGCCCCTACGCGGTCAATCCGAGTACGGCTTACGAAATCCGCGTCCCGAACGCTTCGGGCGGCAGCAAGCAGGCCGCGCTCGGCGCCTTGAACCTGACGGCGGCGAACGCCGATCCGGGTACGAATGGTGACGTGCGGGATTCGGACGCCGTCCTTTCGGGCACGACCGCCGTCATCAGCCTGACGACCGGCGGCTACGGGGTGAACAGTCACACTTACGATTTTGGTTTTACGTCGGCCACGGTTTCTTACTCGGTCGGAAACCGCCTCTGGTATGACACCAACAACAACGGGCTGATGGACGTGACCGAGGTCGGGATTTCAGGAGTGACGGTAGACCTGCTCGATAACACCAACGCTCAGGTGCAGACCACCACTACCAATGCGAGCGGCTATTACCGCTTCGATAACGTCACCGCCGGCACTTACAAAGTGCGGATCCGCTCGACAAATTTCGGGAGCAGTTCGACTCTATATTCCTACCAGAACAGCACCGGCAGCGCGAGCGCCACCGACCAGCAGGACAACGGCGTTGACCCGGCCGGCAACGACCCGTCAACCGCCGGCGTGCTTAGCGCCTCTTTCACGGTCGGTGCGGCCGCACAGCCCACGGCAGAGCCCGACTACACTTCGTCGGGGCCGGGCGCGCACGGGGCCAGCGGGGACGTGACTGACAATCTCACGGTTGACTTCGGGTTTTACACGCTGACGCTGGGCAACCTGGTGTTTGACGACATCAACAAGAACGGCAGCTACGACAGCACCACCGACGTCGGGATCCAGGGGGCGACGGTAAAGCTCTATCAATCTGACGGGACGACCATCGTCCCGGTCGGGCCCGACGGGATCCTCGGCACGGCCGATGACACGAGCAACCCGGCTAATCAATTCGTGACCCCGGCGGGGGGCGTATATCAGTTCAAAGGCCTGCCGCCGGGAAGTTACATCGTCAAAGTCACCCCGCCGTCCGGCTATCAGAGTACGGGTGATGTTGCGAGTTCAGCCAGCCCGAATAACGGGACCGACAGTGACGATAACGGGGTCGGGACCGGGACCGGCGAAGTGTCGAGTGGGATCATTACACTCGCGGCAGGCAGCAGCAGCAACGGGGCGAGCGTCAGCAACAGCACCGGCCTGACGAGCAACGTCACCGTTGATTTCGGATTCTCTCCTGCCGCGCCGACGGCTGTGAAGATTGATTCGATCAGGGCCGGTTCAGTCAACGGTGACGTGCTGATCGAATGGGAGACCGGGTTTGAAGCCGATAACCTTGGGTTCAACGTGTACCGGGAAGAAAACGGCGGGCGGGTAAGGATCAACACTCACCTGATCGCAGGTTCAGCCCTGACGACTAATCACCAGGGGGCGCTGCTTTCAGAGCGCCGCTATCTGTGGTGGGACTCAGCCGCGGGCAGAACTTCCGAAAGAAACTGGCGCGGCGAAGGGGGAGCCGGGGGTGCGAGTTACTGGGTTGAATCGCTGGACCTGGGCGGGCACAGCGAATGGCATGGGCCGATCCGGACAAGCTATTCATCATCCGACCCTGATGTGAAGAGTTATAAGCGGTCGCCTTTGCTGAGAGAAATCGGGCTGGATCGGGGAGGCACATCGGGCCAGCGCCAGCGTGTGGCAGATCCCGTTTCGGCAGCCGGGGGACAAAACTCTCCGGAGGCATCCGGAACGTCAGAGGATCCGCTTTATATTCCCCGTTCAACTCTGGCATCTTCAAGCGCCATCAAACTCTACGTCAGACAGGAAGGCTGGTACCGTGTCAGCCGAAGGGAACTCGTCGCGGCAGGCCTCAGTGAGTCGGTCAATCCGCAAACACTGCAATTGTTTTTGGGCGGTGTCGCGGTTCCGATAGTAGTCAACGGCGAGTCGGATGGGAGGTTTGACGAGGCTGATTCCATCGAATTCTACGGGCAGGGGCTTGATACCCGCGTTACCGATACGGCGGTTTACTGGCTCGTCTCCGGGTCAACTGCCGGGAGCCGGGTCAGCCGGGTGGAGGCGGGTGCCGGTGAGGGGCAGGGCGGGAGCTTTGCTTACACCGTTGAGCGGAAGGATCGCAAAGTTTACTTCGCCAGCCTGCGCAACGGCGAGGCCGAGAACTTTTTCGGGCCGGTCGTCTACACGAGCGGTGTGGAGCAGGAACTGACTGTCAACAGGCTCGACCCGTTTTCCGGCAGCCTGATGATGCTTGAAGTGTCGCTGCAGGGGGTGAGCGAGACCACCCACGTGATCCAGGTCGCCGTCAACGGAAACGTGATTGGCAACGTCAGCTTTACCGGGCTCGACAAGGCAACGCAGAGCCTGATTGTGGATAAAACCTTCGTGAGGGAAGGATCCAACATCGTGAGACTCGTGTCATCGGGCGGATCGGACGTGAGCCTGGTGGATTCCGTGCGACTGACTTACCCGCACTTGTATGCGGCAGATGACGACGCGCTGAGGTTCACGGGTCAGGCGGGTCAGACCATTCGAATCGCCGGATTCACGAGCAGTCAGGTGAAACTGCTTGACGTGACGGACGCCAGGGCGGTTGTGGAATTACACCCTTCAATCACCCGGCGGGGAGACAGCTATACGGTAGTTGCGCAGGTGGCGGGTGTCGGGCAGCGCGAATTGCTTGCTGTCACGGACGGGCGAATGCGGCAGGTGCCGTTGCTGAAGATGAACGAGCCGTCGAGGTGGCGGCTGCCGGCGCGGGGCGGCGGGGCCGACTTCCTGATCGTGACCGCGAAAGAGATGATCGGCGCGGCGCAGACGCTCCAGCAGATGCGGAAGGCCGAGGGGCTGTCCACGGCGATAGTGGATATTGAAGACGTCTATGACGAGTTCAGTGATGGCAATAAAAATCCCGCAGCCCTCAGGCAATTTCTGACCTCCGCCAGGACGGGCTGGAGGCACAAGCCTCAGTACGTCTTGCTGCTCGGTGACGCGAGCTACGACCCCAGGAACTATCTGGGTTATGGCAACCGTGATCTGATCCCGAGCGGGCGGATAGATACGGCGTTGATTGAAACGGCCTCGGATGACTGGCTGGCAGACGTGGACGGTGACGGGGAGCCGGATATGTCAATCGGGCGACTGCCGGTCAGCACCGCGCAGGAAGCGGCGGATGTGATCGGCAAGATAGCCCTGTATGAGAAATCTGAACCCGCGCGGCAGGTATTGCTGGTGAGCGACGAGAATGATGATTTCAACTTTGAGGAAGCCGGCGCCGAGTTAAGGCCGCTGATACCGAATCCGATCGAGGTCGCGGAAATTCGACGCGGACGGGTGGGGAGTGCGGCGGCAAAGGCCGAGTTGCTGGAGAAGATCAGTCAGGGCGTGGCTCTGGTCAACTATATCGGACACGGATCTGCGACCGTCTGGCGGGGGGGATTATTCAACGTGGACGATGCGAGAAACCTGACGAACGAAAAAGGGCTGGGATTCTTCATCGCTATGAACTGCTGGAACGGATATCTGACTGACCCCGCCGCCGACTGCCTGGCTGAGGTGCTGATCAAAAACCCGCACGGCGGGGCGATAGCGGTGTGGGCATCCACCGGATTTACGAGCGCGGTGAGGCAGGCGCCGATGGATCAGGATGTGATTCGCCGGGTTTTTGTCCCCGGACAGAGACTCGGGGATGTCACGAGAGAAGCCAAAGGGGCGACCTCCGACCAGGAAGTGCGACGCACGTGGATTCTCTTCGGTGATCCGACGATGAAGATCAGGTGGCAGTAATCAAAGCCACCACACAACTGCAAGCAGGATGGAAAGGGGAGCGTAAGGCATGGAGGGAGGGCAGCAACTGCCGAAGGCCAGGAGTGAATCTTTGATCATCAGAACTTTGCCGGAAGAAACGCTGGTCTACGACCTGGAACAGCACAAGGCGCATTGTCTGAATGATCTTGCCAGCAGGATCTGGAAAAAATGTGATGGGAAAACCAGTCTGGAACAGGCGCGGCTGGAATTGGAAAAGGAGACCGGCTGCCCCCTCGGCAGTGAGGTGATCCTTTACGGCCTGAAGACCCTGCGGAAAGCTCAGTTGCTTGAAAAAAGCGGGAATAATACGGCCATCATCGGGGCAATCGAGAGGCAGGTCATTTCAGAGACCGGGTCAAAGGAGACAGGGTCGGGAATGACAAGACGAAGTCTGATCGGCAGGCTTGGTCTCGGTGCGATGCTGATACCTGTCATAAGCTCCATTGTCACCCCGACAGCGCAAGCCGGGGCCTCTTGCCGCGCAAAGGGCCAGCCCTGCGGCACCGGGCTGCCCGCCTGTTGCTCCGGCTTTACCTGCAACGCGCCGGACATTGGAGTGTGCGTATAATCCCGGGGCCGCAGACTGTTACCTTGAAAACATACCTGAGACAAACAGGCGGACGGCGGCGAACCCGGCTACTCATCCTCATCCACACCGAAGTAGCGCAGCCAGTCCGACATCTCGCCGGATTTAACAGCAGGCTCGCCAGTTGAAGAGTGCGAAGCCGTGATTTCATCGAGCCTGCGCCGGAACTCGCCCGAGCGGACGACGCGCACCCCGCAGGCGCGCACGCGCGCGGCGAGCGTGTTATCCGAAGTCACGACCGTCAGGTTTTTGCGGTTGCGTTCGCGCTCGACCATCTCGATGATCCGGCTGTCGGCATCCGAGCCGAGCCGCGAGTAATAGACCTTCACGCCGCTGAAACTCGAACCGTCGGGAAAGCCTGTGTCCGGCTCGCCGTCAAAGACGACCGCGAGCCGCATCTTTTTCGCCTGCGCCAGGCGCGCCAGGTCATTCAGCAGCCGCCTGCGCGCCGCCGGCTTGTCACGGTGCCAGCCGACGCGCTGGCCCATCACGTTGTTTCCATCAACCAGATACACACAATTACGGTAACATTTGATTCAGCGTCCGAGCGCCGCTTCGACCGCCCGTGACGGAATAATCATCCCCCAGCCCTGCTGCTCCACCGGCACGCCGGCGATCCGTTTCGCCGTATCAATCAGGATGCGTTTGACCTGCTGCGGCACGAGGCCGGGCCGGGCTTCGAGCATCTGCGCGATGACTGATGAGACTATCGGCGCGGCGAAGCTGGTGCCGTCCACGTGCTTGTAATGGCCGCTGATGACGTTGCCGTCTCTGACTTTCGCCGCGAGCAGCTGGCGGATCAGGTAGGCCGGGCGGTCACTGACGTCGTCGAGATCAGCGTTGATGCCTCGGTTGGCTTTGAGGATGGAATGGAGTTCGCCGTCGTGGGCGGCTTTCAACTGGTCGAGCAGTGCGGCCTCTTCTGCGGTCGGCGTGCCGGGCAGGATCGGCGCGGCGAGCCAGATGCCAGGCGCGATCACTTCGGGTTTCTGCAGGCCGTCAATCGTCGGGCCGTAAGATGACTGGTACATTTCGTTGTCATCGAATTCGAGCGTGTTCCGGTCATTCACGCCGCCGACCGTGATGACCGCGGGCGCCGAGGCCGGGGGCAGCACCGCGTGATTCGGGGTCGTCCCGGCGTTGCCGGCGGCGCACACGACTACGATCCCGGCGCGCACGGCGTCTTCGGCCGCCCGGCACGATTCGTCGGTCAGATACGAAGCTTCATAATCGCCGCCGCACGAAACGTTGACGATGCGGATGTCGTATTCGTCGCGGTGTTCGGTGACCCAGCGCAACCCGCGCGTGATGTCGTCGTGACGGATGCGCGCGGCGCTCCCGGCCCTGACCAGCACCACGCGCGCGTCGCAGGCGATGCCGCGATATTTGCCGCCCGAGAGGTAGCCGTTCCCGGCGGCCACGACGGAAGTCATCATTCCGTGCCAGCTCGAATCGTCCGGCGTCGTGAATTCGGCCCGGGTCTCTTCGGGCGTGGCCGATTCGTGAACGATATTGACGTAGCTCGCCACGCGATTGACCGGCTGCGTCAGATCGGGGTGCGGGTAAAAACCGGAGTCAATGAAAGCTATTGTTACGCCGCGCCCGGTGAAGCGCTCGTCGGCCCCGACACGCAGCGGGGTGGGGAGAATGTGATAAGTGCCGTCCCTGAAAATCCTGTCACTCGTACTCATTCAGGATCGTTATCCTCTGTTCCCAGCACCTGAGTAATCGCTCGTCGCAGTTTTTCTATTCCGGCGGCTTTATTGACGTAAGAAGTGAGCTGGTCGGCCGGGATGTCGCCGAGGCTTTGCGTCGCGCGGCTGGCGGTCGAAAGGATCACCGGGATGTTCTTGAGGCGCTCGGTTTCGCGGATGAATTTCAGGACTTCCGCGCCGCTGACGAAAGGCATGATCTGGTCCAGGATGATCAAATCAAAGGCCGCGTCGCTTTTGAGGAGTTCCGTCGCTTCGCGCCCGTCGCTGGCTTCGGTCACTTCAAGGCCGCAATCCTGTGCCAGCGCCACCCAGACCAGCCTGACCTCCTTCTCGTCGTCCACAATCAGAGCCTGCTTTGACATGGCTTTTATCCTCGCTCATTGAGTCATCGCAATCTACCACGCACTTCATCGCGAGTCCAAAATTATCCCGCCCCGGCTGCTCCCGAGCCGGGAGAATCAGGGTCTCGTGCCACGATCAGCCTGCATCAGGCAGGTTCAGATCGTCAATAACCGCGCCGCGATTCCGACCCGCGCGATTAATGGCCCGCCTGTTTTACCCGGAGCCCATCTTGTGCGTGCCGCCTGAAATTGGCTACTATCAGTCTGCGTATGACACATCAAACCAGTGACAAAGAACAGGCCTTTCTTTACGACCTTTTCATCGTTCCCGGCTGGCGCGAGGTTTTTGACCAGATGGTGGATGAGGAAATCGAAGTGCCGGAAAAGGGGAGAATCCTTGATGCCGGGTGCGGCACTGGCGGTTACGCGGTCAGTCTGGCGGCGAAACTCGGCGCGGATTCGGAGGTGGTGGGCGTTGACACTTCCGCGGAACGCCTCGAACTGGCGCGGGGCAAGGCCGAGGTGCAGAAAGTGAAGCGCGTCAGTTTTGAAAGCGGCTCGCCCGAAGCCTCCGGCCAGGCCGCCTCGGATTTCGATCTGGTGATCGGTGATGCTTCAATGCACAGGCCGGAGCGGATGGGCGCAGTCTTCGCCGAAATGGCCCGCGTCGCCAGACCCGGCGCCTCGGTCGTCGTCAAGCTGGCGACGCACGGCAGCTTCGATGAGTTCTTCTCGATCTACTGGGAGGCACTTCACGACCTCGGCCTTGAAGAACTGACGCCGCAGCTTGAAAAGTTGATCACCGAACGGCTGACGGTGAGCGATGCGGAAGAACTGGCGAAGAGCGCGGGGCTGAAGGGAGTCCGCAGCGTGACTCAGAAGGAGCGGTTCGATTACGCCAACGCCGAGGAGTTCCTCTCCGCGCCGCTTATGGAGTCCTCATTCCTTGACGAGTGGCTGGCGATCCTGCCCGACGAGAACGCAGTCCGCCGCGTGCGCCGCAAGCTCGCGGACATCATAGACCGCGAGCGGCACCACATGGATTTTGACGTTTCGATCAAAGCCACGCTCATCATCGGCCGGAAATAGGCCTCCTTTCCCGCTCCCCTGACGGCCCGACATCCCTCCTCGTCCCCTCACTACCAGCATCTTCTCTTGTCGTTCCGGTGTTTCGCGGAACCGGCAATGACAGCTGCAACGCTTCACCGCTTTGGGGGAATCCTTTTGGACTATCTCTCTCGCAGGGGCTGAGGGAGACTGATGATTCGGATCGGACAAGGACTTCGGAAATTTTTTGCCGCGCGCTCCCCCACGAGAGGCGTGGGGGGCTGGGGAAAGGTGACCGGGTCATCTCATCACCGTCAGGGCATCCGCTGGCGGGGAGGGGCTGTGAATAATTCTGATCTGCTCGACCGGGCAGGCTTTCTGCCCGGAGAGATGGCGATGTCTGCCAGGCTGCAACCGCTGCTCGTCATGCTCATCATCATTGCCGTCGTCTCTCTGGTCATTTACCTCGCCGGCATCATCCTGCTCTGCCTCGCTGAGGCAGGTCCATCAAATCGCCGCGAAACCCGAAAAGTCACGCAGTATTTCTCCGCCACAGACTCCCCCCGATCCGCATCAGGCGGCTCAGGCAACCGGCCTGATCAGGCCCGGGGCCGGTGGAGTGGGTCTCGCGTTCGTTCACTTGCCGGCAGCATCAGCCGATGCCTGACTTTGCACTGGGCAGTTTGCAAAAGTTCCATTTCGAGTTTAAGGTTTCGCGCATCAGGTTCTGATCCGACATTACAAGGACGGTCGTGCCGCGCCGGATACGATCCGTGTTTCAGTCTGGTTACCCGAAGGAGTGGGCGGTGACCCGCGAGGTGACGGAAGCAGCATATCACTTTCAACCTGGCGAAAGAGAAGTGAGCAGCAGTGTGGTAACAGGACGCGCGGAGTTAATCTTTCCCGCCGGCTGCCGCCCCGGTTTCGCGTCGTTTTTTACTTATGCCGGTCGCGCCGGTTGCATTATACTTGCCCGGCCTGCAGGCGGGATGTCCACCTGATGCCTGCATTTCAATCAACCCGAGAACGTGTGGAGTCCAGTTATGATCTGCCCGGTATGTAAAAGTCAGAATATCGAGACCGCCAAATTCTGCGGCGGCTGCGGCACGCCGCTGGCGAAGAGCGCCCCGCCGGCCAGTCAGGCATCATCGCTCATCACCTGCGCGCAGGGCCACGTTTACAGCTCGATTTATCAGGCCTGTCCGTACTGCCCGCAGCCCGACCGCCCGGCGCAGGCGGATTTCGCCACGCGCATCGAGCCGGTGGCCGAGACGGCGATTGAGCCGCTGATCACCAACATCGAACCGCTGCCCACCATCACCCAGCCGCCGCCGTCGCGTCAGGCCCCGGCGACAGTCGTCGAGCCGCAGGCAAAGAAGGGGACTTCGCAGGTCAGGCGTGATTACGCCACCGTGGTTGATCCGGGCGTGCAGGACCCCGAGATGCGGACCGGGCAGTTGCCGCCGCCAGTGCCCGCGACGACGGTCGTCCCGGTCGCGCCGCCACCGCCACCGCCGCAAGCCTCCTCCCCGGCGACAGTCGTTGAACCGATTACGCCACCTCAACCCCCGCCGCCTCCGGTGACGATTCTGGAGCCGGCCGCGCCTCCGCCGCCTCCGCTGCAATCACCGCCGCCACAGTCGCCGCCCCGGCAGGCTCCCCCGGTTGATCGTTCCGATGCCGCCAAAAATCAGCGGCGCACGGTGGTCGTCCCGGCTGAATCAGGGGCGATTTCGCAGGGCCGGCTGGTCGGCTGGCTGGTCAGCTTCAGCAAGAATCGGGATGGCGTTGATTATCGCCTGCGCGCCGGCCGCAACGTCATCGGGGCCAACCCGAGTTGCGACATCGTGGTTGACGACGACGCCGTCAGCAGCGTTCACGCCAGCATCGTCTGGCGCAACGGGCGCTGCTTCATCAAGGATGAATTGTCGAGCAACGGCACTTACCTCAACAGCGTGGAGGTCACCGAGCCGGAACAGCTTCAGAGCTACGACCAGATCCGCGTCGGCAACATGATGCTCACGTTCATTGCGCTCGAGGTCAATCCCTGAGATCCCCTGAGCAGATGAGAGCAGCCGTCAGGCCGCACTGATCAGGCCATCCATCGCCGCTCCCGAAATGGCGTGTCTGGGGTGACCCTTTCACCCCCCGGTTTTTCAACCCCGCCCCGTCAGGACTCGATGCTGTCGCACAAAGCTATGTCGCGAAATCTGGTGATCGCTCATCGCACCGATCTGGGGATGCAGCGCAAGGAAAATCAGGACGCCTGTGGGTTCTGGCGCGACACGATCAGCGGCGACCATCTGCTCGTGGTCGCCGACGGGATGGGTGGCGCGGCGTGCGGCAGCGCGGCCAGCCGGCTCGCGGTCAGGATCATTCAGGAGCATTTTTTCAACACGGCCTGGCAGCAGATCGCCATCAACGAGCGGCTCGCGCAGGCCATCATCGTCGCCAACCAGATGGTCCATCAGGAGGCCGAAGCCAACCCGCAGTGTCAGGGGATGGGGACGACCTGCGTGGTGGTCGCGATCTCAGGCCGCTATGCCTTTCTGGCTCACGTCGGCGACAGCCGGATTTACCTCGTCCGCGAACAGCGGATCGCCCGCCTGACCAGAGACCATTCGCTCGTGCAGCGCATGCTCGACGACGGGTTGATCGAGGAGGAAGAGGCGGCGACTCACCCGCAGAAGAACGTGCTGCAGCGCGCCATCGGCCCGCGCCTCGACATCGTCCCCGAAGTCCGGCCCGAGCCGGTGGAATTGCAGCCGGGCGACATTCTGGTGCTTTGCACCGACGGCCTGTGCGGCCTGGTGGATGACCACGAGATTTTTGAACTCGCCATGCACAACGAGCCGCAGCCGGCGTGCGACGGGCTGGTCAATCTGGCCAATGAACGCGGCGGCCCCGACAACATCACCGTCGCCATCTGTAAAGTTGAATCCTGAAAACGGCCGGACGCCCCGAACGATGATCGAGTTACTGGTCGCGACGACGAACAAAGGCAAGATCGCCGAACTCGCCGGAATGCTCCGTGATCTCCCCTGCCAGATCATCGGCCTCGACTCCCTCCCGAATTCACCCCCCATCCCCGAAGAGACCGGGGCCACCTTCGCCGAGAACGCGCTCCTCAAGGCCGAACATTACTTCAACCACGCCGGACTGCTCACGCTCGCCGACGATTCGGGGCTGGAAGTTGACGCGCTCGGCGGCGCGCCCGGGATCTGGTCGGCCCGTTACGCGGGCGCGGGAGCGAGCGACGCCGAACGCGTGGCCCGGCTGCTTGAAGAATTACGCGACGTGCCGGACGCCGCGCGGACGGCCAGATTCAGATGCAGCATTGCGCTCGTCGGGGTGATTACCGGCGCGGTCGAGCGACACGTCTTTGAGGGGAGCTGCGAAGGGGTGATTACGCGCGCGCCGCGGGGCCGTCAGGGGTTCGGCTACGACCCGGTCTTTCTGGACGGGGAGACGGGGCGCACCTTCGCCGAGCTGTCGCCTGCGGAAAAATCCGCCCGCAGTCATCGCGGGCGCGCACTGGGCGTGACACGAAGCTTTCTTGAGCGGAGGCTGAAACGGGATGATGAAGGGTGAAGGGCGGGCCGCGGCAGTCAGCAGTCCCTCAATCCGCGGCCCGACGTTGAATCATCCGGCGTGAACCAGCACCCTGACTTCCCGACCGAACTTCACGTCAATCTTGCTCTGTCGCTGTTCGATCACAGTCCCGATGCCGAACCTCGGGTGGGAGATTCTGTCGCCGACGCGGAAGCGGGCCTGCATTGAGTACTCTTTGGCCGGGCCGGCGTCTTCTGCGGTGGCCGCGCTTTTCTCCCGGCTGGCCCGGGCCCTGCCGGTTGAGGCGGCTTTGGCGGCGCGAAAGAGATGATTACTGTCGCAGGTGCGGCACTGCACACGCTCGACGCTGCCGTCCGGTTTCAGGGCAAGGATGACGTGTTCACGCTCACACTTGCACCTGCCACACCAGGTGTTGATGTCATCACCCGTCTGCTGTTTTCTGACGATTCCAATTGCACTGACCATTTTGATTTTGCTCTCGCGATGCCTGCGGCCCGTCAGAACGGCGGGCCACGAAGGCGATGTGGTTCGTTTGGGGCCTGATCAACGATGAAATATCCTGCTCCAATCGGACAGCCGCCAATCTACCCTGGATGAATGGGGCGGTCAAATTTTTCTTCCGTAATTAAAGGAGGGCCTCGGGTTGATTCTTCGGGGGATTTCGGGTATTAACTAAATCGCCCGACTTGACCTGCCCCAATTAATTCAAGGTCACCTCGCAACACGCTTCAGTATATTGCGGCCCCCCGTGGGCCTGAAGTTGAGACTGAAGAATTTCTGAGCAGTTCCTCCCCGGCTACCCGAAAAAGCGCTGAATCGTTCCCGGCATACGAAGCGCCGCGTGCCCCCCGGGCGCGGGCGGCGAAAAATAATCTGGTAATACTTTTCCAGGAGTTGACAAGAACGAATGCTCGAAAAGAGAAGCGAACAGCGAGTACAACTGGACATCCCCGCGAAGATCAGGTGGAAGGATTCGGTGGGCGGGATCAACGAGCGTGACGCGCGGTTGTGGAACCTCAGCAAGTCCGGGGCTTACGTGCTGACCGACGATGTGCTGGCCCTGAATCTGCCGGTCGAACTGATTGTCATCCTCGAAAGCAATGACCCCTACAAAGGCGTTGCCACCTACTTCCGGGGCCGGATCGTGCGGACCGAGACCGTGCATCACTCCGAAGGAAACACCGGGGCCGCGATCTCATTTGAGAAGAACGCCAGCGCGACAGATTCGGACGAGGTCGGCTGCATTTCCGTGGCCTGATCGGTTTTTTCGGACTCCGGACCTCTTACCTCTATGTCGGAGCAGCTGGACATCTGGGTCTGCCCGAATTGCGGCGAAGCCAACCTGACCTTCGTGGACGTTTCCGCCGAGGCTGAGCAGTCATACGTCGAGGAGTGTCAGGCCTGCGCGAGCCCGAGCGTCCTCAAAATCACTGTCAATCAGGAAGGCGAAGTGGCGATTGAAGTGGAACTGGAATGATTGCGGATTGAATCGGGCCGAACACCACGCCTTATTGCCTGAGATCTTCAAAATAATTCCGCAAACCACAATCCGCATTCCGCAATCAGCTCACCACTGCGGCTGGAATTTCGGGCGGTTGCCTTCAGCCAGTCTTCTGATCTGACCTTCAGTATCGGCCACCACGATCTGCCCGCCGTCGTCGTACGCCAGCATCTTCCCGTCGCGCCTCCATTCGAGCGGGATGCTGACGGCCATTTCGCGCGTCAACTGGTACTGCACGCCGCCCCGGATGTCAGTGAGGAAAAGCTGCCCGTAACAGAGTCCGACGTCCGAACACGATTGCGCCGGGTTGAAGATGACGAAACGCCCGTCGGGCGACCAGGTGGCTTCGAGCAGCCGCCTCCCGCCCGTCAGGTCGGCCGAAGGCTCGAAGCCTTCGATCGCGCTCAGGTTGCTGATCTGGTAACGCGCCCCCGTCTCGATGTCCGCGACAAAGAGCTGCTCGAAATCGCCGACGGCTTCCTTGAAGAGGACGTAGCGGCTGTCGGGCGAAACCGACAAGTCCTCGAAGCCGCGCACGACGACCGGCTGCGGCGGGGCGAGCGCCGAGTATTCGTCCACCGACAGCTCGCGGGCCTCGTGCCGGCCGATTTCGGTCGCATAGACTTTCGGCGGCGCATTCAGCTCGGCGTTCTGCCCGATCGCATGCGCGATCAGCGTTTTGCCGTCGCGCCCGAGTTCCAGCCGGTCAATCGTCGCCCCTTCCGGCGCCGCCAGCTCGCCCGCTTCCCGGACTTTCTCCCCGTTCACCTCGGCGAGCGGGCACGAGAAGTATCTCGTGCCGACCGAGTAATAAATCCGACTCCCGTCATTTGACCAGACGTGGTCGTTGATGGCCGCCCCCTCAGGCGGCGCGACCAGCTGTCTCTCGCCCCCGCCGTCGGCATAAACCACCCACAAGCCGCCTTCCTTCAGATAGGCCACGAGCGGGGCCGGAGTGGGCGTCGGCGTGGTGGGAGGTTTTGTGGCCGCCAGACTGTCTTTCTCCGCCGGGCTGACGCAGGCCGACGAAATCAGGCTGGAGAGGCAAAGAATGATGACCAGCAGTTTATTGCTCACGACTATCTGCTCAATCGGTTCAATCGCGATGTGGCGGCGCACCGGGGAGACGCTGCTCGATAATAACGGGCTGGGGAGTAAACACAAATCTTCGCTCAGACGGTCGGGAAAGTTCAAGCCGGAAATGCGCGGAACTCCGGCGCGCGCGAAGTTTGGATTTGTCGGCCGGGAGGCTCTTGTGTAAACTAGCGATCCAACAATCCAGACCGCTGTTGCAGTCCGGCACCGAAACCCCCGCGGGACTGTCACGGCACGATTTCCGGAGAGGTGATTTGGAAGTTATGAATAACGAAAATATCCTGAAGCGGCTCGCGCTGGCCGCCGCGTGTGCGGGGCTCAGCCTGGCCTGCTCGACGGTTCATTCGGTTCAGACCGGGCCGCCCGCGCCGGCGACGCCCGCGGCCAATACCACGGCCAGCCTCACTACCTCGCCCCCGCCGCCGGCTCAGAGCGAAGAGGACAAGATGCCGCGCACGACCGCGCAGGAGGCGATCAAGCTCTACAAGGCTGGCGAGGCGGTTATCGTTGACGTGCGCTCCGAGGATTCCTACAGGATGTCTCACGCCAAAGGCGCGCTGAATATCCCACTCAACAGAATCGAAAGCGGCGAGCATAAGCTGCCGAAGGACGTGAAGATCATCTCCTACTGTACCTGACCGTCCGAACATACCAGCGCCCGTGCGGCGCTCGTGCTGCAAAAAGCCGGATACAAGGATGCCAGCGCCCTGCTGGGCGGGTTAGCTGCGTGGGAAACGGCGGGCGGCGAAATGGTCAAAGCCCCGATCCCACCGCCCCCGACGCCGACGCCGACGCCCGGCGTAAAGAAAGCGCCTGAAGCGAAGAAGCAGCCAAAATAGCGGGTCAGGCCCGCGCGGCGGCGTGCTGAAATCTGCGGGTTGATAAAAAGACCGCGGGCGCAGGCGGATGGACACAGATGATCTCGAACATCTGCTCTCATCCGCCTGCACCCGCGGTTTTATTTGTGGGGTGAAATGAAAAGTGGTTTGCCGAGGGCGGGACTCGAACCCGCACGGCCTTTCGGCCAGAGGATTTTCCGCACTGCTGTTATCAACACGGCCCCGGCAAAAAAACACTTTCGTCAACACTTTGAAGTGTCACTGCGTGTCAGTGGTTGTCAATAACGAGACTCACCCGAATCGGCAAGCCCTGATTCATTTTCGCCATAATCGGTGAGGCAATCAATACATCCCACCGTCATTTCAAAATACCGATACGAACTACGGACAAAAGGGGCGGGGTGTGAGGAAGGGAAACCCGCCCCCATTCCCCTTCAGGCCGCAACCGGACAATCAGCCCTCTCAGCCTGCCCCGCCTTCAGAATCTGATCCGCGGCGTGAAAAATCTTCTGCGCCGATTTCTCAGGGATCACGTCGCCCGCGAGCCAGCTCTGGATGTATCCCCTCGCGTACTCACCCCCCGGCAGCCCCAGCGATTCGCAGCAGATCAGCGCCACGCTCTCGGCTTCGACCTCGCGCAGGTTGCGGGGCGTCTGCTCACCGTCAGCGAATGCGCGCTCTGAGGTGTGGCCCAGCAGGACGTGAGCCAGTTCGTGGAAGGTCGTCTTGTGGGGCAGGGGATTAACCGGGCTGATGGAAATGCTCTTTTCCCTCGCGAAGCCCAGCACATTGCCGTCCGTGTGGTTGAAAGCAATTTCGGTGATGCCCAGCGAAGTCAGAGCATGTGCCCTGTCCCATTCCGGGGCCATTGGCATTTCAACCGGCTCACCGTCCGTCTGCGATATGACGAACCAGTTCGGCCTGTAGACAAAGCGCGTGAAGCCCCCCGCCTCCTCGTCGCTCCCCGCCTCATCCTTCCGCTTGCAGGTGATCGGCATGCACAGGACGATGGCCTTCTCCCCGCGCCTGACCTGCCGCCCTTTCGATTTCCATCCCGGATAAGTGGAGATCGGGCCGGACTGAATCCCTCGCAATCGGCATTGCATCATGGCGAGCATCTGATTGCCGACGCTGTAGCCGTGAAACGCGCTGTAGGCTTCAAGAATCATTCCTGGAGTTGTGACGGCTTCCCGCAGCAGGTCGCTCCATTTCGTGGTGTCGGTGGTTGTGGTAGATTCACGTTGCATGAGCATTGATCCTTTCCAAAGAAGGGTTGATGTTGCGGGCCTCCTGAGTGGTAACGACACTGAGGAAGCCCTTTGCTTTTCGTTTGCGACTTATCTTCCGAACGGAATGCGGCGGTGCGGGTCAGGCTGGCCTGCGCCAAACTTCAGATTGAAAATCCAAACCCAGTAGCTGGCCGTGACCAGCCCGCATTTCCGCCCCCATCGCCTGAAGTCCCCGTTCTCGCTGTGATGCCGGACGTGGCAGGCTTTGTGAGCGGGGGCGGTTGCTGTCCCGCCCTCGCTCTTCGGTTTCAGGTGGTGAATGTTGAGATCGCGCCGGGTGACGGGCTGCTGACAGAAGTGGCAAGTCATCGCATCACCTCCGTCAAACGAGCGGGCAATCAAACACGACCAGCACAGAGCCGGCCCCCGTCTGATCGCTGTTTTCAGCCCCGTCAGCATCCTGCGCTGGCGCTTCGGCCTGCGCCTGCTGACGTGCCTGCCATTCGGCAATCTCCGCATCGCTTGCCCAGTACATCGAGTCCTTGTACCCTGACATTGCTATATGCCTTTCTGCCCGCTGACACGGGCCGGAAGTGAAAGCCGGGTGTTAGTCGCACTCGGCTTTCTTCATTTATGGTTCATTGCCGATGAATAGCTTTAGGTATTCGGTTATCAAAGAGCGTCATCAACTGACAAGGTTGTTATGCTACTAGCAGGAATATACTGTCAATAGTGAAATACTATTCTTGTGAATGTATTTCCCCTGATGGTATAATCGGATTATGAAAATAGAGGTGAAGATAAACGAACTGCTGGAAGAGAAGGGCAAAACTGCTTACTGGCTGGCGATGGAAACGGGCATCAATCACGGCACGATGTCAAAGATTCGTCACAATCAGAACAAGGCGATTGATCTGGACAAGCTGGCCCGCATTTGCAAGGTGCTGGAATGTGAACCGGGCGACATCCTCAAACTGGCGGAGGTAACTCTGAAGACCAAACGCAAGGTGAAGGGTTGAAGGTTGTGAGGGCCGGTAGTTGTCGCAGGGGACGGGGCAAGGTCAGTCATTGACGATTGGCCGAAGGGGGGGACGGTTTAAGGTTGCCGGGGCGGGTTCACCGGAGGTTGGTGCCGCGCGTAATGGCGGGATTTTACGCTGAATTTGTCCGGCAAGGAAAATGCACGTTACCCGATCCGCGCTGCCGATGCTTCGATCAGCGCCATCAGCTCAGGCACAGTCCACAGCCTCAGTTCCCCTGCTGTTTCGGCATCACCTTGAAGAGGGCTGTGAGCAGATCATTCGCTTCCATCGGTTTGGCGATGGTCTCATCAGCTCCCGCTGCCCAAGCCTCGGTCAGCCTCCCCTCGCCGTAAGCAGTCATTGCCACTACCGGCAGGCTGGCAAATTCCTCATCACTTCTCAGGCGCTGAATCAATTCAACCCCATCCATCTGCGGCATGGCTATGTCAGTCAGCAGCACGTCGGGCCGCTGCTTCTGGATCTCGGCAAGTGCCTCTTCACCATCTTCGGCCAGCCTGACTTCAAATCCCCTGCCCGCGAGAAAGAACGTATACAACTGGCGCAGGTCGGCGTTATCTTCCACCAGTAACACGCACGGTTTCCACATACCTCTCCCTTCCCTGTATCCGGGGAGTTGAAAATAACCAGTGACTCTGTGGGGGTTGGGAGAACCAAAAAACCGGGAGGAGTAAGGAGGAGAAAGCGGAAGACTCAACCTGTCACAGCCATGAAACTACAATTTCTAAGTTTATTTAGCAATACCATATTACATTAAGGCTGTTCGTTCAGCAGGGCGCCGAGCGTTTCAGCCAGGTCGAGTGTGCCGCCCGGCTTTTCGAGAACGGCTGTCGCACCTGCGGCGATGGCCTCATCGTGAATGCCAGGGGTGTAAGCAGACAGCAGGAGGATAGGCGTCTCTGAAAACAGCTTGAACTGCCTGACGGCGCGGATCAACTCAAGCCCGGTCATTTCGGGCATCATCTGGTCAGTGACGATTACGTCAGGGCGGAATGAGTTGAGCAGTCTGAGAGCCTTCAGCCCATTCTCGGCTGAGAGGACATCAAACCCCTTGCGAGAGAGCAGGGCTTGCAGCAGAGACCGGCTGTCGAAATCGTCCTCCACGATGAGGACACAGGCCCTCTTCATTGCGTCAGATTCTCCGGTGTTGGTGAGATTTGGGGGTGAGGCAGCTTACCATAGCGGCAACATCAGGTGTTAAAAAATCGGGGATGCTTGTTCGGCATCCCCGACGTTCGCAAATCAATTAACGTAATCGGTGGGTGCTTTGGATTCAGGCGTGACAATCAGCCTGGCCTCGAAGTAAACAACCCAAGGGCCTTCCAACAGCCTCTCACCGCAGAGCTGGCAATCGAACCAGCTGTCATCACGAATGCGGGATTCTTTGAACTCTCCTTCGTAGATGGCCCCGCATTCCTCACATTTCAGCGCTATCATCAACCTCCTTCCTTTCAGGGGGTCGCCCAGCTAAAGCGCAAGGAGCATTCCATTAGAGAAGGGGCGCGCAAGTATTGCAAAGAGAGGGTTAAAAGGATTTTGCGCGGCGGCTTTTCTTGAATTGAGGGCGGGAACAGTCAGTAAAAGTTGCGTACTATCTCGGTACAAGCGACTTTTGGAAATTTGCAGGAAATAATCATCTTGCTTCTAAAATAGGAGTGCAGAACGATGCACCGATGAAGGTTAAAGCTGGTCAAAGTCTGACGTGTCCCCGGACATACTCAAGCATGTAGGACATACAGTGATATGCTCATCTCGCCAGCCCCTTCACCTCACCCGCATCAACTCATCCCACCGCGTCGTATATCTCGGCGACCAGAGCCGGGAGTCAAATCCGAGTCGGCGTGACCGGCAGAATAGAAGTGATCGAGGAAGCGAAGGCGGCGCTGGCGTGGAACATCCTGCTGACCGCCAGCTACGGGGAGAGATGCGGCGCGATGTGGACAGCCGGTGCCGCGTTTTATTGCCCGCTGGCTGGCAGTGGTTTGCCGCATCAGGAAAGAATGGCTGTTCAGGGAAATTCCGGGTGGTCGGTATTCTGACCTCGGTTGCCAGACCACCTGCCACCCGGAGTGATTCGATTTGTGATGATCAATGACGGATTTCAAAATCGGCACGGCAGCCGCGATCCACCCAGATACCGGCCCGATCAACGCCCCAGGTCCGTCCCTGGGTGCAGCGAGAACCGCTGCGCTGGCGCACCAGACTGACCCTGCCGCCGATCCCTTCGCTGCACCAATGGCGTTTCCCATCCCCGGACTCACAGTAGACGGTCTCAACCCTGTCGCGGCGACCACGATCACGTTCATAATCACGGTCACGTATACGGCGGTACTGGCCCGGCACGCCCGGCGACATCAGTCCAACAATGAGCGCCAGCAGGAGCGCGATATTTATCAGTCTCGGTTTCATTTTTTCCTCCGTTACCTGGTTACAGCGGCGCTCGAATTGAGCTGGCCTTACTGGCCGGAGACGGCAATCTTATTATCAATTGATTTGACGCCTCGAACCGACTTTACTACTCGCTCAGCCTTTGCCTTCAGCTCTGAAGAATTGACCGTCCCGGTCAGCGTTGCCCGGGCGTCACTGACGCTGACAGAAACTGAAGCCATATTCGGATCATCGGTCAGCCTCTTTGTGGCAGCATCCTGGACCGTAGTGTCATCAAGCACGCTGCTCGCGCTCGGCTGCGCGGGTTGCTGAATGATGACTGGCACCTGCGCAGGGGCTGGTTGCTGAATAATTACCGGCTGCTGCTGTGCAGGCTGCTGAATGACCGTGGGTGGCGCTTGCCCTTTGCCTGCCTGAGTGGCCGCGTCTCTGAGCGCCTCTCTGTTGGCTGCTTCATTCGCGTTTCTGTTATTAACCACATAGATCGTGACGCAGATGGCAATCACTGCGAGCAGCACGATCATCCCAACCATCCCCGGTGAAAGACCGACTTCCCGTGGCCCCGTCTGTGTTCTTTCAGTCGTGACCTCCCTGCGGTCACCGAGGTTGTCAACGACGACCTGCTTTTGCTCGATTTTTTCATTCGGATACATATTTTACTCCTGCTTTGGAGATGAGCCGTGTGATTCAGATAATCCGGATGATCCCAGAGGAGCTGAAAAGAGAGCGAGCCAGGCTCGGTTCCCATGCAGCCTATAACCTTTCAGGAGGGGTTGCTGTCCAATATGGGACAAGTTGAAAAGAATTATTGCAGGATCGTCAGACATGCGCCGCCGCATCAGGCGATTTGCGCGAGGTAGGCGGTGAGCTTCTTTTCCTTGATCACGAGGAAGTGATCCTCGTTCGTCTCAAGCAGCCCGAGGTTCCTGAACCGCTGCATAAAGACGCTGATCCGGGGCCGTGTCGTGCCGACCATCTCGGACAGTTCCTCGTGCGAAATCTTCAGCTCGATGCGGATGCTGCGCGGATCCTTCCGGCCGAGCGTGCGGGCCAGCCGTAAGAGCGTCTTGCCCAGCCGCTGTTCGCTATCCACCGTCACCAGATTGGCGATCATCTGCTGCTGGTCGGCGATCCGCACGGCCAGGTACCGGACGAAGCCCTC
>Ga0070741_10003404_pt1 | contig 39610 bp, 30 predicted proteins | sample Coa_R1_4_FD_66440 | JGI IMG/M metagenome (GOLD analysis project Ga0070741, IMG submission 66440) | Surface soil microbial communities from Centralia Pennsylvania, which are recovering from an underground coalmine fire - Coalmine... | ecosystem: Environmental > Terrestrial > Soil > Unclassified ...
CTGAGTTTGGCACCGGCGCGGTCAAGGTAACGCCGGCACACGATCCTAACGACTTCCAGGCCGGTCTGCGCCACGATCTGCCCCAGATCGATGTAATGGATGAGACCGCGCACATGAATGCCAATGCTGGGCCCTACGCTGGTCTTGATCGCTTTGAGGCACGCGAAAAAGTATTGGCAGATTTAGAGCGGCGCAGCTTTTTGGTAGCCGTGAAAGACCACGCACTGGCGCTGGGCAGATGCGACCGCTGCAAGACGGTCGTCGAACCTCGGCTTTCTACGCAGTGGTTTGTAGCGGTGCATAAACAGCCCAAAAGCGGAGGCGTAAGCCTGGCGCAAGGCGCGACAGATCCCGTGCTGCGCGGTGACATCCGCTTCACGCCCGAAAACTACAAGCAGATTTATCTCAACTGGATGGAGAACATCTACGACTGGTGCATCTCACGGCAACTATGGTGGGGCCACCGTATTCCTGCCTGGCACTGCCCCGATTGCAAAGAGATCACCGTCGCTCGCGAAGCCCCAGCGCAGTGTCCCAAATGCGGCAGCAAGCGCCTTGAACAAGATACCGATGTGCTCGATACCTGGTTCTCTTCCGCGCTACTGCCCTTTACGGCTTTTGGCTGGCCCTCACAGGACGAAAAAACAAAACAGGAACTGGCAGTGTTTTATCCCACATCGCTGCTGATCACTGGCTTCGATATTCTGTTCTTCTGGGTGGAGCGCATGATTATGATGGGCTGCCACTTCATGAAAGACCACCCGCAGGGCAACGTGCCCTTCCGCGAAGTTTACATTCACGCCCTGGTGCGTGACGCCGAGCGCCAGAAGATGTCCAAGACCAAGGGTAATGTGGTCGATCCTATCGAGATCACAGAAAAGTATGGCACAGACGCAGTACGCTTCACACTGGCAGCCATGGCCTCCCCGGGAACAGACATCGCCTTCAACGAGGCCCGCACCGAGGGTTACCGCGCCTTTGCCAACAAGATCTGGAATGCGGCGCGATTTATCTTTATGAACGTGGAGCGCGCCGAGGCCGCCGGGGTGTGGCGGCTCAGCGACTTTCAGAACCGTTCTGCGCGCGGACTTGCCACCCCACAGCCCGGCAAGCTGAACACTCTGGAAGACCGCTGGATTGTTTCTCGCCTGAGCCGGGTGGCGCAGAACCTGAACGCCGCACTCGAGAGCTATCGTTTTCACGACGCCGCCAATGAAATTTATCAGTTCTTCTGGGGCGAGTTCTGCGACTGGTATATCGAAATTGCCAAGCTCCGTCTGACCGCCGGCAAAGATTCCAGCGACGCCGAAAAAGCCCAGACGGCCACGGCTTTTGAGAACCTGCTGGCGGTCTTTGAGACCTCGTTGCGGCTGCTCTCGCCCTTCATGCCATTTCTTACTGAGGAGCTGTGGTACGCGGTTTATGATGGCAAGACTCCTAAGAAATCCATTGCCTTGGCGGCCTATCCGAAGCCCGAGGCCAATTTGCTCAACGATGCTGCCGAGACCGAGATGGCCATCCTGCAGGATTTGATTGTGAACATCCGCAATATCCGCGCCGAGCTGAAGGTCGAACCGAAGCAGCGCGTTCCCGTTCGGATCTTTGCAGCTTCTGAAGTGCAAAAAAGCTTCGAGCAAAACCGTACTGTGATCGAGAAGCTGGCCAATGTGGAATCCATTGAATTTGCCGGTGAATCCCTCGCCAAGCTTCCTTCCGCGCGCAGTACCTCTCGCTTTGACTTGGCCGTGGTATACGAAAAGAAAGTTGATGCTGCCGCCGAGCGTGAGCGGTTGAGTAAAGAGCTGGCGCGCCAGGAGACGGAGCACGCCAATGCCGAGCGGCAGCTCGGCAACGAAGGTTTTCTGCGCAAAGCGCCGTCCAACGTAGTGGAAGGACTACAGAAACGCAAGGCGGAGCTGGCCATATTAATTAAAAAAACACAGCAGGCGCTCGACGAGCTGAAGTGACAAGCAGCAGAACAAAGCGCTGCCCGGTTAGAGACGCCCCCCGCCCGTTCGCTGTGTCCATTACGCCATTGGCCGCCCGCGTCTAGGACGCGGTAGCACTCTTGTGGTATTTTTCACCAATAACACTTTAGCGACATCCAGATCTTTTTTTGTTGATCGATTTGGAAGTCAGACTCGAGACATGTATCAGGGCACCAGTTTACTCGTGCCGTAAATTGTCAGAATGTGATGGGCTTTTAGGCTCCTGCGAGCCTGGTGCGCGTCCAAAGTGGATATAAAACAGCTATAGTGTTTACAAGCAACAGCTAATCATGGATTTTCACAGCCGTAGAATCACCGCGATCCTGGAGAACGCGTTGCGCGAAGACAGCGCCATACGCGACGCGACCACCTACGCCTGCGTCGATGCCGATCAGCGCGCCGCGGGCACGATTCTTGCCAAGCAGGATTGCATCCTCTCCGGACTGGGCGCCGTGGCCCGCATCTTCGATGTGTTTGCTCAGCTTGACGGTACGGTAGTTTCATACGCCGAGGTCACCAGCCATCCTGAGATCTTCGACGGTGTGCGCCTGCATCGCGGACAGCAGGTGGCCGTGGTGCGGCACAACGCGCGTATCATTCTCTCCTGTGAGCGCGTGATCCTGAACGTGTTGCAGCGTATGAGCGGCATCGCCACTCTCACTAAAAAATTTGTCGAGGCCATCGCCGGCACCCACGCGCGCATTCTGGATACGCGCAAGACCGTCCCCGGCCTGCGCGTGCTCGATAAATATGCGGTGCGCTGCGGCGGTGGCCTGAACCACCGGCTCGATCTTTCCGGCGGCGTACTGGTCAAAAATAATCACATCGCGGTGGCGGGTGGAATCGCGCCCGCGCTCGAACGGGCGCACAAGAACCGTCGTGGAGCGCAGCCCATCGAAGTGGAAGTCCAAAGCTTGCAGCAACTGGAAGAAGCCCTGCAGCATGGGGCTGAGGCCGTTCTGCTCGATAACATGACGCCGGAAACCGTGGCCCAGTGCGTCGAGCGCGTGCAGAGCCACTCGCGCCGCATTCCGCTGGAGTGTTCTGGCGGCATCAACCTGGAAAACGTCCGCAGCTATGCCGAGACCGGCGTGGACTATATCTCGATAGGGTTGCTCACCCATTCGCCCCAGGCGGTGGATATGAGCCTGCGTGTCACCCCCGTCTAACCAAAACCCCCGGTCGAGCCTGGGTCATTTCTGAAAATTTTATGAAGATTTTCATAAATTTTTTCCGGCGCTTTCCTTAACAAATTTTTGCAATTCCCCCCGTCCCGAAGAGTACAATTCTCCACAGTAAGTAACTGCTTACTTACTTGAAGACAAGTAACCGGTAGAGGCGTAGCTTGCTGCGTCTCAGTGTGAGGGTGAAGCAGCCAGGGGAAGCGAAGCGTTGCCGAACCCGTAATTTAAAGACCCTTGTACCCGCAGGAAGGAGTCTTCTCATGCAACGTTGGATGAACCTGGCGTTGTTTCTCATTGTGGCCGCATTGGTTTTCTTTTCTTTGTTGCGCTCGGTTTGCGGAGTCTCTCTGCGAGCGAAAGCCCCGGAGGCCAAGCCGCTATCCTCTGCCGATTCGAAGATAAGAGACCTGCAGCGGGCGCTGGAGTTGAATACTCCAGTCCAGACCACGCTGGTGTTCAAGACCCGCGTCGCGCCGCCTTCTCCGCAAACCCAGAACAAGGTTGCCGTGCAATATGCCATCGACGCGCAAAAATTGGATTTCCAGCACGGAGAAGATGGCCGCGAGCATGCCAGCGTTGAGTGCGTTGCCCAGGCTTTCACGGAAAAGGGCGAAGCCGTCAAGGCCAGCGCAAGCACCTATGAAGCCGCTTTGAAGCCCGAATCCTTCAAGCTGGTTTCTGAAAAAGGTTTCCCTTGCACCCAGAACCTTGATTTGCCGGTCGGGAATTACCTGTTGAAGTTCGCCGTCCGTGACAACCACACCGGGCTGATCGGAACTCTCTATGCCAGGGTGACTGTGCCCCACGCGCCGGGCGCAGCCCCGGCGCCGGCGAAACGAAAGGTAAAAAGGCCGCAGGATGAAAAGTCGCGAAGCCGCAGGTTCAGACCACAAGACGAGTCAGATTCAACCTTGGTGGCGTAACAAATGAGCGTAACAATACGGTAACGATTGGTTTATAGAATTAGAGTTGGTTTAAGGAGTCCCCCATGCGCAAGTTTAACCGTGCAGTACTCCTGGTTGTAGTTGCTGTTGGTTTGTTCTCTTTGGTGCGTCCGGTTTCCGGGGGTGAGCCTCGAAAGGCTCCCGAGTTGAAGCGCCGGTCGGCGGAGCAGGCGCCGCAGCTTCCTGAGCGCAACTGGATACCCACGACGGTCAAGGTCAATACCCGTATGGTGGTACTTGATGTGGTCGCCACCGACAAAGAAGGCAAGCCCATCACAGATTTTAAGGCGGCCGATTTTACCCTGTTCGAAGACGGTAAGGAACAGAAGATCAATGTCTTCCAGTTGCAGCAGCCCACGCCGCCATCGAATATCAAGGTGCAGCCCTCGCAACTTGCGGCGAACATCTTCACCAATGTTGTCCAGCTTCAACCCGCGGGACCGCGCAACGTCATTGTGCTGGATGCGTGGCGAAGCGCGCCGGCGAACCAGGCTTTTGCCCGCTCGCAGATCGTCAAGTTTGTAAAACAAATGCCGGTGAATGAACCCACGGCAATTTTCGAATTCGGCAACCAGGGAATTCGCATGCTGCAGGATTTCACCACCGACCGCTCCCTGCTGCTGGCGGCTGCAAAAAATATCAAAACAGAAGTCTCTGTGGTGCAAGTTGGTACGCCGCAATGGGGCATAAACGGGCACTCGTATTTTTCTTCAGCGCAGTATCGGGCAAACATAGGGGCAGTAGACGAGCGGCAGGCGCTGCAGGATTTTGCCACAACCCTGTCCGCATATCCCGGCCGCAAGAACCTGATCTGGATCTCCGACGCGCTGATGACGACCTCTTATCCCGACGGATCTCTGGGAATGAGCCCATTTCTCGGCGGCTCGCTGGTGCTGAGCGATTTTGACTTCACCGAAAGCCAGAATGGGGCTGAGACCAACAAGACAGTCCAGGCAATGGTTGATTCGCAGGTTGCGGTCTATCCCATAGATCCAAGAGGTGTCGCCGGTGTGCCATGGTCCTTCACCGCCGAATCGGGCGAATCTCCTTTTTCCGCAAGTAGAGGTTCGTTTGGAAGTTTTGGAGGATTCGGAGGCTTTGGTGGCCGCCGTGGATCGAATTTTAATGCTCTTAGTGGTGACCCGTTTAATGCCCTGGACGCCGGTTACCAGCTCAGGGGGCCGGCCCTGTTTCGCGACGAACCCTATCTTCAGGCGCTCTATCATCAAATGGATGACCTCGCCGCGCGCACCGGCGGCAAGGCCTATTACAGCCGCAATGACCTGGCAAAAGCCATCAGCGACGGCGTCACCGATGGCTCGACGTATTACGTGCTCGGCTACTATCCTGACAACAAATATTGGAACGGTGCTTTCCGGCGCATTGAAGTGAAGGTCAACCGTCCGGACGTGAAATTGCGTCACCGGCCCGGTTACGTTGCGCTCGATCCTGAGGCTTATACCGCTAAGCCCGCTAAGATGCAGGATGCCGACCTGCACCGGGCGCTGAACCTGAGCACTCCGGTGGAAACCATGCTGGCCATCTATGCCCAGGTTTCGCCGCCTTCATCGCAAACGCAAAACAAAGTCGCAGTGCAGTATGCCATTAACGCGCAAGGCATCGACTTCCAGCACGGGGACAATGGCCTGGAGCACGCCAGCATTGATTGCGTTTTGCAGGCTTTTACCGAAAAGGGCGAAGTCGTATCAGCCAGCGCAAATACCTATGTTGCTTCTTTGAAGCCGGAATCGTTCAAGCGAGTTTCCGACAATGGGTTTCCTTGTATGCAGAAACTTGACCTGCCGCCGGGGAAATATCTGTTGAAGCTGGCGGCACGCGACAACCATACCGGAGCCATCGGCACCGTCAATGCCAGGGTCGCGGTGCCCAAGCTGCCGGCGAAGGCGCCGGACGTTAAACCATGACCTGGAGACGCAGCTTACTGCGTCGGCGCCGAAGGGTGCATGAATGATCTGACGCGAGAGGAATTTGCGAAGTTGCTTGCGGCGCTGGATTCGGACCGAAACCAGGCGGCAAAGAAATATGAGATCCTTCGCCGCAAGCTGGTGAAGCTTTTCGAGCGCCGGCAATGCATTCAGACCGAAGAACTCGCTGATGAAACTCTTGACCGGCTGGCGAAGAGGTTGGCAGCGGAACCGATCCAACACGTTAGTTTGTTTGCCTGCGGAATTGCGCGAAAGATATGTTTTGAGGTTCGTCGGGCCCCCGGCAACCTTGTTGTGGAGCAGTTGGAAGGGTTGGGGCAGGCAGCTAGAAAAGTGCGAATAGTAAGCCATGGGCAAACAAGCTAAGAGAGGAAATTATGTCGAGAATTGCAAACCTGCAAACATTGTGTTTTGTCTCTGCGATGGCATTGCTATCCATGTCAGCCTTGCGGGCGGCAGCGCAGGAAGGCACAACTTTAAAGCCGCCGCCGCCATCGGCCATTGTAGCCAGCCAGGCTCCGCTGCCGGTACAAATCCAGGCCGCAAAAAAGGTATTCATTTCAAACGCTGGGGGAGAGCTGAGAGATTGGTTTACCGGAGGGCCGAATCGCCATTATGACCAGTTTTATGCCGCCATGAAAAATTGGGGGCGCTATGAACTCGTCACCACCCCCGCCGATGCAGACCTGATTTTTGAGATACGCGCCACTGGTTTGTACCTGAGCGAAGCAGAGGAAATCCCGAAGTTTGAGCTTGCGATTTACGAACCCAAAACCCATGTGGTGTTGTGGGCGCTCGCCGAGCGGCTCGACTTGGCGCTGCTGAAAGGGCATCGTGATGAAAATTTCAACCGGGCAATGGATAGGCTTATGCAACGTGTAAAGCAACTGGTGGAACAGGGTCACGATCAGGCCACGCCCTCGTCCTCCTAACAGCAAGATTTAAAAGCTCTCCCCTAAGCTCCCCGCGGGCAATGGATGTAAGCCAGCGGGGAGCATTTTTGTGAATAACTCCAATCTCGCATTCGCGCAAAAAAATCCCCTGCCGTTACCGGCAGGGGAAACAATCATCTGACTTCTTTTAGCGTGGATTTTTTTCAGGCGACGGCTTTTTTCCTGCTCTGCTGATCCCCTGTTTCGCTGCCCTCGAGGGTTCTGGTGATTTCTATATAGCAGGCTTTGCCGCGCTCGACCAGCGTGCTCAAGTGCTCAATCACGCCGCGTCCGCTGGCAGCCTTGTCCACGAACCGCTCCAGGTCCTTGCCGAATTCACGGCAGGCGTTTGCCGGCCCGCCAACCTCCAGGCGAGTTTTGCCCGGCAGCTCTCCCGCGATGAATATGCCCTTGCTGGCTAACAACCCAAACGCGTAGAACAGATGTGCCGTGGCCGCATAGAGGGCCTTGCGGTGTGCCTCCGAATCCCTCGGCTGCGTCTGGCCCGAGGTTGGCCACACGCCTTCTAACTGCTCGGCTACGTCTTGCAGTCCACGAGCGGAGCGGCTCAGCTCTGTGATGAAAATAGGATCCACCAAGCCCGAAGCCAGGGTACGCTGCTGTGAGGATTGTCCACCCAATGCGCCTGCAAAGTGCTCAGGCGAGAGGTAGGGGGTTTGCTGTCCTGCAAATTCCTGCTGGAATGCGCCGCCCGAGCTCTGGAAAGCGCTCTGGTAGGGTGAAGTTTGCGATCCCTGGAAGGGGAATGCGCTCTGCCCGCCCTGGAACGGTGTTGCCGGGAATGGCGAAACATTCTGTGCGAATCCGTAGCGTTGCTGGATATTTTGCGGGTAGTTCTGGCCGTAGCCGCCCCCCTGCATACCAACGCTGGTAAACGGATTGGACGAAGACTGTGGATTGATGCTGGAATACGACTGTGGATTGATATTTGAATAGGGCGACATTTCGTATTGATACATATTGTTCCTCCTATTTTTCTTGTTTGCGCTTCGTTATCGAAACTGAATGGAACTAAACGGATGGACTACTAGATATCAATCTCAGCCACACATTCGCCTCGCAAATCGTAGCTCAATGTGCGCCCAAGCTCAGGATGCAGGCTGCGCTTGACGATTCCGTCTAGCAGGACCGGGAGAACCGCATGCAACAGGTACTGATGGACCTCTTGCGGGTTGCGTCCAATCAACCTGTGCACGGGCAGTTTGATGTTCAGCTCAGCCGAGCGCGTAGTCACGACAGGAGCTGTTGCCTGTGGCTGCACGCCATAGCCGGCATAAGGTGCTTGCGCGTAGGGGATTGGCGCAAACTGGGTCTGCCAGGGAGACTGATAGGCCAGAGCCGGATGGAGGAATGGCTGAAAGCCTTGTGCTCCCTGAAATGGTTGTGTCCATCCATGAGTGAACGTTTGCTGGAAGGACGGTTGCTGGAAAAATGGTTGCTGGAAGAATGGCTGCTGTTGCGAGAATGGCTGCTGTGACTGTGCCCACGGAACCTGTTGCCATGCCTGCTGCTGTCCCGTGAACGGTATTTGTGAAACATGTTGTTGCAGCGGATTCTGTTGCGGCTGATTAGCAGCGCCGCCGAATCCCTGCAGTCCTGGATGCATGCTCATCAGGTCATAAGCGCTGCCGTTAGCGCCACGTGGGTTGTAGGTGCCGGCTGTCTCGAAACTAGTCATGAATTTCCTCCATAAGTTCTTTTTGGTTGGGTACTCAAGTTAGTATTGAGCCTCAGCTGCCGACGGCTCGGAATATATGTGATCGTTCCAACCTACGCATGATCCAGTGCTGATTCAACCCTGGATTGAACACTTTTTTCCGAATTGTCCTCATGCGTGAGAGAAATCTGAGAGAGCGGCGCAGTTTTGTGAATTTTTTGTGAAATTTAAAAAGAAAATGCAAATTGTCTCTCGAATCCATAGAGCTGCCGCTAAAGCGGGTTCCACAATTAATTACTTAATTACTGCATCCACCACAATGGAAGAGCGCGGCTTTTAAGGTTATGGAAAAACCTGTGTAAAGACTTGTATCAGAGCACGAGTTTACATATACAAAAGTTTGCGACGCCAGCAGCTCTGGAACGTCTAGAATGTTTACCTGGCTGATCTCAACAAGAGGATAACCCCATGAACATTCGGAAATTCACGCTGGTTTTGCCCGTTGCCCTGCTGCTGTTGCTGTCCACCTTGGCTCTTGCTGCCGATGAATACAAAATTGATAAAGTCCACAGCACGGTCGGCTTTTCGGTGAAGCACATGGTCATTAGCTCTGTGCCGGGACGGTTTACCGATTTCGACGGCACCGTTGCCTACGACGAGCAGGATGTCACCAAGTCTTCCGTCAAGGTCGTCATTCAGGCCGGCAGCATCAATACCGATAATGCCAAGCGCGATGAAGACCTGCGCGGCCCCAACTTCCTCGATACTGCCAAGTATCCCACCATCACCTTTGAGAGCAAGCAGGTGAAAAAAACACCCAATGGCATGGTTGCCGTAGGCACGCTGACCATCAAAGACGTTTCCAGAGAAATCGAACTGCCTTTTACCGTTAACGGAAAAGTTCGCCTCGGTAGTTCAGAACACCTCGGGGCCGAAGCCCAGACTAAAATCAACCGACAGGATTATCACCTCACGTTTAACAAGATGATCGAAGCCGGTCCCATGGTCGGTGACGATGTGAACATAAATCTCACGGTAGAAGCTGTGCGGCCGTTGGCCAAGACAGCACAAAAACAGGAACAACCAAAAAATCAAGACACCCCGGTTCGACAGTAGTCTTGGTTTTGCTGCTCTCCGTGTCTCAGTGCATCCGTGGTGAATTTCATTTTGAGTGCGGCTACCCCGGCTATGCCACAATTCCCACTTCGTTTATGCTGGTCGGGTGGCTGCCCTGTATCGCGAATGCGCCGTGATTGATGCAGCTCTGGGAAAGCTGCTCAAAGGCACAATTTTTGCCGGTCGCGTTTATCGCTTCGCTTCCATTGATTCCACCAATTCCGCGCTGTTGCAAGATGCCGCGCTAAAGGACGCGGCCGGCGTTGGGCTGCCGGAAGGCGCCATCTACATTGCCGATCAACAAACCGCCGGACGCGGGCGTGGCAAACACGCATGGCACTCTCCTCCCGGAGTTGGACTTTATCTTTCCGCGCTGCTGCGGCCCCATCTGCCGGCAAACGATGTACTGGGGATCACCTTGGCGGCGGGAGTTGCCGCTGCCGAAGCCATAACCCAGGTAGCAGGAATCGAATGCGATGTGCGCTGGCCTAATGATCTGCTGGTCCAGGGTAAGAAAACCGGCGGCATTCTGACTGAGATGAACTCCAGCAATGGCGGCGCGGTCGTGGTTGGATTTGGAATCAACGTAAACCACGCCAGCCTGCCGCCGGAGCTGCAGGAAACAGCAACCTCGCTTTTTCTGGCCAGGGGCCTGCTCTCTGACGGCGTTCCACTTAAAGCAGCGCGGATTGATGCCACGGCGCTCACCACAGCTCTGCTACAATTTTTTGATCGCGAATATCGCCGGTTAGCGCAAGAGGGATTGCCGGCGCTGCTGGCCCGTTTCGAGCAGCGCTCCTCCTATGTGCGTGGAAAGCGCGTGATTGTGGGCGAAGAAGGCGGTTACGAAGGCATTACCGATGGCTTGGATGAGCGCGGTTTCCTGCGGGTGAAAACCGCAGATGGCACGCGCATCGTGCTCTCGGGTGCTGTAAGGGCGTTGAAACAGGAGAGCGAAGAAATAGGCACGTAAAGACGTAACCTGCTACGTTTCTGGATCCAGGAAGACCGAAATGCATTGAACGGATCATGATGATTGAATTGTCATTCCGAGGAGCGCAGCGACGAACTCATGAAAGCGGATGGGCCTCGCAAGATTGGTGTCAGAGGTCGCATCCCTGCATTCAAAAGTCTCACTGCTGATGATGGCATAAACCTTATGCTGCTTGTTCTCGATGTAGGTAACACCAACACGGTTCTGGGCGTGTACGAACGCAGCGCCACGGGCGGCAAGCACGATGTTTTGCGCGCGCATTGGCGCGTCACCACGGCGCGTAACCAAACCGTGGACGAATATGGTGTGCTCTTCCGCAACCTGTTTTCCATGGAAGCCCTTGAGGTAGCGGCCGTGCACGGCATCATCATCTCTTCCGTAGTGCCACCGCTCGATTCCACCCTGCGCCAGGTTTGCGAAAAATATTTTAAGACCACGCCGCTTTTTGTCGAGCCTGGCGTCAAGACGGGGATGCCGGTACGCTACGAGAATCCCGCCGAGGTCGGTGCAGACCGCATTGTGAACGGCGTGGCCGCCTTTGAAAAATATGGCGGGCCCTGTGTAGTCGTGGATTTCGGCACCGCCACAACCTTCGACGTGGTTTCGGGCAAAGGCGAATATCTGGGTGGAGTCATCACCCCCGGCATCGGCATCTCTGCCGAAGCCCTCTTCCAGCGCACCGCGCGGCTGCAGCGCGTCGATATCCGCAAGCCCGATCAGGTCATCGGCACCACCACCGTCGGCAGCATGCAGTCGGGCTTGTTCTACGGATATCTCGGCCTGGTCGATGGCATCCTGGAGCGCCTGGTCGCCGAGCTGGGCTCGCGCACCAAGATCGTAGCCACAGGAGGTCTGGCTGCGCTGATCGGCGCCAGTTCAAAATACATCAGCGCCGTAGATGAGCTGCTCACCCTGGATGGTCTACGCATCATCTATGAGCGCAACGTTCAACCGCAGGTTAAATCGCGGAAAAGTTCTACGTAGCACGGCTTCAATCGTGCCGCACATCGTGGAAAACTACTTCAACTACTTCACTGAGATCGAAGAACACTTCCAGCGCCGCCGGGGCAGCATCCTGCTGCTTTCCACGCTTGATTGGGCGCTCATCGAAACCTGGAAGGAGGCAGGCGTGCCCCTCGAGGCCGTGTTGCGCGGCATTGATGAGGCTTTTGATCGCTACGACAAACGTCCTACAAAAACCCGCAAGGTAAACAGCCTGGCTTACTGTGCCCAGGCTGTGCTCTCGAACGCAGAAGAGATGAAAGAAGCTGCGGTAGGCGCATCGCCAGCCGCAAAAAAACAGGACGACAAATTTACCCCCGCCGAAATTGCCGAGTTTCTGAATCGTAATGCCGGCATTTTGCGCGAACGCGTGTCCTGTCTTCCACCATTGGCGCAGCCTGCGGCGATAGAAGCAGTAGGTTCATTAGAAGAGCTGGTCGCGGCCTTGAAAAACAGGGACGTAGCAACTACCCATCCTTCTTTACGCTTGGAAGAATTGGAGCAAAGACTGACTGTCCTGGAAGAAAAAATCTTCGCCGCTCTCACCGCCGCCCAGTCGGAACAAGACCTGTTGAAGGTGCGGATGGAAGTTGACCGCGAAATGGCCCCATACCGCGGCAAGATGAGTGCCAGCCAGATGGATCAGTTGCGCAAGCAGTACATCCACAAGCGCCTGCTCGAGCGCTACGACCTCCCTCGCCTAAGCCTGTTTTACATGCATTGAAAAAGCAGTTCTCAGTTCTCGGTTCTCAGAAAGAAAGTGTTTCTCAAAAATACTTTGTTGAGAACCCCCCACAACCAGAACAGTCTGGTTCGTAGAACATGAATGAATTCTCTTTGCGTGCAAATGATGTGGACTTTTCAAACAGAAAAACTGAGAACTGAGAACCGAGAACCGAGAACTAAGAACCGAGAACTAAGAACCGAGAACTGCTTTTCAATGTCGGAAGTGCCGCACGCCCGTAAACACCATGGCCAGCCCGAGGCGGTCGGCGGCGGCAATAACCTCCTGGTCGCGGACTGAGCCGCCCGGCTGGATGATGGCGGTTGCGCCGGCAGCGGCAATTTCTTCCACCCCATCGGGAAAGGGGAAGAAAGCATCGGAGGCGGCCACGGTTCCGGCCAGCGGAAGCACGGCTTTCATGGCGCCGAGTTTACAGGAGTCGACCCGGCTCATTTGGCCCGCGCCCACGCCTACGGTCTGCCCCTCATTCGCGTACACAATGGCATTAGACTTCACGTGTTTGCACACCTTCCATGCAAACAGCATGGCGCGCACTTCTTTTTCGCTGGGAGGCCGCTTGCTTACAACTTTCAAATCCGTCGCGTTGATGGGATGATGGTCTACATCCTGCACCAGCATTCCGCCAGAAACGTGTTTCATCGCGCAGTGCATCTCCTTCGGGGTAATCTCCACCAGGCGCAGGTTCTTTTTGGCGGCAAAGCACTCGCGCGCGTCTTCATTGAAAGAAGGGGCGGCGATGACCTCCACGAATAATTTGCAGATTTCTTCCGCGGCTTCTTTATCTACGGGACGGTTCAGGCCAATGACGCCACCGAAAGCCGAGACCGGATCGGCCTCCAGCGCTTTCTTGTATGCCGTCACCAGGTCCGTGCCCGTCGCCGTTCCGCAAGGATTCGTGTGCTTGATGATGGCGCAGGCCGGAGCGCTGAACTCGTAGGCCAGGTCCCAGGCAGCCTGCATGTCTACGATGTTGTTGTAAGAGAGCTCTTTGCCCTGGAGCTGGCGGCCGCCGGCTATGCCCTTGCCCGAGCCATCGGAATACATGGCGGCATGCTGGTGCGGGTTCTCGCCGTAGCGCAGGTCAAAGACTTTTTGCAGAATAATCCGCAATGTTTGAGGGAAGTCTTCGTTGGGCTGCATTGACTCCGGCGAAATGCGCTCCAGGGTGCTGGCAATGGCGGAGTCATAGGCGGCCGTAGTGGCAAAAGCCTTTTGCGCCAGCCGCCAGCGGGTGGCGGAAGAGAGTTGTCCGCCAGATTTTTTCATCTCTTCGGCAATGCCGGCGTAATCGGTGGGCGAAGTCACCACCGCAACGTGCTCAAAATTTTTGGCTGCCGAGCGGATCATCGATGGCCCGCCAATATCAATGTTCTCGATCAGCTCCTCAAAATTCACCCCCGACTTGGCCGCGGTCTGCTCAAAGGCATAAAGGTTCACCACCACCATATCGATGCAGGGAATCCCATGTTCGGCCACGGTGGCGCAATGGTCAGGATTATCGCGCCGGTGAAGGATGCCGCCGTGCACCTTGGGATGCAGGGTCTTCACTCTTCCACCCAGAATTTCGGGAAAGCCGGTGAGCTCAGAGATATCCTTCACCGCAATGCCGGCCTCGCGCAGCAGCTTGGAGGTGCCGCCGGTGGAAACCAGCTCTACTTTGAGAGCGGCGAGTTCGCGGGCAAACTCCACCAGTCCGGTCTTATCGGTAACACTGAGGATGGCGCGTTGGATTTTCAAGTCTGGGCTCCAGGTTCCCGCGGGTGAGATGAAAGCAGCCCCGTGGAAGGTATCGGTTAGGACACCGAACTAGGAATTATAAAGCCACGGCAGCCCCGAGCTCCAAGTTGCAGACCGTGTCGCATCATTTTGTCTCAGGGCGCGGCTCTAGAGGTTGTGGAAAAACTCAATTTCTGGTCATTCCGATCCCGCAAAGCGGGAGAGGAATCCCTATGGTGTCGAGACCTTATGGTGTGCCACCCATAAACTCTGAAAGCCTCATACGGATTACAAAAAAATTTCACCCAAGCCCAATTTCCGAGCGTCTGATAGCCTAACGGAAAGCTATGGATCTGCAGATTCTACAAGCCACAACGCCCGCTCACATACAGGTAGCGCGCACTCTTTTCAAAGAGTACGCGGCGTCGCTCAACTTCAACTTGTGCTTTCAGAACTTTGAAAAAGAGCTGGTTTCACTTCCTGGCGATTATGCTCCGCCTGAAGGCAGGTTGCTTCTGGCCTTCTGGCAGCGCGAGCCCGCCGGCTGCGGTGCTCTGCACAAATTTCTTCCCGATAAGACCCCGCAACATGCAAATGACCGCACTGTCTGCGAGATGAAACGCCTCTATGTAAAACCCGGGCAGCGCGGCCATCGTATTGGTTTGGCCCTGGCTGAGCGCCTCATTCGCGAAGCGCGAGAGACGGGTTACCGCCGCATGCTCCTGGATACCGTTCCCGAGTCGATGGCCACAGCCGTTAAAATGTATCGCGGTCTGGGATTTCGCGAGATTGCCTCCTATCGCCTGAACCCCGTCCCAGGCGCTATTTTCATGGAGCTGGACCTGCAGAGATGAGTTGCGGTGCATGGCTTCAGTGGTCAACCGCCTTGATGTGATACGCCAGTACACTAAGTTAATGGGACGACATCGTAGGGCTCTTGGGCAGGCAAGACCGGGGCATTACACTTAAGTGATCTCTACCGTGCCCGCTAATTGCGTCTATAGGTGTTCCAAAATGAGACTGAGGACCGAACCAGAACCACCGCGGGGTAGTGCGCCATGCAGCTAAACTGCAGTAACCGTTGACTTTCCTCGCAGCTTGTAACCTGAGACTTATAACCCTTTCTGCGCATACCTTCCATAAAATTTTTGTTCTTGCCAGAATGCCTACTTATGGTTACTATTCACGCACTCCCCTATTGACGCTCTAGTACCTTTATGAACATCGGCGAGACCATCCGAAACTTCCGGCTAGAAAAAGGCATGTCCCAAGGCGACATTGAAAAGCGCACCGGCCTGCTGCGCTGCTACCTCTCCCGGGTGGAAAACGGCCATACCATACCCTCGCTCGATACCCTGGCTAAGATTGCCACCGCCATGGATGTGCCCCTGGCGCAGTTTTTCGTGGCCCCCGTCGAAGAAAACGGCGCCGCAAAAACCGTTCCGCAACTGGGAGAAGAAGAAGTCCGCTTCCTGACCCAAATCCGCCGTTATTCTCCCAATTTGAACGAAAGCGACCGCAAAATCGTCCTAACCATGGTAAAAAAGCTCGCCGCCTCAGCGGGAAAATAGCAAGCAGCTACAAGCTCCAAGTTACAAGCTACAAGGAAGGCATGATTTTTGCAGAACCACGCGGAGGACTCTGCGGCAGGGATTTGTTTTGAAAGAGTCCTTACCCAAAAGCTGGTAGTCTTAAGCTCCCATGCAGCAATGAGGAGTTTATGCCTGAGTTCCTACAAAGACTTAATTGCGTGGCAAAAGGCAATGACTTTTGTCAGGGAAATTTATCGCGCAACGGCTAATTTCCCCAGAGAAGAGGTATTTGGGCTGACTTCTCAACTGCGCCGGGCAGCCGTGTCAATTCCATCGAATATAGCTGAAGGCAAAGGAAGGTATTCTCCACGCGACTTTCAACATTTCCTAAAACAAGCGCGAGGGTCTGTCAATGAAGTCGAGACCCAACTACTGCTCGCACGAGACCTTGATTACTTGCAAAAGGATCAAACGGCTGTTCTTCTGAAGCAATGCGAAGAGATCGGAAGAATCCTTAATGGTCTGATCTCCAGCTTGCGCAAGGCCGAAGGACCTACGACATAATCCTTGTAGCTTGTAGCTTGCAACTTGTAGCTCATCGACAGAGATTGGAACTACCTTAAGCTGCTAGAGTGCCCAATTCCGACAATGCAAACACCGCCAGTTCCAGCCGGTCGCGGGCGCCGGTCTTATTGAAAATGCTTTGCATGTGACGCTTCACCGTATTTTCGCTGATGGTGAGCTGCTGGGCGATGTCGCGGTTTTTCAAGCCTCGGGCTACCAGGGCGGCGATTTGCCGTTCACGCTCGCTGAGCCGGTGAAACGAGCCTTGCGTATGTCGGGTTTCAACCGCCATGCTGTTGAGCACTTGGTGGGCTATATCTTCTTTGAAGGCCAGCTCGCCATTGGCGACGCTGCGGATGGCAGAAAATAGGATCTCGGGGCTATCACCCTTTAACACCAGCCCACGCGCCCCCAGGCGAACCACCTGCACATAATCCAGTTGGTTTTCCGAGCCGGTCAAGACCACCGAGGCCACCCGGGCCCCCGAGCGGTCAAGCGTGCGCAACACGTCAAAGCCATCACCTTCCGGCATAAACAGATCAAGCACCAGAACGTCGGGGTGGCACTCTTGAACGATCCGTAGTGCCTCCGTGCCATTGGCAGCCGCCCCGCAGACTTCAAGGTCACGCTGGTTTTCCAGCAGCGCTGCCAGGGACTCACGCAGTACGGAATGATCGTCGGCTATTGCAACCCGTATCTTCTTCGCCATCTCTCAGCTTAGATGCAAACAATTGAATAAGGGAAAACCATTACATGCGACTATTCCTGGGGTGGCATGCAGCTGTATGCAGTTGGTCTAAGCTGCTACGCCTGGCCGCCGGTGTGGCTGGTAAGTCTGCTTCACTGCCAAGTATTTTATTTTCAGCATAATACTTGGCATGCCACAAGTGAGGACTGGGGGCTGTTTTTTGTGATATATATATTTCGCCCTCTCAGAAAATCTGCCTATTCCTGTGGATTGCCGGCCAGGAGAGTGATTTGTGACCGTTGACGAAGAATTGAATTTGCTGGAAGACAATATGCGCCGGCTCAAGGTCGAGTATGACGTGTTTTTTGGGGGTGGCTCCAAAAAACCTCCTACCGATACTGAATGGCGCGTACAGTCGATGATCAAGAAGTACTCCGACGGCGGCCGAATGAACTTCTCCCAGCGCTTTCGTTATAACAGCATCGCCCAGAAATACGCGGTATTCAGCGATCTGTGGCGTAAGAAACTGAAGATCAAAGAGGAAGGCTACAGCCGCCCGCAAGACGCTATGATGGGCATCCAGGGAATCCGCACCGCTGAAGAGCATGCTGCCGAGGCCGCCTTGCAACTGGCCGCTAACAAGGCCTTCAGCGTCGTCTGCTACGATCTCGAAGCCGACAACAAGAATGTCGAGGCCCTGTTTAACGCGATGATGGAAGCCAAGAAAAAAACCGGCGAGCAAAGTTCCGCAAATTTTGATTCTTTCAAGACCTTCCTGAAAAAGAAAACCGAACAGATCCGGAAAGATTACGGCTGCACAGGCGTGGAATATTCGGTCGAATTGGATAATGGCCAGGTACGGCTGAAAGCAAAAGCGAAAGTCTAAAAAATCAATTCAATACAACGATTACTGTGCTTAAGCCTAAATTGGCTCCATCCGCGTGATCCGTGAAATCCGCGGTAAGCATTAAAACCAAAGGGGGACGAAATTCGTCCCCCTCCCCCCTACCTCCACGAACCTGGCTTACTTGCCATGTCGGTCGTGGCGGAGATCGCGTCGATCCTGATGCCGGTCACGCTTATCAGCGCGAACGTCTTTTCTGTCATTGTGAATGTCTTTCTTGTCGTTGCGGATGTCTTTGCGGTCCTTGTTCAGGTCTTTCTGGTCGTTGCGGGCGTCTTTCTTGTCTTTGGAAGCATCTTTGCAAGCCGCCTTGTTTCCATTCTCGCAGGCCTCTTCATCCTTGCGAATATCGCGACGATCGTTATTCAGATCGCGCTGGTCCTTGCGCGCGTCTTTCTGGTCCTTGTCAATGTCTTTCTCATCGTTGCGGATGTCTTTCCTGTCGTTGTGGATGTCTTTTGTGTCTTTGCGAATGTCTTGCCGGTCGTCCTTACGGTCATCATTATTGGCCGTGTTTTGCGCCCAGGCATTCAATCCGAAAGTTAATGCACCGGCGAGTGTAAGCAGAGCCAGTTTGTTCATACGTCGCATATTCTCTTTCCTCCGTTTACGGTTGTTGCACCGTTCACTGAGTAAGAACCCGCCACTCTGAAAAAGTTGCGACTCCAAAACGGCACGCGCAAAAAGCCCGAGGTTACTAAAGTAATATTCCGTTTTTGGAAATAGGTCACTTAGGCTATATCCAACCCCTGACGAAAGATGAAGACGTGAGTTCAGAAAACCGATCGTTTTAGATCAGAAGCCAGAAGTGTTTTTGCGAGGGGAAACTTTTTCTCTTCGCCCGTGTTTATAGGCAGAGAGCGGAACAGATTGCTTGAAAGCTAAAAGCTTTCTTCAGTCGAAGACCACAGTCTTATTTCCATAGACCAGCACGCGGTTTTCCAAATGCCAGCGCACCGCGCGCGAAAGCACAATGCGCTCCACGTCTCCGCCTTTGCGCACCAGATCTTCAAGCTGGTCGCGGTGAGAAACCCGGATAAAATCCTGTTCGATAATGGGACCATCGTCCAGCGTCTCGGTAACATAATGGCTGGTAGCGCCTACCAGCTTCACCCCGCGCTCGTAAGAACGGTGATAAGGTTTAGCGCCGGTGAATGCAGGCAGAAACGAATGATGGATATTGATAATACGGTTGGGATATTGGCTCACAAATTTCTGCGAAAGAATCTGCATGTAACGGGCAAGCACGATGAGTTCGATCTTTGCCCTCTGCAGTAACTTCAGGGCCTCGCTTTCCACTTCTGCGCGATCGTCTTTTGCATGTGCAATGGCGTGGAACGGGATGTGATAAAACTCCGCCAGCCGCCGCGTATCTTCGTGGTTGCTGAGGATCAGCGGTATCTCGCAGGCCAACTCGCCAATGTGATGGCGGTAGAGCAGGTCGGCCAGGCAGTGTCCCGATTTGGAAACCAGGATCGCCACCCGCGGTCGATGGTTGGCGTGCGCCGCCTGCCATTCCATCTTGAATTTTTTTGCCACGGGCGCAAAGCGCGCGCCAAATGCGTCGAGATCGAAGTCGAACCCTTCCAGGTCCCATTCCACCCGCATCATGAACATCTGGAGTTCGGGGTCCTGATGGTCATCAGCATGCAGAATATTGCCGTTGTGCTTGTAGATAAAATCGGCAACCGCGGCCACAATCCCTTTTTGTTCTGGACACTTGGTCAGCAGGATGGCGCTGTTCTTTGAGCTCATGACGGGACTCTCTGCAAACCATCATCTTACAAGAACTGCCACAAGCTCAAACTGAGAACTGAAACTGAGACTGAGAACTGAAATAAAAATGCCCGCCCTGTCAGGAAGGGCGGGCCGAGTCACGTTAGGCGAAGGGATGACCTAGCGTGAATTTGAATTACTTGTCGTCGCGGTCATCGTCCCCGTCTCTTACAGGTTCACCGGTCGATGGGTCCAGGATAAGCTTTCTTGCATGCTCAGTGTTTTGATGGAAGTTAAACATATTGAACAATGAGCCGGCGCGTGCATCGAACGATTGATCGCCAATGCGGCCCAGCTTCCAGTTGTCTTCGATCAGGCGCAGAATCGAACTCTGATCGGTGATGGAGTGGTCAACATAATTGACCTTGGCAAAGGGCGAGATCACCAGCAACGGCAGCCGTGGGCCATATCCGCAGCGTCCCTCGAAGGCGCCCGCCGGAGCGGTGCCGCAGCTTCCTGGTCCGGTAAGTGCGTCGGCTGTGGTATTGGATTGGCTCACGATGGGCGACATCACGTGGTCATACCAGCCATCGGAGTCGTCGTAGGCAATGATGACCGCCGTATGCTCCCACTCTTCAAGTTTCTGCAGATGGTTGATGGTCTCCACCACCCAGGTTTGCTCTGCCAGCGGATCGGAATAACCAGCGTGCCCATCCTGGAATCCGCGTGCTTTCAGGAAGCTGACCGCCGGCAGATGGCCGGAGTCGGCCGCTGCCCAGAAATCAACCAGGTCATACTGATGATTGGCCTGGTCGGTCTCGCCAATTTCCTCTACCGAACTCGGCGGCAGGTGATGAGGATTGGAAGTCGAGAGGTAGTACTGGAAAGGCTCGTGGTGAGGGATGTAGTCTTTCTTGGGATTGCCATCGCTTCCAATGTGCGCTGTGTCGCAATGCGCTTTGCCGGCCACTACGCTGCTAGGACGGAAGCCGCCCTGGAACCATCCCCAGGTAATTCCCTTTGCATTGAGCAAATCGCCGACGTTCTTGTTGGTTGGCAGCATGGCCACTGAATCGCGCGTTGTGCAGTCGTCATAGAACGGCTGCGGATCGCCAATCACGCTCCCGCCAATCGTATCGACTCCAGGCAGTGTCTCCACTACAACGCCGTGCGTTTGTCCGGAGATCAGGTTCAACGCGCCCGGGGTCGAAGGCCCGAACGTGGTGTTGTAGCTGTTGTCGCTCATGGCGAAGTGCTCCGCATAGTTCCAAAAGGCGGTGACCGTATTACCGTCGAAGTAGCCCATGACCTGCGATGCCGGGCATTTGGTGCCCGCGCCGCCAAACTCGAGAAACTTATTCATCAGGCCTGAATTAAAGGCCTTCTGTTCGTCCGTATATTCGTGGTCCATGTCGCAGGTGGCTGCCTGGCTGCGGTCCAAACGGAAGGGCTGGGCGGAGTTCGGATTGTGCATTAGCAGCCCACCACTCAACAGGCCATTCACCGTGGGCGGCGGGTTCTTGGCCCACGCTGTGAACTTTGGCTCTCCGCTGGGGTTCAGCGCATGCGGATAAGTGGCAAAATAATGATCGAACGAGACGTTTTCCTGGAAAATGACAACAACATGCTCGATCGGGGTCACAGAGCCCTTACCCTGGGCCCGGGCATATTGCGGCAGACAACAGAGAATGGTTGTGGCCAGGAGCAGAACCGTTGCTCTTGCGGCCGATAGATTTCTTACAGAAGAGAAAGTCTTCTGAGACGCCATGCTAATTCCTCCACAAAAATTGATTGGAAAAACACTTGGGAAGCGCAAATCTTTGATCGCGCAAAACTTTCAAAAGCAGAGTACGGGAGAGATGTTACGGGGCTAGTGTTTCCGCAATGTTCTTGGGAGATTAAATTTCAATGAAACAGATTAAATTTCTGTTAAAGCCCGTGGAAGCAGCGGATGCCCTAATCCCAACACGATTCAAGAATTTGCAGAGAGGTCAAAACTGGCAACCGGGAACCGGCAACTGCTTTGAAATCCGCGCAATCCGCGGTAAGCAGTTCCTAAGGGGCTGAATGCTTCTTACGATTTCGTCCCATCCGCTAAACAGGCAATGCGAATCTTCTCCCGGTCCGCATCGGCAAGCTCCTGGAACTCAAAAAGATAGCGGAAGCCGGTGCGATTGCGCACGGCAGCTTTGGCCCTGATGATGTCGCTGCTTTTAGGCAGGGTGAACCTGATATGCGCTACGTCCTTCAGCTTGAGATTGGCGGGGATGAACAGACCGATGCCGTTGGGGCTTACCGTTCCCACCCGGGAATCGCCCAGGTATTCCTTATTATTAATGACCAGGCCCACAACCTTCACATCAAGATTAAAAGCCAGCCAACGTTGTGTTTCCTGTCCCGGTTCCATATTTCTTACCTCTGAGGCCGTGGCGAGAGATCAAGTCCTTATATTAATGAAATTAGCTGCGAATTCCTAATAGAGTGTGAACCGCGCATATGACCGGAGGATATGCCCTCTCGTGTAAGCTGTCTGCGTGCAGTTGACCATTGAAAAACTGATCTATGGCGGCGATGGCCTGGCGCGCTTCATCCCTCCGGATGAAAATGATCAAGCGCGAAAACAAGAACCAGAGCCCGGGCAGAAAAAAGACGCGCGCGGCAAGGCCGTCTTCGTTCCCTTTGTCTTGCCCGCGGAGCAGGTCGAGGCCCGCGCCGTGGAAGAAAAACCAGGATTCGTGCGCGCCGCACTGGAAGAAGTTTTGCTGCCGTCGCCGCAGCGCATCGCTCCGCTCTGCCCGTATTTTCAGCGCTGCGGCGGCTGCCACTATCAGCACACCGAATACGCAAATCAGCTTGCCATTAAGCGCCAGATTCTGGGTGAGACCCTGGAGCGCACGGCAAAAATAAAGTGGCAGGGCGAAATTCACCTGCACTCCTCTCCGCCCTGGGGATACCGCAACCGAACGCGCATGAAAGTTACCACCGAGCCCTTTGCCCTGGGATACTACCGGCACAACTCCCACGATCTTCTGCCGGTTGAGAGCTGCCCCATCAGCTCGCCGCTCATCAACCGCGCTATCGCAGCCATCTGGGAGATGGGCCGCAGTGGAGGCTTTACCGGCTATCCTCTTTCTGAAGTTGAATTTTTTTCCGATCACGCCGATGCCAAACTGCTGCTCGAGCTCTATGCCGAAAAACCCATGCCTGAACAGGATTGGCAAAAGCTCACAGAAAGCCTTCGCGCCCGCATGCCGAACATAACATCGCTTTCGGTTCTTTCCAGAGCGAAGCACACCCGGCCTGAGATGCAATGCGAATCCACCGTGAAGGTTGATTATTCTTTTCAGTCCGGCGCGTTCCTTTACCTGGCTGGAGCGGCTCGCTACCAGGTCAGCCCAGGGTCATTTTTTCAAACCAACCGTTTTCTGGTAGAGCGCCTGGTAGAAATTGTCTGCGCTGAGGCGAAAGGGAAGCTGGCGCTCGATCTTTTTGCCGGCGTAGGCTTGTTTTCTGCCCCGCTGGCCAAGGCCTTCGACCGGGTCGAAGCCGTAGAGGTTGCGCCTTCTTCATTTAATGACCTGCGAAAAAACGTGCCCCGCAACGTCCGCGCGCACTGCATGACCACGGCGGAATATCTCAAGACCGCGCCTCTGCCTGCCAACCTGGATTTTATGGTGGTTGATCCTCCCCGCGCCGGTCTGGGAGCCGAAGTCTCGCGCAAGCTGGCCGCGCTTGCCCCCGCGCGGGTGACATATGTCTCTTGCGACCCGGCAACGCTGGCCCGCGATCTCGCCGTATTCCAGCAATCGGGCTACGCCATCGAGCAGATACATTTGCTGGACCTGTTTCCCCAGACATTTCACATCGAAACCGTTGTACATCTCTCACGGAATCGCACAGGATGAGCACCGCCGCCGCAGCTCCCGCGCAACCATTCCCGAACAGGGAAGAAAATGCCGGCATCGAGCCTGTGCCGCATCCCCAAGCTGCGCCGCTGCTCTGGGCCGCGGTCGTCTTTGCTGCCGGGGCTGTGCTCGCTTCCAAAGTATGGCGTCCACCGGTATGGTGGTTGGCCGCGAGTGCGTTATTGCTGGCCACCGCCATACTTTTATTCATACGCAAGCGCCTGCTGGCGCGCCCCTTGTGCCTGCTGGCCCTGGCCTTTCTGGGCGCGCTCAACTTGCAGCTCCAGCAGATCAGCGCCGCACATCCTGAAAACGACGACCGCTTTGCCCGCATCACAGACGGTCGTGAGGTCACGATTGAAGGCTATGCTCTGCGCGACGGCATGCCCCGCACCTCAGCCTTCGGAGGCGAGGCGCAACTGGTAGACGTTGCCGTTGAAAATGCGCTCGACGGCAATGCTTCCTTGCCGCTCAAGTTTTCCATCCGGCTCAACCTTTACGCACAGGAGAGCTACGGGGAGCAGACGGAAGGTGATGCTTCCAACTCCGGCAAAATTCCCCAGCTCCTTTACGGCGAGCGCCTGCGCTTTCCCGTCAAGCTGCGGCAGCCGCGCAACTTCAAAGATCCGGGCGCATTCGATGAGCGCGGATACCTCGCCCAACAAGGCATCGCCGCTCTGGGCTCGGTGCGTGCTGATCGAGTCGAACGCCTGCCGGGAAATTCCGGCAGCCTCTGGAAGTTGCGGCTCAGCGCCGCGCGCCGCAGCCTGCTCGGCAAAATCCACAGGTTGTGGAAGGGTGAGGATGGCGCGCTGCTGGCGGCTTTGCTCATCGGCGACCGCACCGGCCTCGACCGCGAGACCTTGGTGGATTACCAGCGCACCGGCGCTTATCACATCCTGGTGGTCGCCGGTCTCAAAGTGGGAATTCTGGCCTGGGCAGTAATGTGGTTCCTGCGGCGGCTCCGGGTAGGCGATTGGCTGGCGACAACGGCGACCATTCTGGCCACAGTCTTCTATTGCCTGCTCACTGATGGAGGCGCGCCCGTCATCCGCGCCACCGTCATGCTGGTGCTTTATCTGGTGGCCCGGCTGCTCTATCGCGATCGCAATCCGCTGAATGCCATCGGCGCCGCTGCTCTGCTCATGCTCATGTGGGACGCGCGCGCTCTCTTCGACCCCGGCTTTCAACTGAGCTTTCTCTCCGTGCTCGCCATTGCCGGCATTGCGCTGCCGCTGCTGCAGAAGACCGTAGAGCCGTACCGGATCGCATTGCGCCACTTCGATTCCACGGACTATGACCGCGAACTGCCGCCGCGCACCGCGCAGTTCCGCCTCGATGTGCGCATGGTCACCGGGCGTCTGGCTCGCCTGATGGGAAACAAACTCGCCAACTGGACAATGCTGGGCGGCTGGCGTGCTGCGATTTTCGCTGCAGAGGTGATGGCGATATCCGCGATTCTGCAGCTCAGCCTGGCGCTTCCCATGGCAATTTATTTTCACCGCGCCATGACCCTGGGACTTCCGACGAACATGATCATTGTTCCGCTGCACGGAATCCTTCTTCCCGTTGCGGGAATCACGCTGGCGCTGGCTTGCCTCTGGCCGCCCTTGGCGCATCTGCTGGCTGCGGTCACCGTAATACTGGTGCACTGCACCAACGATGTGGTGGCGAGGCTGGCCCACTTTCAGTTCCATGGCATCGCCATCGGTGACCTGCGTGTAGCCGACCCCAGTTGGGGCATGACCGCATTCCTGGTCGCGACACTGCTGCTGGCCTTCGCCGCCATGCGCTGGGGAGATATGTCAGGCCAAGCCTTTCGAGCTTGGGGAAGAACGCGCCATGCGCATGAAGACGTCTCAGGACACGGCTTTAGCCGTGCCGTAAGGGCGCTCATGAAAAAATCTTCTTCGCTGCCGCAGGCCGGTGCGCAGCCAAGCGGAGCGCCAATCAAAGATGAAAGCCGAGCGCCAAAAATCCTGACAGCATGCTCGGTGCTGCTGCTGCTGGCCGGCGCATTCGCCGTCCTGATTCCGCCGCGGCCGCGTCTTCATCCCGGCGTGCTCGAGATTACCGCCATTGACGTTGGCCAGGGAGATTCCATCCTGGTAGTCACGCCCCAGGGCCGCACGCTGCTCATCGACGCCGGCGGCGCGATCGGCAGCGAGAGCCGCTTCGACACCGGCGAAGACGTGGTCTCGCCCTACCTGTGGTCGCGCGGCTTCACGCATCTCGATGCAATTGCGCTCACCCACGCCCACGCCGACCACATCGGCGGCTTGCACAGCGTCATGCTGAACTTCCGACCGCGCGAACTGTGGCTGGGGCCAGAGCCCGCAATCCCACAAGTTGAAGCGTTACTGGCGCAGGCGCGCGCCGAGAGCATGACAATCGTCATCCGCACCGAAGGCGAACAATTTTCCTTCGGTAGAGCCAGCTTCCACGTGCTCGCGCCGCCCCGCGACTGGGCGCTGCATCAGCGCGCCGAAAATAACGACTCGCTGGTGATGAAGGCCGCGTACGGCGAGACTGCCGTGCTGCTCGAAGGCGATGCCGAGAAAAAAATCGAGAACCAACTGGCCGGCGAAGATGTAAGCGCCGGCCTGCTGAAGGTAGGCCATCACGGCAGCTCCACTTCAACCCAGCCCGACCTGCTGGCAGCGGTGCATCCGCGGTTCGCCGTGATCTCGGTAGGCTACAGAAGCCCCTTCGGCCATCCCCGGCCAGATGTTCTGGAACGCCTGGAACAAGCCCACGTCCAAACCTTCCGCACAGACACCATGGGCGCAGTGACGTTCTACCTGGACGGAAAGCAAATCACCCCCGCGCCGCCCATGGAGCATTAGAAGCAGCTCTAACTGCAATCCAGCAGGAAAGAAAAACGCCGACCGAGTTTGGAATTGGAAGATACAAGGGTGTATATTTGCCGGCTACCCAGGGGTCCAAAAACGGAAATCCTGGTTAAGACCTGATGGCATCTCCTGAACAACTTCGGTATAACAACTGGACGCTCCAACGCTGTGTAGCTACGCTGCGCGCTCCGAGCTCTGCCGTCATCCGCATGACGCCGTACACGGCTCTTCTTGCTTCGGTATTGACTTTTCTAATCCTGCTCGCCCAGCGAGTCATTCAGGGAGGGAATCCACGCTCACTGCGCATCGCCATCTGGGCGGGCCTCCTCTGCTTCATCTCCGCAATATGCATCTTGATATGCCGTCTTACCCGCAGATGGCGCACCACACCGCGGTTTGCATCCTCTCGGCTGCATCAGTTCCTCGAATCCGCCGGGAAATCTCTTCCGGCTTATTTCATCCTCGGTGTAAATGCCTGGTTATTGCTGCTGTTGCTTCCGGTCTTCTTTTCCGTGTGGCTTTCCAGTTACGACCGGCAAATATATTTCGGCTATGGCTTCATGGATAAGCGAGGGCTTGTTTATGGCTATCTTGTTACGATTGGCGCGCTCTTCGTTCTGCCGGCTTTCTTTAAACGCCTTACCGACGCGAGCATGAATGGACCCTCAACCTGGGGAGATTTCGTAAAGGCATTTGTAGCCACAGACGCGCGTTCCAGCCCCCGAGCGCAGAGCGAGCCACGCCATTGGATCGTCAGCCTCGCTCTCCACTTTACCAAGGCCCTTCTTGCCGCGTCGCTGGCGGCAATTTTTTTTGCCCCACCCTGGCATATCCGCCTCTACAAAGCTCCCGTAGATCTTCATGAGATGGCGCATTTGGGCGGACTGCAAGCCATACACCGTGGCTCTCTGCCCTATATCGGCCCAGCCTCGGTCCAATACGGACCGGGCTCTCAACTTTTGATGTACCTTTACATGAAGTGCAGCAATCAGTTCAATATAGAAGGCTTCCGCGAATCGTTCGCGGTCATTCATTGGCTGGCAGCTACGGTTTTTATGGTGGCTATATTTCTAAGGTTCAGATTTCTGCTGGCGGCCGCGATAGCCCTCATGGCTGTTAATTTGCCGCCGCTGACGTTCTTTCAGCTCACCCCTACGGGAATGGTGTATGGATTTTTTGGGTGGGGGAATGCTCTTCGCTACCTTGGCGGGTTTCTGCTGCTGCTGTTTCTCCCGTCTGTGTTGACTTCTGAAGCCGGCCGCAGGATCGTTATTGCTAAAAGCGCCGGCCTTGGTTTGATGTTTGCTTTTTTCTGCTACCTGGCACAGGAAAACCTCGTCGCCGGGGGACTCAGCGGGCTGATCTTTCTCGCCGTAGCATGGCTTACTCAAGCCTATACGACCGAGCAGTTGGCCAGGGTGGTATTGGGCCTGGGGCTGGGATTCACGGTTTTCTGGGCGCCGCTGCTTGTGTTTTACGCTTATCACGGTCAGCTCTCAAATTTTCTGGATCTCTACTTTCTGGCGAACAAGCAGTTCGCGCACGGCTATGCGAATACGGCTTTTCTGGGCGGGTTCCAGGATCCATGGGGCAAGGCGTATTACTTCATGCCCGCGCTGGTAGCGGCGCTCGGCGCGCTGGCGCTGTACCGCCCGCGCTTGTCAAGTTTAGAAATGAAGTGGAGCCGGGAACGGTCAGTCATCATCGCAATGGCGGTTTTTTGCCTGGTTGCACACACCGGAGCTATGTTCCGGGCCGATTCCACACACCTCATGAATACCATGATCGGTTTGGCGGTCCTGGGCTCCTGCTCGGTTGTGTATCTGCCGGGGTTGATTGGCCCGGCCCGGGCAGCCACTCGCTGGTCATTGCGCATACTCATCATGGTGGTGTTCATTGTTCTACTCCCTGCTGCCGTTTGGGAAGGAGTCCCATCAAATTTTCGCGCTGTAGCTGAGGCTCGAAAGCTCTACTGGTTGTCGCGGTCCGATGCCCCAGTTGCCGGCGATGCGCAGTTCACGGGCATAACGGCCACAGGGACAACCGAAACATTCCGGCGCGTGGGCCCCGGCTTGGTTGACGGACCACTGTGCTGCTCCGGTCTTTCGGCTTCGATGAGAACTATGACCGAGCTCATGGCTGAGTTAAAGAACATTGCCGGCGAACGGGTTACATATGTGAACGTCTCCGGTTTTGGGCTGCCGCCCGGATATGTGTACTTTTTTGCCGACCTGGTGCCCGCCCCCATCTATGCCGAGCGCGCTTTTATGATCGTCAATTCAGGGTTGTTGAATAAGTTTCTGAAACATCTTAAGGCTGACGCTGGAAGCATCCAGTGCATCATCGTCGATAGCCAGGCCACCCCTGAAATTGAGATTTTCAAGTCAGCCCATCCGGCGTATCGAGTCGTGCAGAGGGAATTTGAGAGCCGGCCAATTTACATTTTCCTGGCCGATTCGTCGCCAAACCAGTAATTTTCAAGTCCGTCATTCTGCTTCCTCCGCAATTTGCTCTCGCTCCCACCATTATGAACAATGGCTGCACAGAGCATCCAATGCCATGGTGGAAAGATCTTCGACGAATCTGGAACTGGCGGCGACCCGCCGTCGCCTCACCCCTCAGCGGTGACCACGATCCGATAACCGGCGAGCCCTATTACCGCATGTTGCCAACCGATGACGGCGGCGAAAGCTATGAGATGGAATGCCTGCTTTTGCAAAGCGCAGGGCAACATCCTGGCAAGCAGGTTTGTGCACGAAGACAAGTGTCCTCTGAAGCCGGCATCAGAATAATTTCGGGTTGCGTCGCGACTAAAATCCGCGTTGCTCCGCGTCAATCCGCGGCGAAAAATTCCTTTTGATATCACATCGTTGATAATTTGCCGATTGCAGGTCATGCTGGATCGGGGGCATTGCTCCTGGGCTCTTTGACAAATTCAAAAACAACTCTCAGTCCGATCGCTGGGGTGCTTGCCGAGAATCTTCTGCTCCTGTTTGCTGAAGGCATTCCAAGTAACCTCCACCTGCACGTCGATTTTCGCCAGTAAATATGAGGCGATTATCGCAAAATGGGCAACTTTTGAGGTTACTTAGTAAGGGGGGAGGGGGCACTACTTCACAGGGATGGAACAACCCAACCTGCTGCTCCGGCACTAGTTGCCATGGAGATGGTTCTTTGAATACTGTTCTTCGGAAAATCTGTTTTAAGCCGCCGAGGGGTCGCGTGGGCTGGGAGTATCCGGCGGTGGCGCGGCTTCGTCGCCGTCACGGCTTGGATGGGCACGGTAATCGGCAATAATCTGGCGGGCCTCTTCCGCCTGCTCTTCCCGCACCAGGACTACCGTGCCGCCCACGCCGGGCAGCACATCCTGCGGGGCCTCGCGCCAGATGACCGTGGATTCGATGCCGGCGCTTTCCAGCAGGCCTCCGATGACCATGGCTTCCGATTCCTGCTTGGTGTCAAAAATCTCGATCAGTTGCTCGTTGGGTTCTCCCTGGTTCTCCATTGAGTTGTTCCCCCTTCATTCGATGCAACTTTCATTGAAGGGCTCCGCAGCCAAAGCAGGCTGCTGCGCCCTCCCACCCCATCAAGCCAAAACCGGGCTTGATGGGGGCCCCGGCTCTCGAAAATTTCGCGCAGCATGGCGCTCAATTTTCGTTCACCCCGGTTCGTTCGGCCCAGCATTTGCTACCACCCATGATATAGCGCAAACTCCACTGCCATCAGGAGAAATTTTCTACGGCGGCCCCGGTAAAGCGTTGTATCATGCCCGCAGCAGACCACAATCCCTTCCCCCCAGGAGAGCGACTATGAAGCGCTGTTTCTTTGCAGCTGTATTGGGCGTGGCATTGATCTTGATGACGATGACTGGATGTTCCAAAAGCTCCAGCGGCGGGGGCAATCTGCTCACCAGCGCGGCCTCGGTGCTGACGCCCTCCGATCCGTGGGCTGAATTTGCCCTGATGGCGGCTGCGCGTTCCAAAGCCACGAGCTGGCGCTCCAAGATGGTCTCAGACCAGGCCGGAAGGTCCTTTGAAATGGATAGCGAAGTCATGTGTCCCGATAAGTCACATAACAAGATGACCCAGGGCGGCAAGGTGACCATGGAAAGCTACATTATCGGCGGCACCATGTACGTGAACGCGGGCGGCCGCATGATGAAGGTCCCCAACCAGATGCCGGCAGCGGCACTACAGTGCGGCGGCACCGCTCCGGGCAGCGCTTCCTCTTCGTCTCCCAAGTTTTCCATGGGCTCGTTGCCCAGCATGAAGGATATTTCCAACGGCCTGCAAGAGATGGAAAAGATGAAGGAGAACGTGACCATCACCAAGGGCGCTGTCACGGTAGTTGAGGGCTCGCCCTGCCAGGAATGGAACATCGTTTATAACAATCCCCAGACCAAGCAGAGTTACAACTCCAATTACTGCGTAGGCGTGGCCGACCACCTGCCCCGCCGCATGACCGTAGACAGCGGCGCCCAGGGAAAGATGGAAATGACCTACTGGGATTGGAACAGCAACATCAGCATTAATCCGCCCACAACGTAGCTGAGGTTTTGAAACAAAGCCTGCAACGGGGCGGCATGGGGCGCATCTAAATTAAGTAGAAATTTCCGAAAGCACGCAAAGCAATTTAGTACGCAAGTTTTTGGGGCCACATACCTATGGATATTCCGGAACGGCAAGCCGCGAACCCGGGTTCGGAAGCAGCAAAATCAGATGCCGATCCCAACCACTCCACCCTCAGTCGAGAAGAAATCGAAGACGAAAACAAGCGCATCCGCCGCCTGCAGATCATGATGAATATGGTCATGGCGGTGATTTCGCAGGAAGAGATGTCGCTGGAAGAAGCCTCGGAGATGGTCGCCAACGCCAAGCGCGCCGCCCTGGCCATGTTTCCCGATAAGGAACTCGCCTACGATCTGATCTACAAACCGCGCCTGCAGCGCCTGCTGCGCGAGCGCTTCCGCCTGCAATAAAATTATTTTTCGCCGCGGATGCACGCGGATCAACGCAGATTGGGTCTTAAGCGCACCAGCTTTATTATTCCTCTGCGATCCTTCGCGTCCTCTGCGGTTTAATTTTTTACTTTTCTGCTTCGTGCGCCAGCTCCGCCACCGGTCTGCGTATAAGGAAATAGATCACAGCGACGACGGCAATCCCCACGAAGATTGCGACAAACTTCAGCTGCGGATGCTGATGAAAGAGCACGGGCAGCCGCTCGACGATGGCAGGGCCAAAAGAGACCACAAGTTTCGCCAGAATGATCCAGCGGACCAGGCGTCCCAGAAAGATGGCCAGCAGAAAGTCGCGGACCTTCATCTTAAGCGCGCCCGCGGCGAAGACGAAAAGTTTGAACGGGGTCGGCGGCGGCAGCATGGAAGGAATCATGAGCGCCAGAAACTCCCGGCTCTCAAAGCGCTCGCTGATGGCGTCAAACTTGGCCTGTGAGATGCGTTTGCGCAGCGCCACCTCTCCGCCTTTGCGTCCGATGATATAAATCAGCAGGCTGCCCACGGCAGAACCCAGCGCCGCCAATGCGGGATACAAAAGATACAACGCCACCAGCCAATGCAGCGACGCCGGCTGCACCCCGCCTGCCTGCAGCCAGCGCAGCATGGCATAGATATACGTCGCGAGTATCAGGTCCATGGGCAGGCCAAGCGCGGCCGAATCCACGGCGGCGATGCCGAATGCCCCCCACGGACCGAGCGGAGCAAGCACCTTCAGCAGGAAGGCAGTGTATTTTTTCAGGAGATTTTTCAAAACTTAAGCGGCGCGGCCTTTTCCCTTTTGTGAATCTTCAATTGTACGCGAAGAACCGCAGCGCGTTCCCATTTATGGGCGTTGCTTCTCTGAATTCGACATGGGCATCAGGTGCGACCCCTGGTGCTCCATGCCATGGTGCTTGGCCAGTTCCTCGGTCTTGGGCAAGTCGCCAAAGTAATCTTCATTCACGCTGATCATCACCGCCGCGCGCAGATCGCGAATGCGGTCCTGCAACCGCTGGCTCTGCAACCGTCCGCGGATCTCGTCTGCCACAACTTCCAGCGGAATCCTCGTCTTCGATTCCAGCTTGTAAATAACGTAGCCGGAGTCTTCGCTCTGCACGGCAGATACATCGCCGGTGTTTGACTCAAACATCTTCTGTTGGGTTGCGGGCAGCACCGACCTGCGCACCGGTCCGATGCGCGTGGACGGCCGGTCTGTAATGCGTCCCTGTGCCGACCAGACTTCGCCCTGCAATGAATCGAAGTCCTCTCCCTTGGCCGCGCGTTTTTGTATCTCCTCCGCCTTGGCCAGTTCGCCTGCGCTTCCGGTTTTAGGAATAAACAATCTTCGCAGCGAACCCTCTTCATAATTCGCGGCATTCTGTTTGTAGTATTGCTCCACATCCTCTTTCGAAACCGTGGAAGCCTCTGCACCCAGGGCGCGCACCAGTTGCCGCTCCAGCAATTGCAGCCTGGCGAACTCTACCAACTCTTTGAATTGTGGTTGCTGGTCCAGCTTGAGTCTTCGGGCCTCTTCTGCCAGCACCAGCAATCGCGCGTATTCGGTTGCCAGGTTCAGCCGGTTGGAGTCAGGCATGGCCGGATCAAGCGCCGCAACCAGGTTGTCAAACTCGGCGCGGGTGATCACGGTTTCACACGGTTTGGCGGCCGGGTTCGCACTGCCTGATTCTTGGCACAGACTGTGCAAAATCAGAACCGGCTCATTCATCCCCGCTTTGGATTGCGCTTTTCCGGACGCAGCCGCACCCGGCGTGGAATTGGCGGTCTGCGCCGAAGCGGGGTTGAAGCCAATGAGCAAAAGACAAATTGCTAACGGAAAAAGCCGAAGATAACGGCGTTGCGCTGTTCTCACAATAAACTCCATGGATGGTTGGCGGTGGTGCGCGATGCTCTAGTATGCCATTCCGCAATGGCGCGAGGAGTCCAAAATTTCATGTTGCAAACTTTTGCACTTCGCGTCCGAGAGCAAACGCTATTCGAATATCAATTGCGACAGACTGTGGAATCCCACTCCCTATTCATGGCATGGTAATTGCACTTTAAGCGGCGCGACACTGAACATCTCGTGTAACTCCTTAGTTTGTGCAAGTCGGAGGGGCTAAGCACTTAGGTTTGTATTACTAAATGTGCGTACTGAGTGCAGATTGTTGCACTTGCGTGTTAGCGGGCAGAGAGAAGGGCAGTGCTGGAAGCAAGAAGAGCGGGGGGATTGCACAGGTGCGGACAGGATCATCGTGTCACGGCGGTTGGGTGCTTCGGTTTTTGTGGAGTGGAACTCTAGCGATCAGCATATTGGCTGGCGGTAGTGCTGCGTGGGCGCAGACTGTCTCCAGAATCAGTCCTACGGCAGGCAGTACCTCGGGCGGCGGCCACATGGATATTCTGGGCGCCGGATTGAGCAGCAATACAACCGTCACCATCGGCGGGCAAAATGCCCCCGTGGCCAGCCTGCTTCTTGATGGCTCTCGAGTTACGGTTACCATCCCTCCTGGCCCTAAGGGACCGGCTGATGTTGTGGTCACCACCAGCGGTAACACCACAACCTTTCAAGGCGGCTACACCTACCTTGATCCATCGGTAATCGCCTTTGCAGATGACTTTAACTCCGGCTCGCTGAGCAATTGGACCGCCTCTCCACTTGGTCTTTTCAGCAATTGGAGCACGGGCAATAACGTGGCCGACTATAACGGCGGCGGGCACACGCAAATTTATGCAGGAAGCGGCTCCTGGACGGATTACACCCTTCAGGCCAAATTCCAGCTCTTCAGCCTGAATAACTGGCCCGGAGGAATTCGCGGCAGGGTCAACCTAAACACGGGCATTGCTTACACTGTATGGATTTATCCAGCCAGTTCCACCATCAAATTGTTCAGGACCGGCGGCTGGAACATTGACAGCAGCGGATTGGTCCTTCTGGGCCAGGCCGGGGTCAACACAATTACTCCTAACGTCTTTCATACGCTGCAAATGGCCTTCAGCGGCAGCCAGATTACTGTCTCCTATGACGGCGCAGCGATCATTCAAGCCAGCGACAGCGCCTCCAGCTCCGGGGCGATCGCCCTCGACGTAAGCAATCAACACATTCAGTTTGACGATGTGCTGGTTACCACCGTGCCCGCCGATACCACGCCTCCGGTGGTCTCGATCACCGCGCCCGCGAACGGAGCAACTGTTTCAGGCACGACCACGATCAGCGCCTCAGCCTCCGATAACGACGCAGTTGCAGGCGTGCAATTTCTGCTGGACGGCGCCAACCTGGGCACGGAGGAGACTACTTCACCGTATTCGATTTCCTGGAATACAACCACAGCCAGCAATGGTTCACACATCATTTCAGCCCGGGCGCGCGATGCCGCCGGCAATACCGCCACGGCCGGCAACGTCACGGTTACTGTGTCCAACAGCATTGTTCCCACGTTGACCAGCGTGAGCATTTCGCCCCTTAGCATGACCTTGCCGCCGGCGGCGACCCAGCAATTGACGGTGACGGCGCACTACTCTGACGGCAGCACGCAGAATGTAACTGGGAACCCAAACACTTCTTATTCATCGAGCAATACCGGCGCGGCCACGGTCAGCACCACCGGATTGGTTACCGCCGGCTCCGGAGGCGGCGCTACGTTAACGGCGGTTTTCAACGGCAAGTCTGCGACCGCATCCGTAACCGTGAGCACTGCCGGTCCGGCGATTGCGCGCATCAGCGCTACCGCAGGTGCGGCTACAGGCGGAGGTCAGCTCGATGTAATTGGCAGCAACCTGAGCGGCGTGGCGGTCACCATTGGCGGGCAAAGCGCGTCTTTCATCAGCGGGCTGGCCGATGGCAGTAGGCTCTCGGTGAAGATCCCTGCCGGCAGCATTGGCAGCGCGAGCGTTGTGGCAACCAGTAGCAGTGGTTCCGCCACTCTCGCTGGCGGCTATACGTATCTTGATCCCACAACAGTTCTATTTGCCGACGACTTTAATACCGGCTCGCTGAGCAATTGGACGGCCTCGCCTTTGGGCCTGTTTAACAATTGGACAGCCACCAGCAACCTGGCCGATTACAACGGCAACGGACACACACAGATCTACGCCGGCAGCGGGAGCTGGACCGATTACACCGTGCAAACGAAATTCCTGTTGTTCAGCGCCAGCAATTATCCTGGCGGGTTGCGCGGCAGGGTGAACCTGAGCAGCGGCGCTGCCTATGCCGCATGGCTCTATCCCGCCAGCTCAACGATTAAGCTCTTCCGCACAGGTGGCTGGAACATTGACTCGCCCGGTTTGGCAGTTTTGGGGCAGGCAGCAGTGGCCAATATTACGCCGAATGCCTTCCATACTCTCGCCCTGAACTTCAGCGGGGCACAGATCACCGTGACCTACGATGGCACGGACGTAATTCAGCTCACTGACAGCACGCTGCCTCAGGGCGCAATCGCCCTGGATGTAAGCAATCAGCACATTCAATTTGAAGATGTTTTGGTGACGCGTCCGGTTCCCGACACAATTTCGCCGGCAGTATCCCTGACCGCGCCCTCCGCCGGAGCTTCGGTATCAGGCACGATCAGCGTGACCGCCAATGCCACCGATAATATAAAAGTAGCCGGCGTGCAATTCCTGCTCGATGGGTCCAATCTGGGAAGTGAAGTTACCGCGAGCCCGTATGCTGTCAGTTGGAACACCACCACAGCCGCCAATGGGGCGCACACACTTTCCGCGCGGGCACGCGATACCTCGGGAAATACGGCAATCGCCGCCGATGTAGCGGTCACAGTGGCCAACGCTCCGCCGCCGACCGTGACCGGAATTTCGGTTTCGCCTCGCAGCTTCAGCATGTCATTTACTGGAGCGCAACAATCGTTGAGTGTAACCGCACGTTATTCTGACGGCAGCAGCAAGGATGTGACCAGCTCAGCAGCCTACGCTACGAGCAATTCTGCCGTAGCCACGGTTAGCACGAACGGCGTAGTCACCGCTGCGGATAACGGCAATACCAACATCACCGCGAGCTATAGCGGATTCTCAGCCCAATCCGCTGTTACTGTGAGCCTGCTGCCCCCTGTGGTTGAAAGGTTGAGCCCGCCGGCGGGAAGCGCCAATGGCGGCAATCGGCTGGACCTCATGGGCAACAATTTATCCAGCTCCATGAATGTAACTATTGGCGGCCAGAGCGCGGTTTTTGTCGGCGCTTCACCTAATGGAGAGCAACTCACAGTCATTACCCCAGCGGGAGCGGTAGGTCCGGCGGACGTGGTGGCCGGCAACAGCACCGGCAGCATCACCATTAAATCCGGCTATCAGTATTTGCAGCCCAGCACGATTCTCTTTAACGATGATTTCAACCTTGGGACCTTCGGCAACTGGATGCCTTCACCCGTCGGCCAGTTCGCCAACTGGAACGCCAGCGGAGATGTAGCCGACTACAACGGCGGCGGGCACACGCAGATTTATACCGGTTCCGGCTCCTGGACCAACTATTCGGTGCAGACGAAATTTCAGCTCTTCAGCACCAGCAACTATCCCGGCGGCCTGCGCGGCCGAGTGAACCTGAACAACGGGGTGGCTTATGAAGTCTGGCTTCTGCCGGCAACCTCGCAGATCAAGCTGTACCGCATTGGAGGCTGGAGCATTGATTCCGCAGGATTGGCGCAGTTGGGGCAGGCCAACGTGCCTTACATGAGCCCCGATAAGTTCCACTTCCTGCAAATGATCTTTAATGGACCGCAGATCACCGTATTGCTCGATGGACCGGCCGTGCTGCAGGTGAACGATGCGACGCTGGCGTCCGGCGGCATCGCTCTCGACGTCAGCAATCAGCATATTCAATATGATGACGTGCTGGTCACCACCATTCCGGTGGATGTTGTTCCACCATCAATATCGCTGACCGCGCCGGCTTCTGGCGGCACGGTCTCGGGCGCGACCACGATCTCTGCTGCTGCCAGCGACAATGTGGGTGTTGCCGGAGTGCAGTTCATCATTGACGGAGCCTTCTTCGGTCCTGAGTTGACGGCTGCTCCTTACAGCATTGCGTGGAATACGGCCAATGCAGCCAACGGCGCTCACACACTGACTGCCATGGCCCGCGACGCCAGCGGCAACGTTACCACCTCGGCCCCGGTGACCGTGACGGTTGCTAATAACTATGTCCCTTCGCAATCCGGAAAGTGGACGGCGCCCTTCAACTGGCCTGTAGTAGCAATCAATCTTTCCGTGCTCAAAACCGGCGAAGTCATATCATGGGACGGTCCGCCTGCCGATGGCGGCGCCTCTGTAACACTGTGGAACGCCGGTACTGGAGTGTTTACCTCGATGCCTAACACCGCCAGCAACATGTTCTGCGACGGCCAGGCGCAACTCTCCGATGGGCGCTTGCTCACCGCAGGCGGACACGCCGATTGGGGCGTGGGGATTCCCAATGCCGATATTTACGATCCGGTGACCCGGCTTTGGAGCAAGGCAGCTTCCATGAGTTTTGGCCGCTGGTACCCAACGTTGACTACGCTGCCTGATGGGCGGGTGCTTTCCGTCTCCGGCTCTGACCGCTGCGAAACTTGCGTGGTGCCTACCCCGGAAGTTTACGATCCGGTCGCCAATACCTGGACCGCCTTAACCAAGGCCAGCCATAGCCTGCCTTTGTATCCGTTCATGTTTGTGTTACCGGATGGCCGCGTACTGCAGGCCGGATCGGTGGATGGAGTTATCCCAACCGAAGTGCTGGATGTAAATACGCAGCAGTGGACAACGATTGATCCTGATGTCGTAGATGGTCACAGCGCGGTGATGTATCAACCAGGGAAGGTGATGAAATCGGGTACGGCTTCGGTTCCAAATCTCAGCAGTGCGCCGGCCCAGCCAGTCACCTTCGTGCTCGATATGACCCAAACTACGCCCAAGTGGCAGCAGACCGCGCCCATGAATTTTGCCAGGGCTTATCATAATTTGACCTTGCTTCCAGATGGCAGCGTGCTGGCAACGGGAGGCGAATCAACCCAGGATGGCACGAACTATGCCAATTCTGTACTGCCGGCTGAGATTTGGTCTCCAGCCAACCAGACATGGACAACCATGGCTCCGGAGCAGACTGGCCGGCTCTATCACTCTTCCGCGGTTCTTCTGCTCGATGGCCGCGTGCTGGTCGCCGGCAGCGGACGCGCTGGCGTAGCCCCGCAGTTCAATGCAGAGATTTACTCACCACCCTACCTGTTCCACGGCCCGCGGCCGGCAATCAGCTCAATGCCGGGTGAAGCATCCTACGGAAGCAGCTTCCAGGTGAACACGCCCGATGCAGCGAGCATCAGCTCGGTTTCTCTGATTCGCCTGTCGGCAGCCACCCATTCTTTCAATATGGATCAGCGCTTCTTATCGCTGAGCTTTCAGCAGTCGGGCGGAGGATTAACGGTACAGGCCCCAGCCAATGCCAATCTGGCGCCTCCGGGTTATTACGCCGTGTTCATCGTGAATTCCAATGGAGTGCCCTCGGTGGGGCCGGTGATCAAGCTGCCCTGAGATATTAAGAGAAATATGAAGTAGCGCTGGCTTGCCATCTCGCGAAAACCTCTTTCTCTTGATACTATTGAGTCCATTTTTTATCGATCAAGGAGGCTCTATGCAACGAATATTCCATTTAGCATTGACGCTTTTCGCTCTGTTCTGCATGGCCGGCCAGCCAGTCACGATGGCGCAGGAAAGCAAGAAACCAGCGCACAAAGCGGGGTCCGCGAAATCGAGCTCCAAGAAGCCGGTGACGAACGCTTTTACTCCAGATTCAATTCAGTATGGTCCAGCGCCTGCGTTTCTTCCTCCCGGTGCGCAGTTGGCCGTGCTGGAAGGCAATCCCATGGGTACGGGAGAATATACGATCCGCATCAAGGCTCCCGATGGATACAAGATTGCTCCTCACTGGCATCCCCGGCGCGAGAACGTCACTGTGGTTGAAGGGACAATCAAGGTTGGGATGGGAGACAAATTCGATGAGAGCAAGATGATGAGTTTTCCGACGGGCAGCTTTGCTTTTCTCGACCCCAGCATGCACCACTATGCCATGATGAGCGGAGAAACCACGGTCCAGATCCATGGCACGGGGCCGGTAAAGTTCAATTACATAAATCCCGCCGACGACCCCAGCAAGAAGAAGTGAATTCAGCGCTTCTTATCGCTGAGCTTTCAGCAGTCGGGCGGAGGATTAACGGTACAGGCCCCAGCCAATGCCAA
>Ga0070741_10003405_pt1 | contig 39608 bp, 20 predicted proteins | sample Coa_R1_4_FD_66440 | JGI IMG/M metagenome (GOLD analysis project Ga0070741, IMG submission 66440) | Surface soil microbial communities from Centralia Pennsylvania, which are recovering from an underground coalmine fire - Coalmine... | ecosystem: Environmental > Terrestrial > Soil > Unclassified ...
ATCTACGCCAGCGGCGCGCAGAATATTGCCATCCAGGGGGGTGGAACCATCGCAGGCGGCTCCACCGTCGGCGCTCTGCGCAACCCGCGCGGTCCGGTCCTGATCGAACCCAGCAATTGCACCAACGTCACCATTGATGGCATGCACCTGACCAATCACAGCGTTTGGACAATCCATCCTGTGTTCGACAGCGGCGTCAAGATCACCAACACCACGATCAATACCTCCGGAGGCAACTCCGATGGCATTGATCCTGATTCCACCATGCATATGCTGATTGATCACGACACTATCAATACCGGCGATGACGCTATTGCCATCAAGTCCGGCAGGGGCGAGGAAGGCTTCACCATGGCCAAGCCCTCCGGAGACATCACCATCTCCAACTCTTCCATGACCACCGGCTTTGGTTGCGTCACGTTAGGCAGCGAAATGTCTGGAGGCATTGATGGAGTGATTATCCGGAATCTCACCTGCGGTCCGAGGGCTGAAGCTGCGATTAAGTTCAAGGCTCCCATCGGGCGTGGCGCATTCATTCGCAACATTGATGCGCAAGGTGTGGATTCTCTTGGCAGCTTCATGATCCGCTTCACTCTCAGCCAGGGCAAGGCCGATTCCAACCCCGTTCCCGGATTGGCCGGCGTTCCGCAGTTGAGCAATATCAGCGTGACCAACAGCACCATCCATGGCGGCACTCTGGCCGACATGGTGGGTTGGTCGCAAAAACCAACCGATGGCATCACCATCGCCAATATAACCGGGACGTGCAGCCATGGCGTCAACATCGCCAACGCGGTTCATGTGAATGTCGATCCTACAACTCTTCACGTGACCGGCTTCACGCCTCCGCTTATCACGTTAACTAACGTGCACTAGTCGGCGCCCAGCAAGGGGGCCTGAATGGATGAATGTCACTCTGAATCATCAGGCCGACTGAAGAATCGTTCATGCGCGGAATCGCGGACAGTTCGAGGTGTTTATGGCACGCGAGTCTCCGAGAATCTCGGAGTCTAGCGTTGCGGAGATAGGGTTAGCCGATTAAAGTTGTCGACCGGTTTGATCGATTTCTTCGCAGGGAAGCAATTCACGATATGAGATATGGAATTCAAGCTGCGAGATAACCTAAAGGAGATATTTAAAATGCGCAGCACCCCCCAGACACTGATTCGCTGGACCCTCTCATTACTGCTGGCCTGCTTTGCCATTCATACCTGCCATGCCCAGTATGTTATTGACAGTCTCAACGGCGAAGTTACGCAACACGAAGTGGATACCTTCATCAGCAATGTAACTGCCATACCTATCCCTACGATTGAGGACCCCGGAACCAGTCACAACTATTTGGCAGACGGTCCGGGCGGCGTCACCCTCGAAGCTATCAATTACATGTATGTGATTACCGGCGACATCCCCAGCTTGAGCGCCGAGCATGCTCAACTGCTTAACCTTGCCATCAAGTGGAACGATGTCTGGCTGACTCACCGCAATGACATGCCCGCGGGCGAACATCGTGTTATGTGGACAGGAAAGGTCGAGCCGGTCTGGCCGCCGAATTGCGGTACCTGCTCCAACCCTACCTACTACGAAAGCGAGGATGGGGACACCATCGCGCACATGGGCTATACCACGCTCAACATTCTGAATACGCCTTCGATCTGGAACAACACCGTGCCCGACGGCGATCCAAACCATTTCGGCGCCACTTACCTGGCCCGGGCGAAAACTTATGTTTCCATGCTTGAATTCAGCATGAGCAATTCCTTTACTCCTTACTTCATCGATCCAAATACGCTTCTGATCAGGCGTCCCAGCACGTCATTGGGATATCAATCCGGCTTTCACAACGTGAATGCCTGGAACGTCATGATGATGTTAATCGGAGCCTATCAGCGGCTGGCGCAGTGTCATGCGATTTTAGGAGACAACCCCAGCCTGGCCACGATGTATACGGGCATCGTTAAAAACACTACCGACTTGTTTGTAAAGAATGGATTACCGTACTCTTCGCCCGATGGCACCACCGTCTACAACTGGAGCTACGGTAATTTTGGTGACGTACACGCCGGAACAACCGGTGAAGATGTCGGACACGGCCAGTACGACATGTGGGGTCTCACGCGAGCCTACCAATCTGGTTACACCGATGCTACGGCACAGCAGATGAAGACTTATGCTGACACTGTGGTCCATGAAATTGCGGACGGTACTAATCTCTACTTCGCCCGTGTTGACCGCTCGGGCGGCGCCACCCAGAACAATCTGCTTCCCGGATGGTTCTTTCTCACGCCGTACAACACCGCCATTTACAAACCGGTCGCCAACGCCAACATCGCCGCGGGAAAGCAGCAGGGTTCGACCATCATAACCGCGGGCATCCTCTGGATGAAGCACTGGATCAGCGTTCATTCCTCTCCACCCGATTTTTCGATCACAGCCGGACCGGCATCGCAAACCGTGATCGCCGGCAATGGGACCAGCTACACCGCGACGGTTGCGCCCATTAACGGATTCAATGGAACCGTCAGCCTCGGTGTAAGCGGAGTGCCCAGCGGAGCAGCTTGCAGCGGCCCCGCCATCAGCGGCGGATCAGGATCATCGACGGTGAGTTGCTCAACCACCATCTCGACCGCACCGGGAACCTACACTCTCACCATTACTGGAACCAGCGGCAGCCTCAGCCACACGGCGACGGTCAGTTTGACCGTTATGCCTGAGCCACCGCCGGCTTTCTCAGTGAGCGTATCGCCCACATCGCAGACGGTGACCGCAGGCGGCAGCACAAGCTACACAGCGACGGTTACACCCAGCAATGGATTCAATGGGACAGTAAATTTCACGGTAAGCGGCGTGCCCAGCGGAGCCAGTTGCAGTGCACCCGCGATCAGTGGCGGCTCAGGATCATCTACCGTGAGTTGTTCTACAACCAGCGCCGTGACGCCGGCAACCTACACGCTGACTATTATCGGAACCAGCGGCAGCCAGAGCCACAGTGCGACCGTTAATCTCACCGTGACATCGCCGAACGTCTGTTCGACTGCCACCGCAACCGGTACCTGGAACGACACTGCCTTCCCCTCGCACAGTGGAAGCTTCACCGCCACCTTCGATGCCACGCCCTCAATCGGTACCCAAAGCTCCGCAGTGGGAATATCGAAAGGCGCGCAGACCGCCTTCACCGGTTTCGCCAATATCGTTGCCTTCGCCACCACGGGAATCATCCAGGCGCGCAACGGCGGCAGCTATTTCAATTCAACCATTCACTACTCGGGAGGAGTGAGCTATCACTTTCGGCTTGCCATCAACGTCACAGCGCATACGTACTCCATCTTCGTGACGCCTGCCGGCGGCTCGGAGCAGACAATAGGCACGAACTTCGCCTTCCGTAACGAACAGAACACGGTCACCAGCCTGGACCACTGGGGCAGTGAGGTAAGCGCCACTTCGAGCGGCACCCTGCAAGTATGTAACTTTGCCGCGCAGTGATTGGCAATTATGGAGCAGAGACATAGCTTGCTACGTCTCTGCTCACGAAGCTCAGCAGTTGGCCGCAGCAATATCGTTGAGCCTCGAAAAATTTTGTAACCATTGGTGTGCGGACCAATGGCATGCAAAAGGACGTGGTCTCTCTTCCCACAAGGCAGAGAGACCGCAGTCTCTCTCTACCTCCACACACCGTTATTGTCCCTCAGGGTACTGTCCTCCAAGGCGCCGGCGTACCTGAATTAACGTCCTGAAAATCATGGGGTTATCGGGATTTTTCTGTTTGTAACCGTTCCGCCACTTCCACAACCACTCCGGCTTGCACCATGCTGCTCAATGCCCTATTGGTGCCAAAGCGGCACGGGGGCATGAAAGCCAAACCAGGTTCGTCGGGAGAATAGGAATGATGCTTAACAGACAATTCAAAATGGCGCAGCTTTGCATACTGATGCTTTTATTGATATGCGCGCCGGCGCTGTTCGCGCAGACGACAATTTTGAGCGCAGATGGCCAGACAGATAGTTACACGCTGATTCAAAATGTGCTTGGGGCCGGCCCGGAAACTCCGGATTGCAGCCATCCCAGCTTCGGCCATCACATCACCCAGGCCCCCGATCCCGACTTGAACAAGCCGGTTTTCGTCTTTCACATCCACGTAACGCCTGACAATGACAGATGTATCAATTTCGACCGGCAACGGCTTGAGATCAAGACTGAAGGCCCCTCGCCCGCTTCGGTGAAGGCTTTTCTCAACGAAACTCTTGTGTTTCGCTGGAAATTCAAGCTGGCGCCAGGATTTCAGGCGTCTCCTAACTTCACACACATCCATCAGATCAAGGCGGGTGACGGAGACAATGCCGCGCCCATCATCACCTTAACACCACGCAAAGGAAGCCCAGACCAGATCCAGATCATCCACAACGGCGGTTCTTCAGGAGGCAGCTTAGGCACGGTGAAGACTACGGCTCTGGCGCCGTTCGTGGGCGTATGGGTTGAAGCGTATGAAAGAGTCAAATTCAGCCCCACGGGAACTTATTCTATTGTCATCAAGAGGCTCAGCGACGGGGCCACACTGCTCACCTATAGCAACAGCAATCTCAATATGTGGCGCACAGGCACTACCTTCTCCAGACCCAAATGGGGTATCTACCGCAGCCTGCTCACCCCAAGCGATCTTCGTGATGAGGACGTGCGCTTCGACCGTTTTTGCATCGCCAAGTCGCCCTCAGATTGCCCTGGCGACCAGCCCACGCCTGACTTTTCCACCTCGGCGATGCCAGCCTCACAAACTGTGATGGCGGGCAGCGGCGCCAACTATACGGCAACCATAACGCCATCGAACGGATTCAATAGCACAGTAAATCTTGGTATCAATGGATTGCCCGCGGGAGCCTCCGCATCGTTCAATCCGGCCTCGGTCACCGGATTGGGCTCTTCCACACTCAATGTTTCAACCGCAACAACAACGCCTGCTGGAACCTATACCTTGACCGTTACCGGCTCCAGTGGCAGTTTGTCTCACACAGCTACGGTTACGTTGGTGGTGACTCCGCTCCAGGCTCCGGATTTCACGCTCTCTGCGTCACCCGCCTCGCAGACGGTTACCGCCGGCAACGGCGCCAGTTATACCGCGACTGTGGGAGCGCTCCATGGCTTCAACAGCAGCGTAGCCTTCAGCCTGAGCGGATTGCCCGCAGGGGCTTCTGGCAGCTTCAATCCGGCTTCGGTAACAGGGTCGGGGACTTCGACGTTGACGGTTTCTACTGCCCCCTCGACGCCGGTTGGCGCTTTTCCATTGACCATCACCGGCACAAGCGGCAGCCTCGCGCATTCGATGAATGTAAGCCTGGTGGTAAACCCTGTTTCCACTGGTTGTGTAACCGCCGGAGCTACATGGCATAACACCGCCATCGCCTCCAAAACTGGAACCTTTACCGCAAGCTTTGACGCTACCCCCTCGACTACACCAATGAACAGCGTCATTGGGCTCTCGCATGGAGCACAAACCGCTTACACCGGGTTTGCCACCTTGGCGCGATTCAACTCCTCCAATGACATCGACGCCCGCAACGGCGGGGCTTATGCTGCCGCTTCAACCATTCCCTTCGCGGCCGGTAAGACCTATCACTTCCGCATGGTGATGAATGTAACCGCTCACACCTACTCGGTTTTCGTGACACCGCCGGGAGGAACCGAACAAACCGTAGGCAGCAATTTTGCCTTCCGCACCGAACAAAATACAGTTACAAGCTTGGATCATTGGGGAGTCTTCTCGGCCAGCGGCTCTGATACTGTGTGTAATTTCGCAGTTCAATAACCAGCCGCAAAGCACACCGAAGTATCCGGGCGGCGACTTTGAAGTCGCCGCCCTTTTCTTATCTAGGTTTTATTGCGATTCAGAATTACTGTATCCACAGCCTCTTTCGGCCGTGCCCGGCGCAGATACACAAACTCTGGGATTGTTAGGGCAAAAAAAAACTCGATCGGCCGTTTGCTGGAGGGCATAGCCGATCGAGAAGCCAAGATGGCCTAGAAGCGCACGAGTCTACAGCATGAAAATTATGCCGTTATGAATGCTGTTAGCTACACGCACGATAGGCCGTTTGCTAAAAGCCAGTCAAGCCAAAAAATCTAAAGCTCGTTTTTAGAACAGCTAAACGATTGCTGTGATCGCTTTGGCACAGCGGCTCGCGCAACCCGGGCTTTGGCTTTGGCTCTATTTCTGGGAAACCGCGCCAGGATAAGGATGATCTTCCGGCTGCCGTATCTTCACGACAAAGTAGAGAAACGTCGGCGGCGTCTGTACGGTTTTGAACCAGTGTGGCGTCCCAGGTGGTATGACGATGATGTCCCCTTTGTTGAGCAGGTGGGCTTCACCCCCGTCAATAGCAGACCCGCGGACCTCTTCCGGTGCGGTGATCTTGGCGTCGACAATCTTGCCGCCCGTAACAAAGGTTGCGGTCCCGTCAACGATGTAAAACACATCGGTATCCCTGGTATGCAGCTCTGCCTTACCGGGCGTGTCGTGCCGCCCGGCGATCACTTTGTAATTGCGCCCGTCTCCGGGAACGAATGTTGATGCTTTATCGAATCCCGCTTTGACCTCGCTGCTGGAAAAATATCTCACGGTTTCGGTCGCGGGCGCAGCAGGAGCGGAACTCGTATTGGCCGGCGCCGTCTTTTGGTCCTGACTTTGCGAACTGCAACTGGCTCCCATGCTGAAAACCGCCAGCATGATTACGGCAATTTCGAAAAAAACTCTTTTCATATCTAGTGATCCTTCCCACTTATAAAGTTTAGAGCGTGCTTCAAAAACAGGTTGCGTCAGGGTACGGATTTTATCCGTGCCGCAAAAAGCCCTAAAAATCAGGGCTTCAGTCCTGAGGTCACTCTGAATCATTGTCATGAATGTTCTTGAAACAACATTCTATGGTTCCAAAATCGTATCTCTGCAACGCTCGGATGTCGATCCGTTGTAAGAAATGAGTTCATTCCTTGGTCAATGTTGTCTGCAGGAAGTTCGTGATCGATTGCGTCAACTTGCGCGGATACTCCGTCTGGGCCATGGCCAGTGCCTGCCTTCTCACCAGTCGATGCCCTCCGATGCGCTGAATCTGAAAGAACCGGGTTTGTCCACGGAGCGCGTGTTCCGGAAGTATGGAGCAGCCGAATCCGGATTCCACCAGCCGCTTGATTGCCTCGGTATCGTCCGCCTCCATGACCACATGCGGGGTCAACCCGATCTCGTCGAAGAAGTGGTCAATGACCGTGCGCATGTTGCTTCGCTTGGGATAAAGCAGGAATGGAACGCCGGCCAGCTCGCTGGGCTTGATCGTGCCAATGTGCCCGCCGCGGACGCGCGTCGCCGAAGGGCGCACAAACAGCAGTTCTTCCTCATACAGTGGAACAATCTTGAGTTTCTCCACCGAAAATGGAAGAGAAATAAGCCCCAGGTCGTAGCGGCGGTCGAGCAGGCCATTCACAATATCTTCGGTCGTTCCCACTGAGACTCTGATCTCGGTTTTGGGATATTGTTTTCTCAGCAATCGCAGCGGACGTCCCAGCCGGTAGATCAACGTTGTAACTCCGGTCGCGAAGGTAAATGGCCGCGTATCGCTGGAAGCGTCGTTCTCAAAATCGTGCTGCAACTGCACCATCTGCTTGATCACTGCCCGCGCATGCTCGGTAAGGCGGAATGCAGCCGGGGTGGGCAGCAGGCGCTTCCCGGAGCGCACGAAAAGTTCGGTATGCAGTTCTGAAGCCAGGTTGTGGAGCTGGAGACTGATAGCACCGGGTGATAAATGAACCTTGTCGGCGGCCCGAGTCACGCTCGACGAATCCATCACTGCGAGAAACAGCTCGAGTTGGCGAATATCCATTGCTATCTCCCCATCATCATCTCACACCCACGCCAACCTATGCTGGTTTGACGGAACTGGTACAGCATCGCGAGTGCTCGGGCTATCACATAGCTGCCGCAAAACTATACCTGATTGCTGTCTCTAGATCACCAATCGTTAAGCTCTGCTAAACAATAGTTTTAGTTTTTCGGGCTTGACTCTCTTGACACTACCGCCTATCTTGCAACCGATACTCGCAAAATTTTGCAGCATCAGTGCGTGTGCTCTGTTAGCGGCATTCAGTGACGGGTTAATAACAAAGTTAATAACCCAAGCGGTTAGCTTGTCGAAGTCAGATACCCGAAAGTACTGGTACTTCCGAATGTACTCTTTAACAAAATAATTTTAATTGAATGTTGACTTTGGGGGTAACATGGCCGCGTTGTCCTCCCAAAGAAAATAACTGGTTGCTGAGAACCTTTTTTGAAAGTCTCGGCACGTAAAACTGTGGTTCTTTAAGTCAAGTTCTCTCAATAAAAGGGGCAAAGATTATGAAAAAGAATATCACCTTGAACGTTACATTCCTTTTGCTGGGCCTTATGCTGCTGCCCGTGCTTTCGCATGGCCAGGGCTTTGGCAGCATCGTCGGCACAGTCACTGACAGTACGGGGTCGGTCATTGTTTCCGCAACGGTCAAAGCTACTGAAACCGGTACAGGCCAGTCGCGCACTGTTACTACAGATTCTCAGGGCTATTTCGTTATTCCCACCCTGCGTCCTGCGCAATACAACTTGAGCGTCGGGGCAACCGGCTTTCGTCCATTCAGCCAGAAGGATGTCACGCTGCTCGCCGATCAAACTCTTACGGTCAACGTTGAAATGAAGGCGGGAGGCAACAATGAGGTCGTTGAGGTTATCGGGCAGAACGTGCAAGTCAACGTCGCCGACGGAACCGCGAGCCAGGTCATTGACCGGTCGCGCATCTCCAACCTGCCTTTGAACGGCCGCAATGCCGCCCAGCTCACCTTGTTAGTGGCGGGCGCAGTGAGTATTCCGGGCGCGAGCAACCCTACTTCAGCATCCGGTGGAGGCGCGATTCAGGGCCAGACCAAGACATTTCCGGGAGCCATAACCGTTTCTACCAACGGCTCACGGCAAAACTGGCTGAGCTACCAGCTCGACGGCGGCAATAACGTTGACGAATATACCAACGTAAACCAGCCTTTTCCCTTCCCTGACGCTTTACAGGAATTCAGCGTTCAAAGCAGCAACTACAGCGCCCAGTATGGCCAGAGCGCCGGTGGCGTAGTGAATATTGTTACCCGCTCCGGAGGCAACCAGTTCCATGGCGATGCCTTTGAATACGTGCGCAATCCTGTTTTTAACGCGAAAAACTTCTTTAGCCCGGTTGATGTGTTCAAACGCAACCAATTCGGTGGCACCTTCGGTGGGCCAATCATCCACGACAAGACCTTTTTCTTCCTCGGCTATCAGGGGACCAGAATTCGCAACGTATCCACCTTCAAAGCCATCGTGCCTACCGCAGCTCAGCTCAACGGCGACTTTTCTGCGCTGCCCATCCAGCTCAAATACCCCAACGGCGGTGGCAATGTTCCGGGCAACATGATTAATTTGACGACGCATCCCTATGATCCAGCTTCTGTGGCTTTGCTGAAGTTCCTGCCGGCAGGCGATGCCAGTGGCAACGTTACTGCTGCACGCCCACTCGCTCAGAACTTTAACGAATATATGGTCCGTTTGGATCACACGTTCTCTCCCAAAGATCAGTTCACCTTCCGTCATTACTATGCGCAGTTCAACGCGCCGGCGGTGTTTCAGCCCGCCGACATCCTGACGTACATTGACCAGGCCAGCATTCTCTCGCAGAATTTCCTGGTCAACGAAACTCATATTTTCAACACCAACCTGCTGAATGAATTTCACTTCAGCTATTCGCGAGAGTCGGCTACACGCGGACCGTCAGCCAATGCCATCAGCGTGCGTGATCTGGGCTCCAATGTTCCCTTTCAGCCGGCACAGAAGGCAATTCAATCCATTGCCGTGACCAACTTCTTCAGCTTCGGGGACAACCCGAGCGGCAAATTTGTTCGAAACAATTATTCGTTCAACAACAACACAAGCTGGATCGTAGGTAAGCACACCATCCACTTCGGCGGCACGATTGAACTCAGCCAGGTCCTGATCAGGAACCTTTTCCGGCAACCGGGATTGTTCACCTTCTCCGGCGATAATAGCGGCAACGCCATGGCAGATTTCCTTCTAGGCTGGACCCGGCAGTTCCAGCAGGGCTTCGGGGAATTTAAGGACAATCGCAACACCTTCCCCGGGGTCTATATCCAGGATGATTACAAGATATCCCGCCGTTTGACCGTGAACCTCGGCCTGCGCTGGGAGGCGCTATTGCCTTGGAAAGAAGGGCAGAACCGAGTCGAAGTCTTCAACCCTGCTGCGGCAGCGCTGGGCACAAGATCCACTGTGTTCCCCAATGCACCTCCGGGACTGTTCTTTGTGGGCGATCCTGGGGTGATTGCGCATACCGGCACGACCGGCAGCTATAACAACTTCGCTCCCCGTTTGGGATTTGCCTATGACCTGACCGGTGACGGAAAGACCAGCATCCGCGGCGGAGCAGGCATTTTCTACGGTACCCGCCAGGAAGGCATCATCAACAACCGCTTTGTGGACGTTACTCCGTTCAGCCCGCAGCTGGTGCTGACCACGGCTAGCGGTCCTAAGCCTGGTTCCTTCAGTGATCCACTGTGCAGTGCGCTTGGTACTCAGACCACCTTCGGCTGCTCGCAAACCGTCAGTCCATTTCCGGCTCCATTTCCGCCACCCTCGACTCAGACTTTCGAGAAGGCTGTCTTGGCAGTTACTTGGGACCCCAACAGAAAGCTGATGGCCCCAACCGTGTATAACGCGAACTTGGCGATTGAGCGGGAAATGCCCTGGGGCATACTCGCGCGTGCGGCGTATGTTGGTTCTCATACTAGCCACATCCGCGAAACCGTCGAGCTCGATCCGGCCAGCAACGGCACTCGCAAGTTTGCAAGTTTTCCGACCGTTCCAGGCAGCGTCGGTTACGGCAGCATCACCATGGCTGACTTCGACGTCAACTCCTCGTACAACTCTTTGCAGTTGTCTGCTGAGAAACGCGCTTCGAAAAACATCACCATCTTGGCTAACTACACCTACTCGAAGAGCATTGATACTCTTCCTTTAGGCGGAGCAGTTGCGGATGTTGGCTCTGATTCGACCTCCCTTCTGCCCTTTGGCACGCCCAACCGCAAGCAGTCCGACCGCGGATTGTCTGACTTCGACCATACACATCGTTTTGTTATGTCGTATGTCTGGCAGCTTCCCGGGCTCTCCGGCCAGAACGTCTTTGTGCGTACCATCCTCGGCGGATGGCAGTTCAATGGCGTGATGACGGCGCAGACCGGCAGGCCATTCACCGTGATCGCGGGAAAAGATCAATCAAAAACCGCGCTGACTCAAAGTGGTACTCTGGGCGGCGACCGTGCCATTCAGGTGGGTCCGGCGTTTGGCCCTGGCGCATGCGCGAACGACAAACTGACCGGCTCTTGCGTCGACCTGCTCAATACCACTTCATTCACGCTTCCTCCTATCGGGGGTTTCGGTACCACCAGCAAAGGTCAATTCCGCTGGCCGGGACAATTCACCTGGGATACCGGTCTGGTCAAGAACTTCCAGATCAGTGAACGTTGGGCCGTTCAATTCCGGGCTGAGTACTTCAACATTCTCAACCACCCCAACTGGTCGAGCGACGATGCCAGCATCACTCCAGTTGTAACGAAAAGTTCACCGCAGTTTGGAGCGATCCGCACCGCCGACGATCCCCGTATCGGACAACTGGCAATCAAGATCATCTTCTAATGAAGACGATCTTTTGACGGAACATGCAGACCGGTTTACGAAAGTAAACCGGTCTGTTTTTTGCTGCTGCCGGCCATCTTGCCGCGCTTACATTGGACTATCGTTAGGTTCTCCCTCCCCATACCGGAATCTGGGACAATGTTTAAAGATTGCCAAATCAGTTCTAGTAAAATCATCGAGTACTATCACGACCCCCAAAAAGCCAAGAAAGACCCTAACGGGTGAATGATTCCTGTCTCGAAAGGACTCTGAGGAATGAATAAGAAGTTCGTAGATTTCTGCGTGGCACTGCTGATTGCATTTTCCGTTGTATTTTTTAACCCTAAGGCCTGGGCTGCAACTGAAACCCTGGAGTCCCCTGTCCTGCGTATCGAATTGAATACCAATCCTTATTCTTTTCGCATTCTTGAAAAATCTTCCGGAGAGGTGTTGCTTTCACACAGCAGCACGGCCTTTACTTTAGACCGCCACGTTGTAACCGAAGCAACCGATATCGCAAGACAACCGCAAAGCCTGCAGGCTACGCTGGTGCTGGCGGGAACGGAGAAGAAAGCGCACCTGGCCCTCACCTTTTCCAAGCCAGAAGTGGTTCAAGTCAAGCTGAGCTGCGACGACAATACCTCCGGCGAGACCTACGAAGAGTTCAACGATCAGAACGAGCACTATTACGGGCTTTGGGAATATCCTTTTGCCGGTGGTATCGACAACCGTGGTACAGACCAGGATTTTCTCGGCTTTCGTCGCGGGCCTGAAGTCAATTACGACAGTGCGCGAGCGCCTTTTTACATGACATCGAAAAAATACGCGCTCTACGTCGAATCCGCCGCCCAGGGGCACTACACAATTGCCAAAGACGGTAAGACCGGTTTTTCCTTCCTCGAGCCGCAACTGACTTACGATGTGATCTACGGCCCTTCTTATGCGGACATGCTGCATCGCTACGTAGATCTGGCCGGCTCTGCCTTCATGCCTCCGACCTGGGCCTTTGGCACCATTTGGTGGCGCGATGACAATCACGAGGATTTGCGCAACGTTAAAAATGCGCAGGAACTGGTCATGGATGACGCCGATCATCTGCGCAGTCTGCATATCCCCGCGAGCGCGATCTGGCTTGATCGTCCCTTTGGGACCGGCCAGATGGGCTGGGGCAATATGGATTTCGACCCTTCGTTCCCCAACCCTGCCAAGATGGTCAGCGATCTGAAAGACCGCGGCATGAACCTGCTGATATGGATTGCCAACCGTAGCTGGAACCAGCTCTACAAAGAAGGAGCGGAAAAAGGCTATCTCTTCCCCGGGATCGAAGAAAAAGTAGGGCCGGCCGCCGATGAGCGCCGCCCCGAGGTCAACCAATGGTTGAAAGACAAGCTGAACGCCTATGTTCGCCTGGGGATTAAGGGTTACAAGATTGATCGCGGTGAAGAAGAGGAGCTGCCCCACTCGTTTGAAAATCTGAACGCCATACTGTACCCCAAGCTGGCGGCGGAAGGCCTGGCAGACGCCTACGGCAAAGACTACTTCGTCTTTTCACGAAACGCCAATGACACGGCTCGAAAATATACGGCCATCTGGAACGGCGACACGCGCGCCACCTTTGGCGGCCTGGCTGTTTCGGTCAAAACCGGACTGCGCAGCGGCGCTATCAATTTCCCCATGTGGGGCTCTGACACCGGCGGTTACATCAACCGCCCTGCGGCGCCTGATAAAGAGCTCTTTTCCCGCTGGCTGGAATTCAGCGCCTACAGTTCCATGATGGAAGTGATGATTGGTCCCAAGCGGACCATCTGGTATGACTACGATCCCGAGTTGGTGGATATCACAAAAAAATACGCCGCCGCGCACCACGATCTTATTCCCTACACGCGCTCCTATATGTATCAGGCCACGCAGACAGGCATGCCCATCATGCGCTCGCTGATTTTCGCTTATCCCTCAGATCCAAAACTGTCAGACACATGGGATGAGTACCTTTATGGGGCCGATCTGCTGGTGGCTCCGGTGACCACGCAGGGCGCCACCACTCGCAACGTCTACCTTCCTGCCGGTATATGGATGGATTACAACGATAAGACCACGCTCTACAAAGGCGGCTCGGCGATCACGGCCAAAGCTCCTCTGGGCACAATTCCCGTTTTCGTCCGTGAAGGCGCAATCATTCCCCGCGGCGACATCCTGAAAGCCAACAATAATTGGGATGCAAACTGGAGCCCCAAGCTGCGCATTGAGGTCTTTCCCTCCAGCACTTCGGCCAGCCAGTTTGATTACTTTACCGGGAATGCCGCCCAGACAATCTCGGTCGCTCCAAAAAACAAAGGTATACAAGTCAGCTTTCCCGATTTGGGAGTCAACGGCGACCTGGAAATATATTGCAGCAACGTGAAAGGCGTAGTACGCAACGGCGCGGCGCTGCACGCAGGTACAGGCTATAAGTACGACGCGCATGCCCAGAAACTGACGGTCCCATTCAAGGGCGCTACAACAATCGCAATCCAGGGCGCGCAGGGAATATTTATTGCAAGCAACTGCCAGTCAACTGGAGATACCTGCTCGCTGTATTAAGTTGCCCTGAGCGAGGGCGAACCCTCGTCAAGCCTGCCTTTGGCTTGCTGAGGTGGAAGGGTGCGCATGCCTCTGTTGCAGCAAGGCATGTTCTGATGACTCGTTCTCGAGAAGCCGCACTTCTATAGATAATGTCAACACATCGGTAATGACTCAATGCCTCAGTGACGAATGATTCAATTCGTCTGCGTGTCTCCGTGGTGAGTTGCTTAGCTGATATTCGCTCGTGCTACCATCTAATAGAGATGCGAAGCAGCACAATGCAGCAGTCGGTAAGCTCTCAATTGAGATTCTGTCATTAAAGATGTATTTTGCAGGGCCGTGTAGCTCTGTTCCGTTCCCAAAATAGTCATTTATCGAATAACTTCATATGGCGCCCACACCCCCATTATGGAAATGTGATAGCCAGACCGCCCGGCTGGCGGAGCTGACCGCCACCACTGCTGAAATCAAGGAAGCGCCTCTGCGCCGGGACGTTCGCTCGCTGGGTATCATTTTGGGCAGGGTGATCAAAGAGCAACGCGGCGAGCAACAGTTCCAAACCGTGGAGCAGCTTCGTGAGCTGCTCATTAAACACCGCCAGCAGCAAAAAAACGCCGAAGCGGGGGCATCGCTTATTCAACAGGCGCGCCAACTGATCGAAAGCATGAGCCTGGCCGACGCTTATTACACCACCAAAGCGTTTTCTATCTATTTCGAACTTACCAACCTGGCAGAGACCAACCATCGCGCGCGCCGCCGCCAGGCTGGCCAGGCAGATCCGCAGAGGCCTCCGCTACCCGGCTCTTTTACCGGTACCCTGCGGCGAATCTCTAAAACCGATATAACCGAAGACATGGCATTGAAGTATCTGCAGCAGGTGCGGGTAATCCCGGTATTTACCGCGCACCCCACTGAAGTAGCGCGCCGCACCGTGCTCTCTGCGCGCCGCCGCATCGCGCAGCAGTTGGCCCTGCTCGACCGGCTGCCTCTGAGCGATGCTGAAGCCAGCAAGCGCGAACACATCATCACCGCCGAAATTTCTATGCTCTGGCAGACGGATGAGGTCCGCCTGCGCCAGCAAACCGTCGCCGACGAAATCAAGATGGGGCTTGATTATTATCTGATCTCTATTCTCGATACCATTCCCCCTCTTTATGAAGAGATGGCCACCGCATTTCGTGATGCTTACAATAGTGAGCTCAAGGCCAGCCGGCTTCCCGATGTTGTTTCTTTCGGCTCCTGGATCGGCGGTGATCGCGACGGCAATCCTTTCGTCACCCCGGCCAGCACGCGCGACAGCCTGCACATGTCCAGAAATCTTATTCTCGATTACTACATTCGCCATTGCGAACAGTTGTTCGAACACCTGAGCCCTTCCACGCGCCAGGTCACGGTATCGCCTGAGCTGATGCAAAAGTTGGATGTATACGCCCAGCAGCTCCCAGAGATTCATGCCAACCTCTCGCGCTTTTCCGGCAATGAAGTCTACCGCCAGATGCTTGCCTACATTGTTCAGCGCCTTCGCTGCAGCCGCGACGAGGGCTGCCACGCCAATGCCTACTCCGGGCCGGAAGACTTTACGCAGGATTTGCGGCTCATCCACGGTAGTCTGGAGGCGCACACCGGCGAACGCCTGAATGAGTTGCTGCTCGACCCGCTGCTGCGGCAGGTTTCCATTTTTGGATTTCACTTGCAGAAGCTCGATATTCGCCAGCACGCGCGCATGCACGCCAAGGCAGTTGAAGAGCTGTCGAGCGTGCTGCCTGCGCATGGAAAAACCGCGCCTGAGCTGGAAATTTCTTCACAGACCCAGAATGTCATAGAAACCCTGCGCACCGTAGCCGAGCTCAAGCGCCGCCATGCGAAAGCCATTGAAGCTTACGTCATCAGCGGCGCCCGCAACGAAGATGACATATGGAATCTTATCCGTCTCGCCGGTCTATCAGGCGTCCAGGTGCACGCATCTGCCAATGGCGCTGACCCCGGCCTGATGCCGGTCCCGTTATTCGAATCCATTGAGGACCTCCGCAATTGCGCTCAGGTATGCCGCCGGCTGTGGAGCTCGCCCGAGTACGCGCCGCTGCTCGAATCCTGGGGACGCCACCAGGAAATCATGCTCGGTTATTCAGACTCGAACAAAGATGGCGGCATGATCACCAGCACCTGGGAGCTTCACAAGACCCATCGCGAATTGCATAAGGTCGCTGCCGAATGCGGCGTTAACCTGCGCCTGTTCCACGGGCGCGGCGGCACTGTTGGCCGCGGAGGCGGTCCCACGCATGCTGCTATCGTGTCGCAACCGCGTGGTGCCTTCACCGGCCAGATACGCATCACCGAACAGGGCGAGGTCATGAACTGGAAGTATTCTGACCCGGTGCTCTCCGAATGGAATCTTGAGTTGATGATCGCAGCCTCGCTTGAGGCCGTGGTCTCTTCGCAAAGTAAGCAGCCCAACCACGAGAACGGATGGGATTGGGCCATGGAGGCCCTCTCGCAGCGGGCCTACACCTTTTACCGAAAAAATGTCGCTGACAATCCCGACATCATGCCTTACTTCGAGCTGGCCACTCCTGTGAACGAGCTGGAATTTGCCCGGATCGGCTCGCGTCCTCCGCGCCGCAGTCAAAGCCGCTCGCTCGACGATCTGCGTGCCATCCCCTGGGTCTTCGGCTGGATGCAAAGCCGTCACGGATTGCCCGCATGGTTTGGCATCGGCCACGCACTGGAAAACTTTGTGCGCGAAGATCCCAGCCGCGAAAAACTGCTGCGTGAAATGATGCAGAATTTTCGCCTGTTCTCGGCGCTCATACGCAACGTTGAGCTTGCCATGGCCAAAGCTGACTTAAGCATCGCGCGTCTTTATTCCGAGCTGGTGCCTGATGAGCAGCTTCGCCGCCGCGTTTTTGACATGACCTGCGAAGAATTTCAGCGCAGCCTGCAGATGGTGCTGCGCGTCACCGGACAAACCGAACTTCTGCAGGATAACCCCGTACTCGCCCGCTCCATCCGTCTGCGTAATCCTTATGTAGATCCCATGAGCTTGATCCAGGTAGAGCTACTGCGCCGCAAACGCGCCGGCAATAACAGCCCGGAGCTGAACTATGCGTTGGCAGCCACCATCAACGGAATCGCCGCCGGCCTGCACAATACCGGATAATTGCACAGCACTGGATGAGAACTGAATTTGTGAGACCTGCTAGAGGAACAACCCCGAAGGGGTGACGTGTTATAGCCCCATCGCTTTAGCGCTGGGTGTGCGCAAAATGATGCTAGTCCCGTAGGGACGCCGCCCTTCAGGTTTTATACAACCTCTTTCTCCCCTGCGCTTTCGTCTCTATCAGTCGTTCCTAACCCTACCTCAACCCATGCTTTACCGGCGGCATGGGCCGTGATTTCATGCGGTCTTCCCACAAAATCCGGTTGAGCACCGCCGTATCTACCGCATCGGCGTGGGAGAAATCCATCGCTGCAGATTCCTTTGCGCCCGGCGCATTCGCCGGATTTACCTCATACAAGCGCCCATTTTTCAGATTGCTGGAATCGGCATCGAACCCCGGCTGGTTCCCTGCCCCGGAAAACATCGTGGCCATATTGGCCGCATGGGCGTCATTGTTATTCATCGGAGGCGCTCCCAGCAGCGTCTCCATGGTGCGAATCATGTTCACGGTGGTGTAGAAGTTGTGGTCCACAAAAGGCTTGCCGCTGTCATCGGGCCGCGGAGAATATTTGCTGATCACAAAAGCGATGCTGCGGTGGGCATCAACGTGATCGGGGCCATTCTGCGCGTCGTCTTCGATGATAAAGATTGCCGTGTCTTCCCAATATGGACTATGCGATACCGCCTCCACCACCCGGCCAACCGCCAGGTCGTTATCGGCGATGGAAGCAGTCGGCTTCGGATTGTCGGTTTTTTTGCCTGCCGTATGATCGTTAGGCAGGCGCAGCAGCGTGAACTGCGGAAACGTATCTTTCCCGGTGCGCTGGCGTTGCTGAACGAAATCCTGAAATTCATTCAGGAACTCATCGGCCCGCAGTTGATCGGGAAACTTGAGGTTGAAATCGGGAAAGCGTGGGTCGAAATGTCCACGCAGCTCAGGTTTGGTGGCGACATTGCGCGCCAGGATCGGTATATCCCATGGCCACGGACTGGGGCCGCCATGTGGATCTCCTAAATAATCCGGCAACTTCTCGCCTTTGTGAATCACCGCCTTCGGGCAGTCTTCGCCCGTTGCCAGCGGCGAGCCCTCTGTGGGCGACTGGGTGGTCGTTTTGACATTGCACCACTTGGTGGCCACGAATTCGCCATAGTGCCGGTAGCTGATATTGTGCCGCGCAAAGTTGCCCCACAGGTAACCGGTGCCGGGCTCGTCTACATCAGAAAATCCTTCTTCCAACGGATATCCATCAGCCACGATTCCTTCGTAATCATAGGCGCGCTCGTAACTGCGGTATCCGATCTCCCATGTCTTTTCCGTGTAATCGCTGGTGATGGCCGCCGTGGACCACACATGTCCATCGCCGGAGACCTCTCCGCTGTCATAAAAATTGTCAAGCACCCCGAACTGCCGCGCCAGTTTGTGCAGGTTGGGCGTAATTTCTTGTCCGTACATGACCAGCGATGGATCAGCGTCTCCGGCGCCTATATCCCCCAGAATCTGATCGAAAGTGCGGTTCTCCTTGATGATGTAGATGACGTGATGAATAGGATTACCGCCGGCGGCAAACGTAATCTTGTCGCCGTTGCCGCGCATGAGGTTGCTCTCCACCACCTGTTTGGTAAGTTCAGTGAGATTCGCTTGCGCTTCCGCAATCTTCACCCGCGCCAGAGATCCATGCAACAGGCTGGCGATATAACTGTAAGTATCTTTAGGATGCAGATGAGAAGGCATGTTGTTGGGACCGATGCCTGCTCCTTTGCCGCTGGTGATAAACAGTTCGCCCTGGTGGACCGCCAAAGCCGTTGGATACCACTCCGTGGGAATAAACCCGGCTGCTTCCACGTCAGACTTGCCCTGCGAAAGCGCCGTCGTATCGTAGACCGCGACTGCATCCAGGCTGGCATTGGCGGCGAAAAGCAGCTTGCCATCCTCACTCTGCGCCAGCGCAATAGGATAGCTGCCTCCATATTCCTGTCCTGGCAATTTGGCGGAGAGATATGCTTCCACCTTTCCCGTTTTGGTATTAACCGCGGCAATCTTGTCGGCGTTTGCCAGAGCAACATAAAGGATGTTTTCATCCGGACTCAGCAGCAGCGCCGTAGGATGCGACCCGGCATCTGTCTTCGCATTGGGCGGCAAAAGCGGGATGAAGCGGCGCACTTTGTCTCCCGCCAGGTCGAGTTCGGCAACGGCGGAAGCGTTCCACAGGCTGACGTAGCCGGTCTTCGTATCGCGCATCGCCGTCGCCGCGTAGGGATACTCGGCAGGTATCACATCCTGCCGGCTGAGATCGAACCGATGCACGATGGCGCCACTCTCCGCATCCAGCAGCACCGCATCATCCGAGAGGTTATCCGCTACCAGCAGCAGTTCTTTTCCCTGCGACGCTACTACGGCAATCCCGCTGGGATAAGCCGGCGCGCCCGCGTCAGGATGCTCCGGGTCCTTCGCCGGCGGCTTCTTGTGTCCCGTGAACGCACGAACCGGAATAGGTATGACCTTCAGCGGAGTGATCTTGCCTTCGGCAAAGCTATAGACCGCAATCCCGTTGCCCGTATTCCCGCTTTTCTTTCCCTCCGGATCGGTAATAGAACCCAGCGACGCATAAAGCTTGCTGCCGTCTTTGCTGAACGCCAGTCCCTCAAAATAACTTTGGTGCGCATGCTGCCCCAGACGCGTATCGGGAAAATCCGCCACCTGGTTGCTCGCCAGGTTGAGGATCGCAATGGACTGCTGAAAATTCGACTCCGCTGTACCGTAGCCGGCATTCAGCGCGGCCACGTAATGCCCGTCAGGACTCATTGCCAGCGTGACCGGAAAACTGTTGAGCTTTTGCGGATCGCCCGGCACAGGTTCCAGCAGTTGCTTGCTCGATGGCAACCATAACGTTCGTAGAATCGCCGGCCCCAGGTCGCTGAAAGCGGCCAGAGCTGGAAGCATAAATAAAATTGACGCTATCGCTAGAAAAAGAATACGCCGTGGTCTCATGTCCCTCGCCTGTCTTCAGAAAATACCTGAAGTCTCTTTGGCTCTGTCCAACATCTCTGAAAAATTCTCGCTCTTAGAAAAATCCACCCTTTTAGAAAGTGTCATCCTGAGCCGCGTTTTATGCGGCGAAGGACCTCGGATGGCGATGGGAACCGCCCACGGCCTAAATCGGATGCCCTTGGATTTTTCCCTCTCCATGTCGAAATCTGGACAATATTTAAGGTTGTCAACAGTGACAGATTACTTCATAAATCATCATCGCGATAATTTTTGAAATACCCTCAATTAATTGTTGCCTGGAGCTTTTTGGTGCCACGATAGATTACCAGAGCGCACACCAGGATTCGGAAGGCATACGTTGCCCCCATGTTAAGGCTGTATGAATTTTTGGCGCCAAGGTCGCAATTTCGCTTTTCCACAGATAAGCCTTCTTTTCCACAAAATAAAAAACACCTTAGGGGCTTGAATCTCAGGCCTTGGACTCTATATGCTTCTATAATCTCCCCCTTCATTACGCGAAATTAATCTTATAGGCCTCATAGTTTTTTTAACGAGCTATTAATGTTTGATTTGTAAGATCATGGTACAGAATGCCGTTCGTAGGCATTCTTTAAAAAACAAAAAATTAAGAAATAAATTTCTGGAGGGGGAGAGCTATGCAAAAGCAGTTTAGGCAAGCTTCTTTTAGCTGGGTGTGTTTATCTTTCACGCAAATATTGTCCGTATTCGTATGCGCGCTGATGATGATCGGCGTCGCTGCCGCGCAGTCCACTACCGAAGGCGCCATCGGCGGCACGGTGGTCGACAACACCGGGGCGGTGGTCTCTAAGGCGCCAGTAACCGCACACAACAACGCCACCAACGCAGAAAAATCCACCATCACCGATAGCGCCGGCTACTACCGCATCACCCAATTACAGCCCGGTTCATACACGGTCACCGTGAAGCAGTCGGGATTCGCTCCCTACAAGGCGTCAGAGGTGATTGTCCAGGTGGGCACTGTCACCGAACTCTCACCCAAGCTGGCTGTAGGCGGCACGGTTGAGACCGTGGATGTTTCATCCGAAACCCCACAAATTAACTACAACACCCCCGAACTCGCCCCGGTGCTCAACCAGGCTTCCGTCGAGAACCTGCCCATCAACGGCGGCCGCTGGTCGAACTTCACCCTCTTGACGCCGACAGTAGTGAGCGACTCCAGCGGCTTCGGCCTCGTCAGCTTCCGCGGCATCAGCGTGCTGTTGAACAATAACACTGTAGATGGCGCCGATAACAACCAGGCATTCTTCTCCGAAGAACGCGGACGCACCCGCGCCGGCTACTCTACCCCGAAAGTCGCAATCGAAGAGTTCCAGGTCAACACCTCCAACTATTCCGCCGAATACGGCCGCTCCGCCGGCGGTGTTACCAACACCGTAACCAAGAGCGGAACGAATGGACTCCACGGCGAAGCGTATTTCTATGACCGCGACGCCGGCTGGGGCGCAGCTAACGCATTTACGAAAATTGCTACTCAGGATCCTACTACTGGCGCGTTCAATCTCAAGAATTTCAAGCCCAAGGACTGGCGCAAGATGACTGGTTTTGGAATCGGCGGGCCAATCATCAAAGACAAGTTGTTTTTCTTCTTGGCCTTTGACTATTACCTCCGCAACTTTCCAGGAACGGCTGTAGCCAGCAACCCGAATAGCTTCCTGGCTACGCCAAGTGCAGCCACCATCAGTACACTGGCAACACGTCTGGGCGTAACTACTGGGCAAGCTGCAACTATTTACAATAATGATCTCTTCGGAACACCTACGACACCCGGCTTAATTTCCATGCTGGGGCCGGTTCCGCGCACCGGAGAGCAGAACATCTTCTTCCCCAAGATTGACTGGCAGATCACGCCGAAGCACCACGCGGCGTTTTCTTTCAACCGTATGCGCTGGGCCTCTCCTTCAGGCATACAAACTCAAGCTACCAATACCAACGGAAGAGCCAGCTTTGGCAATGACTTTGTGAAAGATACCTGGGGCGTTGCCAAACTCGACAGTACGCTTACCTCGAATATCGTAAACGAGCTCCGCTATCAGTATGGCCGCGACTTCGAGTTTGAATTCACCCAGAAGCCCACGCCTTATGAAATTTCAACTCTGGTAAACGCGAGTTCGCCTTCTCCATTTACCAATCCCCTGGGCCTGCCGCCGCAAGTCTCTATCACGAACGGATTCACTTTTGGTGTGCCCACCTTCCTGCAGCGGACAAAATTTCCCGATGAGACTCGCCATCAGATTGCTGACACCGTGAACTGGACCCATGGCAACCACAACCTCAAGTTCGGGGTAGATTTCAGCCATGTGGATGATCTCTCCGTAAATCTGCGCACGCAATTTGGCAGCTATAGTTACGGCAGTTTATTGGCGTATTTTTCTGATCTCAATAAACAGAATACTTGCGGAACGGCTGCTGTCCCGCGGCCGTGTTATACGAGTTATTCTCAGGCGTTTGGTCCTCTGGGTTTTGAATTCACGACTAATGATTATGCATTTTTCGGCCAGGATGACTGGAAAATCCTGCCTCGCCTGAGTCTCTCTATGGGTTTGCGTTATGAGTATGAGCAGTTGCCCAGTCCTTTCAGCAAGCTAGCCAACCCATTGGCGCCGGCCGCTGGTCATATGCCCAGCGACAAGAACAACATTGGCCCACGTATTGGCTTCGCCTATGACATCTTCGGCGACGGCAAGACCGTGCTGCGTGGCGGCTATGGCATCTACTATGGCCGCATCATCAATTCCACCATTTACAACGGTCTGACGCAAACCGGCGTAACTGCTGGACAGGTGTCGTATTCATTAAGCCCAACTTCAACCGTCACCGGACCTTGCACAATTCCTTTCCCCCAGATTTTGGCGGCGCCGCCGACATGCACTGGAGCAAAGCCGAGCATCGCGTTTTTTGCCAAGAATTTCCAGAATCCCCAGATCCATCAGACAGATCTGACTCTGGAGCATGATCTAGGGTGGGGCTCTGTGCTTTCCGTCAGCTATATCGGCAGCCTGGGTCGCAATCTGCCAGGTTTCGTTGATAGCAACATCGCCCCCGCGACTGGAACTGTGACTTACAAGATCGTGAACGGCGGCCCCATCACCGCTCCCACGATCACCGAACCGCTGTTCACCTCACGCATTGATCCAAATTTTGGTTCTACAACTATCATGTTCAGCGGCATCAACAGCAGTTATAACGCCCTGGTAGCTCAGGTAAACCACCGGATGAATCACCACGTACAGTTTTCGGTGAATTACACCTGGGCGCATGCCATAGACTTCGGCCAGAACCAGAGCACATTTTCAGACACCAACGACCTGTTGGTTCCAAACAACCTGGCTCTGGAAAAGGGCAACTCCATCTATGACGTGCGCCACCGCTTCGTCTTCCACGCCCTTATGAGCTCGCCATGGAAGGTAGGTGGCTGGCTCGGAATTCTGGCCAATGACTGGGAGTTAGATCCCGTCTACCAGATACAGAACGGCCTCCCATACTCCCTCACGACCAGTGGCTCGGCTCCCGGTGGTCTTAATGGCGGCGTTAATGGCTCCGGTGGCGCCTTCCGCATTGATGCCACGGGTCGCAACACCTTCCGTCAGCCTATGACTTGGGTATCGGACATACGGATTGCCAAGCACTTTAAGGTCCAGGAAAAATATGAGATGGAATTAATTGGTGACTTCTTCAATCTTGCCAATAAGCAGAATGTAACGAGCGTGAACAATACCGGGTATTTTGTTTCAACAACCAACCTCCAGACTCCGACAGGTTCGGTTACGTGTACTACGCTTGCTCCATGCCTCAACTTCGACGTCGATACCCCGGCCAACAACTTCAAGCCCTTGTTTGGGAGCATAACCAACACCAACAGCAACTTTACGTATTCACCCAGGCAGATCCAGGTTGGCCTTCGCGTCAAGTTCTAATTGCCTGGATATTTTAAGAAAACTCTACAAGAAACGCGGCAGCTTCGGCTGCCGCGTTTTTTTGTCTGCTAATTTACGAATTTTATCTTTGGAAAAGAGTCGCCCGCAGCTTGCCATGCTGGGTCGGGGCAGGACGAAGCATCTCGCGTTTCCATCCGCGTAAATTCGCGAAATCCGCGGTGAGTTCTCCCCCGGTTCCTCTGATCTGCTGATTCGGCTACAACTTGGTATCAAACGCTTGGTTTTTTGAAAACCGTAGCCTAACATTTTGTTGAAGTGTGCCAAAAGGCACAAACCACGGCCCAGGCCGCGCCTCCAAAGAGCGGTTTTGGTTCTTTGAAAAAGGTATCCGCTTAGACGCGGCTACTGCAGATTCTGCTTTCGAGCTGTTTCTAGAAACTCGAAACTGCTCGAAGACATTACTTTCGGAATAGCGTATGTAATTGAAAAATAAATACTTAACGAGAAATCGACTACTCGATGTAATGGGGGGGCGGCCAAGAGCCGAAGTAGTATCAGCCCAAGGGATACCAAAAACTTGGAGCTTGCAGCTTGGAGTTTGTAGCTGCTTTCTCGGAGCTTGGGTTTATTGTGCTTCTCTGACCAGCTTGCATCTAACCCAAGCTATAATGAGACGCCCCTAAACACTCTGGTCTCTCCATGAGGGAATGAGCAATGCGATTTGTAAAGAAGAGCATTTTGGTTCTGGGCTTTCTTGTGGGTTCCTGGCTTCTCATAAGCTGCGGAGCGCAAATCACCAACACTCCTCGCTTCGCCTTTGTCCTGGACAATTCAACCGCCAGCATTTCCGCTTTTTCTGTCCTGAAGAGCACTGGTGTGCTCTCGCCTCTGGGAGAGACCGTCAAGACCGGTGGAAATCCCACCGCCATCACCTCCGACCTGCATGGCCGGTTGATGTATGTGGCCAACACCGATGATGGAACAGTTTCCGCCTATGGCATTGACCGCGGGACCGGAAATATTTTTGTCGCTCCTAATTCCCCCTTCACCACGGGCAGCGCTCCCGTCAGTCTGGCAATTGACGGCAAGACCCGCTTTCTCTTCGTCGCCAACAACGGTTCGGAAAGCATCAGCGTTTTCTCCATTCATCGGACTGATGCATCGTTGAAGCAGATTTCCGGCTCTCCCTTCAGCACCACTACATCAACAGGGCCCATGAGCCTGGCCGTTGATCCATCCAGCAAGCATCTTTACGTGGCTACTGGCACGAGCGGCACCGTGGTTTTCAACATCAGCTCGAATGGAGCGCTGACTGTAGCCAGCCAGGAGCCTGTTGCTACCGGGATTCTCAGCGCCAGCGCTCTCACGCTCAGTCCCAACGGAAAGTTTCTCTATGTAGTGGATGGCGACAGCACCGTCTCCGCCTACGCCGTGGACGCAGCATCTGGCAAGCTCACCTTGATCGGCTCACCGGTTCTCGCCGGCGACCAACCTGATGCCGTCGTAGTCGATCCTCTGGGCCGTCATGTGTACACCGCCAATCAGGGTTCCAGTGACGTTTCGGCTTATTCCATCAATGCCGATGGTTCGCTCACGGAAATCAGCGGCTCTCCTTTTGCCGGCGGCAATCAGCCGCTTGCCATCACGGTTGATCCTTCCAGCCGCTTCGTTTACACCACCAACCTGGGCGATCAGGATGTCTCGGTTTTTACCATCAACACAGGCACAACCACCCCGGGCGCACTGAGCCTGATTGGCAGCGCGACCGCTTCAAGCCCGGCATCCATGACCATAACTCGTTAAGTTTTGACGGCTGGATAAATCAATCAACGCCACGTTATCCATCGGATAGCTCGCCTCTACCCACGCCTGAAAGCCGCGCCTGCCAGCGGCCGCACGCGGGTAACGCAAACGTGTTTTGTTCATGGCGAATTCAACCCTGGTTGAGCTCTACGAGAACGCATCAATTTGGGCGTATTTGCGCTTTTCCTGCAGACAACTACGGCCCGGGCCTCATTGCCTTGACAGAGCGCGCGTCTCGCCGTTAAAATTTCTTTTTATTTGATTACGTTCGCATGACAACGATTCACTACAGCGCGCTGTTCAACCGCGGGATGGCCATGGCCATGTGGAAGTCCCTTTCCATTGGAAGGGGACGGCTTTGCGGTCAACACGCCTGTGCATGAAACATTACGATTGAACGCGTAATTTCGCATAGAGTTCCGAAGCCGGCCCCGATCTTATAAATCCTGGGCCGGTTTTTTATTTCTATCCATACCGGCTGCTGATCGAAGGGCTTTTAAATTGGAGGCGAAGCAAATGTCCGGCAAAAAGCAGGACTTGGATTTTACAACTCAGCTTGTTCATGAAGGTGAGCGGCTGCCCACGCCCAACGGCCAGCCCGTGGCCACGCCCATTTATGCCACCGCGACGTTCACCTATCCCTCCATGAACGAAATTGACAAGGTTTTCGCTGGCGAGACCCCCGGCTACGTTTACACCCGTTATGGAAACCCCACGGTTGCGGCGCTGGAGAAATCAATTCAAAAGCTTGAAGACGGCGCATTCGCCTGTGCGTATGCTTCCGGCATGGCTGCCCTGCATGCCGCCATCTTTGCCTGCCAGCTATCGCCCGGATCGACCGTCGTAGCTTCGCAAGATCTTTATGGAGCGACCCTCGACCTGCTGTTCGATGTGTTTGGCTCTTTCGGCATCAACACCGTGACTGCCGATTTTTCCAATCTGGAGAGACTGGCCGAAATCACCCGCAAAGCTCAGCCGCGCGCCCTGGTTGCGGAAACTATTTCCAATCCGTTGTTAAAGGTATGCGACATCTCCGCCTGTGCCGAAATTGCCCACGCCGTTGGCGCCAAGCTGATTGTTGACAATACTTTTGCCTCCCCTTATTTGTGCCGGCCCCTCAAGCAGGGTGCGGATTTTTCCGTGCATAGCGCCACCAAATATCTAAGCGGCCACTGCGACGTCATGGGTGGATTGGTAGTTGCCCGCGAAGAAGCGGATAAGCTCTCGCTTATTGGAATCATGAAGCTGGTCGGAGGAGTGCTCGGACCGTGGGACGCGCATGAGATCCTGCGCGGCGTTAAGACGCTGGCCGTGCGTCTTGACCGGCAATGTAGTAATGCGAGCTACATCGCCAACGAACTTAAAAATCATCCCAACATCTCCAAAGTCCACTATCCCGGATTAGTCGCTCACGAAGACGAAACCGTTTACCGCACTTTGCGTCAGGACAACGCCGGCGCTCTGCTCTCTATCGAACTCAATCCCAATACACGCGAGGCCGCCTTTCAGTTTATGGATTCGCTCCAGCTTTGTGTGCGCTCCACCAGCCTGGGAGACGTCTTTACCGGCGTGCTGCATCCGGCGACCGCTTCGCACCGCGAGATGGCGCCTGCGCGGCGTCACCAGCTTGGCATTACCGATGGCCTGGTGCGCGTTGCCGTGGGCATTGAGAGCGCGCAAGATATTCTGTCAGATATTCATCAGGCGCTGGCTGCGGTAGAAAAGCATCTCGGCAGCACAACCCACGCTGTGGGAGCGAAGAGGAAATGATCCGTATGCGGGAGCAGCATATCAATCAAATTCGCGGCTTGGGTGAAGATGAATATCCCTACGAATGCTGCGGGCTCTTGCTGGGCCATTTCGAGGAGGATGGACGCAAATCCCTGGTTGAGCTCTTCCCTATTTCCAACGCCCGTGAAGAAGAAGCCCGGCGACGTCGCTTTCTCATCGAGCCGGGGGAGCTGCTGCGCGGCGAACGTCATGCGCGGGAGCGGCAGCTGGATGTGATCGGCTTCTATCACTCGCATCCGGAAGATTCCGGCGTTCCCTCGCAATACGATCTTGACCATGCTTGGCCGGTCTATTCCTATGTGATTGTTTCCGTCCATAGCGGTAAGGCAGTCAATGTATTTTCGTGGGAGATGCAGGAAGACCGATCGCGCTTCAACCCGGAAGAAATCGTAAGAGAAAAATTAGCTAAAGAAAATTAGTTTATGGCAAACCAGAAAGAACAGGAGAAGAGCACGTTGCTACAACCGGCGGCGGAAGACAGCTTCACGCTGGCCCAGGGTGGGCCTTTTCCGCTGGCTTCAGGCGGCTCTTTGCGTCCGCTCATCTTGCGTTACGCGCTCTATGGGACTTTAAACCAGGCACGCGATAATGCCATTTTGGTTTGTCATGCGCTTTCCGGCTCGGCGCGGGTTGCCGACTGGTGGCCGGGAGTCGTTGGTCCCGGCTGCGCGATCGATACCGAGCGTTATTGCATCATCGGCATCAATGTCATCGGATCGTGCTATGGCTCTACCGGCCCTGCTTCCCAAAATGCAGAGACCGGTAAGCCTTATGGAGGCAGATTCCCTCTGGTCACGATCCGCGACATGGTTCGGGCACAAGCCGAGTTGCTGCGCGACAAATTGGGGATTGAACATCTACATACCGTGATCGGTGGTTCGCTTGGCGGTATGCAGGCATTGCAGTGGGCAGTGGATTATCCCGACGCAGTCGAGCGTTGCATCGCCATAGGAGCCACGCCGCTTTCGGCCATGGGATTGGCGTTAAATCACCTTCAGCGGCAGGCCATCCTGTGCGATCCCGCCTGGAACGGCGGCGAATACGCGTCCGATGGAGGTCCGGCTGCGGGCTTAAGCCTGGCCCGCGGAATCGCCATGTGCTCATACAAATCAGCGGAGTTGTTTGACGAACGCTTTGCGCGCCGTCCGAATCAGCGCGGAAGCGAGGACCCTCATCGCTCCCTGGGCGAGCGCTTTGATGTCGCCGGATATCTCGATTACCAGGGAAAGATATTTGTAGACCGTTTTGATGCCAATACCTATCTGGCGCTCTCCAAGGCGATGGACACCTTCGACTTTCACATCGGATATGGCTCCGAAGAAGCCGCATTCCAGCGCATTCGTGCCCGGGTCTTGCTGTTAGGCATCTCTTCTGACTGGTTGTTCCCTCCTAACGATGTCTGCAAGCTCTCTGATCGCATGGCTTCGGCAGGAGTTAGCGTCCGCTATCTTGAACTTCACTCCGGGCACGGCCACGATGCATTTCTCGCCGAGCTCGATTCGGTGAGGGCGATCATCGCTCCTGAGATCGAGACCCCGATTGGACGCAATGCTCCCACACCCGAATTCCTGCGGATGATCTCTCATCTCAAGAGCTCCCGCGATGGAGACGGCGTCTGATTCACGAATCAGCATTGTGGTTCACCCGATTTGTTGCTGACAAGTTACCTGCTTTCACGTCAAAATGGGATTGCGCCCAGGCGCGATTGCAGTTAGAGTGTCCGTTTCCACCCTCATGAATCATGGATAGCGAGTCTACAAAGGAAAACCCGGCAACTCCGACGCCTGCTTCCCCAGGTAGCGAGAAGCGTGCCGATAAATACCAGCGCATCCTGGAGGCGGCGGTTGAGGTAATTGCCGAAAACGGCTTCTTCAATGCGCGGGTTTCCGATATTGCCCAGCGCGCCGGAGTCGCTGACGGCACCATTTATCTGTATTTCAAGAGCAAAGACCAGATCCTGATGGCTGCCATCTCCAACGCCTTTGGGGCGTTTCTTGATCTGGCGCGTTCCGAGGTCAAGAGCATCACCGAACCTCGCGAGCAGTTGCGGCGGCTGGCCTTGCTGCATCTCACCTCATTGGGATCGAACCGCAACCTCGCCATCGTCTTTCAGACTGAGCTGAGGCAGAGTGCGCGTTTTCTGGCGCAATTTTCCCAGCACCAACTGAAGCAGTACTTCGACCTCATCCGTGAGGTAGTGCGCGCAGGGCAAAATACGGGTGTCTTCCGCCACGATCTTTCCGATAAAATTGTAGCGAATTGCTTTTTTGGCTCCCTCGATGAGATGGTGACCTCCTGGTTGCTCAGTGAGCGGGACTATTCTCTGCCCGGCGCCGCCGATGCCGTGGTGGATGTTATTTTAGGTGGGGTGGAAGTGCGGCGTCATTCATGAAGTTAGAGACACTCAACGATATTTTTTTCAATTCCGTAGCCGGCAACCACTCCCGCGTGATGACCTACAGACAGGGAGGACGCTGGCTCAACATCTCCTCACAGGAATTGTATCGCCAGGTGACCGCGGTCGCCCGCGCCTTGCAGTCCTGGGGATTCGGGAAAGGTGACCATGTCGCCATCCTCAGCGAGAACCGCCCTGAATGGCAAATTGCAGATTTCGCCTGCCTGCTGCTGGGCATCGTTGATGTCCCCATTTACGCTACACTGCCCGCCGACCAGATCATATATCTGCTGAACAACTCCGAAGCCCGGGCTATTTTTGTTTCCACCGAGGAGCAGTTGCAAAAGGTGCTGCAGGTCCGGTCGCAGACGAACATTGAAAAGATCGTATTGATGGATGACGTTCCACGCACCGAGGCTGTCTCGTTCCGCAGCCTGATTGCGAATGCACCCGCTGGTCGAGACGCCGGCCTTGACGCGATAGCTCAGGCAATCAAGCCGGATGACCTTGCGACCATTATTTATACCTCTGGCACAACGGGCACGCCCAAAGGGGCCATGCTGTCGCACGGGAATATTGCATCGAATATCAGCTTCTCTCTGCGCGACTTCGGATCGGACCCCTGCGATCTTTCCATCTCTTATCTTCCCCTGTCGCACATCACCGCGCGCCATCTCGACTATTACTGCCTGCAATGCGGAGTCACATTGGCGTACTGCCCGCATCTGGAAGATTTGCCGCAAACCATGCTGGAAACAAAGCCCACCCTGCTGGTCAGCGTTCCCCGTGTCTATGAGAAGGTCTACAACAAAGTCCTGCTCGAAACCCGGCGCGGCATCAAGCACTCGATCTATGAATGGGCGATGAAAGTCGGCCGCGCGCATCGAGAAGAAATCCTGGCTGGCCGAATACCTTCTTCTTTAAAGTGGAAAATGGCGAACGCGCTGCTCTTCTCGAAAATTCGCAAGGGCTTCGGCGGGCAAACACGCGCATTCATTTCAGGAGGAGCGCCGCTGGGAATCGACCTGGCCACCTGGTTTGCAGATATTGGAATCGTAATTCTTCAGGGATACGGTCTTACCGAAACTTCGCCCGTCATCGCCATCAATACGCCTGAGGTCCATCGCATAGGCACCGTGGGCAAGAAGCTGCCCAACGTCGAAATCAAGATTGCCGAAGACGGCGAACTCCTGGTGCGCGGCCCTAGCATCTTCCATGGCTACTGGAAGCTGCCGGAAGAGACCCAAAATGCTTTTGCGGATGGCTGGTTTAAGACCGGCGACATTGCCTCCCTCGATTCCGATGGCTTTCTTCGGATCACCGACCGTAAAAAAGACCTGATTAAAACCTCCGGCGGCAAGTTTATCGCCCCGCAGCCGCTGGAGAACCAGCTCAAATCGAATCCGCTGATCTCGCAGGCGGCAATTATCGGGGAGCGGCGCAAATTCCCGGCGGTTATCATTGCGCCACAATTTGGAGCTCTGCAGGAATGGGCGCGGGAACATAATGTTTCCTTCTCTTCCCCTGCCCAGCTCATCACCCATCCTAAAGTGCAGGAACTTTACGAAAACATCGTCGAAACGCTGAACGCAAAGCTTGCCCAGTTTGAAAAACTGAAGAAGGTTCTGCTGGTGCCTGACGAGTTTTCCATCGCCACTGGCGAGTTGACCCCCAGCATGAAGCTCAAACGCCGCTTCGTGGAGCAAAAATATAAAGCACAGATCGAAGAACTTTATACCCAGACCGAATCCAGGGTAACAGTCTAGCTCGCGGAACCCTCTAAAACAGTCGATGGGAAGCGGAGATCTGTATGTGGCACAGCCGTCTTCGGCTGTGTGCAGCCAAAATCCCTGAAGTTTGATTCTTTAAGATAACTTTCCTTTGTTAACAAAAATTCACACCTGAATCAGCGCGGTAAGCGGGTTCCCGTGATCTTGCGTGATAAAATTTTGCTTTCATATGTCTACACCGGCACAAATCCGCTCCCTGGCTGCTGCCTTGCAACAGAAGATTGAGAGCCGCACCGCGCGGGTTGGAATTATCGGGCTTGGCTATGTGGGGCTACCGCTGGCCCTCCTGTTCAGCGAAGAGCACTTTCCTGTCAGCGGATTCGATGTTGACAACAAGAAAGTTGAAGCCCTCAACCGGGGTGAATCGTATATCTATCACATTCCGGCAACGGAGATTCAATCCGCGCAAAGCCGCGGATTGCTGGCCACGGCCCAGTATTCGCAATTGGCAGAGATGGATGCGATCATTATCTGCGTCCCTACTCCACTCAACGAATATCGCGAGCCCGATCTCAGCTACATTCAATCCACGGCTGAGGCCATTGCGCCGCACCTGCGCGCCGGCCAACTGGTAATTCTTGAGAGCACCACATATCCGGGAACAACGGAAGAAATTCTGGTGGGCACGCTGGAAAAAAAGAACCCACGCGGACTCAAGGCGGCGCGGGCCGATGCGCCGTTACAAAACAGCTTTTTCGTGGCCTTCTCGCCCGAGCGCGAGGACCCGGGAAACCAGAGCATAGCCCGCCGCGATATTCCCAAGGTTGTTGGCGGATTGGAACAGAATGCCACTGAACTGACAGCGCTGCTCTATCAGACAATCTTTAATCGCACGATTAAGGTTTCTTCGCCCGCCGCTGCAGAGATGACCAAGCTGCTGGAAAATATATATCGTTGCGTGAACATTGCTCTGGTCAACGAACTCAAGATGCTCTGCCTGCGCATGGGCATCGATATCTGGGAGGTCATCGAAGCCGCGGCGACCAAGCCTTTTGGCTTCCATCCCTTCTATCCCGGCCCCGGACTCGGGGGGCACTGCATTCCTATTGATCCGTTTTATCTTTCCTGGAAGGCCAAAGAATACGATTTCCAAACTCGCTTTATCGAGCTCGCAGGTGAAATCAATTCCAACATGCCTTATCACGTGGTGAGCGCCGTGGCCACAGCTTTGAATCGTGAAAAGAAAGCGCTGAATGGTTCGCGCATCCTGGTGCTGGGCGTGGCTTACAAGAAAGATGTGGACGATCTCCGCGAATCCCCATCGCTCACCATCATCGAGTTGCTGCGTTCGCAGGGCGCTGAAGTCAGTTATAACGACCCTTACTTTCCCTCCATCGGCAAAGGCCGGCACTATGATCTGCAGATGCAGTGCGCCCCCCTGCAAAACCTCGGCCAGTATGATTGCGTTCTGATCGTAACCGACCACTCCGATTATGATTACCCAGGCATCGTGAATGAAGCCAAGCTTGTAGTGGATAGCCGCAACGCCACGCGCGGAATCACCTCATCAAAGATCGTGCGCTGCTGAAAGAATCTGATTCAGACCATCGAAGGCAGTTCGCAAACAACCCGACGACACAACGCTCGTGGGTTGCGCGTTCTTCAATAATCACTATTGTTCTTGATCTGCGTTAATCCGCGTCCATCCGGCGAAATTCCCGCCTACAAAGAGCTCATATTCGACAGGAACTCCCCATTGGAGCGGGTCTTGCTCAGCTTATCAATGAGCAATTCCATGGCTTCCACCGGCGAGAGCGGGTTCAAAACCTTGCGCAGGACCCAGATGCGCTGCAGGTCCTCTTTGGGAATGATGAGTTCTTCCTTACGCGTGCCTGAGCGTTGGATATCAATGGCCGGGAACACGCGCTTATCGGAGAGCTTGCGATCGAGAATGACTTCCATGTTGCCCGTGCCTTTGAACTCTTCAAAGATCACGTCATCCATGCGCGAACCGGTTTCAATCAGCGCCGTAGCGATGATGGTCAGCGATCCGCCTTCTTCAATATTGCGGGCCGCGCCGAAGAACCGCTTGGGGCGCTGCAGGGCGTTGGAATCCACGCCGCCTGAGAGTACTTTGCCTGAGGGCGGAACAATGGTGTTGTAGGCGCGGGCCAACCGGGTAATGGAGTCGAGCAGGATCACCACGTCGCGCTTGTGTTCTACCAGGCGCTTGGCCTTTTCGATCACCATTTCGGCAACCTGTACGTGACGTGCCGCCGGCTCGTCGAAGGTTGAAGAGATGACCTCGCCCTTCACCGAGCGCTGCATGTCCGTAACTTCTTCCGGACGCTCGTCAATCAGCAGCACAATCAGCACAATCTCCGGGTGGTTCGCCGTAATGGAGTTGGCAATGTTCTGCAGGATCATGGTCTTGCCGGCGCGCGGCGGTGAAACGATGAGTCCGCGCTGCCCTTTGCCTGCCGGGACCAGCAGGTCCATAACGCGGGCGGTAATGTTGTCTTTCACCGTTTCCTGCTTGATGCGCTCCTGCGGATAGAGCGGCGTCAGGTTATCGAACAGGATTTTATTGCGGGCCTCGTCGGGCGATTCAAAATTGACCGCCTCGATCTTGACCAGGGCAAAATATTTTTCCCCTTCATGCGGCGGCCTCACTTGGCCGCTCACCGTGTCACCGGTTTTCAGGTCGAACTTGCGGATCTGCGAGGGAGAAACGTAAATATCGTCTGGGCCGGGCAGGTAGTTATAGTCCGGCGAGCGCAAGAAGCCGTAACCATCGGGCAGGATTTCGAGCACGCCCTCGGCAAAGATGTGTCCTTCTTTTTCACTCTGCGCCTGCAGAATTTTAAAGATGAGGTCTTGTTTGCGCATACCGCTGGCGCCGGGTAAATCGAGGGAGCGCGCGATGCGGGTCAGCTCTGTGATGTTTTTTTCTTTCAGTTCCGCTATTGTCATGTTCACCTACGGGGATTGTTTTTGATTTTCAATGAGGGGAGGTAAGGGTTCTGGGTTTTTACGTTTGTAGCGCCGCCCGTTCCGGGGAGTTAAATTGTAACCTGGATTGAAATTGTCCCTGGGAACGGGCGAACGGCCTAATTAAAGCGTGAAGGAGTATTATGCAGCCTGACGCTGTGATCTTGCAAGTTTATTTTCCAGCGATCCCGAGCCATGCATCACCCGCTCAGCGGAGCTGGCCTTGGAAAAACGGACCAGTACATCATTCATGGTCTCTTGAATTCGGCTGTTTGGCTTGTGGAACTTGCGTGTGGCTTGTGCCGCAAGCTGACAAAGTGTGTAACGGTTTCGTACCGGACGCAGTGCTCCAAAAATCAAATCCGATCGCATTTTCTCTCTCCTATCTCTATTAGACTTAAGCTCGTTGAAAGCCGATTTGTAAAGTTTTGTTGCAGTAATGGCAATAAAAGCTTGTGTTGCTGTCAAGCGTAGCAACGACAGCAAGGACTGTTACTTCGGGGTCCCTTCTCCCGGCTTCCCATAAAAATTTAGGAAATTACCAGCAGGATAGATGCAATACCTAGCTCGGAAGTTGCATCCTAAAAACCGCAATTCAAAGACGCATTTTAAGAGACGCTTAATTCGCCAAAGGTTTGCTAGTTAGTTCATAGCAGGGTTTGAGGCTCTTGTCCTAAGGCTGCTTCCTGTAAGGTAATAATTCTCAGGCCTTCCGTCAAGATTTTTCTCTATTATTGAGCTAAGTGCTACAATTTCTGTGATTTAGAGAGGCTCAAGAGCCCTTCGGTTTAAAGGAACCCAATGAAAAAGCCTGTTTGTTTAGCCCTTCTACTGCTTCTGTCCTCTGCTCTGTTTGCGGCCAATGAGAAAGCCAATATCGACGCTGAAAAGAAGGTCCTGATCCAGGCGGAAGCCGATTTTGAAGCTGCTCGCGCCCAAAAGGGCATGGAAGGCTGGCTTTCTTTCTTTTCTGAAGACACGGCCAACATTATCCCTGGAAAGCCTGTAACGTTCAGCAAAGCGGACATGCGCGAGCAACTGACCAGCACATGGAATCCCAACGCCACCTTGAAATGGCAGCCCGTAAAGGTCGATGTCTCCGCCTCAGGAGACCTCGCCTACACAATCGGAACCTGGCAACTTACCGGGAAAAGCCGCAAAGGCGACCCCATTTCCATGACCGGCAAGTACATGACTGTTTGGAAGAAACAGGCAGACGGAAGCTGGAAAGTCGTGGCCGATATGGGCAACGCTGATTGAGAGCGGGGTTTCACCTTATAAAATATGGAAAGATTGTGTATCCGTGGCTATTGTCGGCGCATCTTTATCAATAAGCATAGCTCTATAAATCATTGACAAATGAGCACTATGCTGCAAGAATTAGGCTTCATGTCAGGCACCTGCCAGACCGCCATGTGTTGTTGCTGCTGCAGCTGTTGCTGCTGTGGTTGTACAACCGGTATCCCGTCTGGTGAGCCTGATGATCTGAACTAATAGTCTTAAAACTAATATAAAGATCAAAACCCACTCACCAGATACAGTGAGTGGGTTTTTTACTTTACGGCAAAAATTAATGAGCGAAACTACAGCAAAAGAGACCAAGGCGCAGAAAGCCGAGCGGCTTAAACGCGAAAAGAACCCCTGGCAGTCCATGGACGAGATTCGTGCCTTCGCCCGCAATGGATGGGCGAGCATCCCTCCCGAGTGGCTGAATACCTACTTTAAGTGGTGGGGGGTATATACCCAGGGTGACGGCGTGGGCGCAATCGGCGGCGTCGGCGGCGAAGGCAAAAAGACAGAACATTTCATGGTCCGCGTCGGCATTCCCAATGGAATTCTGACCTCCTCCCAGCTCAAAGATCTTGCCAACCTGGCAGATCGCCACGCCCGCGGCGGCGCCGACATCAGCGTGCGCCAGAACCTGCAATTTCATTGGGTCACGATCGAGGGCCTTCCTGACCTGCTGGATTCACTGTGGGCCATCGGTTTCCGTCCCATCGGGGCTTGCGGAGACGTTGTGCGCAACGTCACCGGCTGTCCACTGGCCGGAGTGGCCCATGATGAAATTTGCGATGCATCGTCCATTGCCCTTGAGGCCTCGCGGCGGCTTTCCGGCAACGACCAGTTCTACAATCTGCCGCGTAAGTTCAAATGCTCCGTTACTGGCTGCCGCGTGTGGTGCTCGTACCCAGAGATCAACGACATTGGCCTGACCGCCATTGAGCGCCAGTTGGGTGGAAAGAGCGAAATAGGGTTTTCCGTCCGCGTCGGCGGCGGGCTCTCTTCTGACCCGCATCTGGCTGTGCGGTTGAACGCCTTTGTCCGCTGGGAACAGGCGATTGCGGTGATGCTGGGCATCACCGATCTCTTCCGCGAGCAGGAAGGGCTGCGCGAAAATCGCGAGCGCGCCCGCCTGAAGCACCTGTTCTTGAAGCACGGCTGGACGGCCGAAAGCTTCCTCTCAGCCCTCGAAGAAAAAATTGGATTCAATCTTGATCCCGCCGTGCCTGAAATTCCCCCTGACGATGTTTATCGCGACCACGTAGGTGTTCATCCGCAGAAGCAGGCTGGGCTTTATTATGTCGGTGCGTCGGTAATGACGGGCCGGCTCACCTCAGACCAAATGCGCGCAGCCGCCGCTCTGTCCGAACGCTATGCCGATGGAAAAGTCCGCACCACCATCATGCAGAACCTGCTGATCGTGAACGTCCCGGAGCGCAATACTTACCCCCTGGTGGACGAACTGAACGCGGCCGGTTTGAGGGTTGAAGCCACTTCTTTCTGGCGCGGCGCGATTGCCTGCACCGGAACGGAATTCTGCAAGCTCGCCATCACTGAGACCAAGGGATTCATTCGCTGGCTGGTGGAAGAAATAGAAGAGCGCGTGCCCAGCTTCGATCAGCAACTGAAACTGCACGTGACCGGATGCCCCAACAGTTGCGGCCAGCACTGGATCGCCGACGTCGGACTCGAAGGCAAAAAAATCAAAGTAGATGGCAAACTGGTGGACGCCTACTACTTTTGCGTGGGCGGCGCCGTGGGCAAGCATCAACAGATCGCCCGGCCAGTGGGCTATCGCTGCCCGGCATCTGACGTCCCCGATGCCCTTGCGCGGCTTCTGAGCGGTTATATGGCGGAACGGCGCGGTGGAGAGAATCTGCGGCAGTTCTTCACCCGGACCAGCGACACGGATTTGCGCATGCTGCTGGCTGGAGAAGAAATCGTGGCCGTAGGCCGCGATCCCTCGCCCGGCAGGCCACCCGCAGCAGTAAGCGGGTAAAAAGAAGCGCATTTCAGATGAATCGGTTTGCTTTGTATTAGGGCACGACTTGAGTCATGCCGAAAGGGATCAAAAGATTGGGCTTTAGCCCCTGCGACTTATGCCATTGTTTCCTCTATTCCTGAAGCTGGAAGGCCGTTCAGCGCTGGTAGTCGGCGGCGGCGAAATTGCCGAAGACAAAATCGCCAGTCTCTTGCACACCGGCGCATCCGTGCAGGTGGTCGCGCCTGCGGCTACGCAGACTATCTCCGTCTGGGCGAAGGAAACAAAGATTCAATGGCACAAACGCGTCTTTCACGCGGATGATGTCAAAAATAAAGACCTTGTAATCGCTGCTACATCCTCTACCGATGTTAATCACCAGGTGTACACGGAAGCCCGCCGCCAGGGAGTGCTGTGTAACGTGGTAGACGATCCTCCGTACTGCGACTTTTATTTTCCCGCAGTCGTCCGCCGCGGCGATCTCCAAATTGCCATCTCGACTGGCGGCCAGAGTCCGGCCATGGCGCAGCAACTTCGCCTGCAACTGGAAAATCAGTTCGGTCCAGAATACGCAGAGCGCCTCAGCGAGCTTGGAGACCGGCGTCGCGAGATTCTGGCAACCCATCCGCCCGGCAAAGATCGCAAGAAGCTGCTGCATCAACTGGCACAGCAAGGGCTTGAGCAGATACAGCAAGAGCATACAAACCCCAAAGCCAGCGGCGAAAGCAAGAACGTCTACCTCGTCGGCGCGGGGCCTGGTGACCCTGAATTACTCACCTTGAAGGCGCACAACCTGTTACGCTCTGCCGATGTCATCTTGCACGACGAGTTGGTCTCTGCAGAAGTTCTGCGACTGGCTAATCCTGCTGCCGCTCTAATCAACGTGGGCAAACGGCACGGCACAAAACGCATAACGCAAGATCAAATCAACAGCCTGCTGGTCCATTTCGCCGCGCAAGGCTCGATTGTGGTTCGCCTGAAAGGTGGCGACCCGCTGATCTTCGGACGAGCCGGCGAAGAAATGGAAGCTCTCAACAACGCCGGCATTGACTTTGAAGTTGTCCCCGGCATCACGGCGGCTTCAGCCGCGGCCGCAGCGGCCCAGGTTTCATTGACCGACCGCCGATCAGCTTCCACCGTGGTCTTTACTACGCCTCATCACTGCGCCGGCAAAGAGCACAGCAATTGGCTCAAGACGGCGCGCCGCGATGCGACGCTTGCCATCTATATGCCCGGCTCCGATTACGAGACCCTGTCACATGATCTGGAAGCTGCCGGTTTTCCGGCGGAGACAC
>Ga0070741_10003406_pt1 | contig 39607 bp, 37 predicted proteins | sample Coa_R1_4_FD_66440 | JGI IMG/M metagenome (GOLD analysis project Ga0070741, IMG submission 66440) | Surface soil microbial communities from Centralia Pennsylvania, which are recovering from an underground coalmine fire - Coalmine... | ecosystem: Environmental > Terrestrial > Soil > Unclassified ...
AGGCCGCGAGCGCGTACTGTTGAGTGTTCGCGTTTATTGTTTTGCCGCTTTTTACGAGGCCAGCGGCGCCTCGGCTTGCAACTAGGGGCAGCATCCACCAGGTCGACACCAATCACCCCCATAGCACTTTTATTATACGCGACAATTGGCAGAAAAGCAAGGTGAATTTAGGGAACAGTCCGGCTCTAACAGCCCCCACCCCTTTCTCCGACTGCCAGGGTCGGGGCTGCCATGGTTCGGCCCACTGCCAGGGTCGGCAAGGTTACGGCCCTTGCCTCCGCCTGGCGACACCTGGCGACACGGCTTTGCCTTGCCACACCCCTCCGCCTGGCGATCAAAAAGAACAGGGGAGGGGAGAGGAAAAGCCGGGTCACCCCCTTCCCTCCTAGGGAAGGGGGCCGGGGGGGTTAGGTATTCTTACCGACGGGGGGAAATAACGATACGACGATCCGGCTCCTCGCCCTCGCTGTAAGTCATAATATCGGGGTCATCGGCGAGGGCTTTATGGATGATGCGGCGCTCGTGGGGAGGCAGCGGCTCCAGCTCGGCCTCTTCGTTACGCGCCTTGACCTCGTTGGCCAGTTCGATGGCGCGGCGGCGCAGGACTTCGGCCCGCCGCTCCCGGTAATTGGCGGCATCCAGGATGATGCGCACATCCGAGCGGATGCGGCGCGCCAGGATAAGATTGGCGAGAAATTGCAGTTGATCCAGGGCCGGTCCCAGCCGCCCGAAGGTGATGGCCGTGTCGCTGCCGACGAGCTCGATATCCAGGTAGGGATCATGGACGGCACGCACGACAGGATGGATGTCCAGGCCGCTGGCGGCGCAAACCTCTTCCATAACGGTCACTGCCTGGCCCTGATCCGCATTCAGATCGACAGGCCCTGCCATCGATTCCGCTGCCCCTGTCGGCGTGCCTTCTGCGGCGGACTCCGGTTGTCCTGCGTGCAAGTCTGTCATCGCTCGCTCTCTCCTTGTTCGCCCCTCAGGGGCCTGCCGATTGGCCTAACCCCCCGGCAGGCTAAACCCTGCCGCTGTGGGGCCTACGGCCTGCTGCCCACCTACGCGGGCACCAAACAGCCTATCGAAAGGTCGTGTCGGCGTAGACCGACACTGGGCCGTAGGCCACCGAGCGAGGGAATTGATTCCCTTGTGCCAGAGGCTCAGCGCTTCTTGCGGCGCGGGCGGGGACGCATCCCATCGCCGCCCGCCGTGGAAGTCGCCGGACGCGCGGTCGTTAGTGTACCGCTGGCGCCTCCCGTGGCGCGCGGCTTTTCGCTTGTCTCCTTTGCCTCCTTCGGCTCAGCCGGGAGCGTGATCGTGCCGTTGGCGCTGACCGCCAGCCCGGTATTGCGCTTGTAAATATAGACGTACTGCTGCCAGGCCGACATCAGGTTCAGGACGAGCCAGTACAGCATGAAGGCGGCGGACCAGCGATACAGCAGGAACATCCAGATCATCATGCCGGTCATCATGATCGACATGCTCTTCTGCTGTTGGGCCTGCTGGGGGTCGGCGGGCGGCGTCAGCTTCATGGTCAGGTAGTTGCTGGCAGCGTAGATGAGCAACAGTACTAGGTCGAACTGGGCCAGGTTGGTGGCCAGATAATCGGGAAACTTGAACGAGAGCGCACTGCCGATCCAGAGAAACTTGCCGTGCGAGAAATGGAACTCGTATTGGCGGATCATGTTGTAGACCCAGATCATAAAGGGCAACTGAATGACCATCGGCAGGCAGCTGGCGAAGGGGTTGATCCCATGCTCCTTGTAGGTCGCCATCACCTTCTCGTTCAGCTCTGGCTTGCCCTTGTACTTCTCCTGGATCTCCTTTAAGACCGGCTGGATGCGCTGCATCTCCCGCTGGCTGCGGTACATCCGCAGCGTCAGCGGCAGCGTGATCAGCTTGACGAGCACGGCGATGATGACCAGCGCGAACCAGTAACTGAACGCAGGAAGACGGCCCGTCGCCGCCACCAGCACATCCACGATCTTGTAGCTGATGCCGGTGGAGTTGCGCTGGTCAATGCGGTCTTCCAATATCTGCTTCAGATTTTCCTGGCGGGCGATGGCCGCCGCCTGCGAGTTGGGATACTCCTTGAAAAGCTGCTTGAGCGCGTCATGGGCCCGATAGTCGCCTTCAGAGCGCATCTGCTCGCGCTGCTCGCGCACGGCATCGGGCACGCGGTTGGGATCTTTGACATCAATGCGCTCTCGCAGCTGCTGCTCGTCCACTTTGCCGTAGTTGTCGCTGGCGGCAAACTCGGCTTCGCGCAGGAGCGCCTGGGCGGCAACGCTCTGATCTTTGCCGGACTCGGAGTATTCTCGTTTGACGGCGGCATAGGCATCCAGCACCTTATGGGCCGGCGCCGTCGTCTCCATGGCTTTGACCTGATCCAGCGTGTAGTGGCCGGAGGGACCCTGGCTGCCAGGAACACAGCCGGACAGCACGCCGCCGAGCAGGACGACAAGAGCTAAGAGAGCAAGGGTACGCGATATAAATTTCAACGTTTTTCCTCAATAATTTCAGGGTGACCGCCGACGCCCGATCCCCTGGCGGCATCGGGCGAGAGGGTCAGGGGAACCGGATCGTAGCCCCCGGGGCTGAACGGATTGCAGCGCAGGATGCGCCGCAGGCCCAGCGCAACGCCGGCCAGAACGCCGTGCCGCTGGATACACTGGGCGGTATACTCGGAACAGGTCGGCTCGTAGCGGCAGATGCGCGGGCGCGCGCACGCCGTCGCCTGGTAAACGCGAATGCAGGCTACGGCCAGCCACCGCGCGCCGAACGAGCTCAGGTCGGCCAGGCGGCGCAGCGCGCTCCCGATCTGCTGCAACGGAGTCACTCCTGCGTCTCTCCTTTCGTGTGGGCCGATGAAGAAGCCTCCGCGCCGGCGTGCGTTGGCGGCGCTTCGGCCATCGCCGTCGGCGTGTCTGCTCGCAGTAGGCGCCCCCGACGGAGCAGGTCATCCACAGCGGCCTGCACTTCAGGCCAGGAAGCCTCCTTCAGGCGCCCGCGCGCCACAAAGATGATGTCGAGCGGGCCTTCACGGAGCGCCGGCAAGCGCAGACGTACCGCTTCCCGCAGCCGCCGCTTGATGCGATTGCGCACGACGGCGCCGCCCTGCTTCTTGCTGACGACAAAGCCGATGCGCCGGCCGGGAACCGCCGGAGTGTCGGCGGCGTCCCGCCGCAGGACATAGAGGACGGCCAGGCCGTTGGCGTAGGAGCGGCCCCGCGCATAGACGCGCCGGAAATCCCGGTTATCCCGCAGGCGTTGCTCCTCGGGCAGCATGGCGCAACAGGCGTCTCCCGGCACACGCGAGGTACCCGTGGCCGCTCGGGCCTCGCATGTCCTTACGGAAGAAAGGCGCGAATGGTTTCCCCTCGCGCCTTGGTTTCCTACTTAATCAGTTGGTGGCGTCCCTTTAAGCGCCGCCGCTTCAGGACATTGCGTCCATCGTTGGTCAGCATGCGCTTACGGAAGCCGTGTACGCGCTTATGGCGTCGGTTGTGAGGTTGGTATGTCCGTTTCATCGGTAGAAAGCGCTCCTGAAATTAGCAAACTAAGGCTGGTTTTCCCGTGAAAGATTCTGGCTATTATAGCACAGAGAAGCAGCCCGCCGCAACCCTTGCGCCCGCGCACAGCCCCAATTTATGCCGCAATCTTAGGCCAGAGGCCGCCGACCCACATAGATCCCGCGTTCCCTTTCCCGGGCGGGCTCCTGATAAACCACCTCCAATCCGGCGGCTTCAAACGCCTCCCGATACTCCCCCGGTGTAAACAGCCCCAGCTCATGGCGCTCGGTGAAGTGCGTGATGCCCTCCGGCGTGCCGACCAGATAGTGAAAATCCATGATCGAGACGCGATCCTCCTGTCGGGAGAGGTTCATGCGGGCGATCTTGAGGTCGGGTTGATCCACAAACAGGGCGTGCACGCCGCCACCACGGTAGTTCTCCGGCGTGAGCCAGGGCTCGACGAGGACCAGCCCGCCCGGCTTGACGTGGCGGCTCAGGCTCTGGAGCGCCGATTGCAGGCGGGGAACGGTCTTGACGTAGCCGATAGAGCTGAACATACAGAGGACGACGTCAAAGGCGCGTCCGAGGTCGAAGTGGACCATGTCGGCCTGGTGGAAGGGAATATCCGGGTGGCGCTGGCGGGCTACGGCCAGCATCCCTTCGTCCAGGTCCAGGCCCTCTGGCATATAGTGCTGGCGCAGGTAGGGAATATGCGCGCCGGTACCGCAGGCGACGTCAAGCAGGGTTGAGCCCGCGCTTTGCTTATATTGCTGAATGAGGGCATGGACGCGTTCGGCGTCACGCGCATAGTCTTTGAAGCTATAGATCGCATCATAATAGCGGGCGGATTGGGTGAACATAGCGGCTCTCATAGAGTGCTTGGCGCCGCACGGCGGTTGTGCCTGGCGGCGTTGCGGATACCTACAGAGACAGCTTGGCCCGTGGAAGAGTTGCAACAAGCGGCTCTGTTGGGCACGACCTTTGAAGGCATCCTATTCCTTATATAGTGGCTCTGCCGGGCGGATTCGGCGCGTTTTTCGCCGGCTTTAAAATATTGACCTCCATCCATACAGCGCGCAGAATTATGGATTATACTATGGAAGATGCGCGTCTTACAACACCCCCAGCAACCGTGGTTTGAGATGGAGAACAGGCCCATACCCACGCAACAGCGAGAGCACACAACAGCGCTTGCCGTAAGCCGCGCGCCCGCGCCGCCGCGACCGGTCTGGATGGGCGTGCTGCTGCTCATTGCGTGCGCGGCGCTCTGGAGCCTGAGTGGACCACTTATCAAGCTGCTCAACTACCAGGGCGGCGGCGTATCGGGGCTGGCCATCGCCTGCTACCGCTCGCTTCTCGGTGGGCTGGTCTTTCTGCCGCTGGCATGGCGGAGACGGCGCACGCTGCGGGTGGTCGCTCCCATTTGGCCCGCTGCCTCCGTGCTGACCTTCACCCTGATGACCGTCACCTTTGTCCTGGCGACCACGATGACGGCCGCCGCCAACGCGATCAGCCTGCAATATACCGCGCCGCTGTGGGTGTTTCTACTCTCGCCGCTGATCCTGGGGGAGCGGCCCCGACGCGAGGAGGGGCTGGTGCTCCTGATCGCAATGGCGGGCGTGGCGGTCCTCTTCGCCGGGCATCCCGCCGCCGATATGCCGGCGCTGCTGGTGGCGCTGACAAGCGGGCTGGGCTACGGCAGCCTGATCGTCGTGCTGCGGGGCCTGCGCCGCGTGGACCCGACGGTGGTAACCTGCCTCAACCTGCTGGGATCGGGGCTCCTACTGGCCCCGGCGGTGGCCCTCTGGAGCACGTTTCATCTCACGGCGGGCCAATTGGGGCTGCTGGTGCTGCTGAGCGTGGCGCAGTTCGCTCTGCCCTATGTGCTGTTCTCGCTGGCGCTGCAATCGGTGGAGGCGCACCGGGCCGCGCTGATCACGCTGCTGGAGATGGTTCTCAATCCGCTCTGGACCTACCTGATCGTTGGCGAGGCGATTCCGCCAGCGACACGCCTGGGCGGGCCGCTCATCCTGCTGGGGGTGGCGGGCTGGATGCTGCTGACCTGGCGGCGCGAGGCGGCTTTGGGACGGCAGCAAAGAAGGGACGGCGCAGGCAGCAGGAGTTAGCCTGCCGCCTGCAGGCATTCGTCCTGCATTAGGGGGACGGCGCTATATACGTTCCATTGCGCGGCGTGCCACACGTCCTCGCCGTAGCCTTTGGCGCGGAGCTCGCGCCCGCTGCCGCACTCCCAGACGATCTCGGCAAGCTGGCCCGCAGCCGCGCGGAATGCGCCCTCACAGACGCGGGCTTCCGGGGACTTCTCATGCTCTATCGCGGCCAGGATCGCCCCCGCGCCCAGATAGTCCTCCAGGGCAAAGCGCAGCGTGCCATCCTCGGAAGGCGTCTGCCAGCGCTCCCCGCAGGCGATGACCGTGACGCCGAGGTCGGTGGCGTCGAGCGTGCGGGAGACAGCAGCGCCGACGGCATCCGCATTGAGCAGCGCCCCGACGAACAGGAACGGGGCCTGGCGCGCGTACCGGCTGCATGTGGCCCCGTTGGGAGAGGCCAGCACAACCCGCGTTCCCGGTGACAGCCCCAGGTAGGTGAGTGGCGAGAGGGAAAAGCGTCCCATCTCCGGTACGCCCTGGCGGTGTACTGCCGCCTCGCCGCCGACGCGCCGGGCGAACGCGGTGGCGTCCTCGTCCTGGGCGCACGGGTAGATCAAGCCGCCGTGCTGCACGGCGGTGACGACGGCAGAGGAGAAGCTGAGGACATCCACGACGACCAGGATATCGCGGCGCTCTGCCGCCGTCTGTGCGCCGCGCTGTCCCCACTCCAGCTTGCACCGATACCCTTGTTGCGCGAAGACATCTGCATCCATAGGCCAAGCCTCTCCGTGCCGGGTCAGGAAGGGTGAAGGGCAGAGCGCGGCAGCCCGCGCCCTGGGAATCGAGACGTCTTCAACGTGTGGCGGTTTCACAGGGGCATTCCATTTTCCTTTCGGGTGGCTCAAGCCGCAGCAACAAGAGCACCTAACCCCCCGTCCCCCACTGCTAGGGTCGGGGCTACAACGGACTGCCAGGGTCGGGCCTGCAATGGACTGCCAGGGTCGGCAGGGTTACGGCCCCTGCCTCCGCCTTGCCACAGCCCTCCGCCTTGCGACCCTCGCAGGGAAGGGAGTGATCCGGCTTCTGCTCTCCCCTCTCCCTGCAAGGGAGAAGGGCCGGGGATGAGGGCGGCCCTACCCCCTACCCCCTACCCCCTACACCCTATACCCTACACCCTACACAAAGGGCCGGGGGTGAGGTTTGGAGTCCGCGCAGGGCGACTTCGCGCCTTGGTTGCCGCGAGTTTATTCGCCCGCGGCCCAAAACGGCAGGCCCCTGGGAGGCGAGTCAGTCGCCGCCCGGCGAAGATGGCGGGGGATTGGGAGCGGAGGCGGTACGGGCGGCCCGCTCGCGCAGAAGGCGCTCGGTACGCTCAATATCGGCCAGAACGTGGCCCTGTACCCACTGGCGCAGGTCGCCAACGATAGCCAGCATCTTATCCACGTCGGCGCGCGGGCTGTCAGGATCATCCTGCCAGTCGCGCAGGGCCTTTTCGGCCTTTCGCAGCGCGCTGGCGGCGCGCTGGGCGGGCGAAAGGAGTTGCCGCATTGAGAAGTTCTCCTGATAACTCACCGTACCCAGCCAGGCTTTCTCCCCAAGCCAGCAAGCCATTTTCGGCCTTGAACAAGGCGGTGGGTGTGATTGAGGAATAGCCCGAATGCGTAATGTGAGGTGATAATACGAGATTAAAGCAGGGCTTGCGCCCTACTGTTTCTGTTATAGTACCATTTTTCCTTCGGGATTTGGAACCTGGGTTGGACTTTTTTCCACTACTCGCGCCTGCGGAGGAAACCGGCCTGCAAATTGAGGCAGGAAACCGCTCCCCGCGCGGCGAAAATGGGCGGCGCAAGGTCGGAAGGAAAGAAGCACGGATGCCGTTTATCGTCGCCATAGATGGGCCTGCCGGGGCAGGCAAGAGCACCGTGGCGCGGCGGGTCGCTGCCGCCCTCGGCTTTACCTATATAGATACCGGCGCGATGTACCGCGCGCTCGCCTGGAAAGCGCTGCGGGAGGGCGTGGATGTTGCCAACCCGGAGGCCCTGGCGGCCCTGGCGCAGCAGATGCGGCTCGCCTTCGGGCCACTGACCCCCGACGGGACGCAGGCCGTTCGCGTGGATGGGGAGGATGTGACGCTGGCTATTCGCGAGCCCGCCGTCTCTAACTTGACCTCCGCGATCTCGGCCTTTCCCGCCGTCCGCAATGTCGTCGTCGCCCAGCAGCGACAGATGGCGCAGCAGGCCCCGCGCGGCGTCGTGCTGGAAGGCCGGGACATCGGCACGGTCGTCTTCCCCAACGCGCAGGTAAAGGTTTTTCTGACGGCCAGCCCGGAGGAGCGCGCGCGACGCCGCCTGGCCGAGCTGCGCACGCGCGGCTTTGCCGTGGATTACGCGCATGTGCTCTCCGACATGATCGAGCGCGACGCCCGCGACAGCCTGCGCGCTACCTCGCCGCTGGCGCCCGCGCCCGACGCCGTCATCCTGGACACCGACGGCCTGGCCATTGACGAGGTGGTGGCGCGCGTCCTAGCCCTCTGCCGACAGGGCTTCGCCGGGCACTGAGAGCCGGGCACTGAAAGTACCCGTCTGGAGGGCGGCTTTGCCGCCAACCGTCCTTGCGGACGGAACAACCTGGCTTTACTGGGCGTCCGCTAAGACGCTTGGCCTCGCTAGGCGGAGGCGCGAACCATTGCAGCGCCGACCCTAGCAGAGCCACCCAGACGGGTCATTCATGGCCCGGAGAATAGAGATGTCGCAAGAGCAAGAATGGAAGCCCTATCCACGCGCCGGATATAATCCCATCTATCATCTGGTAGGGGTGGCACTGCGCCTCTTTTTTCGCCTGTATGCGCGCTGGAAGGTCGTGGGCCTGGAGAACGTGGCGCGCACGGGCGGCCTGCTGCTGGCAGCCAATCATGCCAGCTATCTTGATCCGCCGCTTCTCGGGGCGGCGCTCTACGGGTATCGGCGTCTCTGGATCATGGCGAAAGCCGAGCTCTGGCAGAGCCGTCTCATGGCATTCCTGTGCGACCGCTGCATGGGCTTTCCCATCAGGCGGCACTCCGCAGACAGGGCCACCCTCCGCCGCGTCCTCGATTGGCTGGCGCAGGGAGAGGCGGTGGCGATGTTCCCGGAGGGCGAGCGCACGCGCGACGGCCTGCTGCATCCGGCGCTGCCCGGAATCGCGCTCTTGGCCCAGAAAAGCGGCGTTCCGGTGGTGCCGGTGGCGATCCTGGGCACTTACGAAATGCTGCCCGCCAACCGAAAATCCATCCGGCGCGTGCCCATTACCATCGCGTTCGGCAAGCCGCTGCGGTTTGGGCCAGATGCGGCGCGAGAAGAGATCACAACGGCGGTGATGGACGCTATCGCCGCGTTGATGACCGCCAATGGCCGGCCCACTTCGCCCCCGACGCCGGCGGTCGGCAGTCGGGAGCCGCAAGCCGCAAGCACAGAAGGGGCCGCAGGGCAGACGGTTGCCGGGCAGGATGCCCGCATCGAGCGCAACGCCGCCGTGCAGCCCACCAATCGGGGTTCCGGGAGAAGGTAGGATGCCGCTGACAGTCTTACAACATGCCCTGGCCGCGCATATCCTGGCCCAACTGCGCGCCACGGCCACGCCGCCGGAACACTTCCGCGCGCTGACGCGCGCTCTGACCCAGATCCTGGTCGTCGAGGCCGCCCGCGATCTGCCGACCCGCCCGATCACCGTTCTCACTCCCCTGGAGGAGACCGCCGCCTGTCAACTAGATACGCAGGTGGTGCTGGTGCCGGTGCTGCGCGCCGGGCTAGGGATGCTGGAGGCCGCACTGGAACTGCTGCCGCAAGCCGTCGTCGGCTATGTGGGGCTGGAGCGCGATGAGCAGACGGCCATCGCCTCCTCCTACTATTGCAAGCTGCCTGCCACCGAAGGCCGCACGGCCTTGCTGCTCGATCCCATGTTGGCGACAGGCGGCTCGGCGGCCTGGGCGGCCAATCAGCTCTATGCGGCGGGCGCGGCGCGCGTGAAGCTGCTCTGCGTGGTGGCCGCGCCCCAGGGCGTAGCGCGCCTGGCCGAAAGCTTCCCAAAACTCGAAATTATCGCCGCCTCCCTCGACCGCGACCTCAACGACCGCAAATTTATTCTCCCCGGCCTGGGCGATTTTGGAGACCGCCTCTACGGCACTTTCTGATGCGCGTTTCCTCCGGGCAAATGTGCTATAATTCCCTAGCTGCCGCCCGCTTTCCTGGCCGCGCAAGGCTTTAGACAGGATTATTCCGTTCTGGCCCCCACCCCCTTCCCACTGCTAGGGTCGGCGCTCAACGGTTCGCGCCACTGCCAGGGTCGGCAAGGTTACGGCCCTTGCCTCCGCCTGGCCACACCTGGCGACCCCCAAGAACAGGGGGAGAGGCAGAGTTGGCTTCTCCTCTCCCCTCCCCTTACGAAGGAGAGGGGCCGGGGGGGAGGTCTATCGGGGATGAAGGCCGCATGGGGAAAGCGGGCGCCGGAGCGGTGAAAATACGGAACCTATAATCACCAAGTAGCTTCCAATAACAGGGCGCTCCGGGCTCCATCGCGCCGCCACGAACGCAAAGCGCATCCTGCCTGACGGTAAACGCACTGTTGCCTTTGAGGGAAGCTGCGCCCGCTATGCAGGGCGAGTGGGAATTGAGACCAAAATGCGTATCTTCTACCGACCGATCTATCGTGTCTCCGTAGAGAACACGACCATTGAGCTGTGGGTCACGAAACGCAAGCTCCCCTTCTTCATGCATGCCGACGCCATCATCGCGCCGGTCGCCCCTGACCTGAAGATGGTCAGCGGCATCGCCAAGATGATCCGCGACTATGGGGGCGACGCCGCGCAGTATGAGGCCAACAAAGCCGCGCCGCTGCCGCCCGGCACCGCCTTCCTGGGCACCGGAGGGCGCTACCGCTTCAAGTACACCTTGTTGGCGGTCATCTTCGACGAGTTCAAGCGCGTCACCCCGCAGAACTTCCTGCTGGCCATTCGCAACGCCATGCAGCAGGCCCGCCGCAAAGGCGCCAGATCCATCATCGTCCCGGATATGACGGAGAACCTGCTCACCCAGCCGACCGTCATTACCGACGAGCAGCGCCGCGAGACCGGCGCGACCACTGCCCGCCTGACCCTGGATGCTATCGTGGCCAGCCGGGGCCTGATGGAGGTCGTCAAGGTCTGGGTCTGGGAGCCGGCAACCGCCGATCTGTTCCTGCAAGAGATGAAGAAGCTGGAGACAGAGGGCTGGGAGGAGAGCCGCCTGCTCCTACCGGCGGGAACCGATCTGGCCGCGCTCGAACAGCCGATGACGCCTAGCTGGATCGAGCAGGGGGAGTCGGGAAAGATCCGCCACACGACCCTGACGCCCGTGCTCGGCGATATCTTGCGGCTGGAAGCCGACGCCGTCCTGCGCCCGACCAGCACCACCTTCGGCCTGGAAGAGATGCAGGCCGGGGGAGTAGCCGCCGCGCATGGCGGGGACTGTGGGCCGGCGCGCAAACCGCTGGAGGTGCGCCTGCTGGAGTGCGCCGGGCAGGCGGTGGTGGAGGAGGCGCGCGCTATCGGCTCTATCCCGCTGGGTGGGGCGAGCCTGACCGGCGCCGGCGCGCTGTCCAATGTCGGCCACATCATCCACCTGGGATGCCGTACGCCCGACGCCCCGGCCTACGCCGATAGCCTCTGGGATAGCGTTCAGTCTGCCCTGATCCTGGCAGACGGGCACGGCTTCAAAACGCTCATTCTGCCTAATCTCGGCGCCGGCAAGAACGACTACGCCGCTGAGGCCGCCGCGCCGATGGCCCTGGAGGCCATTCTCAACTACATGCGGCATCTCGCCAGGTTTGGCCGGGAGAGCGGCATTGAGACCATCTACCTGGCCGCCGATACGCCGCATGAGGAGGTTGTCTGGCAGCGGGCGCTCCTCAAATACATGCCCGAGCCGCTGGCGGCGCTCCTCGAAGCCCATGACGAGGGCGAATAGCCGCGACACCGCGTCGGTGCAAGGGATTTATGGAGATCAGGGTAGCGTTTTTGCCGGAGCAGGCGGGAGATGTCTCCGGGGCGGTGTGCGTGGTGGTGGACGTGCTGCGGGCGACGACAGTGATCGCGACACTGTTTGCGCGCGGCTGTCCGCGCGTCTATGTGACGGCCTCCCACGAGGCCGCGCGGGCCTTTGCGCGGGAGCGCGGCTACGTCCTCTGCGGCGAGACCGGCGGCTACAAGGTGCCCGATTTTGACTACGGCAACTCGCCGGTCGAATTTGCCGCGCTGGACTTCACGGGGCGACCGGTTGTCCTCTCCACCACCAACGGCACGAAGGCGGTCGCGGCGGTGGCCGGGGCGCGGCGCGTGCTGCTCGGCGCGGCGGTCAACCGCCGGGTCGTGTCGCAGGCGGCCTGGCAGGCTGCGCGGGAAACGAGCTCGGATATCGTGATCGTCTGCGCGGGAACGGAGACCCAGTTCACGCTGGAGGATGCGACGGTCGCCGGGCTCTACGTGGAGGCCATCGCGGCGCAGGCGGGCGCGTGGGAGATGCCGGAGCAAGCCGACTCCGCCATCGCCGCACGGCGGCTCTGGCAGGCTGAGCCGAACCTGCTGCGCGGCTGGATAGAAGGACACCACGCGCAGACATTAGCCGACCGGGGATTCGGGGAAGACCTGGGCTATTGTGCCGCCATAGACACGCTCTCCATCGTTCCTACGCTGGTCTCCGAAGCCGACGCCATGCAAGTAAGCGCGCCCGTGCTGTTAGCTCAGGAATCGGGCGAATAAGGACCTTGGATCTTCAAGGGCAATATCCCGCCCTGCCCGCCCCAGGGCAAGCGTAGTTCTACCGGTCACTGCACGACCTCTGTAAAACGCCTCCGGGTCGGTCTACCTACCCTGGTGTGGCGCCAGAGCTTTAGCCCCCGTCTCCCCCTGCCGCCTCCTGGCCAAATACCGTAACACTGCGGGCACGCATCCCCCGGCCCTTTCGGGAATAATTCGATGGGACGCCGAAATCAAGAGTCCTCCCAACCTGAGAACAAGCGCTAACAGCGCCCACGCGCGCCAGCGGCGCCTGCTTGGCGACCCAGTAAAGTTTTCCTAATCGTGCGCGGCTCGGGAGAGCAGGCCGCCCGTTGACATAAAAACCAGGCCCACGTTTTCCTAAAGAGCGCGGGGAAGGAGTTCGCAAACTCCTGCGGACGGGGCCGGAGAGCGCAGCAATTTTGCGCTCTCCGGCCCCCGTTTTTGGCTCTGTCTACCTGTTGCAACACGGGCAAATGCGGTACAATAGCCTCTGAGGCAAATCCGGCTGCAATGTCCGGGCCGATAGCGCCCATCCCCACCCTGGAGTGTCCCGCCATGCCCGCCCGCAAATCCTCCGCCCGCAAGCCGTCCGCCAAGAAGAGCTCGGGGCGCAAGCCCACGCTCAGCCCCACCCGCATTGCCACCTATCTGGAGTGCGCTGTCCGCTACAAGTACATCTATGAGGATAAGATTGGGCGTTTCTTCATGCGCGCCAAGCCCGGCTACAGTTTCGGCTCGACGCTGCACCACGTCCTTCAGCACTTCCACGCGGAGGGCGCCACACACAGCGCCGAGGAACTGATCGTGCGCATGGAGCAGACCTGGATTGGCGCGGGCTACGCAACGGACGAGCAGGAACAGGCCCACCGCGAGGCCGGCCAGCAGATCGTGCAGGCGTACCATGCCGCCCACCAGGAACGCCTCGCGGGACAGGTCGAAACCATTGCCACGGAAAAGACCCTCAGCTATGACATGGACCAGTTCAAGCTCTCCGGGCGCATTGACCGTATTGACCGCCATCCCGACGGCAGCCTGGAGATCATAGACTACAAGAGCGGACGCTGGGAGACGACCTCCGACGAGGTTGCCGGGGATCTGGCGATGTGCTGCTACCAACTGATCCTCAAACGCTTACACCCCGATGCCCGCGTCTTTGCCACCATCTACTGCCTGCGCTCCGGAAATCAGGCCTCCGCCGAGCTCTCGGAGGAAGCGCTGGATCAGTTTGAGCGCGACATCCGCCAGATCGGCGCGGAGATTCTGGATCGCGACTTCAGCCAGGCGGAACCTGTCCGCAAGGACATCTGCCCGGAATGCGAGTTTCTGCCTGTCTGTGAACGCTTCTGGCGCAACAAAGCGCGCCGTGAGCGCCTGGATGTCCCTCCCTCCCCGGACGGTGGTTAAACGACTCCGCAGCTTCCGTGCGGACTCATTTTGTGAAGCGGCATCGGCGAAGTCTGGCCGCCAAGGGACGTAAAGCTCCTTTCCTTCCAAAGCAGCCGCACTCGCGCGTGATCACCTCTCGAAAACTCGGTCTTCACCCATAATTCTGCCGGATCAGCTATCCCTCCGATAATATTGCTGACAAAACCGGCAATCTCTACAGTCGGCTTGGCACGTGCTGTGCACGAGACCAGATCGAACTCTGAATCTGGGGCACGGTACTTCCGGCTGCGCACATGCGCGCGTGCCGGCACAAGCCAGGCACCCTTACACCCCACACGCGCTGTGATTGGAGTGGTACACAGCCACAATCCCTACGAGCACGCTCCTCCGACCCAGGCAACGCGGCTCATCTCTAAGGAGAACCTGATGAAGAGATTGCTGTTGTTGTGCACACTGGGCCTGGCGACCCTCGGCGCTGCCGGGCAGGTCGCCTCCGCCGATATTAACGTGTTTGTCGGCTATGCCGACAACCTGCGCCCCAGCCCCTTTTTCCCGTCCCCCTGGGATGGCGATCCGGGCGTCATCTTCCTGGGCCAGCATGGCGGCAGTTTCGACGGTGGGGCCATCCGCCTTCAGAATACCGGCCCCAGCGATGTTGTTTTAGGCCCCGGCGCGCACGTAGATGGCTTTAATAACGGCGCCAACTTCCAGCTCTGGGACGGCCTGATCGGCACCGGCGTCACCATCCACCCCGGAGAGAATCTAGTTCTGACGCAAACGAGCGGAGAGAACTTCGATACCAGCGATCAAACCTCTGGCTCGCCGTCAAGCCCGGATACCAATCATCCGGTCATCCACCTGACGCTCAACAATCAAGCCCTCGACTTTGTTGACTCCGCGCAGGTGCTCAACACGGGCGGCTTTGATCTGGCCGCGGTAAATAACTCGAATGAGTCGCTGCAGTGGCGGCCCATCGGCACCACCGGCATCGAGAATCCGGGCGGCAATCCCAACCCCGGAGGCGTGCCGGAGCCCGGTTCGATGGCCTTGCTGGGCAGCGGCCTACTGTGCCTGGGCGGTTTCGCCATCCGCCGCCGCGCGTCCCGCAAGTAAGCCCTCTAGCGGCATCTGTTCCGCCCTTCGTCCTCTTCTCCTCTGGCTTTGCCGATGAGGGAAGAGGACGTTTTGCTGCCAGGCCGTGCCGGTCTGTTCGGTTGTGCTCCGATGCGCAGTCCGTTTGCCGGCAAAGAGGTGCTATACACCTGTTGACGAAATTCGGGATTAGGAGTAGAATAGCGAAAGGAGAAGCCTGCGAATGATGGACGTTATAGACGAGCAAAGTGAGCGCAGCGGCGAGGGACGTCCGGCGCGCAGCGGGGAGCGGACCGAGCGCGTCACCGTGCCGAGCCTGCGCCAACGCAAGCCGAACGGCGAAAAGATCGTAATGCTGACCGCCTACGATTACCCGTCCGCGCGTCTTGCCGACAGGGCAGGCGTGGATATTGTCTTCGTCGGCGACACCGCGGGCCGAATGCTGCTCGGCTATGACAACACAATTCCGGTGACGCTGGAGGAGATGCTGATCCTGGTGCGCGCGGCGCGGCGGGGGGTGCGCCATGCGCTGCTGCTGGCCGACATGCCCTTTGGAACGTATCAGGTCAGCCCGGAGGAGGCGATTCGCAACGCGGCGCGTCTCTTGAAAGAGGGCGGCGCGCAGGCGGTGAAGCTGGAGGGCGGCGCTCCCGTCGTGGAGACGGTGCGCCGCTTGACGGAGGCGGGCATCCCGGTCATGGGCCATTTAGGGCTGACGCCTCAATCGGTCTATATACTCGGCGGCAATCGCGCCCAGGGCAAAGACCCGGACGCCGCGCAGCGCATGATGGAGGATGCCCATGCCCTGGAGGCGGCGGGCGCCTTCGGCCTGGTGCTGGAAGCGATTCCGGCCGCGCTGGCCGCCGAGATCACCGCCGCGCTCACCATTCCGACTATCGGCATCGGGGCCGGCGTCCACTGTGATGGGCAGGTACAGGTCTGGCACGACCTGCTGGGCATCTATCCGGGTAAACTCTATCGTCACGTCAAGCGCTATGCCGAAATCGGGGACATGATGGAGGCGGCCATCCGCGCCTACGCTGAGGAGGTGCGGCAGCAGCAATTTCCCACCAAGGAGCACAGCCTCTAATCATGCGAACGTTTGAGCATATTGGCCCGCTGCGCACCTATCTGCGCGGCCTGCGCGCCGAGGGCAAAACGGTCGGCTTTGTCCCGACTATGGGAGCGCTGCATGCAGGGCACCTGACGCTGATCCGGCGGGCGAAATCCGATTGCGACGTGACGGTGATCTCCGTCTTTGTCAACCCCACCCAGTTCGGCCCGCACGAGGACTTTGCCGCCTATCCACGCAACCTGGGCCGCGATCAGAAGCTGGCTTCCGATGAGGGCGTGGATGCCCTGTTCGCGCCTTCCGTGGAGGAGCTGTATCCTGCCGGCTTCCAGACATCGGTGGAGGTAGCGGAACTGAGCGCGGTGCTGGAGGGCGCGCGCCGCCCAGGCCATTTCCGGGGCGTGGCGACGGTGGTGACGAAGCTGTTCAACATCGTCCAGCCCGACCGGGCCTACTTCGGGCAGAAGGACTACCAGCAGCTGCTCCTCATCGAGCGGCTGGTGCGCGACCTGAATATCCCGACGACGATTGTGCCGGTGCCGACGGTGCGGGAGCCGGACGGCTTAGCCATGTCCTCGCGCAACGCCTACCTGTCGCCGGAGGAGCGCCGTGCCGCCACCGTGCTCTATCGTGCCCTACAGCGCGCGGAGGAGCTCGTCAAAGCCGGTGCCACCGATCCGGTCCAGGTTCAGGCGGAGCTGGAAGCGCTTATCGCCTCAGAGCCGCTGGCACAGAGCGATTACGTCGCCCTCGTCCATCCGGATACCCTTCAGCCGGTGACGACGCTGGCCGACGCGGTCACGCTGGTCGCCCTGGCCGTCCGCATCGGCAAGGTCCGCCTGATCGATAACGCGCTGATCGCCCCCAACGGCGTGCCCATCGTCCGCAATCGCCTCGGCAAGAGCTAGACGGCAGACCTCAGGCGCTCGAACGGCCAATAGCTGCCTTTTGCGGAGTTTTGGCTAATTCAATCTTGACAGAACCTGGGGAGCATGGTATCATAATTATTGCGCGCCGTGCAGTATCAGGGTGCGCGTTTTCATGTTCCCCGCTAGCTCAATGGCAGAGCGTTCGGCTGTTAACCGAAATGTTGGTGGTTCGAGTCCACCGCGGGGAGTATTACCCTCTCGTCGCAGTACAAAGTCTATAACTCACACCTTTCGTTTCAGGGCCATAGCATAGGCTGTGGCCCTTTCACTTTGCAGTCAATAGCTTACTCGGTCATTCCCTCAAAAAGCGAAAAGGCTACCTCATCTAGTATTCTGAGTCCCCTAGCCTCCTCTTATGAAAGCCGCCAGGAGTGAGTATGGTATCACTGCAACTGGCCGCTGCCCTCTACTAACTTCCACATATGGTCCGCCGGAGCGGCGGGGATGTGGTCCACGATGCCGCTGGGCCACGTCACGACGAGCGAGGCCGATGTGGCCGCACCCAATCCGAAGTGCGCGCGCAGGTCACTGGCTGCGAGGTAGCTGGAGCCGCTGCGCACGTAGGTCACCTGGACCTGCCCGGCGGCCTGCGCGGTGATCCGCGCTCCAATGCCGTCCCGGTTGCTCTTCTTGCCCACCAGCTTGAGGGTGAGCCAGTGATTGGAGGTGGGCGTCTCGTTGTGCCAGAGATAGGCGGGACCGCCATTGCAGGTGAGAAGCACATCCAGCCTGCCGTCGTTATCATAGTCGCCCCACGCAGCGCCGCGCGCCACAAGCGGGCGCGTGAACGGCGCGCCGGAGGCGACGCCCACCTCATGGAAATGCCCGTTGCGGTCGTTTTGGTACAGAAACGGCTCTTCGGCATAGTGCACCTGGGGCTGCTCCTTCGCGATATTATCCTGGATGTGCCCGTTGGCCACAAAGAGGTCCTTCCATCCGTCGTTGTCGTAATCGAAGAAGAACGTGCCGAAGGCCAGATAGTTCAGGCTCGGCGGCCCTACCCCGCTGGAAACCGTATCGTCCCGGTAGAGCGCTGCGCTCGCCTGGTCGTAGAGGGAGGTCTGCTGTCCCGAAAAGTTCGTAATGACGACGCTGCTCTGACCCTCGTTGTAAAGGTCGTTGACGTCAATGCCCATGCCGGCGTGCGGCTGCCCCTGCTCGTCCGTGGCGATTCCCATCTGCATCCCTACCTCCTCGAATCGGTTATGGCCTAGATTGTGGAAGAGGAAGCCCGGCATGCCATCGTTGGTCACGTAGATATCGGGGCGTCCGTCATGGTCAACATCCCAGACGGCCACGCCCAGCGATTTGCCCGGCGTCGCAATCCCCGCGCTTTGGCTGATGTCGGTAAATGTTCCGTCGTGATTGTTATGGTAGAGCACGCAGTGCGAGGGCTTGAAGGCAGTTGGAATGGCATAGGCGCGCTCGCCCAACGTATAGTAGGGAATATCGTCCTTGAGCGTGCGATAGGTGACGTAGTTGCAGACGAAGAGGTCTAGATAGCCGTCGTTGTCCACGTCCACCCAGGCGCAGCTTGTGCCCCACATGCCGTTGTTGGCGACCCCGGCGCGCTGCGTCACCTCGGTAAAGGCGCCCTGGCGATTATTGTGAAAGAGATGGCTCGGCCCCAGGGCGCAGGAGACATAGATATCGTCATAGCCGTCGTTATCGTAGTCTCCAACGGCCACGCCCATGGCGTACATCACGCTTTTATCCAGGCCGGCCTGATGGGTAACGTCGGTGAAAGACCCGTTGCGGTTATTGTGATAGAGCCTGAGCGTCGGCCTGCCGTCCACATGCCCACCGGGCAACGGTGCGCCGTTCAGGAGCAGGATGTCCAGGTAGCCGTCGTTGTCGTAATCGCCGAAGGCGCAGCCGGAGCCCATGGTCTCGACCAGGTATTTGGATGGTGTTCGGGAGGTGGTAGCGACGAAGTGGATACCGGCCTGTCCGGTCACATCGCTGAATTTGATCGCCGCCGCAGGAGCGCCCACCTGCCGCACGGGAGTCGGCCCGCTTTGACGGCGCGCTCCGCAGCCAATAAGGAATACCATCAGCAAGAGAAGGCCGCAACACGTGGTTACTCCTCTGCCTGAAGGCATGAAGCTTTGGGGTTGCGATTGCAACGCTTTCCTCCTGATCACCGGGCAACCACACAGGTTAAAAAAGTGCTTGACGTACCAGCATAGAGCCTATATACTTAGATCATCGTTTCCGATGGCGATGAGCGCCATCGTCTCTTCTTGTCCGGCGGCGAAGTCAGGCAGCGAACCCGTATTGGGCGATTGCAGGCCGCCTGGATGGTAACACCTCGACCCCTCTCACCGGCCGCGATACCCTGGCCGCGATGCACTACACGCGTCGGATCGCGACGCATCCCGGTAACCACCTTATACAGGAGTAGCCTGCATTCCTTGTAACAGGAATTTCGCCAAAACCTAGCCCTCGCTTAATCGTCTTTATCCACATCAGCTATTCCCATCGCGGCCCTGGCAGGAGGAGGCGCAGCAGAGGTTGGCCTCCTGTCGAACGGTCAACCATCCAACCCTTGCTTCTCAGGAGGAGGCACTCATGAAAGGACATCGCAGGGTAAGAGCCGGTTTTACCCTCATCGAGCTACTCGTCGTGATCGCCATCATTGCCATCCTGGCGGCGATCCTCTTCCCTGTCTTCGCCCAGGCCCGCGAAAAGGCGCGCGCGATTAGCTGCCTGAGCAATGCCAAACAGTCCGGTCTCGCGTTCGCCATGTACGTCCAGGACTATGACGAAACAACGCCAAAGATGGGCTTTGGCACGGACTGGTGGACGGCTATTTACCCCTATACCAAGAATCTTGACCTTTACTACTGCCCGGACCGCAACGAAGGCAATCAGACAACTTGCCCGGATGGAGGAGGCTGCCTTACCCTGACGCGCTACTCCGGTTTCGGCTACAACTGGGGGCCCATCGGCTGGCGCGGCGGCGGCTTGCTAAAGGCGCAGATAGAGGATCCGCAGCGGCCGGGGCACAGCATGATTCCGGGCATCTCCCTGGCGAGCATTCAGTTCCCCGCCGGGACATTCGCGTTCGGTGACAGCTACGATACCCCCGACAAACGCTGGGGATCGGCTTCGCAGGCTGCACGTTCACAGGCACTTCGAATTCTGCGTTACGCCATTCGGGAGGGCAGTTCAACTATGCCTTCGTGGACGGCCATGCAAAGAGCGTCAAAGTCCGATCCGGGTATATGGGCGACGGCAGTGACGGAGCCTTCGGCGGACGCCTGATCATGGTTCGGGATTCGAATCTGGCGCAGACCGCTTATTGTGCCGATCCCAACTACCCGCTCACCAACAGCCCGTGGAGTCCGGATACTATGCCGATACCCACGGACGGGTCGGTCACCTGCGGACAGGCGCAGCAGTATATTCTGCAACACTTCCCGCCCTGTACCGCCTCTAGCCAGCCCGGCAGCGACTGTTTATTCTCCGATTAGGCGCGCGTTTCGTATAGCGACAGCAAGCGCTTCCGTCCCGTGGCCCCGCGCTTCGGGACGGAAGCGTGTCGCGTGTAGCGCCCAGTCTTCGGGCCGGGCGAGAATGGAAACAAGCAAACAAATAAACAGGAGCCATCTATGTCCATTGCTCGCAAGAAGCTGTTCGCGGGAGTGGTCCTGCTGGCAACCGCCGGCCTCTATCTCACGGTCTGGACCGGCTGCCATTCCGCTCCCGCACGGCCTCCAGAGAGTCCTCATCAGCAAGCCCTGCGTAAGGCCAAGCGCGGCGATTGACGCGGGCCGAAGGAATTCCGTATGCTCCATAGACGTGTGCCGCCACGACTTGCGGCTCTGCTGCTCACAGGGGTTCTGCTGTGTGCCGTACTGATCGAAGGGGGCGCCTACTACTCCGGCGTTCAGGAAGAGGCGCGCGTCACTGCGCGCCGTCATCTGCCCGCGAACTACTGCATCTCGTGTCATTCCGACGCGCACTCGATGAAGGTAATGCGGGAGAAGGAAGACCGCGAAGGCGCCGAGCATCTGCCGGGCGGTTTCCTCGACCCGGATGCTGCCGGCGCCCACGCGCTTCCGCCTTCCGCGCTTAAGTAGCCTCGTTCCGCAGCGACTCTTATCTGCATGTCTCGACGTCCGCCAACCCCTGCCCGCTCGATGCCGACGCCCGCGCAGGCCGCACGGCCACTACGACCGAACCGCCGTGCCGCCATCCTGGTCGCGCTGGCGTGCGCCCTGGCAGCGCTGTGGCTTTGCACTCTGCCGCTGCGGGCGCGTCTGGCGCGCGAGACAGAGCGACTGAGGACCGAGGCACAGCGTCGCGAGCGTGAAGAGTCTGCCGCCCGTATGCGGCAGGCCGCGCTGGCACAGGCGCTTCAGGCAGTCTCGGCCCAGCCCAACGACCCGCAGCGCCGTCTCCAGCTCTCGTCTCTGTACACCCTGCAAGGAGATTACCAGAGCGCGATTGACGAGGCGCGCATTGCGGAGAGATTAGCGCCCACCTCGGCAGCCCCGCACGATGCTCTCGGAGACCTCTACAATCGAGTCGGAGACATAGACCTAGCGCAGGACGAGCTGAAGAAGGCTATTGTCCTCCGCCCCGACGATACAGCCGCAGCGGCACTGCTCGCCTATCAGTACCTCTACCTCGGCTGGACCGGGCAGGCTGAGGCGCTGCTGCGCCGTTCCCTCTCTCGCGAGCCTCTTAACGCGAACTTGCACGCCACCCTCGGCCTCGTCGCGTTCCAGGAGCACCACCTGGCGACGGCAGAGCGTGAGCTATTGGAAGCCCGCCGGCGGGCGCCGATGGACTCTTCGGTTTTCGCGCCCCTTTTCGATGTTTACCAGTTTTGGAAGAGGCCCGCCGACGCAATGCGGGTAGTCAACGAGGCGCTCCAGCACAAGCCCGATGACGCCGGATTACTGGCGCGTAAGGCCCAGGCGTTCCTCGACCTCGGAGACCCCGGCCATGCGATGGAGGCGGCAAACCAGGCGCTTCGCGTGGATGGGAATAATATGAATGCGCTCTATGTGCGCGCGCTGGCGGAGCGCGCGGGGGGAGATCGCGCGGCAGCTCTCCGCGATCTCCAACAGGTGGCGGACAAAGCTCCTGCCGCGCAGACCTTCATCCAGCTTGGCAGGCTGTACCTTGAGGCCGGGGACCAATCGCGAGGACTGCGATATCTCGATCGGGGAAAACGCGCTCAGGCAGACCTCACGGGGCTCGCTCACGACATCACCGTCGTCAATGCGCGGCCCAACGATCCCGACGCACATCTGACAGCCGCGCGCTCCTATGTGCGGGTCCATGAAGACGCACGCGCAATCGTCGAGTTAAAGGAAACGCTCAAGCTGCGCCCGGGCGATGCTGCCGCACGCGCACTCTTAAAACAAGAACTACTCGCCCGTCACCGCACCGCCGAGGCGCAGAGACTCCGCTGACGCGCATGGACGTGCTGTAATTCGCTGAGGCAGGTAATTTAGCCACCAGATTTCCACCTTCTGGGCTGTTTCCATCGCCCGCGGAGGTAGGTGATTTAGCCGGGGGCTTAGCCTGCGTCCACAGGGGCGGCGACGATGAGAATGTCAATCGCGCGCAGGTCGCGGGTCAGGCGATTGATGATCGAGCCTTTAATGAATTCCTGCCAACGGGTCCGATCTGAGTGGCCGATGATGATCTGGGTGATCTGGTTCTCGCGGGCGTAGCGGACGATCTCGCTCGCCACGTCGCCGTGCAGCGTCACGACGGGCACGCCGAGCCTGTCCGCCAGGGCGAAATCGTTACGCAAGATCTCCTTCTGCGCCTCTGTGGGCGGCGCGTTCTCCACGTAGACGGCCGTGATCTCGGCGTGCAGCCGCTGGGCGATGCGCCAGCCGCGCCGGATGAGCCGTAAGGAGGATTTGTCCGGGCTGATGCAGACCATCACCCGGTCGTGGGTGGCCCAGGTCTCCTGGATGCGGCGCTCCCTGCGGTACGCCTCCACGTCCTCATCCACCTCCTGCGCGACTTCCCGCAGGGCGATCTCGCGCAGAGCGTTCAGGTTGCCCTCCCGAAACCAGTTGTGCAGTGCCTGGGGTATCTTGTCGGGCCGGTAGATTTCGCCGCGTTCCAGGCGATGGATTAGGGCGCGCGGGGTGATGTCCACCATCACTATCTCGTCCGCCTCACGCACGATCCGGTCGGGAACGGTTTCGCGCATCCAGATGCCGGTGATGTCGTGAATCGTATCGTTCAGGCTTTCGAGGTGCTGTACGTTCAGAGTGGTAAGCACATTGATGCCCGCGTCCAGCAGTACCTCCACGTCTTGCCAGCGCTTTTCCCGCTCAGAGCCTGGCACGTTCGTATGCGCCAGCTCGTCCACGAGCACCCACTGCGGACGGCGTTGGAGGATGGCGTCGGTGTCCATCTCCTCGAAGGTCGCGCCCCGGTACGCAATCTTCTTGCGTGGGAGGATTTCCAGGTCTCCGATCTGCTCCTCGGTGCCCTTGCGCCCGTGCGTCTCGACATAACCGATGACCACATCCTGGCCCCGCTGCTTGCGGCGGCGTGCCTCGTTGAGCATCTCGTAGGTTTTGCCGACGCCTGCCGCGAAGCCGAGGAAAATCTTCAAGCGCCCGCACTTCTGCTGCTTCTCCTCGCGCATCACCCGCGCCAGCAGCTCCTCCGGCGTCGGCCTGCGCTCGCTGTCCGTGTCCACGTTCTTCTCTCCATCGCTACGCCGCCAGGACGGTATCCATGAACCGGCGCAGTCCGGTCGTCAACTCTTCGACGCGCAGTTGCCCCCCGGCAGGAAACTCGGCGTTCTGCCACAGGTAGTTCGCCAGCGCCTCCTCGCAGAGCGCCTGCCAGAAACGGTCGCCGCCCGGCATCTGCTCCCGGTCGGTATGTGCTTTCACTAGCTCGATGATGTAGGCGGGGAGGACGACGACACAGGTTTGGCATTGTCCCCCTGGATCGCAGACCGTGAATTCCTGGCGAAACCCGCCGTCAGCGTGCTCCCCAGAGTCCACCTGATACTCTATCCGGTAGCCATTGATGGTGGTGAAGCCAAACGTGACGCCGGTAGGGGAAACGGACGGTTGGGCCTCCTGTAAGGCCGATTGCACGGCTCCGCGCAGCACCTCGGCGGTGAAGGGCTTGCGCAGGAAGTCGGTTGCTCCGGCTTTTATGGCGTCTACGGCGAGGTCAATCGTTCCAAACGCCGTCACCATGATAATCCTGGCTTTCGGGTCGCGCTGGCGCATCTCGCGCAGTACCTCCAGCCCCTCCATGCCCGGCATCCGCTGATCCAGCAGCACCAGGTCGCAGCCGCTGCCATCGCCGAACTTATCCAGCCCCTCCGGGCCGTCCGAAGCGGTCTCTACGGTATGTCCGACGTATTGCAGCGCCAGGCGCATCATCGTGCGGATGTTGTTCTCGTCATCCACCACAAGGATCCGTGCCATAATCTCGTCTTCCTCCTGCAGCCCTCACCCTCTGTTCCCCAATAGATCTCACCCCCAGCCCCTCTCCTTTAGAAGGAGAGGGGAGAGGAGAAGCTGGGTCTCCCCTCCCCTGTTCTTGGGGGAGGGGATAGGGGTGGAGGCCAAAACCCAATGCCCCTACCCTGCCACCGGCAGCGTAAATGTGAACGTGGCTCCTTTGCCGGGTTCGCTCTCCACCTTGATGTCGCCGCCGTGCGCCTTGACGATCGTCTGGGCGATAGACAGACCCAGTCCTGCCCCGCCGCGCGTCGCGCCGGGAACTTGTACGAAGCGCTCGAAGATGCGCGGCAGATATTCGGCGGGGATACCGATGCCAGTATCCTGCACTTGAAACCTGATTCTATCGCCATCAGCGGTAGCGCGCACGGTCACCCGCCCACCCTCCGGCGTGTGGCGCACGGCGTTATTGAGCAGATTGACCAGCACGCGCTGAATCAGGTTCCGGTCGGCGCGCACGGACGGCAGCGCCGCGCCGTCTTCGCGGCTCAGCGCGACGCCTTTGGCCTGGGCCTGCGCTTCCACGGACTGAACTGCCGTCTCCACCAGTTCTCGCGGATCCACGATCTCAAAGCGCGGCGGCGTCACTCCCGCTTCCAGCCGGGTGATGTCGAGCAGATCGCGCATCATGCGTTGGAGACGTTCCAGGTCATCGCGCTGGGCCGCGATCACCTCTTGCTGCTCCGGCCTCAGCTTGCCGACCGCGCCCTCCTGCAACAGTTGCACGGATAGCAAGAGGCTCGTGACCGGCGTGCGCAGCTCGTGGGAGGCCACGCTGATAAACTCGGTCTTCAGACGGTCGAGCTCGCGCAGATGGGTAATGTCTTCCAAGACCGTCACGGCTCCGAGCAGATGACCCTCCGTGTCGCGCATCGGGCTGGCGCGCAGCCGATACGTACGCTGCGCCTCTTCCGCCTGCCGGGTCACGAATCCGGCCTCATCTTCCGCCGCCGATACCCGCTCCTGGTGAATGGCGCGCTCCACCGCCTCCACAATGCGCCGATCCCCGACAACCTGCGCGATAGGCCGCCCCTTAGCACGCTCGACCGGCCCGAATAGTCCTTCCGCAGCCGGGTTGAGATGGACGATTCGGCCTGCGGCGTCGGTCACGAGGACGGGATCATACAGGCTTTCCAGCGCGGCATCGGACATCCGTTCGGCCCGGTGCAGCCGCTCTTCCTCCAGGCGTCGCGCTACCCGCAGCTTCTCCGCCATCTGGTTGAACGCCGTTGCCAGTGCGCCGATCTCATCGGTGCGGTGAAGCTCAATGCGCTGGTTGAGGTGGCCGACGCCGATCTCCTCGGCCTGCCGCGCCAGAGAACGTAGCGGGGTCAGCGAGGCCCGGATTGTCCACGGCACGAGCATCAGCGCCAGGACGAGCGCGCCGAGGGTAACGCCTACGCTCGTATAAGACGCGCGTCGAGCTTCGGCTTTGGCGCGCTCGTCGGCCCGCACGATAGCCGCCTGGTTCAGGTTAAGCACATCCTGCGCCCGATCTTTGAGATGGACAAACGCGGGTTCTAGCGTACCGAAATAGTTGGCCCGCGCCTGCTCCGCTGGCATGGGTGGGTCGGCGTAGAGCAACCGTTCCATGTTCCGGCGATACGCGCTGAATTGCCGCCCGATATCGTCGGCGATCTGCTGCTCACCTAACTCGGTGATGTTATGCGCCTCGATCTGATAGGCGTCTCGGAACAGGGGCCAGTTGGCCTGGTACTGGGCACGGGCTTTCTCTACCTGCCCGGCGAGAAAGAAGGTGGCGGCGCTATCCTGCCGTTCTAGCGTGTCCTTCATGTCCTGCGCGGCGATGACGCTCTTGTAGTTGTCCTTGAGGATGCGGTCAATAGAGCGGCCCAAGCGGAAGAAGCTGATAACCGCCCCGATCATGACCATAACCATGAGCGCCACCAGAACCAGGTGACTCAGGAACAGTTGTGTGCGCAGGTTTCCCATACCGCCTCCACGCCCGGCCCGGTGCCGTCTTAATGCCAGGGCGAAGCCTTGTCAAGTGCCAGGTTTAACCGAAGCACGTTCACGCGCGGCTCGCCCAGAAACCCAAACTGCCGCCCTTCGGTGTTCTCCATCACCAGACGCCGTACCTGCTCCTCGCTCAGCCTACGCGCCTGCGCCACTCGCGCCGCCTGCAATTGGGCGTTGGCGGGGCTGATGTGCGGGTCGAGGCCGCTGGCGGAGCGCGTCACGGCGTCGGCAGGAATGGGCGCGTTGTCCGGCAGACCATTCTCCTTGCGGTAGGCGGCGGCCAGATCCTTGATGCCGTCGAAGTTGCCGGGATCGTCCTGGCCGTTGGGCAGCTTCTTATGAATGCCGTTGATAAGCTTATCGCTGGTCGGCCCCAGGTTGGTAGCGCCCGAATTGGCGGCATCGTAACCGCTGCCTGCTGCCGACGGGCGCGGGTGGAAATAGCCCGGCGCGGTAAAATTCTGCCCGATCAATTCCGAGCCGATGACCTTGCCGTTCTGCTCCATCAGGCTGCCCCGCGCCTGCTTGGGAAAGACCAGTTGGGCGATGCCCGTGATCGCAAACGGGAAGAGCAGTCCCGTCAGTATCGTGAAGACCAGCACGCTCACGAGGGCCGGTCGCAGTTGTTGTAACATGGTTTTCTCCTTTAAACCACCCGCTGCGCTAGAGCCACGGAGACACAGAGGAGTCACAGAGAAAAACCAAGAGAAAAAATCAGAGTTTTAATGTGAAGCCTCCTTTTTCCAGAGCGGGGGAGAAGTTAGGCAAGGTGCAAGAGCACCAGCAGGCGGTCAATGATCCAGATGCCGGGAAATGGCGCGATGAGGCCGCCGACGCCATAGATCAGCAGGTTGCGGCGCAGAATAGCGCCCGCGCCCATCGGTTTGTAGGCGACGCCGCGCAACGCCAGCGGGATTAGCGCGATGATGATCAGCGCGTTGAAGATGACCGCAGCCAGTACCGCCGAGTTCGGATTGGTCAGCTTCATGATGTTGAGCGCCGCCAGCGCCGGATAGGTGGGCATGAACATCGCCGGGATGATGGCGAAATACTTGGCGACGTCGTTGGCGATGCTAAATGTGGTCAGCGCGCCACGAGTCATCAGCAGTTGCTTGCCGATCTCGACGACCTCGATCAGCTTAGTCGGGTTGCTGTCCAGGTCCACCATGTTGCCCGCTTCCTTTGCAGCCTGGGTTCCCGTGTTCATCGCTACGCCGACATCGGCCTGCGCCAGCGCGGGCGCGTCGTTCGTGCCGTCTCCGGTCATGGCAACGAGCCTGCCGCCCTGCTGCTCCTTCTTGATGAGCACCATCTTGTCTTCGGGTGTCGCCTGCGCCAGAAAATCGTCTACGCCGGCCTCATCCGCGATGGATTTGGCCGTGAGCGGGTTGTCGCCGGTAATCATGACCGTCTTGATGCCCATCGCCCGCAGTTGGTCGAAGCGTTCCCGCATTCCCCCTTTGACGATGTCTTTGAGATAGATGACGCCGAGCGGCTTGTCATTGAGAGCGACCACGAGTGGCGTGCCGCCTGCCGAGGCAATGCGCGTGACGATTTCGTCCAGTTCGCCGGGCGTGCTCCCGCCTTGCCCGGCAATGTAACGCTTGATAGAGTCGCCCGCGCCCTTACGAATCTGCATCCCATCCAGGTTCACGCCGCTCATGCGGGTCTGCGCCGTGAACGGGATAAATTCCGCCTCATGGATTTGCAGTTCGCGCCCGCGCAGGCCATACTTCTCCTTTGCCAGCACGACGATGCTGCGGCCCTCCGGCGTCTCATCGGCGAGCGAAGAGAGCTGCGCCGCGTTCGCCAGTTCGCTGACATCCACGCCCGGCAACGGGATGAACTCGGTCGCCTGCCGGTTGCCCAGGGTAATCGTCCCCGTCTTATCCAGCAGGAGCGTGTCCACGTCACCCGCCGCCTCGACCGCCTTGCCGGACATGGCGAGAACGTTGTGCTGCATAACTCTATCCATGCCTGCGATGCCGATAGCCGAAAGCAGCCCGCCAATCGTCGTTGGAATCAAGCAGACCAGCAGCGAGATAAGCACCGTGATCGTCGGTGGGCTTCCCGCGCCTGCCGAGCGCACGCTGTAGATGGCATAAGGCTGCAACGTCACCGTCGCGAAGAGGAAGACAATGGTCAGGCCGGAGAGCAGAATCGACAGCGCGATCTCGTTGGGCGTCTTCTGCCGCTTCGCGCCCTCCACCAGCGCGATCATGCGATCCAGGAAGGTTTCACCAGGATTGGAGGTAATCCGAATCACAATGCGGTCCGAGAGAACTCTCGTGCCGCCGGTCACCGCGCTTCTGTCGCCGCCGCTCTCACGGATGACCGGCGCGCTCTCGCCGGTGATCGCCGACTCGTCCACGCTGGCGATGCCATCAATCACCTCGCCGTCGCCGGGAATCACATCTCCAGCCTCACAGACGACCAGGTCGCCTTTGCGCAACTGGGTACCGGGTACGCGCTCTTCCCGCCTGCCGTCCACCAGCCTGCGCGCCACCGTCTCGGTTTTGGCTTTGCGCAGCGAATCCGCCTGCGCCTTGCCGCGTCCCTCAGCCATCGCTTCCGCGAAGTTAGCGAACAGGACGGTGAACCACAGCCATAGCGTCACCTGCCCGACGAAGAGCGCCGTTCCGTCGTGGATTACCAGCCCTTTGATCCAGTAATAGGTCGTGATGACGCTTCCCACTTCCACCACGAACAGGACCGGGTTCTTCGCCACAAGGCGCGGATCGAGTTTCTTGAAAGCGTCCGCCATCGCGCGCTTGATAATCACCGGGTCAAACAGCGAGCGTGGGGCATTCTTTGGTTTATGATAGTAGCCCGGGGGCGCTCCAGCAGGCATGGAGGGCGGGGCTTGCATCTCAATTGCCATCTCCTATCTCCAAAGACACAAATCGCGGCCTAAAACGTCTTTCCGGCGAGCATCTGGAAGTGCTCTACAATCGGCCCTAGCGAGAGGGCCGGGAAGAACGTCAACGCGCCGACGATGACAACCGTGCCCACCAGCAGCACGACAAACGTTCCCGAATCGGTTCGGAACGTGCCTGCCGTTTCCGGCACGAGTTTCTTCTTCGCCAGACTGCCCGCAATCGCTAGCAGCGGAATAATCATCAGGAACCGCCCGATGAGCATCGCTATGCCGCCGGTCAGGTTATAGTAGGGCGTGTTGCTCGTCAACCCCGCGAAGGCTGAGCCGTTGTTACCGGTCTGGGAAGTATATTGGTACAGTATCTCCGAGAAGCCGTGCGCGGCGGAGTTGTTGACGTTGTTGTAGGTTGCGCCGTAGATAATGTCACTTCCCCCGTAGGCAATTCCCGGCCACCTGTTCCAGGCAGCGGCGGGCGAGGCTTTGAGCAGCGTCTCCTCCCTCGCTTTCTGGTCGGCTGTGAACGATTGCGAGGTAGTTCCCGGTGGAAAGTTTAGATTAGCTCCCAGCGCAGTAAAGCAGAGGATATCGGCGGCCAGCACCAGCACGGCCAGCATCGCCATCTTGACCTCATACTGCTCGATCTTCTTGCCCAGGTACTCCGGCGTGCGCCCCACCATCAGGCCCGCGATGAAGACGGCAAGGACCGCGTACATCAGCATTCCGCAAAGGCCCGCGCCAACGCCCCCAAAGATGACTTCGCCGGTCAGGATGTTCGCCAGCGGGACCATGCCGCCGAGCGGCGTGTAGCTGTCATGCATGGAGTTAACCGCGCCACAGGAGGCGTCCGTTGTGACCGTCGCAAAGAGCGCAGAGTTGGCGATGCCGAAGCGAGCTTCCTTACCCTCCATGTTGCCGCCGGTTTGAGCCCCGGTGTCGGCAGCCATCACGCCCAGCCTGGCGACGTTCGGATTGCCCTTCTGCTCCTGCCAGTAGCAGACGCCGACGCCGATGAGGAACATCACGCTCATGGCGGTGAATAGCGCCCAGCCTTGTTTCGTGTTGCCCACCATCTTGCCGAAGGTATAGGTCAGGGCCGCGCCGATGCTGAGCAGCGAAAGCATTTGCAGTAGGTTTGTCAAGGGCGTCGGATTCTCGTAAGGATGCGCGGAGTTGGCGTTGAAGATGCCGCCGCCGTTGGTTCCGAGCATCTTAATGGCTTCCTGCGAGGCGACCGGACCCTGCGCAATGTTCTGGGTAGCGCCTTCCAGCGTGGTCGCTTTTGTGTAGGGCGCGAAGTTCTGCGGCACGCCCTGCTGCACCAGAACCAGCGCAAATACCAGGCAGAGGGGCAGCAGAATGTAGAGCGTGCCGCGGGTCACGTCCACCCAGAAGTTGCCGATGCCGTTGGCCGTGCGGCGGGCGAAGCCGCGCACGAGCGCAATGGCGATGGCCATGCCGCAGGCCGCCGACATCCAGTTATGGATCGCCAGGGCGACCATGTTGGAAAAGTAGCTGATGGTCACTTCTGGCGAGTAGTTCTGCCAGTTGGTGTTGGTTGTAAACGACGCTGAGGTGTTGAACGCCAGGTCGGGCGTCATCTGCTTGGTGTCGTAGTGCTGGGGATTGAGCGGCAGGAACTGCTGCAGCCGCAGGAGGATGTAAGTGAGGATCAGCCCCACCACGCTGAACATGAGCATGGCGAAGGCGTAAGTCGTCCACTTCATGTCCTCGTCTTCTTTGACGCCGAACAGCCTGTAGAACAGCCGCTCGACGGGTTGTAGGACCGGCGTCAAGAAGGTGCGCTCTCCCCCGAAAACGCGGGCCATATACGTCCCCAGTGGCCTGGTGAGCAGCAAGATCACCAGGAAGTACAGTAGGATCTGGAATATCCCGTTGGGTGTCATGGGCCGCTTCCTCCTAGAACTTTTCCGGCCTCAAGAGCGCGTAGAGCAGGTAGACGAGGAGGAGAAAGGCGACAAGGCCCGTCGCGATGTAGTCAATTATCACAGGTCTCCTCCCAGCTTGTCGCAGCCGCGTACGTAAGCCGCGCTGACCGCGAAGAATATAAGCACGACGACGAGGTAAATAAGGTCGATCACCATCGAACTACCTCCAATCCGTCCCTCTTCTGCTCCCAACACATATCTGCGTCTCCTCCGTGTGGAGAGGCTTGGCGTCCGAGGGCATCAGCAAGGACGGCCTCTCCCATCTTCTGCTGCGATCATATTTCTGTCTCTCTATCCATGACAGCCAGCGCGCATAAGCGCAGAGCACCATCAGGAAGACGATGCCGAACATCCAGTCGGATGGAATGCGGAACTCGAATGGGATGTGAAACATGGTCTGTTTCCCTCCGCGCGTCCGGCCCAAAGCAAAAAGGGAGGCCGGAAGTCGCGCAAGACACGCCAGGACGGTCTCCCGTCCGGGTGATATTGCGAACCTCGGCCTCCCTTTCGACTGGTAAGCGCACCGCCGACCCTTCGATATGGCAACCGGATGAGTTCAGTACCTTATGGATTTCTCTGTCTGATGCACTCTAACGGAGCCGACAGCGCTCCCTGAAAGCGTGGCTGCCGCTCGAAGGCTCCATGTCACACCACTTTTAAGTACGATGCTCGCCGGGCTTTAGGCTCCTCGTTTTGGGGCCAGACCGCTGAGGCGATCCAGGTCTTGCCGCAGGAGCCGCTTTTCCAGATTGGCTTCCAGTACGAAGACCTCCATCTGCTCCTCCGCCTCCACGTTCACGTCATAGTAACTCCGAAGAACGGAGCATCCGGCGATATCAGCGATGATGCCCTCCTGTTCCCGATGGTTGATGCTGCGGAGTTCCTGCCGGGCGCTCTTAATGAGCCGCCGCCCCTCTTCTGTCACCGCAAGCCGGGCCTCCGTAGGTGTAAAGATGCCAGTACACCGCACCAGGATCAGATCACCGAGCAGGTGAGCGCGCACATCGGTAGGGCCGCGCCCCTGCTGCTCACGCTGGAAGCGCACCACTGCGTTGGCGATCTCAGCTTCAATTGTTCCTTTTGTCGGTCGGCTCACGGTGCGCTGCCCAAAACAAAAGACCAGCATCAACGGGGAATATTGCCGAGCCTGGCAGTCCCGCGAGGATGCTGGCCTACAAAGGCACTGGGCCACCAGCGCGGCCCCTTGCTTTCGTCAACCAGAGAAATTGTTGTTATTCAAGTCTACCACACGCGTTCCCAAAATGCAAGGTGCCCTTGCATTCTTGCTCCTTTTGGATTCCATTTTGCAGTCTTTACCATTTCGTACCGAACTGTCGGAATCCCTCCAGCAACGGATCGACCGAGAAAAAGAGGATTTGAGACAGGAGAGAACCGAGTGCCCTTAGAATACTTCTCCACGGAGGTAACATGATCATGGAGAACGACACCGCATACCAGATCTCCGCCGCGAACGTGCGCTTCGGGCCTGGAGTCACCCGCGAGGTGGGCATGGATCTGAGCGATCTTGGAGCGCGCCGAACGCTGGTGCTGATCGACCCGGCATTGCGCGCACTGTCTGTAGGTGAGGTTGTCATCGAGGCGTTGCGAGGAGCCCACGTCTCGTTCGAAGTCTTCGACCGCATTGCCGTCGAGCCGACCGACCGCAGCTTTCAGGAGGCGATTGAGGCGGCAACGGCGGACCAATTCGATTCGTTCGTGGCGGTAGGAGGGGGCAGCACCATGGACACGGCGAAAGCCGCGAACCTCTACTCGACTTATCCCGCGGATTTCCTGGATTACGTGAACGCGCCCATCGGCAAGGGACTTCCGGTGCCGGGGCCAGTGAAGCCGCTGATCGCCATTCCGACGACGGCCGGTACGGGCAGTGAGACGACCGGCGTCGCTATTTTCGATTACCTGGAGCAAAGAGCCAAGACAGGGATCGCCCATCGCTACCTCAAACCCACCCTGGGCCTCGTGGATCCGGAGAACACCCGTTCGCTTCCGCCTGCGGTCGCCGCCGCAGCCGGATTGGATGTGCTGAGCCACGCGCTGGAGTCCTACACGGCGGCTCCCTATAACGTCCGCCCGCGGCCGGCGCGCCCGCTAGAGCGCCCAGCTTACCAGGGGTCCAATCCGATTAGTGATATCTGGGCGCTTCGGGCGCTGGAACTGGTCAATGGTTATCTGCTGCGCGCTGTCGGCGACTCATCGGATGATGAGGCGCGCGGCCAGATGCTCCTGGCGGCGGCGATGGCGGGTATCGGTTTCGGCAACGCAGGCGTCCACCTGCCGCACGGCATGTCCTATCCAGTGGCCGGAATGGTGCGCAGCTACCGCTACCCCGGTTATGCCGTTGACCACCCGCTCATCCCACATGGCATCTCCGTGATACTGCACACGCCAGCCGTTGTCCGGTTCACGGCTCCCGCCGCGCCGGAACGGCACCTGCGCGCCGCCGCTATGCTGGGCGCGGCGGTAACGGACGCGGCTCCCGAGGCAGCCGGCGAGATCCTGGCCAGCCGGATCACAGAACTGATGCGCTCCCTGGAAATGCCCAACGGCCTTGAGGCCGTCGGCTACACAGAAGCGGACATCCCTGCTCTGGTAGAAGGGACGTTGCCGCAGCACCGCGTCACGAAACTCTCTCCGATCCCTGCCGGCCGGGACGAGTTGACCGCGCTCTTCCGTGCATCGCTGCGGATCTGGTAAGAGCCTCATCCCCTCTAAAGTTCTGCGTAAGACTAACACTGGACATGCCCGACAGGAGGATTGCCTACCCGCCGCGCATAATTCCTCCACTGTGCAGGTCGTTCGAGTTCCGATCCCTCCTTCCTTCGTCACGCCGACGCCAATCCGCAGTGGATTGCACCCATAATCTCAAGAGCGTGTGGGCACGCCTTTTCATGCTAGAACTCAGGCCGCGTCGAACACCCCAAAATTGGAAACACGGAACGACCCATTCCTCATCTGAGGGAGAGTACATAGCACGGAGAGATACTATTGATGAGAGTTGGCAAATGGATGCCTGCCGTTCTGTTCGTAGCAGTGCTACTGTTTCCGCGCGCACGCGTCGCGACACAGACCGAGACGGCGTGGCAGCCGTCGGAGAGCCAGACAGAATGGCCGAGCTATGGCGGTGGCCCTGACGGAATTCGCTATTCGAGCCTCACTCAGATAAATCGCGCGAACGTCTCTCAGCTTCAGGTCGCATGGACCTTTGATCCCGGTGAGGGGCCGGGCGAAACTCAGTGCCAGCCGCTTGTCGCCGACGGCGTTCTCTATGCCGTTACGCCGCACCATAACGTGGTCGCGCTAGACGCCGCCACAGGTAAGCCGATCTGGCGCTTCGATTCCAGCATCATCGGGCGCGGGCCGAACCGCGGAGTCGCTTACTGGACCGACGGCAGCGAGCGGCGCGTCTTCGCGGCGGTCACGCACTTTGTCTATGCGCTGGATGGCGCTACCGGCAAGCCGATCCCGAGCTTCGGCGTGAATGGGCGGATAGACTTGCGAGAGGGTGTTGGACGCGATCCGGCAAAACAGTCGATCATCCTGACAACCCCAGGGGTCATCTACAAAGACCTGTTGATCGTTGGAGGCCGAGTGTCCGAGGGGTTGCCGTGTACTCCTGGCGACATCCGCGCGTACGACGTCCGCACAGGCCAGATGCGGTGGTCGTTCCATACAATTCCGCATCCGGGCGAGTTCGGATACAAAACGTGGCCGAAACTAGCATGGAAGGTCTCCGGTTCGGCCAACAACTGGGCGGGAATGACTGTGGATGCCGCGCGGGGACTGGTTTTTGTGCCGACCGGATCGGCGGCTAGCGACTTCTATGGGGCCGACCGGGTGGGCGACGACCTCTTTGCCAACACGCTGCTGGCGCTCGATGCAAATACAGGAAAGCGTGTCTGGCATTTTCAAGCGGTCAAACACGACATCTGGGACCGCGATTTTCCGTCACAGCCGGCTCTCGTTCGAGTCAAGCGCGGGCGGAGGTGGGTGGACGCCGTTGCCCAGACCACCAAGTCCGGACATGTGTACGTCTTCGAGCGAAGGAACGGGAAGTCCCTCTTCCCCATCAAATACCGTAAGTATCCGCCAAGCGATGTACCCGGCGAGGTAGCGGCTAAGACCCAACCACTGCCCACGAAACCCGCGCCGTTTGCCCGGCAGGTCCTGACGCAAGACATGTTGACCAATCGGACTCCCGAGGCGCACCGCTGGGCCGTGGAGCGTTTCCGAACGTTCTACGGCGGCACGCCGTTCGTGCCCTTCCGGGTCGGCCAGGAAACGCTCATCTTCCCAGGATTCGACGGTGGAGCGGAATGGGGCGGTCCCGCGTTCGACCCCGAGACGGGGATCCTCTACGTCAACGCGAACGAGATGGCCTGGACTTCCCACCTGGCCAAAAACGAGCAGGTCAAATCCGCGCGGCAGCTCTATCTCCAGAACTGCGCCAACTGTCATGGCGACACGCTCGCCGGATCACCGCCTCAGTTGCCGAAGCTGCTCAATATGGGCCCGAAATGGGACGAGGCGGCGATTTGCAAGATCACCCGCCAGGGCGCGGGCCGTATGCCCGGATTCCCCAACCTTTCCGACGCGGAAGTAAAGGCGGTGGCGCAATATGTCCTGAGTGGAGAGAGTAAAGAGATCGAATCCGACGAGCCAGCCGCCGTGACACTGGACTATCGCTTTACCGGCTACCGCAAGTTTCTGGACCCCGATGGCTACCCGGCGATCGCGCCTCCGTGGGGTACTCTCAATGCCATTGACCTGAACACCGGCGAATATGTGTGGAAGATCCCGTTCGGCGAATATCCGGAGCTGGCGGAGAAGGGCATGAAGGACACAGGCAGCGAGAGCTATGGAGGCCCGGTTGTCACCGCGGGAGGACTGGTTTTCATCGCTGCAACGAACTACGATCGTAAGTTTCGGGCCTTCGATAAGACCACGGGCCAGTTGCTCTGGGAGACCACGCTGCCGTTCTCCGCGAACGCCACTCCCGCTGTCTACTCGGCCGGGGGACGCCAATTCGTGGTGATCTGCGCCGAGGGGAGCAAAGGTCGCCCGAACGATCCCAAAGGCAGCAAGTATATAGCCTTCGCATTACCCCACCCCTGAGGCCATTCTGCCGATAGGAGCCAGGCATAACAGCCACACCGTACGCGCGTACGATTAGGGAAGTGAGGGCAACGCGGGCTTCGATATGGTTCTATCTATGCCGAGGTTCGACCGGCATGTTGGCAGCATAACGCGTTCGACCGCAGTCGAAACGAACCGGACGGCTCGGTTCCAACCAACCCCCAAGCAGGAGACAGGCGATGAACGACAAGACGCCGACACAGCAGGTGTCGGAATGGCTGGCCGTACTCGGCGCAGCACTCCAACGCGGCGACGCCAAGGGCGCTGCGGCGCTGTTCGGCCCCGACAGCTACTGGCGCGACCTGGTGGCCTTCACCTGGAACATCACCACCGCCGAGGGCAACGCCAAGGTGCACCAGATGATCGAGCGGGCGGTGATCCCCGCGAAGCCCTCCGCCTGGCAACTCGAAGGCGAGGCCAGCGAGGTCAACGGCGTGACCGAAGGCTGGCTCCGCTTCGAGACCGAGGTGGCGCGCGGCTGTGGGCACGTGCGCCTGATCGGAGGCAAGGCCTGGACGCTGTTGACGGCGATGACCGAGCTCAAGGGCTACGAGGAGCGCCGGGGGCCAACGCGCGACCGGGGCGTCGAACACGGCGTGCACCCCGGCCGCAAGACCTGGCTCGAGCAGCGTCAAAAGGAGGAGGCCGAACTGGGCTTCCTCAGGCAGCCCTACGTCGTGATCGTCGGGGGCGGGCAGGGCGGCATTGCGCTGGGCGCCCGGCTGCGGCGGCTCAACGTGCCCACGATCATCGTCGAGAAGCACGAGCGGCCCGGCGACTCCTGGCGCAAGCGCTACAAGAGCCTGTGCCTGCACGATCCGGTCTGGTACGACCATCTCCCCTACCTTCCCTTCCCCGATCACTGGCCGGTGTTCAGCCCCAAGGACAAGATCGCCGACTGGCTGGAGATGTACACGAAGGTGATGGAGCTGAACTACTGGGGCAGCACCGAATGCAAGCGCGCACGCTACGACGAGGCCGAGCAGGAGTGGACGGTCGAGGTCGTCCGCCAGGGGAAACCGATGACGCTGCGGCCGCGGCATCTGGTGCTGGCCACCGGCGCGCTGGGCGTGCCCAACATGCCGTGTGTGCCGGGAATGGAGCGGTTTACGGGAGACCTGCACCACAGCAGCCAGCACCCGGGTCCCGACGGCTACCGGGGCAAGAAGGCGGTGGTGATCGGCTCGAATACCTCGGCCCACGACATCTGCGCCGCCCTCTGGGAGGAGGGCGCCGACGTGACGATGGTGCAGCGGAGTGCGACGCTCGTGGTGCGCACCGACACCCTGCTGGAACTGGGCTTTGGTCCCCTGTACTCTGAAGCGGCGGTTGCCGCCGGCATCACCACAGAGCGGGCCGATCTGACGCTGGCCTCGCGGCCCTACCGGACGCTGCCGGGCCTGCATAGGCCGATGTGGGAAGAGATCAAGCAGCGCGATGCCGACTTCTACGCGCGGCTGGAGAAGGCCGGCTTCCAGCTTAGCTTCGGCGAGGACGGGTCGGGCCTGGCGGTAATGGGACAGCGGCGCGGCGGGGGCTTCTACATTGACGTCGGCGCGAGCGAGCTTATCGCCGACGGCCGGATCAAGCTCAAAAGCCGGGTCGGCGTCGAACGCATCAAGGAGCGCTCGATCGTCCTGACCGACGGCAGCGAACTGCCCGCCGACCTGATCGTCTTTGCCACCGGCTATGGCTCAATGAACGGCTGGGTCGAACAGCTCATCAGCAAGGAGGTGGCCGACAAGGTGGGCAAGTGCTGGGGATTGGGTTCGGACACGCGCTATGATCCGGGGCCGTGGGAGGGGGAGCTGCGCAATATGTGGAAGCCCACGCACCAGGAGGGGCTGTGGTTCCAGGGCGGCAACCTGCATCTGGCGCGCCACTACTCTCTGTACCTGGCGCTCCAGTTGAAGGCGCGCCTGGAGGGCATTCCCACGCCGGTCTATGGAATCGGGCCGGTGCATCACAGGTCGTAACTGGCCCGGCACGACCGTCGGAGGTATTGCTGGCTGAGGCCGGTAAGATCGTTCCTGAAGCGGCATACGCAGTGAGGCGGGCAGGCGTGGGGAGCGCACAAGCACCGGCCCTGGCGAGCATGGATGTCATTGGACATTGCGGGCGCGCTGACAACAGCGCCCTCAGCAGCCAATAGAGGCACTCAGAGACGCTTACAAGACGTTCCGTATCCAGGGATTTCAGACTAGCGCGCTACAAAGAAACGGACAGAGGCAGATGGGACCTCCCGTTCGTGGGGAGAAGCGGCGTCTACGGTAGGCAGCCGCAGTCGCCAACCAAGCCGTGCCTTCGGAAAGGCAGCCCGGCGCGGTCATCGCCGTCGCCAACCGTGCCCAGAGGCTCTGGACGCCTGTGGTTTCCGGGGAGGACACAGGCGGAGGGGACACCCTCTTTCTGCTGGCCTCCATCTCCCAGTCCATCACCGCCTGCGCGCTCATGCGCCTGGGCGAGCAAGCAAACTGCTGCTCCAGCGTCCTGTCGGCGCCTATCTGCCCGAGTTTGCCAAAAACGGCAAGCAGAATAGCACCCCGTTCCCTCTGCTGACCCACACCAGCGGCAGGGACCCGACCCGCTGGGCGCAGGCGCGCTTCTCCGAGGGGGCCGAGATAGGGACCTGCTGCGAGGGGGCGTGCGAAGCCACGCTTATCTTCGCGCCGGGAAGCCAGATGGCCTCTCGGACGCTCTCCTTTGCCGTCCTGAGCCAACTCCTCACGCGCCTGGGCGGGCAGCCGTATCCCGACTATCTGCGCGACCAGATATTCACGCCGTTGGGAATGCGAGACACGGCTTTCCTCCCCACCGCCCCCCACCGCGCGGCGCCCGTCCACCACTCCGGCGAGTCGGCCCGCCGGCAACGTTTTAGGCAGCGGGCCATCGCGGGTGGCCGACTGTGGAGCACGGCGGCGGCCCTGGTGGCGCTGGGGCAGACACGCCTCAACGGCGGCCAGCACGGAGACTACACTCTGCTGGGCCCGGCGACCCTCGCGACGATGAGGCGCCTGCAAGCCTCAGACAAGCTGGATGGGGGCGATGGGATTGCGCCCCCTTTCTCCTCTGGGTTGGGCTGGGGCAAGGGATCGCTGGTACCGGGGGCATGGGGCTCTGCGACCGCTTACGAGCCTGGGGGGGCGACGGGAACGCGGCTGTGGATAGACCCGGACTGGGACCTGGTTTTTGTCTATCTGAGCAATACCTGGGGCGACGAGACGGAGACGGCGCGGCGGGCGCTCAAGGCGGTGTAGGGCACGCTCACTGGTTAATTGGGTACAGCGAGTG